>Ga0209807_1001246_pt1 | contig 12062 bp, 10 predicted proteins | sample GraSoiAngelo_154_FD_186168 | JGI IMG/M metagenome (GOLD analysis project Ga0209807, IMG submission 186168) | Grasslands soil microbial communities from the Angelo Coastal Reserve, California, USA - 14_1009_13_20cm (SPAdes) (version 2) | ecosystem: Environmental > Terrestrial > Soil > Grasslands ... | reverse complement strand
GCTGTCGGCTTTGGCATTTCCAATCCGGAGCAGGCCGCAACCGTTGCTCGTCTGGCCGACGCCGTCGTCGTCGGCAGTGCGATTGTCGATTTGATTGGGAAAATCGGCGATCGCGAGGACCTGGCCGATGGTGTCGGCAAATTTGTTGCGCCGATAGCGGTCGCAGTGCGTGGAGCGCGGTTCAAGTAAGATCGGGAAATCAGACGTTGCTCGTTGGCTCGACAGAGTCTCGCCCTACCAATTGCGCTCGTTACGTTTCCGGTAGGGCGACGCTCTGCGGAGCCGCGCCTAATTTGATCAAAGGTAACGCACAAGCCCATACCTCCGCGGTATTTGGCATCGCCCCACAGTTGTGGTACACAAAATACATGCTGCGATTCACCAAGATGAATGGTGCTGGGAACGATTTTGTCATGATCGACAATCGCACCGGCGAGGTGCGGTTGAGCCCGGAGCAAATCGCAAAAATTTGCGAACGTCATCGCGGCGTCGGAGCTGACGGAATTTTGTTGATCGAGCCGGCGACCAACGGCGCCGATTTCCGCATGCGTTACTACAACAGCGACGGCGGGGAAGCGGAGATGTGCGGCAACGGGGCGCGTTGCTTTGCTCGTTTTGCCGAGAAGATCGCTGGTGCGGGCAAGGATCTTTCGTTTGAAACGCCCGCCGGAATCATTGCCGCACACCTGCACGGTGAGCTTGTCACTTTGAACATGAGCGAGCCAAGCGATTTGCAGTTAAACGTGACGCTCGCGGTCGGCTACGAAACCAGAAACATTCACTTCATTAACACCGGTGTGCCCCATGTTGTCGTTCCAGTGGTGAATATCGAAGAAGTGGATGTGCCGCGAGAAGGTGCGGCCATCCGGCGACACGAGATGTTTGCGCCCCGGGGGGCGAACGTAAACTTCCTGGAAAGATGTGGCGGAAACAAAATCGCAATTCGAACTTATGAGCGCGGGGTGGAAAACGAAACGCTTGCTTGTGGCACCGGCGTGGTGGCGAGTGCGCTGATCTTTGCGATGACCGAAAAAACCGACGGACCGATCGGCGTGGTGGTGCGCGGCGGCAGTGAACTCAGCGTTGATTTTCGTCGTGACGGTGAGCGTTTCACGAATGTGACCCTGACCGGACCGGCCGAGTTTGCCTTCGAAGGCACGATCGAGCTGTAGCGGCGGTCTGTGACCGCCGTTTAGTTTAGCGAAAAGGAGGATTGCGACGCTCATAGAGCGCCGCTACAGAAGAGAGATGTTTCGCGGCACATTCACTGCTCTGGTCACACCCTTTCGCGAGGGCGCGGTTGATTGCACTGCGCTCGAAGAGTTAATCGAATCGCAAATTGCAGCGGGGATCGACGGAATTGTCGCCGTCGGCACGACCGGCGAATCACCGACGCTGACGCACGACGAGCGCAAGGAGGTAATTCGTTTTTCCATTCAAACCGCGAACAAACGCTGTCTCGTTCTCGCAGGCACTGGTTCCTATTCAACCAGGGAAGCAATTCGTGCGACCGAGCAGGCCGAGAAAATGGGGGTCGATGGAGCCCTCGTGGTGGCGCCATACTATAACAAGCCGACCCAGGAAGGATTGTTCCGCCATTTTTCCGCGATCGCGAAATCGACGAGTCTGCGGATAATGCTCTACAATATCCCAGGACGCTGCGGCGTTGATATCGGCGCGGAAACGGTGGCGCGAATCCAGAGCGATTGTCCGAATATTGTTTCGATCAAGGAAGCCGGCGGAAATGTTGATCGCGTGAGTGAATTGCGGGCGCGTTTGCCCGATGCATTCACGATCTTGAGTGGCGACGATGGATTGACCCTGCCGTTCCTGGCGGCGGGTGCAGTTGGATTGGTGAGCGTGGCGTCGAATTTGTTGCCAGTGGAAATGTGCGAACTCGTACGCGCGATGATGAAGGGGGACATCAAGCGCGGGGAAGAGTTGCACCGCAAGCTCTATTGGTTGTTCAAAGATTTATTTATCGAGCCGAATCCGGTGCCGATAAAAACCGCGCTCTCGTGGCGAGGGAATATGTCGGCCGAGGTGCGTTTGCCGCTGTGTGAGATGAGCGCGGCAAACCAGGCCCGCCTGCGCAAGACCCTGGAGGAATTCGAACGTGGTTGATGTAGCTGGTGTAGCTTCCGCCGTCGCCGGCGGCAAGCTTTGGTTGCTTTCGTTTTCTGCCGCCAGTGACGGCGGCAGCTACAACGCCAAACGGCATGAGTAACAACCTCCGCGTGGCACTAATCGGCGCGGCTGGCCGCATGGGTCAGGCAATCGTTGATGTCGCCAAGAGTGAAGGTGTCGAGGTTGTAGCCAGGATCGATCTCGGGGATCAACTCGTGTTCGCTGACGGGGACGTTACGATCGACTTCAGTCATGCCGATACCACGGCTTCGATCTGTGAAGTGGCGATAAAATCGAAGACGCCATTGGTGATCGGGACCACAGGTCATTCCGCGAAACAGCGCGACGATATTGTCGCGGCGTCGAAACGAATTCCAGTTGTCCTCGCTTCGAACTTCAGCGTCGGAGTAAACGCGCTCTTTGCCTTGACCGAGAACGCTGCGAAAATTCTCGGCGACGATTTCGATCTTGAGATTGTGGAAGCGCATCACCGCATGAAGAAAGATGCGCCAAGCGGAACGGCCAAAACTCTGGCGGAAATTTTACAGCGCGCCCGGCAAACGAAAACTTTGCGGCATGGCCGCGAAGGAATAGTAGGCGAGCGCGGCAAGTCGGAGATTGGCATTCATTCCGTCCGTGGCGGTGACGTGGTGGGCGATCACACCGTGATTTTTGCCGGGCAGGGTGAGCGCCTCGAGTTAACGCATCGCGCGGGCAGCCGGGAAACGTTCGCGCGCGGCGCAATCCGCGCAGCGCGTTGGGTGATCGGAAGATCGCCGGGCCTTTATGATATGAGGGATGTCCTCGGGCTGCAGTCCAAGATGAACGACGAATAGCGAATGGCCAATGACGAAGGAAATCCGAATGACGAACGTTCTCCCAGTGCTGTGCGATTAGCTAATGTTGCAGCCGCGATCGTGAGTCGCGGCTGCCGGGATCACCGATCCCGGCTAGAATGCGGGCGATGAGTAAGAGAGCGGCGATTGCGATTGGTTCTAATCTGGGGGATCGCCTTGGGAATTTGCAGATGGCGCGCGACCGGATTCGGAGGCTTGATGGCGTGACCTTGCCGACGGTGCAATCGGCGATTTATGAAACTTCGCCGGTCGATTGCGAAGCGGGCACGGAAAAATTCTACAACGCAGTGATTGAAATCGGTTTCGAAAAATCAGCGGAGGAACTGTTTGAGGCGCTGCAAGAGATCGAGCGTGCGTTGGGAAGAGAACCCAATCACAGACGCAATGTTTCACGCACGATCGATCTCGACCTGCTTTATTTCGGCAGCGAGGAGCGCACCGAGGCGCCTCTTCAACTGCCGCATCCACGTATGACGGGGCGCAAATTCGTGCTACAACCGTTGTGCGATATCGCACCGGATTTGCGTTTGCCAGGGCAAACAAAAAATGTGGGTGAACTACTCGCAGAGTTACCCGAGCCGGGTAGAATAACGCGCCTGATGGATACATGGTAATTTAGTTGAGGGCAGAGCTGTGCGACCCCCGCAACCGCCAGTCTGGCTCGCATCGGTCTCGCCGGGCAATCCCACCAAGAATTTAGAATTTGTGAATCTGACAGAAAAATATCGGGAAATGAAGCGACGCGGAGAACGCGTCACCGCGTTGACTGCCTACGATTATCCGACGGCGCGTCTCCTCGATGAAAGCGGCCTCGACGTCATTCTGGTCGGCGATTCGGTCGGGATGGTTGTGCTGGGCTACGAGGATACCACGCAGGTGACGCTCGACGAAATGGTGCACCACACGCGCGCGGTCGCCCGGGGAGTGAAGCGTGCGCTGATTGTAGCTGACATGCCGATTCACAGCTACGACACTCCAGAACAATCCGTTGCGACAGCGCGAATTCTTATCAAGGCCGGCGCGCAAGCGGTAAAGCTCGAGGGCGGTGTAAGTCACGTCCGGCAAATTGAGGCGATCGTCTCGGCTGGGATTCCGTTCATGGCGCACATCGGAATGTTGCCGCAAAGCGTGCGCGAAGAAGGCGGCTACAAGGTCAAAGGGCGGACGCCGGAACAGGCAGAAGCGTTGCTGCGCGACGCGCAGGCCGTTGAAAAGGCCGGTGCGTTCTCAGTGGTGTTGGAAATTGTTGCGCCGGAAACAGCGAAAATGATTTCACAGGCGATCGCAATTCCAACGATTGGGATCGGTTCGGGGAAAGAGTGCGATGGACAAATATTGGTGACGCACGATTTGATTGGGTTTTTTCCGTGGTTCACACCGAAGTTCGTCGCGCCGGAAGCGAAGGTGGCCGAGCAGATCCGAAATGCCGCGCGAGCATTTGCCGCGCGGACGCGCGAACATTGAAGGACGTAGAAACGTGTCGCTGCCTGCACAGGTCGGGACACTGAGTTCTCTCTCTCACATAGTGCTGTGGGCAATTGGAAGATGAGAGGGCTGCAAGTCCTGAGCCTGTCGAATGGGCCTTGGCGCCCCCACCAGCGGTTGACAACTGCCAGCGGTTGCCGGTTCGTTTAAGAGGAAATGGAGTATCTGGATTCTGATTACAACGACGCGTTATTGAACGCGACCGGCCAGCGGAACTGGCTATTTCTGGGGCTGGTGCTGTCGCTGGCACTTCACCTCCTGCTCTGTGTTTATCTTTACAAAACAAAGTTCGCGTCGGCGGATCTTGTGCTGGCGCCTCAGAATGAGCCACCCCTTTTCAAAGTAAAACCGATCGACATGCAATCGACGCTGGACAAGGCCAGCGTGGACCAGACGAACCCCGCGGCGAAACCCGAACCGGACAATACCAACGTGCAATTGCCCGATGAGAAAAAATCATTCGACGCGCTATTGCAGGAAGTACAGGCGACGACTGCAATGCCCGACGACATGCAGGATGTTTTGCCTGACAAGCCGCGAGTCGATCCCGCGCCGGCAACATCGATGTTGAACGAGATCGAGCGAAGTACCGCGCAGGTACTTTCTAATAGCCCGAATGCTACGCACGAACAGTCGTTATTGAACGACTCCGCCGTGTCGGGTCGCCCGCAGCCCGCTCTGAGTGGGACCGAACTGGCGACGAGCACAACCATTAAGAAGCCAAACACCTTCACCAGCAAAATCCAGGCGGACAGCGCCGGGCCGACCAAGAATCGCGTTGCCGGCTTCAGCGATCTCGATTCGTTGCTGGCGCAAAAGGGTCCGCTCGGTTCGGGGACGGCGATCCGAATGCCGGACGATCAGCTCTTCCAATATGACAGCGCGGAGTTGCAGGCGACTTCGGTCGAGCAACTGCAAAAGCTAGGCATGCTGATCAGACGCAATCCGAAGGCGACGTTTTCAATCGAGGGTTACACTGACGCGTTTGGCAGCTACGAATACAACCTTGATCTCAGCCAACGCCGCGCTGACAGCGTGAAGAATTATTTGGTGAGCGTGATGGGAATTAATTCCGCGCAAATCCAGACGCACGGATACGGGGCGACGAAGTTTTTGGTGGCGCCACGGCCGGTGATGGATCCGTTACAGGAACAAGCGGAGATCGCGCGCCAACAGCCGAATCGGCGCGTGGTGATCGTCGTTCATACGAGCGGGGAATAGCTCGGCGGTCCATAGACCGCGGCTACGGCGTTCCAAGCGCCATTGTCATCCTGAGCCGCGCAGACAACGCCAGTCCGGCTCGGACGGAAGGATCTCGCAAATGCCCACGGACGCTTGTGAGCTCCCTCGCTTACGCTCGGGATGACGCGCTGCGAAAAAGCGCAAACTCACCAATTTTTAATCCACTTTGTCGTATTACCGGCTGTGTCGTTTGCAGTGCTCCAAAGGTCGTAGGTAGGATTATTGCCAAATGCGGCACCGGCGGCTTTTGCGGTCGAGTACCCATAAGGATTTCCGAATGGATCGCGAATAGCGGTAATGTTCCCGGTGGATGGGGGCGCCGGAAGCAACATGTTTGGTCGGAAAGCGAAATACGATTTGGCTTCAGGCGTCCGGTCGTCGTTAGTATCTCCACTTAGTTGTTCATATAAAAACTGGCTGGCGGTTGCGGGCACCGGCGACGCTGCCGGGTTAACCGAATCGGTCTTCGCGGCATCCCGCGGATAAATGCCATTATCCGCCTTGTAACTTTCCAGCGCGGCGGACAAGGCGGCGATCTCGGTTTCAGCGCGGGCGCGGGCGCCTTTGTTTTGCACATAGCTGCTGGCGGCCAGCACCAACGCCGCGAGAATGAAGATGACCATGATGACCACCAGCATCTCGATGATGGTAACCGCGCCTTCGGCTGTGGCGGCAGGCGTGTCGCCTGCCTTCTCGGATGCGCGACGGTTTTTGGTAGGGCGACGCTCGCCGAAGCCGCAAAAGCGCCGTCCCAAATCTAGCATGTTAATTCCCGGCTCGACAGAGTCTCGCCCTACCGATCCGCGCGCGATCACGTTTGTTGTTGCAGCGTGGTGATGATGCTGATGAGCGGAAGGAAAAGGGCGATGACAATCGTTCCGACCACGACGGCGAGAAAGACAATCATGATTGGTTCGAGGATGGACGTGAGCGCCGCCACGGAATTGTCCACCTCGCCATCGTAAACATCGGCGATCTTCAACAGCATATCGGGCAACTGACCGGTTTCCTCGCCGACGTCGATCATACTCACGACCATGGGCGGAAAGGCGCCGCTGGTTTCGAGCGGCTGCACGATGGATTCGCCTTCCTTCACCCGATCGTGCACTTGCGAAATGGCGTTGGCTATCACCGTGTTGCCGGCGGTGTCGCGGGTAATATTCAGCGCCTGCAAAATGGAAACGCCGCTGCTGACGAGGGTCCCGAGCGTGCGCGAGAAACGCGAGATCGAAGTCTTGCGAATGAGATCACCGAAAAGGGGCAGGCGCAGCTTAAATTGATCGAGCAAGCTGCGACCGCCACTGGTTCGCCCAAGGACCTTTATTCCAACAATCAACGCGATCCCGGCGCCGATCAGGATCGCCCAGTTGCTCTGGGCAAACCGGCTGATGCTTATGACGAAAATTGTGATCCCGGGCAGTGGTTTATCACCGAGCATGTCCTTAAAGATCGCTTCGAACCTCGGCACGATGAAGACCAGGAGAAATCCCATGATCGCAACCGCCATGGTCATGACGATCGCCGGATAAATCATCGCTGAGAGAACTTTGCCTTTGATTTTCTGCGCTTTTTCCTGGAATTCGGCTAATCGCTCCAGCACGACTTCGAGCACACCGCCAAGCTCGCCCGCTTTCACCATGCTGACGTAAAGTTCGTTAAAAATTTTCGGATGCTGCGCGAGCGAATCAGAAAAGGTGTTACCGCCTTGCACCGAATCGGACAACGCTTCCGTGGCGCGTTTGAGCACAGGATCGCGCTCTTGCCTTGCTAGCACGTTGAGCGAACGCAACAGCGGAAGACCGGAATCGATCAGCGTCGCAAGTTGCCGCGTGAAAATCATCAGCACTCTTGATTTCACTTTCTGTTTTTTGAACAGAGTGATGCTGACTCCCTTGCGCTTCGCGGTCGGCGCGGCCGCGGCGGCGATGGGAGTCGTGCGCGGTTTTTTTACCTTGCCGTCGCGCGAGGCCGGCGCTCTCCCTTCTTCATAAACGCCGGTTGGAAAATATCCCGACTGGCGGAGTCGGCCGATCGCTTCATTGGTGGAGTTGGCTTCGACCGAGCCGGTCGATTCCTGGCCGCGAGCATCAAGGGCGACGTATTGGAAGCGAGGCATGGGGCAAATTACCGATTTAACGGTTTAACTGATTTAACGATTTAACGAGAGGGAAGTCGATCTTATTTGTTGAAGCGTGGCAGGGTTGAAGAGTTGAAGCGAAGAGCCCGAGATTTTGAAATTTGAAATCCGGGTTCCGGGATCTGAATCCTTTTACCCTTCAACGCTTTAACGGTTCAACCCTTAGGTGTATTTCAGCACCTCTTCCACCGTGGTGTCGCCGTCGAAAATGCTGCGTAAACCGTCGTGACGCAGGGTGATCATTCCAAGCTCAATGGCCTTTTGTTTCAGCGTCACGGTCGGCGCGCGTTCATTAATTAACTCGCGCAGCGGGTCGCTGATCCGCATCAATTCGTAAATACCTTTCCGGCCCCTGTAACCGGTCTGATTACAGGTGTCGCATCCCTTGCCGTAATAAAATTTCTTTTCGCCCAATTCGCGCCGGCTTAGCCCGAGTTGATCCAGGGTGTTTGCGTTGGGTTCGTAGCTGGTCCGGCAGTTGGCACAAATACTCCGGAGCAATCGCTGGCCGAGCACGGCTTCGAGCGTCGAGGAGATCAAAAATGGTTCCACTCCCATGTCGATCAAACGTGTGATCGCCCCGGGCGCATCATTCGTGTGCAGGGTAGTAAAAACGAGGTGGCCGGTGAGCGCTGCCTGAATCGCGATCTGCGCTGTCTCTAAATCGCGGGTTTCGCCGACCATGATTCGATCCGGGTCCTGTCGCAAAAATGCCCGCAAAACGCGCGCGAAAGTGAGCCCGATATTCTCATTCACCGGTACCTGCATGATGCCCTCCAGATCGTACTCCACCGGTTCCTCCGCCGTTAGCAGCTTGGAATCGAGGGTGTTGATTTTTCGCAAACACGAATAAAGCGTCGTGGTTTTTCCGGAACCGGTCGGTCCGGTGACAATAAAGATGCCGTTTGGTCGCTCGATGACTTCATGAATGTAATCGTAGACATCCTTCGGCATGGCAAGTAACTCGAGATCGAGATTCACAGTGCTGCGGTCGAGCACGCGTAAGACAACGCTTTCGCCGAACTGGGTGGGTAAGGTCGAGACACGAAGGTCAACATTGCGACCGGCGATATTTTTTTGAATGCGACCATCCTGCGGCAAGCGGCGCTCGGCGATGTTCATGCTCGCCATCACTTTCACGCGCGAAATTACGGGCGGAGCGAGATGTCGCGGTGGCGGAGCCATTTCGTAGAGCGCGCCGTCGACGCGATAACGAATTTTGAATTCGTTTTCGAACGGCTCGAAGTGAATATCGCTGGCCCGATCCTGGATCGCCTGGTACAAAATCAGATCGACAAAACGAATGATCGGGCTGGCATTTGCCTCGGCTTCCGCGCCGCCCGCACCGTCGCCTTCGCGCAACTGCATAAGCTCGCCCACTTCCCCGAGTTGTTTCAGCACTTCTTCCATGCTCGAGGTGTCGCTGCCGTAGAAGATCCGGATGCGGTCTTCGATTTGTTCAACCGGCGCGACTACGACCTCGATGTCGCGCCCAAGGGCGAAGCGCAGATCTTCAGCGGTACGCGATTCCAACGGATCCGCCAGCGCAACTCGCAGAGTGTTATCGACAAGATCGACCGGCAGCACCCGATGCAGACGAGCGAGACCAGCGGGCACGAGCTTCACCACCTCGGGAGGGATTTCGTGATCGTTTAAATCGATAAATTGCGCTCCGATTCCTTCAGCGACGGTGTGATAAAATCCGGATTCATCCATGAATCCGCCATCCACCATCGCCTGCAGGATGGTTTTGCCGTTCTGCTGCGCTTCGGTCAGGACGTCGTCGGCCTGCGTTTTTTCCAAAACGTTTTGATCGACGAAAAGGTCGAGAACCTGCTGATTATTCATGCTCCCCGGGTCAAATGTTGCGACGTGTTTGTCCCATTCATCGTTAGCTTACATCGGCAATTGTCACTGAAATCACTTCATCGGCTGAGGTCAGGCCGGCGAGGACCTTGCGGACGCCATCTTCACGCAATGTGCGCATGCCCAGTTCGCGCGCGCGTTGGCGGAGCAGAAATGTGGAGATCCGCTTGTTAATCATGTGCCGGGTTTCGTCGTCGATGATGAACATCTCGAAAATTCCCATTCGCCCGCGGTAGCCAGTATGCCGGCAATGTTCGCAGCCGTCTGCCTTCATGATCTGCGCATCTCCCATCTGCGATGGCTCGATCCGGAGCGCGCGCATTTCGGTTTCACTCAGCTGGGCCGGATGTTTGCAATGGGTGCACAAGCGACGGACCAAGCGTTGGGCCATGATCGCGCGCACTGAAGACGCGACCAGAAATGGTTGCACACCGATATCAACGAGGCGCGGAATTGCCGACGGCGCGTCGTTCGTGTGGAGGGTGCTGAAGACGAGATGGCCAGTCAGGCTGGCGTTGGTCGCGATCGACGCCGTCTCCAGATCGCGAATCTCACCAATCATGATGATGTTCGGGGCCTGTCGCAAAATGGAACGCAACGCGATCGGAAACGTCATTCCGACTTCAGTGTTCACCTGCACTTGATTGATCCCGGTCATCTGATACTCGACCGGTTCTTCCACCGTAATGATTTTGCGGTCGGGCTTGTTGATGTAATTGAGACAGGCGTATAGGGTGCTCGTCTTGCCCGAACCGGTCGGGCCGGTTACGAGCAAAATTCCATCGGGCGAACGCAACAAGCGTTCGAATTTCTCCTGATCGTCGCTGAGGAAGCCGAGTTCAGGCAGACCGAGAAGAAGAGTCGACTTGTCGAGCACGCGCATGACGATGCTTTCGCCATGATTGGTCGGGACGGTGGAAACGCGCAGATCGATCGGTTTCTTTTTGATCTTCACCTGAATGCGCCCGTCCTGGGGCAAACGCTTTTCCGCGATGCTCATCGAACCGGTCATGATTTTTAGCCGGCTAATGATGGCGGATTGCAAACGCTTGGGCGGTGCCTGCATTTCCTGGAGAACGCCGTCGATGCGAAAACGGACACGGAATTTTTTGTCGAGCGGCTCGAGATGAATGTCGCTGGCACCGAGCTTGTGCGCCTCGATAATCAACATCGAAACCAGCCGAATGATGGGCGCGTCGGCTTCGTCGGCCGCGAACGCGTCGATGCCGTCACCGATCTCGAGACCAAGATCGACATCCTTCCCGATTTTGTCCCGGAGAACGTCGGCCGCTTCTTCCGCGGTGCCATAGTATTTGATTAGCGCCTGCTTAATTTTTTCTGGGGAGGAGCAAACCAGCTCGAGGTCGCGTTGAAGTAGGAAATTCAGACTGTCGATGGTATCGACATCGAGCGGATCGCTGATGGCGAGGACCAATCCACTTTCGCCAAAGGTGACGGGAATGACCTTAAAACGCCGTGCATCGGCTGCGCTAATTTGCGCAATGATTTCCGGCGGAATGACAACCGCAGAAAGGTCGATCCAATGCATCTGGGCCTGGGCCGCGAGGGAGCGGGAAATGTCGTCGGCGGAAACAACCCCCTCGCGGACCAGGACGTCGACCACGCTGGGAGCACCGTTAAGCCTGGCGCGCGCCTGCGCGATTTGCTTGCGCGAAACCAGCCCGATCTCCTCGAGCACTTTCAGCACATAATCGTCGTTAGCGTGCACGGTGAATTAATCCCGGTTATTCCATTTAAAGCGTACGAATCTCGCTCTCCGGTGTCAACGGGGCAGCCGGTTATTAGATCGGGTCGGAGGCGCTGGGATGCCGTGTAAATCCAGCTACTAGCGTCAATGACACCGTCGCTTCTACGTTGTGAGGGCCTCGTTACTAAAGCACGGCGCGCTGGCTTATAGGGCGTGGCGGGGCGTAATGTGGCCTACGCGCTGGCGTAGTCAGCGATAGCTTTGGCGACCTCGAGCGTGGAATTCTTGCCACCCATGTCGTAAGTACGCACTTTCCCTTCGGAAATGACACGAGCGGTGGCGGCGTCGAGACGATTCGCCATTTCGGTTTCTTTCAACCAATCGAGCATTAGTTTGGCAGTCAAAAGCATCGCAATCGGATTGACCTTGTATTGCCCCGCATACTTCGGTGCCGATCCATGGGTGGGTTCGAAAACAGCGTAGTTGTCACCAAGGTTCGCACTGGGCGCGAACCCGAGTCCACCGACCAGCCCGGCGCACAAATCGCTGACAATATCGCCGAACATATTTTCCGCGACTAGCACGGAGTAATCCTGCGGATTCTTGAACATCCACATGCAGATGGCATCGATGTTGGCGT
>Ga0209807_1001239_pt1 | contig 12086 bp, 13 predicted proteins | sample GraSoiAngelo_154_FD_186168 | JGI IMG/M metagenome (GOLD analysis project Ga0209807, IMG submission 186168) | Grasslands soil microbial communities from the Angelo Coastal Reserve, California, USA - 14_1009_13_20cm (SPAdes) (version 2) | ecosystem: Environmental > Terrestrial > Soil > Grasslands ... | reverse complement strand
AGCAGCAGGAGAAGGCCGATGAGGAGGAGCGGGTTGATCCCTCCGGGTCCGGAGCCGCGGACGCCTCGAGCGATCACTCGCTGACGAGTTTAGGCGGTGGCGCTCCGTTTGCTGAGAGAATCAGGTCTGGCGCTCCTGATTGGAGCGTGGGGGCAGGCGATGAGTCAGGCGGTCTGGACGGGCGGGATCAGCTTCGGGCTCGTGAACATCCCGGTGAGGCTCTATCCGGCGACGGAGCCCAAGGACGTTCGTTTTCACCTCTACGACCGGCGCACGGGCAAACGTATCCGATATGAGCGCGTGACGAAGGACACGGACGCGCCGACGTTCGAGCCCGAGGCGTGGTCAGAGCCGCCCGAGGGGGAGGACCGAATCGAAACCCCTATCGAGGGCGATTACGAAACGCGCTTGCCCGAACCGAGCGCGACAGCCCGGCCCGTCGAGCGCGAGGACGTCGTGCGGGGCTTCGAGATGCCGACCGGCGACCTAGTCACTGTCACCGACGACGAGCTCGTATCGATCGCTCCCGAGCGGAGCAGGACGATCGAGATCGAGGAGTTCGTGAGTCTCGCCGACATCGACCCCGTCTTCTACGAGAAGAGCTATCACGTCGCGCCGGCGCGGGGTATGGGCGCCGAGAAGCCGTACGCGCTGCTCCTTCGCGCGATGCAGGGCGCCGGGATGGTCGGGATCGGACGGTTTGTCCTCCGGACCAAGCCGCATGTCGTCGCGATTCGGCCCCTGAGCGACGCGCTTGCCCTCGAGACGCTGTTCTTCGCGGACGAGGTGCGCAGCCCGGCCGAGCTGATCCGCGGACTCGGCGACGTCGCGATCTCCGACCGCGAGGTGAAGACCGCTCGGCAGCTCATCACTGCGATGGCCACGAGCTGGGTGCCCGAAAAGCACGCGGACGAATACCGCGAGGAGCTGCTCGAGCTTCTCCGAAGCAAGCCAGCCGCGAAGCCGTCGGAGGAGCTCCCGATGGCAAGCGCGAGTCCCGTGGGCGATCTGATGGCCGCGCTCCGGGCGAGCGTAGAAGCCGCGAAGCGCAAAGGTGAGAAGAAGCCGAAGAGCGCAGGCTCCAGGCGCGCCGGTTAGGACTAAGGCGGTAACGACACCGCTCGGCGAGGTCCTTCGGTACAACCGGTGGGCGAACCTCCGGTTGATCGACTCATGTCGCGGTTTGGCGGCAGAGCAGTTGGATGCGCGAGCGCCGGGCACCTCCGGGTCCGTGCGGGAGCTGCTGATGCACCTCATGGGCGGACAACAGACTTTCATTCTGCGCATGAAGGGACGTCAGCACGAAGGTGAGCTTTCCCGTGGCAGCCCCTGGCCGGGCTTCGACGAGCTCCGGAGCATCGCCGTCGGCACCAGCGACGAACTGATCAAGATCGCGGACGAGATGGACGCCGATTCCGACGTCGACCTGCCTTGGCAGGGCAAGGTCTACCGGTACCCGATGAGCTTTTTCCTGCTGCACGCCATTGAACACGGCGTCGAGCATCGGACAGAGATCAAGGTGACCATGGCAGAGCTGGGTGTTGAGCGGCCCGACCTGGACGGTTGGTCATTCAGCGAAGCGGCAGGCTACGGAAAGGAGGTCCGATAGCGGCGCAACTATCGGCTCGCGATGCGGCCGAGTAGAAGCCGGCGTCGCGGCACGCGGCGTGCGCTCCAGCGGAACGCGTCGCGAATCATCGCGATGGCGTCGGCATCAGCCGGCTTCCCCGCGACGTGAACGTCCGCATACGGCTGGCCGCGTTCGACGCGATCGCCCACCTTCGCGTGGAGGACGATGCCGGTGCGGTGATCGATGGGGTCGCCCTTCTTCTCGCGACCCGCGCCGAGACGGACGGACGCGATGCCGATCTGATCAGCAGTTATCGCCGACACGTACGCGGTTCGTGTCGCGCGCAGCGTCTCGATTTTCGGCGCGCGCGGCAGCTTCGCGGGATCGTCCACCTGCGAAACGTCCCCGCCCTGCGCCGCGACGAGCTCGCGAAATTTGGCGAAGCCGCTCCCGTCGGCGAGCGCGCGATCGATGCGCGCGACTGCCGACTTCCGGTCGCGCGCCTTCCGTCCACGGACGAGCATCTCCGCGCCCGCCGCGCGCGTGAGCTGCACGAGGTCCGCCGGACCCTGCCCGCGGAGCGTCGCGATGGCTTCGGCGATCTCGAGGCTGTTGCCCACCGCGTTCCCGAGCGGCTGCTCCATATCGGTCAGCTCGCACGTCACCGCCAGGCCGTGCGCGACGCCGATCGCCACCATCGCGCGCGCGAGCTCGCGGGCAGACGCGATGTCCTTCATGAACGCGCCGCTCCCGACCTTCACGTCGAGCACGACCGCGTTCGCGCCGGCGGCGATCTTCTTCGACATCACGCTCGAGGCGATGAGCGGTATCGCCGGGACCGTGCCGGTCGTGTCGCGGAGCGCGTAGAGCTTGCCGTCGGCCGGCGCGAGATCGGCCGTCTGCCCGGTCACCACGATCCCGATCCTCTCGAGCTGCGCCAGGAACTCAGCAGTCGAGAGATCGACGCGATAGCCGCGAATCGATTCGAGCTTGTCGAGCGTGCCACCGGAGAAGCCGAGGCCGCGGCCGCTCATTTTTGCGACGGGCACCCCGCACGCCGCGACGAGCGGCGCGACGACGAGCGTGGTCTTGTCGCCGACGCCGCCGGTCGAGTGCTTGTCGACGACGCGTCCGAAGCGTGATAGGTCGAGCCGCTCGCCCGATCGCACCATCGACGCAGTGAGGGCCGCCGTCTCCTTCGCGTCCATCCCGCGCCAGACCACGGCCATGCAGAACGCGGACATCTGGTAATCGGGAATGTCGCCCTTCGTGTATCCCTGGACGAGAGCGTCGATCTCGTCCGCGGTCAACTTTCCACCGTCGCGCTTTCGCTCGATTAGCTCAACGACTCGCACGACCGGAGCCTACGGCCTTCCGCGACGACTTATCGTGCGGTTCATGCGGCGAGCAGAAGAGCTCATCAACAAAGCAAAGAATGCACTGCCGGAACTGCGATCACGTCTTGACGCTGACCTCGCGCTGATCGAGCCTGACGACACTGACGACGATTCGGGATTCGTCGCCTACAAAGCGTACGGCGATACGGTCTTCAACTTCCTGCGCGAGGCTCTTAAGGCAAACCGCGACGACGAGGCCCGTCGTGTTTTCGCGCTGACGGAGGATCTCGCCCTCTCGGGAAAGACCTACGCCCGATCGGTTGTTGCGACTGAGATCGCCTACCAGCTCGTCAACGTTGGATTGAACGAACGGGCACGACCTCTGATGGGACCCGCGACCCAAGAACTTCTCAAGAGCCAGGAGGAGTTGGTCGCCCGAGCAGATGACAAACGCAACCGCATTCTCCGTTTCATCGAACGTCTACTGAGCTCTCGCTAGATCGACTTTTACAACATCGATCTACGGCTTTCCAATCGTTTTCTCGAGCAGTCGCTCGTGCTTGTCCACGCACGCGACCATGCGAACGAGCGCCTGCGGATTCTCCACCGTGATGGGCTCCGCGGCCTCGTAGTTCCGCATCCGCGATCCGATCACGCTCGCCGTCAAGCGCTTCTCGCCGCGCACCAGCATGAAGTCCTGCGACTTTCCGAAGTTCGTCACGACCAGATTGTCGCCGCTGAAGGCTTCGACGTTGGTCATCGCGGTGTGCCCCTGGCCTTCGACAATGACCGGATGCACGTCAGCGAGCCGCGGCCCGGCGTTCGCCGTAATCGACCCCTGAGCGATCTGCCAGTTCCGGTTGAAGTCCCGGTCGCCAAGCTTGTGAATTCCGACGGTCACGCAATCAAAGTCGAAGTTGGTGAGCTGCCCGTAGCTCGCGGCGCCGAGCCTGATGCCCCCGCCCGTGCCGAACGTGAACACGTCGATCACCTGCGCGTTGTCGGTGTGATCGATCGCGTACGCGAACGTTCCGCGGGCCACCACGGCATCGATCACCCTCTTTGAAAACCCGCTCGCGAAGAAGCGCATGTTCGCAGGGTTCACGTGACAGTGCAGGATGCGCGGGACGTCGTAGCAGTGGTCGATCCGCACGAACTCGCCCGAGAGCGGATACCCGCGGCAGTGCTCGATCACGAGCTGCTCGCAGATCACGCTGGGCGAGCAGTTGAAATCCATCGCGACGTACTCGCCATAGAAGGTGAGCGCCGAGAGCGTCACGCCCTGCGCGCTGTTCGTGCGAGACGCCTGGATCGTCGGGGGGTACGCGATGATCTTCTCCGGATCGGAGAGGGTCTGCTTCGGATACCAGAACTGGATCCCGCGGACCTGCGTGGCGTGCTCGACGATCAGCAGCGGCTCGCTCAGGTCGTCGGTCGCGAAGACGCTCCCGACGGGCTGCGTTTTGGACGAATGCTTGGTCCCCCGCCCCACGGGACCGTGCGCTCCGACCAGGGATGTGTTCATTTTCAGGATCACCCCGCCGCTCAGTCGATACGGCTCCGCGTCAGGCTCGACATACAGCGCAGCGCCGCGCGGCGATGCCCAATCGATCGCCGCCTGCAGTTTCGTCGTATTGGCGTCCGCCGGGTTCTCCGGCAGCACGCCAAAGTCGCGGATGCTTTTCATCGCGCTAGATCCTCGCGATCACACCCTTGATCACATTGGCGAGACGGTCGCCCGCGCGATTCGCGACCTCGAGCACCCCTTCGGCGGTGACGTGCTCAATCTGACCCGGGATGCCCGTCGCCATGTCGGTCACCGTGCTGATCGCGAGGATGTCCATTCCCATGTGGCGCGCGACGAGGACCTCCGGAACCGTGCTCATGCCGACGGCGTCGGCGCCGAACCCGCGCAGCATGCGCAGCTCCGCCGGCGTTTCGAAGTTGGGTCCCGCGACGGCGACGTAGATCCCCTCGCGCAGGTCGCCGTCGACCGAATGCGCGAGTTTGCGGAGACCTTCGGTGTAGGTGCCGACCATGTCGGGGAAGCGCGGCCCGAGGCTGTCGTCGTTCGGGCCGCAGAGCGGATTTGTGCCCATGAAGTTGATGTGGTCGCTCAGGACCATCAGATCGCCCGCCTTGAACGAGGGGTTCAGTCCGCCGCAGGCGTTCGTGATGATCATCATCCGCACGCCCCACGCACGGAAGACGCGTATCGGGAACGCGATCTCCGCGATGTCGTAGCCCTCGTAGTAGTGCATGCGCCCGTTCATCACCGCGAGGTCCTTGCCGGAGACCGTGCCGACGACGAGCTCGCCGGCGTGGCCGGGCGCGGTGCTGCGCCGGAAGCCGGGGATATCGCCGTAGGAGATCCGGGTCGCATCCTGGACGTCCTTCGCGAAGCCGCCGAGGCCGCTGCCGAGAATTACCGCGATCTTCGGTCGGCGCTTGGTCTTTGCGGCGATCGCGGCGACCGCGGCATTCGTGTCGACCGTCATGTGCCAGGCTCCTTGAGGATCTTTTCGCGCAACAGCTCGACGAACGGCCGCGCATGTGCGGTGCGCGCGAATCGCGCGACGGTCGCCGCGCGCCGGACCGTGATGCGGTCACCGGCGCGGAGGTCGTGCTCTTCCTGGCCATCGAGCGACAGCACCGACGGCTCGTCCTGCGCCTCGAGCTCGAGGACCTGGTCGGGGTCGAACACGACCGCGTTGCCGAAGGAAAGGTGGGGCGCGATAGGAACCATCGTGATCGCGCGCGATGCCGGGAGGATCAGCGGCCCGCCGACCGAAAAGCCGTACGCAGTGCTGCCGGTCGCGGTCGCCACGATGAGCCCATCCGCCCAGTACACGATGAGCGGCTCGCCATCGACACGGACCGCGACCTTGATCGAGCGGACCTGCTTGCCTCGCGCGACAACGACATCGTTCAGCGCGAGCGCGCGCACGATTTCCTTTCCCGCGCGGACCAGGCGGGCGTCGAGGAGCGCACGCTCCTCGATGGTGAAGCGTCCGGCGAGCACGTCGCCCATCGCCTCGTCGAATTGATCGATCGTCGCGGAGGTGAGGAACCCGAGCCGACCCAGGTTGACTCCGAGGATCGGGATGTCGAACGGAGAAAGCGCACGGGCCGCGCGCAGGACGGTGCCGTCGCCGCCGAAGACGAAGGCGATGTCCGCGCGTTCGATCTCTTTCGCGAGCGCGCGGGAGTCCAGCGCGAGCTCCATCGGCTCATGGCCGGCTTTGCGCAGCTTGTCGCCGACCGCCTTTGCAGCGTCGAGCGACGCCGGCCAATCCGGACGTGAGCCGATCGCAACCTTCATCGGGAGGCCTCACGCGCGGCTGCGGCGAGGGAATCCGCATCCAGTGTCCCCGCGCCTTTGCGCGCATGCACGAAGATCTCGCGGTTGCCCTCGCGGCCGGCGATGGGCGACGGCGTCACGGCGACGACGCCAAATCCGCGCGAGGCGAGGTCGTTGGCCACGGCCACGACAGCGCTCGCGCGCGCTTCCGGATCGCGCACCACACCGCCCTTGCCGACCGCCTCACGGCCCGCCTCGAACTGCGGCTTCACCAGCGCGACGACGTCGCCCCCATCGCGGAGCATCGCGAGGGACGGCGGCAGTGCCAGGCGCAGCGAGATGAAGGACACGTCAGCGACGACGATGTCGATGGGCTCTTCGATCGGAACGCCCTCGCGCGCGTTCACGCCCTCGTGCACGACGACCCGCGGATCCTGGCGGAGACCCCAATCGAGCTGGCCCTTCCCGACGTCGATCGCGTGAACGCGGGTAGCGCCGCGCTGCAGGAGAGCATCGGTGAACCCACCAGTGGATGAGCCAACATCGATGGCGACCCTTCCCGACACGTCGAGCCCGAGCGCATCGAGCGCGCCCGCCAGCTTGTCGCCGCCCCGCGAGACGTATTTCGGTCCGGCATCGACGGCGAGATCCGCATCCTCGGCAACGGGCGCCGCCGCCCGGTCGGCGCGGCCACCATCGACCCGCACCGCGCCCGCCAGGATGAGGGCCTGGGCGCGCTCGCGGCTCGGCGCGAGCTCACGCTGCACCAGGAGCTGGTCAAGCCGAACTCGTTTTGTCAATGCGCGGATTCTCGCGCACATTCGCGATACTGCGCGGCAATGCCCAACTCGTACGTGCGCGCCGGCGGGGCCGCGTCGGTACTTGGCGCGACCTTCGTCCTGGTCGGGATCGGCATCGCCAGCGTCGTCACGCCCGACTACAGCGCGATCCGCGACGTGATCAGCGGCTCGCAGCTTGGCCCGTATGGATCTCTCGTGACCCTCGGGCTCACCGGCGGGGGATCATTGACGGTCGTCTTCGCCTCTCTCCTCCAGCGGACGCTGCCGCCCGGTAACGCCGTCGGACCTGCCCTTCTCATCGTCCGCGGTTTTGGGACGCTTCTCGCGGCGGCGTTCCTTGCCGACGTCGGCCCGGTCCGCACCGCGAGTGGGTACCTTCAGGTCATCGGCTTCGTCGGCGGATCGCTGGCGTTCGGCATCGGACTGTTCTTCCTGGCCGGACGGATGCGGCTCGACGAGGCCTGGCAGGCGCTTGCGCCATACACCGTCGCTACCGCGCTCGCCTCGCTTGCGATCCTCGGACTCTTCGTCGGTCTGGGACCGAGGTACGTCGGCGACACGAACGCGCCGCTGAGCGCGATCGGCGGGCTCATCCAACGCGTGTTGACGCTCACGACGTGGATCTGGCAGCTCGTTATCGGCGCGTGGCTCCTCCTTCGGCCGGCCGCCGCGCCGGCGGGGACGTAGCGTGCCGAAGCGACTGCCACGTGCGCGCACGCTCAAAGGCGAGCCGAAGCTCGCGCACTACGACTCCGGCGGCGGTGCGCCAGGCGAGCCGCCGATCGTGCTCCTGCATCAGAGCCTCGCACGGTCCGAGGACTGGGAGAACATCTTCCCGCGCCTTGCGACCCGCTACCGCGCGATCGCGTACGACGCGCGCGGTCACGGCAAGAGCGGACGCGCGCCGGACTATTCACTGCGCGCGTTCGCCGACGACACATTGCGGATGCTTCGCGAGATCGCGAAAGAGCCCTCCGTGCTCATCGGACACTCGCTCGGCGCGCTGGCCGCGCTGGTCGCGGCGGGCGACGCGCCCGATCTCGTACGCGGCCTCGTGCTCGAGGATCCCGCGCTCAACTACCCGAAGCCGTGGGCCGCCGCCGAATACGCGCCGCTTCGCGAAGGCATCGCTGCGCAGGATCCGGCCGTGCTCCTGAAGGCCGTGAGCAAACAGCGCCTGCCCTCACCCGGTCCGCGCGGCGAGCGCACCTACGGCGAGCTCCGCGGCTTCTACGCGGCGGAGCGCATCGTCACGTACTTCCGCGACGTCGACCCCGCGTTCATCGACGCGCGAGCGGCGGGCGACGAGCCGGCGGCGGCGCTCATCACCGACGCGATCGCGAAGGTTCGCGCGCCGGTGCTCGTTCTCGCGGGCGAGCCGCGCTTGGGTGGCGCCGTTGACGATCCCTCCGAGTGGAGGCTCAAGAAGCTCCCGGACGTGACGGTAAAGCGTTTCCCGGGATCAGGTCACCTGCTCCACGGCTTCCGGCCCGAGCAGTTCATCGAGAACATCGAGCCGTTCCTGAGAAAACTGCGCGAGACTTAGGAACCGCGACTTCACCGCTAGAGTTGATTGCGGAAGACCGAAATCTTGCCAGCGATCCCAGACACCACAAGAATGTCGTCGGGAAGTCTTAGCGTCCAAGCCTCGCAGTTCCGACCCCGGTAGAGCAGGAGCCCAGCTCCGCCAGACAGAACGAGCTCGAGCTCTCCGGTGACGAGCAATTGCGCTGACTCGACCACTCGCCCGAACAATCTCAGACTCGGGCCCAATGACGCCCGATCGCTCGCCGGATCGAGCTCCCACTCGCTGTCCAGTGTTAGTCGGAAAGATCTTTCAATACGCAAGAGCGCGGATTGCTGACCTCGGCTGAACCTCAGTGACAAAGCACGGTCCACCAAGCACTGGGTGACTTCAAAGCCCAACAGGTTGGAGATCTCGGGTACGGCCGCGTGCGTGCTCATTTCATCGTTCAACGACGCCACCCTCTCATGGCGCCCTAATCGCGAGATCGATTCCGCTCGAACGTCGAGTCTTCAAGCGTCACGCTCGGGGGCGGTCGAGCCGACCGCACTCAGGATTGTCTCTAGATCGGACCGCAGCTTCGCCCGGTCAGCTCGGGCCAGCAATTCAGAGGGCACGAACATCAACCCGACGATGAACGTAAAGACCGCCAGGACCCACAGAAGCTCAGGGGCGCCACCTAATGAAGCCGGAACGGTGACAACAGCGGTCAGACCGAGAAACAGGAGCCACGCACCGCGAGAGATCACGACAACCGGATGCAACCCGTAGCGCACTGCGACAACGGCAACACCGTCCGCGGGCTCGACCTTTCCTCGCAGCACTGCCACGCGCGGTGCGCTTGTGACACCACGGGGCCTGCGGAGATCGAAGCTTCCGTCCCTCATCACTTTTCCGACAAACACCGCCGAGCTCGAGTCCGAGAAGGAATACCCGAACATGCTGCCTGCCACGAGTGATCGCGCGATCGCATCGATGACACGATCCGGCGCTGCCGCCACCCGGTAGCGGTCCACCTGTCCGTCGCCTACGGGCGGAGCTGCTGCTCGCGCGCGATGACCGTCGTATTCGTGAGGAAGGCTGTCCAAGTCACTGCGCTGGACAGTTTCCCTATCGCTCACGGTGAAGGCGTCTCAGCTCGGTCTCGTGCTCGCTCAGGCGCAGAGGCGAACCGGATCCACCCTCGGCCACCGCTCCGCATCGCGCGGGCTGACGACGTAGATCGCTTCGTCCTGATCGGACGGGCTCGCGTAGATCTCGATCGCACCCAGGCGATAGCCCGTCGCGCGCGCATCCGCAGGGATGGTCACGTTTCGCGCGAGCCTCTCGCGGAAGGGGACGCCATACGCGCCCGCAGGGTCGCGGATGTACAGGCGTCCCGTGAAGGAGGTCGTCGCTGCGCTCCCCGGCGGCCAGACGATGAACAGCATCGTGGCGGACTGCCACCCGCAATGGCTCGGCCCAGCGATCGTCTCCATCTCCTCGGGCGCGACAGCGCGCCCGTCGCGCGTCCAGGTGTAGCCCGGATATGCCGGTGGCTGATCGAACGCGGTCGCGACCGACTGCGCACGGACGTCAAAGAGGTTGGACTGCCAGGCGAGGATCGCGAGAACGGTGACGGTCGCGAGGCCGATCCCGACGATCCAGCCTGCTCGCAGGAAGCGCATCCTCAGCCCGCTCCGCGCTCCCGGGCTTGCTTCGCGAGCGCGTCCGCGAGCTGTGTGATCCGCAGATCCGCTGCGTCCAAGCGCTTCGCGCACTCGGCGTAGAGGCGAAGCCCCTCCTCGTACAGGCGCACCGCCTCGTCGAGATCGAGCGCGGGATCCTCGAGCTTGTCCGCGATCGCCTCAAGACGCTCGAGCGCCTTGTCGAGAGAAACCTCCGGCTCAGCCATTGCGCTCGACAGTTTCCACCAACGCGCCGGCGCGCCCATCGCGCATACGGATCCGGACACGCTCCCCCGCCTCGAGCGTCGCGACGGACGCGCGGATATGGCCGTCCGCCCCTTCGACAATCGCGTAGCCGCGTCCGAGGACCGCGAGCGGCGAGAGCGCGGCGAGACGGCGCTGCGCGGACACGGCGCGCTGGCGGCGCAGCGGTACCGCCCGCGCGATCGCGCGATCGAGCACGCGTCGAGCGTCGTCGATGCGCTGGCGTCGGACCGCGAGCCGCATCGCGGGAGCGCGTCGATCGACCTGCCTCCGCGCCGTTTCGAGGCGCCGGCGCCGCTCCTCGATCCGCTCACGGACACGTCCTGCCACGCGCCGCCACGCGCGATTCGCGCGCTGCTGCGAAGCGCTGGAGTCGGGCACGACCAGCTCCGCCGCGGCCGAGGGCGTCGGCGCCCGTACGTCGGCCGCGAGGTCGGCGAGCGTGACGTCGGTCTCGTGGCCGACGCCGGAGCACACCGGGCGCGGGAACCGCGCGAGCGCGCGGACCAGTGCCTCATCGTTGAAGGGAGCGAGATCCTCGGCCGCGCCGCCGCCTCGCGCGAGAATAACCACGTCGAGATCGCGGATCTGCGCGAGCCCGTCGAGCGCGGCGATGAGCGATTCGACCGCGCCCACGCCCTGCACCTGGGCCGGCGCGAAGATCAGCTCCATGCGCGCATCGCGGCGCGCGACGATCTGCTGAATGTCATGCCACGCCGCGCCGATCGGGCTGGTGACGACACCGATGCGCCGCGGCGCCGGCGGCAGCGGGCGCTTCCGCTCGACGGCAAATAGTCCCTCGGCGGTCAGGCGACGCTTCAGCGCTTCCAGCCGGAGATAGGCATCGCCCGCACCGGCCGGCCGGAGATCGTCGACCTGCAGCTGGCAGCGCCCGTCCTTCGTGTAGAGCTCGATGTAGCCGTGCGCGATGACCTTGTTGCCGTCGCGCGGCGTGAGCGCGACCTGCGCGGCCTTCATCGCGAACAGCACGCACTGCAGCTGCCCGACGTTGTCGCGAAGAGTGAAGTACACGTGACCGACGGGCGAGCTTCTCGCTTGAACCACCTCGCCCTCGATCCAGAGGTCCTTGAACTCGTCGCCCGACTGGATGTGCGCGGCGAGCCGCGTCACGATCTGGCCGACGCGCAGGATCCGGCTAGGCGCGCTCGAGGTAGTCACCGGTTCGTGTGTCGACCTTGATCTTGTCGCCACGCTCGACGAAGAGCGGCACGTTCACCCGAATCCCGGTCTCGAGCGTCGCGGGTTTCGTCGCGCCGGTCGCGGTATCGCCCTTGAGCCCGAGATCGGTGTCGGTGACCGTGAGGACGACCGACGCCGGCATCTCGACGCCGATCGGCGAGCCCTCGTACTCGCTCAGGATCACCGTCATCCCGTCGGTGAGGTAGTTCGTCGCGTCGCCGAGCTGGTCATCGTCGAGCGCGATCTGGTCGTACGTCGCCGTGTCCATGAAGTGGTAGTGCGTGCCGTCCTTGTACATGAACTGCACGTTGCGGTGATCGAGGCGCGCCCGCTGGTAGCGATCGTTCGCCTGGAACGTCTTCTCGACCAGGTCGCCCTTGCGGACGTTGCGCAGCTTCATGCGCATCTGCGCGCTGCCGCGT
>Ga0209807_1001238_pt1 | contig 12093 bp, 5 predicted proteins | sample GraSoiAngelo_154_FD_186168 | JGI IMG/M metagenome (GOLD analysis project Ga0209807, IMG submission 186168) | Grasslands soil microbial communities from the Angelo Coastal Reserve, California, USA - 14_1009_13_20cm (SPAdes) (version 2) | ecosystem: Environmental > Terrestrial > Soil > Grasslands ... | reverse complement strand
GGTGGCGCTTCCCACCGGGTAGCCGGGCGCTCCTATAGCGATGTCAGAGAAACCATCGCCATTAAAGTCTCCTGCCGTGATGGCGGTTCCGAAGCTGTCGCCCGAGTGCTCTGAGAATCCCAGCCCGAATTCGTCCAACACTCTGCCAGAACTGACGAGTCCCCCCGTGCTTCCCAGAAGAACCCTAATCGCTCCTTTATTCGCGTTGACAGTGAAGCCGAAGACGTCATCGCTCGCCCCGGGGATGCCGATCACGAGATCGCCGATGTCTCTGCCGCTAGACTTGTCTCCATTGAAATTCCCCCACGCTAACGATTGACCGAAATGTGCACCCTCAATCACATAAAGGCCTTCGTCAGCCGTTTCCAGCATGTCGAAGTATTGTCTAGCCGGAGCGAAATTTGGCGTCAGTCCGTTCGCTGATCCGTAGATGATGACGACGGCGCCCGCTGCTTTGTGTACATCCTGAGTTCCAAATGGGCCGGGGAGTACCACGCTCTTGTTTGGAATGCCAATCGCCAGGTCCGAAAAGCCATCTCCATTGAAATCTCCGGCGGCTAAGGCAGCGCCGAATCGGTCTCCCGCCTCTGCGCCACGAGGCACCAATGTGTTGTTCTCAGACAAGAATTGAGAGGCCGGGATGGTGGCGGTGGTAGTCGTCAATCCGATGCTGGAGCCGTAAATGATATTCACGGCGCCAGCATCTGCAGTACTGCCTATATCTTCGTCGGGAACACCAACCGCCAGATCTGCAAAACCATCCCCATTGAAATCGCCTTTTGCGATGCCGCTGCTGCTGCCTGCTGGATGACAGTGCTTATCAATGCCCTTCGCCTCTCCAGGCGGGTTCGGTAACTGATCGCAGGGATCATCCCCGTGCCCATTTCCCTGAGCGTTTAAGACGTTGAATTGGCTGAACACCCGAGACAGTCCCAGATTCAGACCTCCGAACATCACCACATTGCTGCCATTGCCGGCGTGAGTTGGAAATCTTTGGGTCCAGTCCGCCTGACCAAACGCCAAGCTACTCAAGAGGACCATTATCGTCACAGTGATAAGGAGCCTGGTGATGGATCGATGGCGAGACATATCTGATCTCCTTTGTGGTTGAAACAAGTCTGTACCAGCCAAACAATGCTCGTTGCGCTCTTCTTCCACCTGAACTTCGTAGCTGTCATGTAGTTTAGTACTCATCTGATGTTTTTCTTTCTTGTCTGCCACCCAGCGGCGTCCCAGCGAAACTCCAGCCCCACGAGCAAACTCGGCCCGGCCGAAGATGCGTTGAAACGTCAGGTGACGTAATTGAGGACGGTCTTACGTGAATCGCGCAACAAAAAGCAAGCCTTGTTTTGCCTGAAGCTGGATGTGGAGCGACCGAGCTATCTCAAGTTAACTCTTTTTGGCGTTTTCTCTCTGATCGCTGGCTCAGCGTTCACGCCTCTCGAACGACGTCCTTGGGACTTTTGTCTTCGCGCAAGGCTAGGAAAACTGGCGCGCGAAGCTTTCCGTCGCGGGTCCATTCCGCGAATTTGACTTCGGATACGAAGACCGGATTTACCCAATGCATTTTGCGCATCATCGAGGGCGTGATTCCTTGCACCCATTTTCCGTTTTGCTTCGACGGGAGATCGACAAAGGGACAATCATCGCGCTCTTCTTGTCCGAATTTCTTATGCAACATGGACAATGACTTTCCGGTAAAACCGGTGCCAACCTTTCCGGCAAATAAAAGTTTCTTATCCCTATAATAGCCGACGAGAATTGCGCCAAAGTATTTGCGCGATCCCTGCGGCGGCGTGTAACCGCCGATGACGAATTCCTGCCGGTTTACGCATTTGAGCTTGACCCACGCACCGCTGCGGCGCCCCGGTTCATACCCCGAATCGCGTTGCTTGCCAATAAGACCTTCCAGACCACGCCGCTTCACTTCCGCCAGCAACTTGGTCGCGTCGGAACCAATCTCGCCCGAGAAACGGATCGGATCCCCGATATTTTCGCAAAGTTTTTCCAACAAATCTTTTCGTTGCGAGAGGGAAAGTTTTATGAGGCCCTTGCCGTCGAGTTGCAGCAAATCGAAAACATACAAACGAACAGGTGATTTTCGCCCTTCCAGCTCGAGAGCCTGTAAAAGTTGAAATGACGAGCGCCCTTCTTTATCGAGGGCAACGACTTCGCCGTCGATCACGCACTCGCGCGCAGGCAAATTCTTTATCGCCTCGACAATTTCCGGGAAACGTCTGGCCAATTCATTTTCGTTGCGCGACAGCAACGACACTTTCTTGTCGATCTTGACCGTGATCGCACGGATTCCATCGAATTTGAGTTCGTAGATCCAATCGCCTGCGATCGGGGGTTTTTCCAGCAACCGCGGTTTCATTGGCTGAATGAAGCGCGGTTTTGCTGAAGGCAGATCGACAATCGGCTTCGTAGGGCGGCCGCTTCGGCTGCCATTCCTACGTTTTACCAGGAGGGGCGCCTGCCCTCCAGTTTCATTTTCAGGGGCGTCTTTTTTTGCAAGCGCAGCTTTTATCCGCGTTTTCAACGTTGATGTTGCACTCTGGTCTTTTTCTTCGCGGTTGGATTTCCATTCTACGTCGCGATCTTCCGCGATCTGTTTCATGGTCCGGCCGGTTTTGACCGATTCATCCTCTTGTTTTTTGGAAAGCGGTTTCGCGCTCGAACCTGTTTTCAAGATCAGCCACTGATTCTTTTCACCATCGCGACCGCGGATGCGCACGAGGGTCCATTCGCCATTTGTTTTCTCGCCTTCAAGAACGAGATGTAGTTTCCCATCCCGCAACGATTTCAGCGGTTGCTCGCCATAGACGAAATATTTTCCGCGGTCCCACACCATCACCGTGCCGCCGCCGTATTGTCCCTCGGGAATGACGCCCTCGAACTGGATGTAATCGACAGGGTGATCCTCGACTTCCACCGCGAGATGTTTTTCACCCTGCTTCCAGGGAAGTCCTTTCGGCACGGCCCAGGATTTTAAAACCCCTTCCATCTCCAGCCGAAAATCGTAATGCAGTCGGCGCGCATCATGTTTCTGAATCACAAAACGGGACGCGCCCCGCACGGTTTTCGGCCTAGGCTTACTGCCTTTCGGCTCGGACGTCAGTTTGAAATCACGCTTCCGCTTGTAATCGGTCAGTCCCATTAACGTTAAACTAACCGCGAATTACGCCGATAAAACGAGATTCCTTTAGCAGGGACGCGACGGCGCGCGTCCCTTCGAACCTCACGCCTCAGTGGGAAGTGGCTCGCCTACCAAATAGCGGGTGAAACGCCGGATCACAATGTTTTCGCCAAGCTCAGCAATTTTCGCATTCAGAAGCTCTCTGATCGTCTGGTCGGGATTTTTTATAAAAGCTTGTTCGAGCAAACAGACAGCGCTGTAAAACTTGTCGAGCTTACCCTCGACGATTTTACCAAGCACGTTAGCAGGTTTGTCTTTGACCTGTGCCTCGTAAATAGCGCGTTCGGCTTCGACAATCTTTAAGGGCACTTGCTCCCGGCTTACGTAAAGCGGATGCGCCGCCGCAATGTGTAAGGTAATATCTTTCACGAACCCACGAAAATTTTCGTTCCTGGCCACAAAATCGGTTTCGCAATTCACTTCCACGAGCACGCCCACCTTCCCTTGTAAATGGATGTAAGAAGCCACAATACCCTCTTTTGTCGCACGAGAGGCTTTTTTCCCGGCGCTGGCGATGCCTTTGGTTCGCAAAATCGTCTCGGCTTTTTCCAAGTCACCGCCGCTCTCGGTGAGAGCGCGCTTACAGTCCATAAAACCGGCGTTGGTCTTTTCGCGAAGTTGCTTGACCAACTGTGAATCGATATCGGTCGTTGTTTTCATAAAAGTTCAGTCGGCAATAGATTGAATCTTAAAGCAGAGGGATACTCCTCATCCCGATCGAGTATGAGGGCGCCGCTATGCGGAGACACCCGCCATCTCGACTTGCTCGCGAATTCGCGCTTCGCTGCTTGCCGAAACAAGCGCGTCAACGAGCTTCTGCAGAATCACACGAATCGCGCGGATCGCGTCGTCGTTTCCGGCGATTGGATAATCAATCAACTCCGGGTCGGCATTAGTGTCCACAATGGCGACGACCGGGATCTGGAGGCGTCGCGCCTCATTTACCGCATTTTGTTCGCGGGTAGTATCGATTACGACCAGCGCATCCGGTAACTGCGACATCTCAATTATTCCATCAAGATTGCGACGGAGTTTCGCAGCTTCGCGATTAAGCGCCGCTAGTTCCTGTTTTCCCATTTTCTTGTACTCCGGCGATTGCTCGATCTGCTCGATGTACTTCAATCGCCCAATGCTTTTGCGAATGGTGGTCAGGTTAGTCAGCGTTCCACCGAGCCAGCGCTGATTGACATAGAATTGCGCGCAAGCCACCGCGGCTTCCCTGACTGCTTCCTGTGCCTGCTTCTTACAGCCGACAAACAAGATTTTCCCGCCACGGCGCGCCACGTCCTGGAGAAACTCCGTCGCGCGACGCAGTTGCAAAACGGTCTCATCCAAATTGATGATGTAAATCTGGTTCCGCTTCTCGAAGATGTAAGGCTTCATCTTCGGGTTCCAACGCTTGGTCTGGTGCCCGAAATGAACGCCCGCTTCAAGAAGCTCAGGCACTAGTTCAGTTGTCTCAGCCATAAAAATCATGCAATCGGGGGGAAACGGCGGACGCGAAAGGTGCTACACGCCCGGCGCAAAGGCAAACGGAATGTTCATGCAGTCTCCGGTTTCACATTCTTCTCGGCATAGCGGGCGAGAACCCAACAAAGATCTGAAAGGCGGTTGAGATAGCGCAAGATTTCCGAGTTAAAGCTTTGTTCGTCCACGACTTGAGCGGCAACGTGGCGTTCCGCGCGACGGCATGTTGTGCGGGCGAAATCGAGCGCAGCAGAAACGGCTGTTCCACCGGGAATCACCCAATCTTTGGGGTAAAGCGCTTTATCTTTCTCAATATCGACAACTACTGCTGTGATTCGATCAACCATCGTTGCCGTGGTGACATGGAACCCATCTTTGAGATAACGTTCTCGATCTTGTGGGGTTGTCGCCAGCTCGCCCATCACAACGATTAAATCTTTTTGCACGGCGAAAACCTGTTCCGAAACAAATTTGTCGCCGCAAATGGATCGCGCGAGGCCGAGCGCAGCAGTCAGCTCGTCAATACAGCCATAAGCGTCGACGTGCGGATCGGCCTTCGACACGCGTCGGCCGTACATTAGCGAGGTTTCACCCTTGTCGCCAGTCTTAGTGACGATCGACATCAAGAGCAGAAGTATTGGAGTAATGAAGCGGCGGAGTAATGCCTCTTATTCGCGATCATTACTCCACTACTCCATCGCCGCAAGACTACCCAATCGCCGGCTGCGCTTCTGGCTCTTCCATCACCGCAGCGCCGATCGGTTCACCTTTCTCCACGAGTTTGATCTCGCGGTGCTGCGGGAATCCCGTACCAGCTGGAATCAAGTGACCCATGATCACGTTTTCCTTGAAGCCGCGCAGCCGATCGACTTTGCCAAGCGTTGCCGCTTCGGTAAGCACGCGGGTCGTGTCTTGGAACGATGCTGCGGAAATAAAGCTGTCGGTTTCGAGCGAAGCTTTCGTGATACCGAGAAGCACAGGTGTGGCTTCGGCTGGCTTTCCCCCTTGCTCAACTACGCGCTGGTTCTCCGCTTCAAAATCGAGCCGATCGACTTGATCGCCCCAAAGCAATGAAGTGTCGCCTGGATCAGTAATCTTCACTTTGCGCAGCATCTGCCGCACGATGATCTCGATATGCTTATCGTTGATCTCCACGCCTTGCAGGCGATAAACCTCCTGCACTTCATTAACCAGGTGTTCCTGCAGGTCTTGCGGCCCGCAGACTTCCAAGATTTCGTGAGGAACAACCGGACCTTCGGTAAGCTGTTGACCTTTCTTCACGAAGTCTCCTTTGAAGACGATGATATGTTTTGTGAGCGAGATGAGATGTTCTTCCTCTGAGCCAGTGTCGGGATCTTTCAAAATAAGCCGCCGCTTCCCGCGAACTGTTCCGCCCATCTCGACTATTCCATCGATCTTGGCAATCTCAGCCGCATCCTTTGGTCGACGTGCCTCGAACAACTCAGCCACACGCGGCAGACCGCCGGTGATGTCCTTTGTCTTCGCTACTTTTCGCGGTGTTTTTGCCAGCAACGCACCTCCGCGCACCTTGTGTCCTTCTTCCACGATCACGTGAGCGCCCGCCGGAATGGAATAACTCGCCAGCACTTCCTTCTTGTCACCCACAATGACAATCTGCGGATGTAAATCCTCCTTGTGCTCAATGATCACGGTGCCCATGAGGCCGGTGGCTTCATCAACATCACGCTTGACCGTCACGCCGGCGATCATATCGCGGAATTCGATCTTGCCGCCCTTATCGGTGAGAATCGGCACGTTGTACGGGTCCCACTGCACAAAGGTCTCGCCTTTCTTAACTGAGGCACCGTCGTCCTTGGAGATCATGGAACCGATAACAACGTTGTAACTCTCGAGCTCGCGGCCCTCCGCATTGTGCACGCTTATCGAGCCGTTTTTGTTCAGAACAATCCAGCTGCCATCGAGCGCTTGCACGGTTCGCAGGTCGTTAAATCGGACGGTTCCATCGTTTTTCGCCTTAATGATCGGTTGCTTGAAAGTCTGGCTGGCCGTTCCGCCGATGTGAAATGTCCGCATCGTCAATTGCGTCCCGGGCTCGCCGATTGATTGTGCCGCAATGATCCCAACGGCTTCGCCGAGTTTGACGAACTGGCCCGTAGCAAGATTGCGTCCGTAGCACATCGCGCAAACGCCGCGACCACATTCGCAGGTAAGCACTGAGCGAATCTTTAAACTCTCCACCCCGACGCGCTGAAGCTCCGCCGCGATTTTTTCATCAATCAACTGATTCGCCTTGACGATTTTCTTTTTCTTATCCACCGGGTCCGCGATCGTCTCGCAACTCACTCGACCAATGATGCGCTGACTAAGATCGACAACTTCCTCGTCGCCCTCGTAAATCGAGCGCACGACGATACCATTTACGGTCCCGCAATCATCCTTATTGATGATCACGTCCTGCGCGGCGTCCACAAGTTTACGAGTAAGATATCCGGAATCCGCCGTTTTGAGTGCCGTGTCGGCAAGTCCTTTTCGCGCTCCGTGCGTGGAGATGAAATATTCGAGCACGCTCAGGCCCTCTCGAAAGTTCGAAGTAATGGGTCGCTCGATGATTTCTCCCGACGGTTTAGCCATCAAACCGCGCATGCCCGCGAGTTGCCGCACCTGTTGCCGATTTCCGCGTGAGCCTGAATCAACCATGAGGTAAACAGGATTGAGTTCCTTGCGGCCCTCGTTGTGTTCGAGGGTGCGAAACATTACGCTGGAAATTTCGTCGCCGGCATGGGTCCAGATGTCGATAATCTTATTGTAACGCTCGCCGTCGGTGATGATGCCTTTGCGATATTGCTGCTCAACCTGCCGGATCTGCTTGTAAGCATTTTCGAGTTCGGTTTGTTTCTCTTTCGGAATGATCATATCCGAAATCCCAATCGAGATGCCGGCCTTGGTCGCTTCCGCAAAACCGAGTTCCTTCAATTTATCCAACGTCGCGACCGTTTCAGCGGGACCGGCGATCTGGTAGCACCGCCAAATGATGTCGCTAAGCTGTTTCTTGCCGGCTGCCTTGTTGAAAAATCCCAGCTGTTTCGGCCAAATCTCGTTGAAGATGACACGACCCGCTGTGGTCTCGATGACCTTTGCCTCGGCATTTCCAAAGGTCGTTTGCTGGCCGTGATCGGGATTCTTGATCCGGATGCGATCGTGCGTCCGAATACTTCCCTCGGCCATGGCAAATTCCACTTCGGTCGCATCCGAAAAAAGCGAAAGACGTCCGTCGCCGTCACTTCCTACGGCACGCCGTGGATTTTGTGTCAGATAATAACAGCCGAGCGTGATGTCCTGGGATGGCGTCGTGATCGGTTTGCCACTCGATGGAGAGAAGATGTTATTCGGAGCGAGCATGAGCATACGGGCTTCCATTTGCGCTTCCACCGAGAGCGGCACATGGACAGCCATTTGGTCGCCGTCGAAGTCCGCGTTGTAAGCCGTGCAGACGAGCGGGTGGATGCGGATGGCTTCGCCTTCGATCAATTGTGGTTCAAACGCCTGGATCGACAATCGATGCAAAGTCGGCGCCCGATTGAGCAACACCGGATGACCCTTGGTGACTTCGTCAAGAATGTCCCAGACTTCCGGCGTCTGGCGCTCAATCATTTTTTTCGCGCTGCGCACCGTGTGCACATAACCGAGATCCTTTAGCCGGCGGATGATGAATGGCTCGAACAGAACGAGCGCCATCTTTTTCGGCAGACCGCACTGATGAAGTTTCAGCTCAGGGCCGATGACAATAACAGAGCGGCCCGAGTAATCGACACGTTTGCCGAGCAAGTTTTGACGGAAACGTCCGCCTTTGCCCTTGAGCATATCGCTCAGTGATTTTAGGGGACGATTGCCCGCGCCGGTGACGGCGCGGCCATGCCGGCCGTTGTCGAATAACGCATCAACGGCTTCCTGCAACATCCGCTTTTCGTTGCGAATAATGACGTCCGGAGTTTTGAGCAGAAGCAGATTTTTGAGTCGGTTATTGCGATTAATAACCCGGCGATAAAGATCGTTTAGGTCCGAAGTCGCAAAACGCCCGCCTTCGAGCGGAACGAGGGGACGCAAATCCGGCGGGATGACCGGCAAGACCTCAAGAATCATCCATTCGGGGCGCGTGTGTGAATTTTGGAACCCTTGAACGAGCTTGAGGCGCTTCGCCAGCTTCTTGCGAATCTGCTTGCTCTTCGTCGCGCCCATCGCCTTTTCGAGCTCTTTGTTGAGCTTGTTGAGATCAATCTCGGCTAGAAGTTTCTTTACCGCCTCCGCGCCCATGCCGGCAACGAAATCTTCGCCGTATTGCTCCTGCGCCTCACGATACTCGACTTCATTCAGGAGCTGTGTCTTTTGCAGCGGAGTCTTGCCGGGATCGATGACGATGTAGTCCTCGTAATAAATCACGCGTTCGAGCTGCCGCGCGCTCATGTCAAGCATGAGCCCGAGCCGCGACGGCATGCACTTATAGAACCAAATGTGCGAAACGGGCACCGCCAGTTCGATATGGCCCATGCGTTCACGGCGAACCCGGGCGAGTGTGACCTCGACACCGCAGCGGTCGCAAATCACGCCTTTGTGCTTAATCCGCTTATATTTTCCGCACGAGCATTCCCAGTCGCGCGTCGGACCAAAAATTCGCTCGCAGAAAAGTCCGCCCTTCTCCGGTTTAAAGGTGCGATAATTAATTGTCTCTGGATTTTTGACTTCTCCCTTGCTCCACGATCGCATCGTGTCGCTCGACGCGACGCCAATCGCGACTTGATCAAAACCCACGGGACGCTCTTCGCCCACTAACTCACGCCAGGAATGTTCGTTCATGATTGTCTTATGTGATTGTCGATCTAAAAAATTACGCCACGTGATCAAAGACACTGCTGGGGGCCTGGCCGCCGACCTTTACGTCGAGGCCGAGGCTCTGCATTTCCTTGATGAGAACGTTGAAAGATTCAGGTGTGCCGGCTTCGAGGGAGTTATCGCCTTTAACGATTGACTCGTAGATCCGAGTGCGGCCTTGTACGTCGTCGGACTTTACAGTGAGCAATTCCTGCAACGTGTAGGCCGCGCCATACGCTTCCAAGGCCCAGACCTCCATTTCCCCGAAGCGTTGCCCACCGTATTGCGCTTTCCCGCCGAGCGGCTGCTGTGTAACGAGCGAGTACGGCCCCACCGCGCGAGCATGGATCTTGTCTGCGACCAGATGACCAAGCTTCATCATATAGATGTAGCCAACCACAACTTCCTGATCGAAAGGATCGCCGGTGCGCCCATCAAAGAGTCGCGCTTTACCAGTTTCCTGCACCCAGGAGAAACCTTCCTTTTTGTTAGCGTCGTGTAGATACTCGCGAATCTTTTTCTCCGCGATTCCGTCGAACACTGGAGTCGCCACTTTGAATCCAAGCGCCTTTGCTGCCACTCCAAGATGCGTTTCCAACACCTGACCGACATTCATGCGGCTCGGGACACCGAGCGGATTCAGCACGATCTCGACCGGTGTTCCGTCCGCCAGGAACGGCATATCTTCTTCAGGAACGATGCGCGCAACGACGCCCTTATTGCCGTGACGCCCTGCCATCTTATCGCCGACACTCAGCTTGCGCTTGCTCGCGATATAAACCTTGACCTGCTTGATGATCCCCGGATCGATATCATCTCCGCTCTCTACTCGATCAGTCGCGCGCTCGCGTTCGAGCTCCAACTCCGCGAATTTGTGTTCAAACGAGCCGATGATCTCACGGATTTTGTTACGGATCGGACTCGGATCGATCTCGATATGATCGTGAACCATCGCGAGCTTTCGCAACAATGTCTTCGTGATTTTGCGATTAGCGGGAATAATGATTTCGCCAGTCTCAGCATTTACGACATCAAGCGGGATTTTTTCGCCCAGTAGGATATTTGAAAGCGAGTCCGTCAACTGCTCGGTCAAATCGTCTTTCTTGCGCTTATTTTCTTCGTTGATTGTCTTGAGCTGCCGCTTTGTTTCGGTCGGCGTGAGTTTTTCCCGCGAAACCTCACGGCGCGATGAAACCTTTACGTCCATCACAATGCCGTAGGTTCCAGATGGCACTGTCAACGACGTATCTTTCACGTCAGCAGCTTTTTCGCCAAAAATCGCCCGGAGGAGACGTTCTTCCGGTGCCAGCTCGGTTTCGCTCTTCGGCGTGATTTTACCGACGAGAATGTCGCCTGGCTTAACTTCGGCGCCGACCCGCACTACCCCATCGAGGCCGAGATTGCGCAAAGCCTCCTCACTAACATTTGGAATGTCGCGCGTAATTTCTTCCGGCCCGAGCTTTGTATCGCGCGCCCCAATCTCAAATTCATCGATGTGGATGGAAGTGTAAATGTCTTCCTTGACCACTTTCTCCGAAATCATGATGGCGTCTTCGAAGTTGTAGCCATTCCAAGGCATGAACGCGACCAGCACATTTCGGCCGAGCGCGAGCTCACCCTGATCGGTATTCGGACCATCGGCAATGACCTGTCCGCGTTTCACGTGCTGGCCTTTGCGCACAATCGGTTTCTGATTCACGCACGTGCCGGCGTTTGAGCGCATGAATTTCCGCAGCTCGTACACATGAATTCCCGCTTCTGCGTCGGTCTTTAGTTTCTTTTTGCTCTCTGGCAGATGACCATCTTTGGTGACGACGATTTGGTTTGCCGTAACCGAGGCGACCTTGCCGCTCTCGGTCGCCAAAAGTACGGCGTGCGAATCTCGCGCGACTTTTTCTTCCAATCCGGTTCCAACTAGCGGTGCCTCCGAAACAATGAGCGGCACACCCTGACGCTGCATATTGGAGCCCATAAGGGCACGGTTCGCATCGTCGTGTTCGAGGAATGGAATCAACCCTGCGGCCACTGACACAAGCTGCTTCGGCGAGACATCCATGTAATGGACCTTCGACGGATCGACTTCAAGGAAATCGCCGCGATAGCGTACCGAAACTTTTTCCCCGGTGAAATGTCCTCGACCGTCGATCGGTGCATTTGCCTGCGCGACAAGAAAATTCTCTTCGCGGTCGCCGGTCAGATAGTCAATTTGATCCGTCACGCGACCCTTTTCCACTTTACGGTATGGCGTCTCGATAAAACCGAATTCGTTGATGCGCGCAAAAGTGCTCATCGAACTAATCAAACCGATGTTCGGACCCTCCGGCGTCTCGATCGGGCAAATACGGCCGTAGTGAGATGGATGAACGTCGCGCACCTCGAACCCCGCACGTTCGCGGCTGAGGCCTCCGGGTCCGAGCGCAGATAAGCGGCGTTTGTGCGTCAGCTCCGCGAGCGGATTCGTCTGATCCATGAACTGTGAAAGCTGCGATCGGCCAAAGAAATCGCGAATAACCGCGCTCAGCGCCTTGGGGTTGATCAGCTTTTGCGGCGTCATTCCGTCCACGTTGATGTCGAACAGC
>Ga0209807_1001237_pt1 | contig 12099 bp, 11 predicted proteins | sample GraSoiAngelo_154_FD_186168 | JGI IMG/M metagenome (GOLD analysis project Ga0209807, IMG submission 186168) | Grasslands soil microbial communities from the Angelo Coastal Reserve, California, USA - 14_1009_13_20cm (SPAdes) (version 2) | ecosystem: Environmental > Terrestrial > Soil > Grasslands ... | reverse complement strand
GGGTCAGGGGCGCGTTCACGGCCGGGAGCGCGATGGAGACCTCGTGCGCAACGATCTCGCCGGACGCGCGCGGCGCTGCGACGGCGGGCGGCCCGGAGTTCGGGAAGAGGGCGAGAAGGAAGAGCCCGAGGAGGAGTGCGAACCGCTTTTTGCTCAAACGTGCTCTGCGCAAGGCGGAGATCCCCTCTCTTCCTCGTCACCTCCCCTATGCGCGAGCGCTAATTGTGTCGCAGAGGGGATGCGTCTGTACATGGTCGAACGAGAAGGGGCGCGAGACGTTACCGCGCGGTGTCGGTCGAGTTTCTTAAGAACAGGCGTACAGGCGAAGCACCTAGGCAGCGTGCTTGAGAGAGCGGTCGACCGCATTGGTTACGAGTTCCCGGAGCCGGGGTGAACTAATCCGTTTGATCCATCGCTCAACCTCGCGCCGCGAAAACGATTCGGGCAGATCGAGCTCGGGGAGGCGCTGGCGCGTCCGCCCGCTAGCTTGGCTGACGTATACGAAATCGAAGAGAGCCTTCTCCGGCGTCGCGATCGCCACCCCATCCTTGAGGTCATACCCACCGAAGAGGGCCGGCGGGACTCGATGAACGACGAAAATGCCCTGAGTCGTCTTAACCCGTTTGGCACGGGCGGTCGACGCGAGCGCAATCTCGCGAGGAATCTGATCGATCACGCCGTGCGCGGCGAGAGCCGACGCGAACGAGACGTACGCCGGATGCGGTCGCGTGATCTCACTCGCGAGAAGCCGCGGATCGGAGGTGCGATCAAGGCTCCAGAGGCCGTGCCGGATACGGCGGGCGAGCCCACGTTCGGAGAGAGTCCTCAGCGCTCGGCTCGCGGAGCTCGTCGAGACCCGCAGTGCGGCTGCAGCTTCTCGCGTGGTGACTGCCTGCGCGCCGATTTCACGGAGCTTGGCGAACGCGGACGCCGCGCTCACCGGTACACCTCGGTCCAGCGGGCTTCGAGCGTTTCGAGTACGTGGCGCAGCATGTCGTTCCAAGCGTTCTCACTGCCTAGGACGTCGACGATTTCCTCTTCGAGGTAATCAACGACGGTGGTGACGTATTCCTGATATGTCAATGCACGAGCTCGCTCAAGCGCTTCTTCGAGGGCGCGCTGTTCGACAGCCGCTCGCGCAAGGGCATCAGGGTGGGTGCGGAATAGAAGGTCGAGATCGAAAATGTCTCGCGGTTGCGTTTCCGATCGATGGCGCAGGGCGTTGACCTTTTGCGTGACCATCGCGACCGATCCGTAGCGATTGATCGGGACGGAGCGGCCACCCAACCTGCGCGCAACCTCAGGATCGATGGGACGCAGCTCGAAGTCGTCTCGCGGTTCTTCCCTCGCCGAGAATTCGATCTTCGAATCGGCGTTTTCGACCGCGGACGTCTGAACCGAAAGCTTCCACCTGCGTGTGGTCTCGGTTTGTTTGTGGCGGCGGGGATTGACGAGCGTGATCTCGTGCTGCCGGAGCAGCTCGGTGAGTGCTCGCGATTTCAGGACTTCGTCGACGCGTCCCGCGAAGCTTTCGGCGTGCGTCCCGAGATAGTTGAAGTCAATGTCACGCGACCGCCTTGGACTCCGAAAGAAGAACCGCATGTTCGCGCCGCCCTTGAGCACGAAGTCCGCGATCGGTAGCCGAACCGCAGCAACTTCGACAAAGGCAAGGTGAAACCGCTCGATGACCTTCCCCGCCTCGCGTTCCGACCGGCCGGCTTGAAGCATTGGCTGAGACTACGCGATATTGACCGTAACTGACAATATCCTGCATCCTCGAAAAACTGACAGGCGCGTCTGAAATTCTGACAGTTAGGAGCGGCCGTCCTCTAGAACGCGCTTGTGTTTTTGCTGCGCGTCGAGATGCCGGCGGATCTCGTCGTCCAACTCGTCTTTGTTGGCGACGTAGTAGGCGACGACGGCCCGAATGTCATCGTCACTGATGCCGAAGTACCTGGCGGTCGCTCCAACGTCCTCCCGCTCACCCTTCCATGTTCCGACAACGTCAATCACCTGCAGCCGAGGACGCGAAGCCAATACGGCACGCCGACCCTGGGGAGTACTGACTACCGCAATCGCCGGGTGCTCATCCATGCGCGGATGTTAGAAGGGGTTCAGCCTCACCATCGTCGAGCGGAGCCCGAGGCAGTTCCGGAGGAAGTCATCCGCCCGCAGATCCGCGTTCGCGGCGGAGCCGAACACCCGCACTGAGATCGGGTGGCCGACGCCGAGCGGGACCTGATTCGATAGGTCGACCGCCTGCAGCGCGCCAATGTCTGGTCCGCCGCAGCGCAGCACCGCGGAGCGAACGTCGGCGCTCGTGAAGGTCACGGTCCAGCTCGCGCGCGGATTCACCGGCGCCGCGACCGCGCGGTCGGCGGGATCGGGGACGGGCGCAAGGTACGGCTGCCCCGCGCTGCACACCCACGTGCTGCCGGAGCGGACGACGTTGTTCATCCAGCATCCATCCGAAAGCGTGTACCCGCCGTTCGAGCTCGCGAAGTACGCGCGGATCGACGCGCCCTGGTAGGTGATGACGCGGCCGCTCGTCGCGGTGACCGCAGCGTTGGAGGACGGCACCTCGACGCGCGTGCCGCCGTAACACTGATCGGCCTGGTCGTCGGTCACGTCGTAGTCGCGGACGGTGCCCTTGTACGCGGTGTATGAGTAGGTGCGGGCCGCGTACGCCTGAGCCTTGAGCGCTTCGGCGTGCCAGCTCGTGGGCATCTCGAGGGGCAGCACGCCGCGAACGTAATCGTCGTATGTGAGCACGTTGATCACGCGGAGCGTGCCGCCGAGATTCGTGAAGCGAATGTTCCCGCGATACGTTCCGCCTTTCTGGATGAACCCGAGCGGCTGGGTTCCATCGATCGGCGCGGCGGTGATCGGACCGGCGCCTGCGTAAACCAGCCGCGGCGTATCCCAGTTCGCCCAGACCTCGACGACGCCGTTGCGCGCGATGAACTGGAAGTTCTGCCCGCCACCGCCGCGCGCGAGCTCCTGATTGTTCGCGCCCTCATTCAGGACGCGCATGCCGCCCGACGAGTTGAGATCGGCGAGCGAGCCCGCGAAGTAGCGGTTGTCGCCGCAGACGTAGCGCCCCTGCGACGAGGGCGCCGACAGCAGCACGCGGTTCGTCGGTCGCTGCGCGTCGACGAACTGGAGGGTCGTACCGGGGTAGTAGCGCGCCACGATCTGCTCGCCGGTAAGCGTGAGTCCGGTCACGCCAGTCGCCCAGCCGTTCGCGCCGTACTGGCTCATCCCGACGCTGTGTCCGAAGCCCGATCCGTAGAAGGTGACACCGGGCACGATCGTGAAGAGCTCCTGCTTTCGCTGGACGCCGAGCTGGCTGAACCAGGCGACGCCCTCCTGCACCATGTCCCACTCGATGCGGTAGCCGCCCGTCCCGCTTGGGAGCGCGACGCTGATCGGCACGGTCACCGACGTGAGCGGCGGCACGCTCGAGGGGAGCCGGCCGCGGGCCCCGTCCCAGACGACGGGAGTCCCGCCGCTGTCGTAGATGTGATAGCTCAGCGCGAACGCACCGGGCGTCCACGTGCGCGCGCCGTAGTTCGCCACGACGGTCGTGAGCTGCAGCGTCGCGCCGATCGTCGCCTGCTGCGGTGTGGTCGTCGCGCCGTAGCCCGCGATGAGCCCGCTCGACACCGCGAAGCTCTGACGGAAGGGCTGCGAGCCGAGCGATTGGAACCACGCGATCCCTTCGCGCACCAGGTCGACGACGAGCGTATAGGTGCCCGCGGTCCCCGGCGCGGTGTAGCTGATCGTGAACTGCTTGTTCGCGCCGACGGCGATGTCCCCGCCGAGCGGGATCCGCGGGCCGTCCCAGATCACGGGGTTGCCGTCCGCATCGAGGAGGTGGTAGCTGAGGTCGACGGGGTTCGGCCCGCTCGCGGACCACGGCTGATTGCCGGTGTTGGTCACGGTCATCTGGATCGTCTTCGCCTCACCGAAATACGCGGATGCGAGCGCGGCGCTGGTGAAGCCCGCGGCGTAGGTGACCGGCGCGACCGACGTGAGCAGACGCGCGGTCGGGCTCCCGAGCGACCCGAACCATGCGACGCCTTCGCGCACCAGATCGAAGGTCAGACCGCACGCGCACGCCGATGGCGGCGCGATCACGGTCGCGCTCACCGTCGCGGTGGCCCCTGGATCGATGCTCGCGGCAAGCGGGGTGCGCCGTCCGTCCCACACGATGGCGTTGCCGCTGGCGATGTCGTGCCAGTGATAGCTCAGCGTCACCGCGGCCACACCGGGCGCGGACAGCGCCGGCCACTGCGCGGCGCCGGCGTTGGTGACCGGCACGCTCACCTGGTAGGTGCCGCCGGCGATGAAGGACGGCAGCGTCACCGCGCCGAAGCGCGCCACGTACGGAGGCTGGAGCGTCATCGCGTACGGGTTGCTCGGCGCGAGCCAGCCGACGCCTTCCTGCACCAGCGCGATGCGCAGGAGGAACGCGCCCGGCGTCGCCGGTGCGGTGACCGTGAGCTGCACCACCCGCTGCTGCGTCGGCGCGATGTCGCCGCCGAGCGGAGTCCGCGCGCCATCCCACACGACGGGGGCGCCGGACGGGTCGTACCAGTGATAGCTGAGGTTCACAAGGCCCGGGGCCGTCGACTTCCACACCTCGCTGCCGGTGTTGGTGAGCGCGACCGAGACGACGAACGCTGCGCCCGCGGGGACCGATCCCGGCGGCGAGGCGACATACGTCGCGACGAGCGTCTTCGCCGGCATCGCGAGCGCAGCGCCCCCTGGGAGCAGCATTGCGACCGCGACAAGCGCCGATAGGACGTGCCTCAAACTCACCGTTCCCTTTTCCTCAATGGCTCGCTTGTCCGCTGGGCTACGGGTTTGTGTTCACCACGAGAACGTTCTCAAGATGGCGGAGGTCCACCGCGGGAACGAGGATCGCGCGCTGGAAGGTCCCGTTCTCGCCTTTGGTGACCTCAACGACCTTACCGAGGATCAGGCCTTTCGGATAGAGCGATTTCAGGTCATTTCCGATCGCGAGCCCCGCGGTGATGACGACGTCGCCGATCTTCACGTCCTCCGTTTGGAGGATCCAGTCCATCACGAGCGTGTCGCCGAACTGGCCGCGGACGATGCCCGCGGCGCGCGAGCCCTGAACGAGCGCGGACACAGCCGACGACGAGTCGGTGACGAGGAGGACCTTGCTGTAGTTGTTGCCGACCTCGCTCACACGACCGACGACTCCCTGATCCGAGATGACCACGTCGTCGAGGAGCACGCCGTCCTTGGCACCGGCGCCGAGGACGATCGAGTGCAGGAGACCGGACGGGTCCCGCGCGATGACGGGAGCGCTTTGCGTTTGGAGCTTGAGCGCCTTGGCGGCTTCGGCAAGCTGCGCGCTCTGCTGGGCCTGGAAGGATTGCTCGCGGAGCTGGACGTTCTCGAGCGTGAGCTGGTCGACCTTCGCCTTGAGAGCGTCGTTGTCGGTCCGGAGGTTCTCGATCTCGGCGATGGCCTGCCAGAACCCGCCGGCCGTGGAGCCGACCTGGCCGAGGACACGCTCGGCCGGGACGAGAAGCTCGGTTACGAAGGTGGCGCCGGAGCGGACGAAGGTCGTCTCACGGAGCAGGAGCAGGGCGAGCGACACGACGAGGAGCCCGGCGAAGGGCCGGAGGAAGGCGTTCCCCGAGCCTGGGGCGCGCCGCGCGCGCCCAAAAGTGGCCATGGCCCCTATTTAACGCGGCAAACGCTCGTATGTCTCTAGTTCTAGCGGGGAAGCGCCGCGTATGTCTCCATTACGAGACTGCGCTCGTAGTTCTCGAGCTCCTCGAGGATCTTGCCGCACCCGCGCGCGACGCAGGTGAGCGGATCGTCGGCGATGTGGACGGCCATCTGGGTGGCCTCGGCGACGCGCGTGTCGAGTCCGCGGAGGAGCGCGCCCCCGCCGGCGAGATAGATGCCCTGGTCCATGACGTCGGCGACGAGCTCCGGTGGGGTCTCCTCGATGGTGTCCTTGATGGCATCGACGATCTGATCGACGGACGGGTCGAGCGCCTCGCGGATCTGCGCGCTCGTGACCTCGATCGACCGCGGCAAGCCCGTCAAGAGGTCGCGCCCGCGGAAGAACGTCGTGACCTCCTCGTCGAGCGGGTACGCCGACCCGATCGCGATCTTGATGTCCTCCGCCGTCCGCTCGCCCATCAGCAGGTTGAACTCGCGACGAGCGTAGGCAACGATGTTCTCGTCCATCTCGTCGCCGCCGATGCGGATCGATCGCGACACGACGATGCCGCCGAGCGACGTGACCGCGACCTCGGTCGTGCCGCCGCCGATGTCGACGATCATCGAACCCGACGGTTCGTTCACCGGAAGTCCGGCTCCGATCGCCGCGGCCATCGGCTCCTCGACGAGTCGTGCCCATCGCGCGCCGGCGGAGAGCGCGGCGTCCTGGACGGCGCGCTTCTCGACCTCGGTGACGCCGGATGGGATCCCGATGATGACGCGCGGGCGCGGCAGGAGCGCCATGCCCGAATGCACTTTCTGGATGAAGTAGCGAAGCATCTGCTCGGTGATGTCGAAGTCGCTGATCACGCCGTCACGAAGCGGACGGATCGCGATGATCGACGCCGGAGTGCGTCCCACCATGCGCTTCGCCTCGGCGCCGATCGCGAGCACCGCTCCGGTGCGCGTGTCCTTCGCTACGACGGACGGCTCGCTGATGACGATCCCGCGCCCGCGCACGTGGACGAGCGTGTTGGCCGTGCCGAGGTCGATGCCAACATCACGCGAGACCAAGCCGAATACGGAATCGAGCAATCCCAGGAACCCTCCGAGCGCCGTGTGTCCTCGCGCCGAACTGTAACGCCCGAAATGGCGGCTTAGCGCGGTGCTGGCGTCTGAGTTGGTGTCGGTCGGGGAGTAAGTTGTGACCGGGGGCGTCGGTTTGGGTGTCGGATCGGCTGGATCGGCTGGGGTCGCTAGGTGCCGCCGGTGGCCCGACGTGAGACGCTGGACGTGATGCGAGCGGTCTTCGTCCTTGTCTTGTTCCTCGCGGCGTGCTCGAACCAGCCGAATGCGGCGACGTCGCCGACGCCCACACCGAGCCCGACCTCCACCACCGCCGCTCCGTCGCCGACCCCGACCGCGTCGAGCTCGCCGTCGCCATCGCCGATCTCGCTCCCTTCTATTGCGCAGCTCAGCGCGCCCTCGGCCACGGTCGTATGGGCGCTCGTCGGAGGCACCCGGCTGTTCCGTTCGTCGGACCGCGGCGACACGTGGGCGGAGCGCTCGCTTCCGACCGGACTCGCCAACATCGAGGTCTCGTTCTCGGATGACACCAGCGGCCTCTTGCTCGCCGTCGGCACTCCCGCGACGCAGTGCCAGACGCAGACGGTCACCATCTGGCGCACGACGGACGGCGCCGGCACGTGGCAGCAGCTCGCGCCGAGCGGCATCGCGGACGCGAAGTGCAAGCACGGACTCGCGTCGGCGGATGCGACGCATGCCTTCTTCACGGCATCAAATCCCACCGATCCCGCGGTGATCTATCGGACGGCTGACGGCGGCTCGAGCTGGCAGCAGTCCGCTTCACTTTCCGCCCCGGCAGGGGACACCACCGTGTTTGCGCTGCCGAGCCGCCCCAAGGTGTTTGGTTCGGTCGTGCTCCTCGATGCGACCGGCGGACAGCAGTCGAAGGATGTTTTCCGCTCGAGCAACGGCGGCGCGACGTTCGCGTTCGCATCGAAAGTCCCGACATTCGAAGGGACCGTTGCTTATGTCACAGCCACGCGCTGGGTGCAGATCGCGCCACCGAGCTCATCGATGGAGACCACCGACGCGGGCGCCAGCTGGCACGCGTATACGACCGACTACACCCAAGCTGCGCCGATCGCGCCCGACATCGTCTTCGGCGATGCGAGCGCCGGCTACGCGACGGTGCGCGGAAGCATTCAGCGAACGACGGATGGCGGCGCGCACTGGACCGCGATCAAGACGCCAGGAACCGGGTAGCCAGCGGCGCCTACAAACAACCGCTCCCGGTAGCGCAAGCGACGTAGAGCAGCACGTAGGCGCCGGCCACCAGCGCGAGCGGAACCAGGATGACGATGGCGACCCCGACAGCGGTCCTTCGAGCGGCGACGGCCTTGTGCGGATCAACGACGGCAATCGTCGCTTCAAGGGCGCGGCGGTCGAGGTCGGGCTCAGGGCTGACCACCGTCCCCGCGGTGCCGGTCACGAGGCTACGAAGTGTGGTGACCAGCTCCAATAGCTGTGCACGCGAAGCCCTTCCCTCCGGGGCCATGCACAGAACGGCGCGCCGGCCGATGAGGAAATTGAGGCCGAGGCCGTGCTCGCCGAGCCACGAGCGCACCGCCGGCCCAACAAGCTTCAACGCCGCGGCCGGATCCTTCGAACGGACGTTGAAGACCCGGTCGAAGTCCGCATCTCCGATTTGAATGTCGCGGTAACCGATCTTCGCAGCGACTTTGGTGAGAAACGTCTCGGTCGTGATCGTGACCGGCTCGCTTTCTAGCGGGATCGCCACGAGGGCGCAGGTGAAATTGCGTTCCACGGTGTCGCCCCGCGGTGTATCCAGCTCGTAGCCGTAATCGAAGAGCGTGACGTCGTTCCCGCGCCATCGACCCGCGAGAACTCGTTGGACCGAACTGCGAGTGCCGGCGCTCACCAGCTCGCTCGCAAGATCACGAAGCTCGCCCGACGCGGGCTGCTCCTCGGACGAGAGACCGAGCTCATTGCCGACCGACCTCACCTGCTTGTCACGCCGTCTGTTGCGCCGCGCGGCCCACCAGACGAAGGCCGACGTGGCCGCGACGCCTCCAATCGCGCCGCCGAAGAGCAGAGGGTTTCGTTGCGCGAACGCGAAGAAGAGAAGCAGACCCGCAAACAGGAACAGACCCCATGAACGTCGTGCAGGGTCGGACGCGCCGGCGGACGTCGTGATCCACGCGACCAGGAGGACGAAATCAGCGACGACGAACGCACCGAAGACAAACTCGAGCATCACGAGGTTCGGCGAGAGGCTACGCGCCGTTGGTTACGAGTGGGCGCGCTCTCCCTCGGCCTTGCCGCCCGGATGGACCGTCCAGTCGCGCTCGTCGAAGTCCTTCGCGCAGAACGGGCAAATGTTCCACTCCGGCCGGATCAGCTTGCCGCAGTTCGGGCAGACCCTCTTCAGCCGCGTGCGGCAGGTCGGGCAGAGGATGAACTCCTCCTGCACGCGCTCCTTGCAGGTGGGACACACGACGCGCTGCTCCGCCTCGGCGAGGAGGCTCTCCTCGGCGAGCTGACGCTCGTAGGCCTCACCAAGGGTCTCCTTCGGACGAACGATGAGATAAAGGAAGAGGCCGAAGATGTTGAGGACGACCACCATCAGACCGGCGAGGTACGGGAGGAGCTGGTTCTCAGTGCGCTGCTGCGCGTCGCGAACCGTCCAGAACACCATCGCGAGGTAGATCGCGAGGATGTACAAACCCGCCAGCCGAACCGAGAGCTGGATGAGCGGGTTGCTGACGATCGACGTCCAGAGCTGACTGATATCAGGCATTTCGCACGGCTCCTATGCGTACGGTGTCACGACGGACCCGGTCCCGCCAATAATCAAGTAGGTCTCTAAGAGTCTGCTCGAACGGGATCTTCGGCTCCCAGCCGGTGGCCCGCTGGAACTTGGAGGCGTCGGCCCAGAGGATGGGGACGTCCGAGGGGCGTAGCCGCGCCGGGTCTTCCTGAGACCGAATCTTCACCGTCGAGTTCGCGAGCTGCATGGACAGCATCTCGCCGATCGCCCAGGTCCGGCCGCGGCCGACGTTGTAGACCTCGCCCGCCTCGCCGCGCTCGAGCGCGAGCCAGTAGGCCCGGACCATGTCGCGGACGTCGGTCCAGTCGCGCTTGCTCGTGAGGTCTCCGTGATAGATCACCGGCTCGTGCTGTCCCGCCTCGATCAACGCGATCTGGCGCGCGATGGTGCTGGTGACAAAGTGCGTGCCGCGTCGCGGACCGGTGTGATTGAAGCCGCGCGTGACCACGAGGTGCAGCCCATATGACTTGAAGTACTGGTACGCGAGCTTGTCCTGCGCGACCTTGCTCACGGCGTACGGCGAGAGCGGGCGCAGCGGGTTCGTCTCCTTCATCGGGACCTCGTCGGGGTAGACGAGGCCGTACTCCTCGGAGGAGCCGGCGATGTGCATGCGGATCTTGGTGTCGTGCCGGCGGATCGCCTCGAGGACGTTGAGCTGCGCTTCGATGTTGATGCGCATCGTCGCGGCCGGCTCGTCGAACGATGACTGCACGAACGACTGCGCCGCGAGATGGAAGATCCGATCCGGCCGCGTCGCCGCGATCAGCTTCTCGACCGCGCCCGCATCGGTGAGCTCGCAGTGGAGGAGCGTGACGCGGCCCTTGTGGGCCTGGTCGGCCTGCCCCGCGCCGGACGAGTAGCGACCCTCGATGACATCGAGGACGCCCATCGCCATGAGCGTGTCGAGGTTCTCCATCCGCGAGCGCCACCGGTACGTGCCGAAGACGGCGACGTCGGGGTGCTCGGCGAGGATGTGCTCAGCGAGGTGGCTGCCCGCGAACCCGGTGATACCGGTGATGAGAACGCGCACTGGGCGCAAAGATTAGCAAGGAACGTGCCTTCGCTAAGTTGCCTGGCTTGCGGCTGGCGGCGACCGGGTTAATTACCCAACGTCCGATGGCTTGGCGGACTTACGAAACATTGACTGGCTTCCGACGAAACGGGCACGCCGTCTGCGGCCCGCCCGACCGGCGCGAGCCAGGGGCGAGCTCAAATGTCCGGCGCTACGCCCTCTCGGCGGACGCACATGACGGCGTCGCATTCGACGCGGGAGACCTGATGGTGAGAAAGCTTTCCAGCCTCGCGGTCGTAGTGGTAATGGCCACGACACTTACGTCAGCCGCTGCCGCGGCGACAGTCCTCGTCGTCACGCAAGACGGACAGCATCAGTGGCACTCCCGCGTCACAGATGGGAACGGAAACCCAGATCCAACGGCCGGATCGGTTAGTTTCGTCACCGGCCCAGGAACCCCACCCCGCGGTGTCGGCAGCCTTCGGCTGCAGACGAATCTCGGCAGGGGCGACGGTTCGGCGCAGATGCGGAGCACAAGGTATGGGGGCGTAAGGCTCGCGAACTTGACGGAGTTGAATTACTACGCGTACTCGGCGATGAATAACGGTTCGCAGTTCCCGTTCTTGGCTCTCAATGTCTCCAATTCTGGCGGTAGCACGACCGACGACATCCTGTTCTTTGAGCCGCCCTATCAGTTTCCGGGGACCGGCGACCCGAGCTGCACCCACTCTACGTATCCCCCGATCATGTTCATGTGGCAGAAGTGGGATGCGCTGAACGGATGTTGGTGGGACAACAACGGCGAGCTAGGGAGTGGCGGCATCTTTACTCAGCCGCTTTCGGTATATATCGGGCTCCACCCAAATGCCGCGATTGTCAACGCCAGTGGTGTCGGCGGCTTACGCCTCGCCGTCGGCTTCGCGTCCCCGGCGGACCTGTTCGACGGGAACATCGACATGGTGACCGTCGGCGTCCTCGGCCAGAGCACGAGCTACGACTTCGAACCGCCGAGCGCCTGCAAGAAGGGCGATGGTGAAGGCGACTTCGAGGACAAGGACGGGCACAAGCATCACGGAGAGTTCCACGGAAATTCATGCGACAACCAGGGCGGTGAGAAAGACGACGATGACCAGGGACACCACTTCGAATCGAACTCGGTAAGTTCGTCAACGTTCACGGCTGATGACAACAGCCAGACAATGACGATGACCGGCACCGGTCTCGACGGCGCAGTACCGGTCGGTTTCACGCTGGTGGTGATCGACTTCAACGGCGTCGCTCCCGCGGTCTACAACCTGACATTGACTGACGGACGTACGTTCGTAGGCGGCTTGGTCGGCGGCACGGTATCGCTGGACTAGTTACCAGAAGGGGCGGCCGGCCGAGGCCGCCCCTTTTTTTGCGACCGTTCACGAACGTTGGCGAGGGTCGGTGCCAGGCTCGGTTACGGTCCTGCTCGCCGAAGGGCGGTTGGTTAATCTCGGCTGCGCGACCGGACATCCGA
>Ga0209807_1001232_pt1 | contig 12130 bp, 13 predicted proteins | sample GraSoiAngelo_154_FD_186168 | JGI IMG/M metagenome (GOLD analysis project Ga0209807, IMG submission 186168) | Grasslands soil microbial communities from the Angelo Coastal Reserve, California, USA - 14_1009_13_20cm (SPAdes) (version 2) | ecosystem: Environmental > Terrestrial > Soil > Grasslands ... | reverse complement strand
GACGAAGCTATGGATGTCGTACGGCCACCCGTGCAAAAGAATCACGGTCCGGCCGTTGCTCGGGCCTGCTTCGGCATATACGACGTTGAGAACGCCGGCATCGATGCGCTTGACGGGACCGAGCGCGCTATTCCCGGTCATTGCAGCCGTCGCGGTGGTTTGCGCGACGGTGCTCATGCTTTGTTTCGCACCCCGGCGCCGGCGACCGGCTTCGCAACGGCCTGGAGTGCCTCGAGGATCACATCGGTTACGGCCTGCGGTTGGGAAACCATGACCACGTGCGAACCCTTGATCTCGACCGTCTTGGCGCCTGCCCTCTGAGCCATGGAACGAATGACGTCCGCGCCGGCAGCCCTGTCACCAACCGCAACCACGGTCCACGACGGGATCGTTTTCCAGGCTGGCGGCCCGGAGGCTTCGGTGAAGGCGGCGGCGGCGGCCGGACGTTGGGTGGCGGCCATGACAGCGGATTGAGTCTCGGGCAGGTCGGAGGCAAAGGCATCATGGAACTTTGCCGGGTCGACGATGAACTCCGGCGCTGTCTCCCCGTCCTTCCCGGTCGGATACAGGCGCTGGACGAGCGCCGAATTGAGGACGCTGTCCTTCGAGTTCGCCTCGACGCCGCCAAGGGTTTCACCATTCTCTGGCGCGAAGGCGGCCACGAACACCAGCCCAAGGACATTCTTGGCCGCGCTTGCGGCATTGCTGATCACGGCGCCGCCGTATGAATGTCCGACCAGGATCGTTGGACCGTCGATCTGACTGATGTAGCTCGCGATGTACGCCGAGTCAGCTGCCACCCCGCGCAACGGGTTTGCCGGGGCGACAACGTGATGCCCTCCCTGCAGCAGCCGTTCGACGACGCCATTCCAGCTCGACCCATCGGCGAAAGCCCCGTGTACGAGAACGATCGTCGGTTCGTGACTCATTTGAATCCTCCTCCATCAGCGAGCTCTACCGGTTACCTTTATGACAGTTAGCGCAGCGATCGGAAGGCCGCCCGGATCTCTTCGCAGAACAGCTGCGGCTGTTCCCAGGCGGCAAAGTGTCCGCCTACGGGAAGCCGGTTGTAGTGGATCAGCTTGGGATAGGCGCGTTCCGCCCAGCTCCGCGGCGCCTCGTAGAGCTCGTCGGGAAAGACGCTCACCCCCACCGGGATCTTGACCCCCTGGACGTTGAAGAAGCCGAACTTGTTCTCCCAGTAGAGCCGGGCCGAAGAAATCCCGGTATTCGTCAACCAGTAGAGCGTTATGTTGTCGAGGACGTCGTCACGCGAAAGGCCGCCCGGGTTTCCAGCAAAAGCACGCGCGATAAGCTCGTAACTCTTCGGGTCGTGGTCGAGCATCCAGGCCGCCAGGCCGACGGGCGAATCGGCGATACCGTAGAGGGTTTGGGGGCGCTTGTTCATTTCGATGGCGTAGGCGACATGGTCCGCAAAGAAGTCGTGCAGCTCCTGGTACGCGCGCTGCTCATCGGCGGACAGTCCTGCGGGCGCTGGCGCGCCTGCCTGGACGGCATTCGACAGGTTGTCGGGAACCGTCCCCGGCATGTTGGTGTGGATGCCCAGCAATCCCGCAGGCGCCTCGACGCCCATCCGCTGCGTTATGGAGGCCCCCCAATCACCGCCCTGGGCGACGTAGCGGGTGTAGCCAACGCGCTTCATCAGCTCGTTCCAGGCACGCGCGATACGGAGGGGATCCCAGCCAGTCGAGGCCGGCTTGGCTGAAAACCCGTGGCCCGGGACCGACGGAATGACCACATCGAATGCGTCCGATGCTTTTGCCCCATGGGCGGTGGGATTGGTCAGTGGATCGATGATCTTTAGCTGCTCGATGATCGAGCCGGGCCAGCCATGCGTGACGATGAGCGGCAACGCGTTTTCGTGCTTTGATCGAACATGGATGAAGTGAATATCGAGGCCATCGACTTCCGTCAGGAATTGCGGAAGGGCGTTGAGTTTCGCCTCGCACTGGCGCCAGTCGTAATCGGTCATCCAGTAGCGCGCGAGTTCCTGAATCGTCTCGAGCCGTACGCCCTGTGAGTCGTCTGCGACGGTCTCCCTTTCGGGCCAACGCGTTGCTGCAATACGCCTCCGGAGGTCGGCGAGCTGTTCTTCCGGGACGTTAACCTGGAAGGGGCGAATATTCATATCCGGCGTGGATGTCTGCGGACGGGTTATGGTGTCGACCTTGCCTTTGCTCACTGGTAGTCCCCTTTTACTTGCTGTGAGTACTGAAGAAGCCGAGAAGCTAAATCCCTCGACCCCAAAGCGAATGGTCGCCGAGAATGGGAATAGGCACAATCCCTCCTCAATACGCGGCCGCCTTGGACCGGTCTAGCACCGTTGTCCGAGGATGTCAAAGGATGATCGAGCTGGGGTCCCGTCACCCGCTGGCCTCAGCGAACAGGGGGACGCGATACTATCCGCTGAGGATCGAAAGCAAGGAGGGTCTCCGTCCAACTCAGACGGTGCCGCTCCCTTGGTGCTCGAGCGACTCGATCAACTGACCTCACCCAGATGATCACGCGACTGGACGAACTCGTGATCAGTTCTTAACCGTGCGCGAAGGCGAGCTTAGCCTCGACCTAAAGGGTTAATAAGACAACTAGCGGCCGGGTCGGCCGCTACCAGCTGCCGGCGTGATGCCTTAGACGGTGCGGGGTCGCCACGGCTCGTGCTCGTGCGCGAGCCAGACCAGCTCGGGGTCGAGCGCGCGCACCAGCAGCTGGCCTTCGGTGTGCGGCTCGTCGAGCTCGCCGAATCAAACCGCCACGTCGCCGCCGACAACCATCGGACGCCCACCAGTCTCGACAACGACCACCTGCAGGCCGCGTGTGTGGCCCGGCGCCGGGACAAGCCGGAGCCCGGGAAGGAGCTCGAACTCGCCGTCGACCGGCACGTACCGCACGCCGGGCGCCTCGACCCACTCGCGAATGGTGTAGTCGTCCTCGCTGCGCGCGTCGTCGAGCTCTCGACGCTGGACGTAGATCGGCCTGCCGCGAAGAGGTGTTTGCCGCCGCAGTGGTCGAAGTGTAGGTGTGTGTTGACCACGATGTCGATGCCGGCGAGGTCGAAGTCCTGCTTGCTCAAGGGACGGAGGCGGGGATCGAGGTCGGCCACCGCCGGGTGCAGCTCCGTCAGGCCGGTGTCGACGAGCACGCGCGCATCGGGATGGTCGATGACGTGCACGTAAACCGGCATCCGCTCGCCCTCGGCGAGCAGGTCGGCAACGCGGACTGGCGTGATGGTGATTGAGGCGGCCGCGTTCATTGTGAGCCGATCATCCGGATCCGTGATGGCCGGATCGTCAGCGTGCGACCGCGAGCCACGACAGCGCCGTTGCTCGCGGTCGCCTGTTCGAAAATGGCGGTCCCGACCGGATTCGAACCGGCGATCTCGTCCTTGACAGGGACGTATGCTAGGCCGCTGCACCACGGGACCGATCGTGAAGAAAGCGCGGAGTCGCGCTCCCCTCTCGCGCCATTATGAAGAAAAAGAGGCGGCGAGTGCGCTTCCTTTCACTCGCCGCCCCGCCGGTGTGGCCGAAATGATGTTCAGCTGGCCGCGAGGAGTCCCTCTCGCAACGGCCCGTTCCCAATGCGCGCCTGCCGCACGACCTCGTTCGCGATCCGGCTCGTTTTCACAAGTCCGCTGAGCGCAAGATCGAGGCCGACCTCGCGAAGCTCCTCGTATCCGAGCCCTCGATAGAGCCTGTTCGAAGCCACGTAGCACATCTCGTCGTACAAGAACGGCCAGTCGACCGACCGCCGTGACAAGCAGAACGAAATGAAATCAATCGCCACCTGAGCGATCCGATCTTCGGGCACCCCTTCCTTCCCCTTCGCCTTGTCGGCCTCGCGCATCATCGTCACGCGATCGCCCGCGAACAAGACGATCTGTCCACCAACTTCTCCACAGACTTCTCCACACGGGCGCGTGCGGGAGTGCAGAGGGATATCCACAGACGTGATCGTCATCGCGACCGGTGTCCACTGAAGCGACGGCGCTCTTTTACTTCGCGTGCGCTCACGCGGTCGAGCGCGCTGTCGCCGAAGCGAGAGCGAACTGCATCTAACGCAGCGTTGAGCCGCGCGTGACGGGCGGCGTCGAACAATCCCAACTGCTCGCCCGCGGTCACGCCGGAGACCGAAACGCCGACGAGCCGGACCGGGCTGGTCCGACCCCCCTCGCGATCCTCCGCCAGTGCGTCGCGAAGCAGCTGCCGCGCGATGCGGAAGATGGTGACGTCGTCGTCGGTCGGCTCGCGGAGCGTGCGCTGTCGCGTTCTGGTCTCGAACGGAGCCACGCGGAGCGTCATCGTGATCGTCTTCCCACGAAGCGTGTGATCGCGCAGGCGGCGACCGACCCCTTCCGAAAGGCGAAGGAGCGTGGACTCGATCTTCGCCGTGTCGAGGGTGTTCGCGTCGAAGGTGTGCGAATGGCCCACCGACTTGGGCACGTGCTCGCTCTGGACGTCACCTTCATCGATCCCGTTGGCGCGCTCCCAGATGTCCGTCCCGTGCTCGCCCAGGCGTGTCTCGAGCACCGACCGGTCGAAAGCGGCGAGTTGGCCGATCGTTCGAAGATCCCAGCCGGCGAGGACCTCCCGCGTCCGCGGGCCGACGCCCCAGAGGCGCTCGAGCGGGAGCGGCGCAAGGAACGCGGCCTCGCCTCCTGCAGGCACGATGACCAGGCCGTTCGGCTTGCGCAGATCGGAACCGACTTTCGCGCAGAGCTTGTTCGTGGCAACGCCAACCGAGACGACGAGCCCGCAGCGCTCGCGGACGGCCCGCTTGACCTGCGCGGCCATCGCCACGGCGCCTCCGAACAGGTGCTCGGTCGCGGTGACATCGAGAAAGGCCTCGTCCAGCGAGATCGGCTCGACCAGCGGGGTCTGCTCCTCGAAGATCGCCATGACCGCGTCCGACGCTTCGACATAGCGGTCGAAATTGCCCGGCACGTAGATGCCGTCCGGGCAGAGTCGCCCCGCGATCGCGAGCGGCATGGCCGACCGAACGCCGAACGCGCGCGCTTCGTAGGACGCTGCCATCACGACGCCTCGTTCGTTCGGGCCATCGCCGCCGACGATCACCGGCTTGCCGCGGTACTCCGGATGGTCGCGCTGCTCGACCGACGCGTAGAACGCATCCAGGTCACAGTGCAGGATCGCGCGCGTCATGCGAACCGCACCACGAGGGTCGTCGCGTCGGGCGCGAGGAAGGAAAGAAGCTTGCGGCCTTCGGCCTCGACGGCAACGCGGTCCCGCGAGGCCAGCCGCGCGAACGGAGCGACGCTCAGCACGGCCTTTTCCTTCTCGCGAACGAGCCCCCACGTGCCGGAGGCGAATCCATCAACCAGAACTACCGCCTCGATGATCCCGTTCTTCGAGTAGATCGCGTGCCGATGCGCCCGGGCGATGACGCGATCACGGTGCTGATAGGCGATGAGTAGCTCGTCGTAGCGCGGCAGGAAACGAACCGGCGCCGGAGTGTCAGCGCCGGGGCGCGCGGCGCGCGGCAGGTCGTAGAGAACGCGCCCAGCCTCGTCGGTGAAAATCCGAAGCGTCCCCGCCACGCGCTCGAGCGTCGGTCGCACGCGCGGCGGGGCCTGGCCCGCGAATTTCGAGACATCCGCGAGGGTCACCGGTCCGAACGCCGCAAGGCACCGCCGGACCAGGATCTCGACCGCCGCTTCCTCCGACGGTCGTTCCCCGCGCGCGATCCAATGGCGCGCCGCGACGTAGGGCGCGTCCGTGCCGCCGTATTCCCAGTGGCCTCCGGGAGGCGCGGTCACGAGGTCGGCGTGGGCGCTCACGAAGCGCCACACGAGCCAGTTGAAAGGACCGCCGAGCGTGCCGCCGACGCGCTCCCGAAGGTGTTCGAGTACGTCCTCCTTCGGACGCGGCTCGCGCGCGAAGGCGATCGCGAGGGCGGCGACCTTCTTCGGGTCGACGCCCCTGCCGACCTGGAGGCGATTCCACGCGCCGCGCTGCAGGTCCTGAGTGGCGACCGCGTACGGGTAGAAATCTCGCGCCGAGACCAGATGCAGCGTGCCGCGCATGAGCCTCGCGCGGATCACCTGATGGCGTTCGATCGCCGACCAGAGCTTTTCGCGACGGAAGTCCAACAGGCGTGACCAGAGCGCGATGTACGGGGACGGGGACCACTGCGCCTGCAACGCGGCGAGTCGCTCGATCGCCGGGACGACACCGATGTCCGCCCGCTCAAGCAGGAGCTGTCGAGCAAGCATCGCGCGGTTCAGCTCGCGGAGCGTGAGGACGGGCCGCGCGGCGGATCGCTTTGTCACCCGCGCACACCGTGAGTTCTGGATTCGGGGGCGTAGAAACGGACCAGCTTCTCGCCCTCCTCGACGAGTGCGCCGCGGTCAGCCCGGGCGAGTGGTTTGAACGGCCGGAGCTCGAGCACCGCCTCGCTCGGCCGCGCCGCGATCATCCATCGACCGGCCACGAAGCCATCGACCAGGAATGTCGTCCACACCTCGGCCGAGAAAATGACCTGCTTGCGGAATGCCTCCGGCAGGATCCGCGTCCGCTCGGGCGCCGCGTGCCCGAGTATTGCCGCGTCGAACCGGGCAAGAAATCGCACCGGTGCGGTTTCGTCGGCGGATGGTCGCGGCGCCCGCGCTAGATCGATGAGGTCGCGGCCCCGCTCGTCGGTGAAATGCCGCAGGTCCGTGAATCGCGCGAGGGCCGCGCGGATGTTCGGGACGCGAACGCTACTCCAGGTCGCTATGTCGGCGACGGTCGCCGGACCGAACGCGCCGAGATGCCGGCGGACGACGAGCTCGTATGCAGACTCGGCCTTCGGCCGCTTCCGCAGCCGCGGGGGTGGCGCAACGTGCCGGGCGAGCTGCCGGTGCCCGAAATGGGCGCCCGCCGGCTCCCACACCAGGCCGCTGGTCGCGACCGCCGCCCAGGTGAACCAGCTGCGGAGCCTTTCGTTCCTGGCGGCGCCGGGCGGAAGGTGGGCGTCGCTGAATTGCTGGATGTCGCTGCGGGTCCGCGGAGTTCTCGCGGCAAAAGCCATGACCTTTTTATGCAGCACCTCGAGGTCAGCGAGTGCTGGGCCGCCGGGCGGGCGCCACGCGCCGAAGCGGCCCTCCATCGTCGCGAGCGAATAGGCCGGGTACTCCCGGGCCGACACAAGATGCAGCGTCGCGCGCATCAGCGTCGCCTTCACGATCTCGCCGCGATCGATCGGCCCGGTCAGCTGCGCGCGCTCGAAGCCTGCAAGACGAGACCAGAGCGCGACGTATGGCGAAGGCGCCCACTGGCCTTGAAGGCCGCCGAGACGCTCGATCGCATCGACGACGCCGATCTTATGGCGCTTCAGCAGGAACTGCCGCGCCAAGAGCGCGCGATTCAGCTCACGATTGGTGAGCGAGGAAACGCGAGCCGGCATCGATCGCTGAAGCTAGGACAATTTGCGGATTACGCCGATGACCTTCCCCTGGATCTGCACGTCCCGCGCGTAGATCGGCGACATCGCGCCGTTCGCAGGCTGCAGCCGGATGCGGTCCTTCTCTTTGTAGAAGCGCTTCAGTGTCGCGACATTGTCCTCGAGCACGGCCACGACGATGTCTCCGTCGCGCGCGGTGTTCTGCTCCTGGATCACGACGAAGTCGCCATCGTCGATGTGGTCGTCGATCATTGATTTGCCGCGCACACGCAGGACGAATGTCTCTCGGCCGCGCCCGGCTGCGAGTTCGCTCGGAAGGCCGATCGTCTCAGAGCGCTCTTCGTACGCATGGATCGGCTGACCTGCGGCGATCTCGCCGATGACCGGCGCCTGCACGACGCGACCGCCGTTCATGCCGGGCAGGCTGAGCGCTCGCGAGCGGGTGGCCTCTTTGTTCAGGCGCCCGTCCTTCTCGAGCTTCGTGAGGTGGTGGTGGACCGCGGATGTCGACGCGAGCCCCACCGCTTCCGCGATCTCGCGCACGCTCGGGGGATATCCCCGTTCGGCGACGGCCTCGCGGATGAACGCCAGGATCCGGTCAGCTCTCTGCTGGTCTTGCTTTGTCACGCTTGGCCGTCAGGTTAACCGAACGGATGTTCAGTTGTCAAGATGGCCCGTATTCTCCGCCGGATGCCGCTCGATCCGGCCGCCATCCGCGACAACATCCTGGATTACGGCGTGCGGACGTTTTGGGCCCTTGTCGTGGCCGCGGTCGCCCTGCTCATCGCGCGCGCCGTCCGCGGTGTGACGATGCGCGCCCTCGCCCGAAATCGGGCGCAGGCCAACGTCACCGTGCTCCTCGGGAATCTGGCGCAGCTCACGGTCATCGTGATCGGTGTGCTTCTGATCCTTGCGATCTACACCCAGGGCGCATTCGGATGGATCCTGACCTCGTTCAGCGTCGTCGGCATCGTGATCGGGCTCTCGCTGCAGGACATCCTGAAGAATTTCTTTGCGGGAGTGTGGGTTCTCGTCGAGCGACCATTCCGGATTGGGGACACGATCGAGGTGACCGGGTACAGCGGGACGGTGGAAGAGATCGCGTTCCGGACCACACAGCTCCGCACCGACGACGGCCGGGAGGTCATCGTGCCGAACGGCACCTTCATGACGTCGGCAGTGGTCAACCTCACCCGATTTCCCACGCGACGAGCGTCGGCATGGCTCGTCCTCCCTGCGGACGAGAAGGCCATCACCACCGACGAAATCCGCGCGGCCCTGCTCAAGGCGGACGGGGTCTCGCCCGAGCCGCCGCCGTCCGTCGAGCTACGTAGCGTGGCCGACGGTAAGGCGCAGTATCTCGTGTCTTTCTGGGCCGCGAACCGGGACGCTGCGCTCGCTCCTGCCCTGCGCGCACTTCGGGCACGGTTCCCGCAGGGAGAGGTGCATATTGGCTAACCGCATCCGCGCGCCGAAGGACATGACCGAGGTGATGGACCTCATCCGGCGCCTGCCGACGTACATCCGTTTGGTGTGGGCGCTGCTCCGCGACGGCCGCGTCCCGGCGAGGCAGAAGCTGATTCTCGTGGGCATCGGCGGGTACCTCTTTTTTCCGATCGATCTCATCCCGGACTTCGTTCCCGTGCTCGGGCAGCTCGATGATCTGGCCGTGGTGCTGCTCGGTCTCGACCTCTTCATAAGAAGCGCGCCTTCGGACATCGTCGAGGAGCATCTTGCGAAGATCTCGCAGGACAAAGATCAGCTGCGGCGCGATATCGCGACGGCCGAGCGGCTCCTCGGAGACCGCCTCGACGACGTCCGCGATACTGTGGAGAAGTTCCGCACGCCGGGTCGCAAGACGACCGGTGGGAAGAGGGGGAGTACATGAGCGACCGCGACTCCGGTCCAGGCTTCTTCGGCATTATCGAGGCACTCCTCGCGATCGTCGGCGCTCTCACCGTCATGGGCGTCGTCGCCGTCGCGGCGTCGGTGCTCGCCTGGGAAATGGAGCTGCGGCGCAGCGAGCAGGACACAGCGCTCGACGAGGCGTCCACCACCTCGTAGTCCCCGGTGCGCGTCATCCTCAAGGCGGAAATCCGCGGCCTCGGCGGGATCGGTGACATCAAAGACGTTGCCGATGGCTACGCCCGCAACTATCTCCTGCCGAAGGGTCTCGCCATCGAGGCAACCGGTGGCGAGCTCAAGCACCTCGCGCAAGAACGCCAGGCCGAGCGGACGAAAAAAGATCGCGCGCATCAGGACGCCGAGGAGCTCGCGAAGCGGCTCGCCGGGGTCACGCTCATCTTCAGGCTCAAGGCGGGGGAGCACGGCAAGACCTTCGGTAGCGTTACCGCGAAGGAAGTGGCCGAGGCTCTGAAGAAAGAGGCAAAGGCCGAGATCGACAAGACCAAGGTCGTCCTTCACGAGCCGTTGCGGTCGCTCGGAATCCACAAGGTCGAGGTGCGCATCCTGACGGACGTCCGGGCCGACGTGACCGTCGCGATCGAGCCGGCCTAGCCCGTGGCGCAGCTGCTCCGCCGGCCGGGGGTGCGCCTCGTCCTGACCAGCGGCACGCTGCTTTATGTCGAGCTGGTCCTTCTGCGCTGGATCCCCGCGAACGTCACCTACATCGGGTTCTTCTCGAACTTCCTCTTGATGGCGAGCTTCCTCGGGATCGGTGCCGGGGTCCTTCTCGGCCGCCGCTTCGGAGGCGTTGCCTGGTCCCCATTCCCGGGTCTGCTCCTGCTCGTTGTGGGTCTCATCCAGAGCGCGAAGCTCGACGTGCAGTTTCGCGCGAGCGACGAGATCTTTTTCGGTCTCGCCGAGAGCCACGCCGCGGACACCAACTTCCTCGTCCTACCGCTCGTCTTCGTTCTCGTCGCCGCGGTCATGGCCGGGCTGGCACTGCCGCTCGGCTCGCTGCTCCGGTCGATGCCCCCGCTCCGGGCCTACGCCCTCGACATCGTCGGGTCGATCGGGGGCATCGCCCTGTTCACGGGTCTCTCCGTGCTGAGCTCGCAGCCGCCGATCTGGTTCGGGGTCCTCGCGGTTCTGCTGGGTGCACTCGCGCTGGCTCGTCGGCTGAGCCGCTTCTCCCTCATCAATGCGGCGTTCGTGCTGGCCACCTGCGTGCTGGTGATCGGTGCGACCGCAAGCGGGGACCTCTGGTCTCCCTATTACCGGATCAGCGTCCAGCGGCCCGCCGGATCGGACGCGACGATCTCCGTCAACGGGATTCCTCATCAGGCGATGCATGCGGTAGAGAGAAACCAGCCCGCGGCCGACCCCTTCTACGACCAGATCTACGAGTGGTTCCCCGGGCGCAGGTTTGGACATGCGCTGGTCGTGGGCGCGGGCAGCGGGACGGATACGGCGTACGCGCTCGCGAACAAGGTCGAATCCATCGACGCCGTCGAGATCGACCCGCGCATCCTGGAGCTCGGGGAGCGCGAGCATCCCGATCATCCGTACTCGGACGCGCGCGTCCGCGAGCACGTCGACGACGGGCGCGCTTTCCTCCGCTCGAGCCCAGATCGCTACGACCTGATCGTGTTCGCGCTCCCCGACTCGCTCACGCTCGTGAGCACGAGCGCGAACGTCCGGCTCGAGTCGTTCCTCTTCACGCGCGAGGCGTTCGAAAGCGCCCGCGACCACCTCGCCCCGAACGGCGTGTTCGTCCTCTACAACTACTACCGTCAGGCCTGGCTCCTCGCGAAGATCGAGGGAATGCTCGCCGACGTTTTTCAGAATGCACCGCTGGTGCGGGAGTACGACAGCCCGATCGGTTCGGCCGCGGTGCTCGCAGCGAGTCCGCTGGTGCTCCCGGTGTCTGGTCAGGCCTCGCTGGCGAGTCCGGCGACCCCAAACGAGCGCCCATCGGCCGCGACGGACGATTGGCCCTTCCTGTATCTGCGCGATCGCGTCATCGCGCCCTACTACCTTCTCGCGCTCGCGTTTGTCATCCTGGTCGCGGGCATAGCGACCCTGGTCGCCGCGCGAGTCGTGGCCGCGCCGCTCGCGGCGTTCAGCCCGCACTTTTTCCTGCTCGGCACCGCGTTCCTGTTGCTGGAGACCCGGAGCCTCACGATCTTCAGCCTGCTGTTCGGGACGACCTGGACGGTCAATGCCATGGCGTTTGCGGCGATCCTGACGAGCGTGCTGCTCGCGATCGGCGTGAACGCCGTCGCGAGACCGCCGCGCCTCGTGCTCTATTCCGGGCTCGGCGTGACGCTGCTCGCCGCCTACCTGCTGCCGCCGTCGGTCCTGCTCTTCGACCCGGCGTGGCTGCGCTATCTCGCGGCGGCCGTCATTGCGTTCGCGCCGGTCTTCTTCGCGAATCTCATCTTCACGGCGTCGTTCCGAGACACGCGCACCGCGGACATGGCCTTCGCCTCGAATCTCATTGGCGCCATGATCGGTGGCGTCATCGAATATGCCGCTCTGATCACCGGCTACAAGGCGCTCCTCTTCATCGTCGCCGCGCTCTACGCCGGGGCCTACCTCGCGGGGTCACGCGTGCGCCTGTTCGCGGATCGCCGACTGGTCGCGGCCGAGCCGGCCTAGCCGCCCTCGCGCGTTTCGCCGAGATCGCGGAACCGGGTGAGGTCGGATTGGAAGTGCAGATCGAAGTCGCCCGTCGGCCCGTTGCGATGTTTCGCGAGCTTGAGCCGCACGACGCCCTCTTCGCGGTCCTTGCGGTCCTTCTGCCATA
>Ga0209807_1001231_pt1 | contig 12130 bp, 9 predicted proteins | sample GraSoiAngelo_154_FD_186168 | JGI IMG/M metagenome (GOLD analysis project Ga0209807, IMG submission 186168) | Grasslands soil microbial communities from the Angelo Coastal Reserve, California, USA - 14_1009_13_20cm (SPAdes) (version 2) | ecosystem: Environmental > Terrestrial > Soil > Grasslands ... | reverse complement strand
TTCGGCCGGGACATGCGCGACGGCGCGCTCGCCGCCTTCGAGCACATCAATCGCCAGGGCGGCATCCAGGGCCGGAGGATTGAGCTCTTGACTCTCGATGACGGCGGCAACGAGGCCAAGGCAAAGGAGAACTCCGCGCACTTGATCGACGCACACAAGGTACTCGCGCTCGTCGGCTACATCTCGCGCCCGAGCTCGGTGGCGGGCGCCAAGATCGCGAGCGAGGCGAGAGTGCCGTTCATTGGTCCATTTTCGGGCACGCCGGCGCTCTACCGCTTCGCGCGCCGCAAGGGGCTGCAGGACGCCGACGCCGCGGAGTGGGTGCGATGACGATCGGGCTTGGGCATTATCTTGCGGTCGGCGCAATTCTCTTTACGCTCGGTATCCTCGGCATCTTCCTCAACCGCAAGAACATCATTGTCATATTGATGTCTATCGAGCTGATCCTGCTCGCGGTCAACGTCAACCTGGTGGCGTTCTCGACCTTCCTGGGCGACATTGTCGGCCAGGTGTTCGCGCTGCTGGTACTCACAGTGGCCGCGGCGGAAACGGCGATCGGTCTTGCCGTGCTCGTAGTGTACTACCGCAATCGCGGCTCGATCGCGGTTGAAGACGTCAATCTGATGAAGGGCTGATCCCAACATGGTCCAGGCGATCGTTTTCCTGCCGCTGCTGGGCGCCATTGTGGCCGGCCTGATTTCCATTTTCGGGGCGCATGCGCGCAACCCGGGCGGCGATAGCGTCGAGCATCATGCCGAGGCGGATGATCACGGCGCGAGCTCGCACGCTACGACGCCGGTTGACGAGGACGCGGCTGTCGTTCACCCCGCCCGTGACGAACCGATGGACCATGGCGACCACCCCGTGGAGCCGCCGGCCGTCGGATCGCGCGCGGCCGAGTTGATCACCACCGGATTGCTGTTCGTCTGCGCGGCACTCTCCTGGTTCGTGCTGGTCGATGTCGGCTTCCTGCACCACGACGCGCGGATTGCGCTGTTCCCCTGGATCAATTCCGGCGAGCTGCAGGTCGCGTGGTCGTTGCGGGTCGATACACTGACCGCGGTAATGCTGGTCGTGGTCAATACGATTTCTTCGCTCGTGCACCTCTATTCGATCGGGTACATGGACGAGGATCCGTATCGGCCGCGGTTCTTCGGCTACCTCTCGCTGTTCACCTTCGCAATGCTGATGCTGGTGACAGCGGACAATCTGGTGCAGCTGTTCTTCGGCTGGGAGGGCGTCGGCCTCGCGAGCTACCTTTTGATCGGGTTCTGGTACCAGCGGCCCTCGGCGAATGCGGCCGCGATCAAGGCGTTCATCGTCAACCGGGTCGGCGATTTCGGCTTCGCGCTCGGCATTTTCGCGATCTTCGCGCTGATCGGCTCGACCGACCTCGAGACGATCTTCGCGGGCGCGCCGGGGCTGACCGGCAAGACCATCGATTTCCTCGGCTGGCACGCCGACGCGCTGACACTGACCTGCCTGTTGCTGTTTATGGGCGCGATGGGCAAATCGGCGCAATTTCTGCTGCACACCTGGCTGCCGGATGCCATGGAGGGCCCGACGCCGGTCTCGGCATTGATCCACGCCGCGACCATGGTGACGGCTGGGGTGTTCATGGTGGCGCGGCTGTCTCCGTTGTTTGAGCTCGCGCCAACGGCGCAGGCGTTCGTGATGTTCATCGGCGCGACCACGGCGTTTTTCGCCGCCACCATCGGTCTCGTGCAGAACGACATCAAGCGGATCGTGGCTTATTCGACCTGTTCGCAGCTCGGCTACATGTTCGTGGCGATGGGGGCGGGTGCCTACTCCGTCGGCATGTTCCATCTGTTCACGCACGCCTTCTTCAAGGCGTTGTTGTTCTTGGGATCAGGCTCGGTGATCTATGCGATGCATCACGAGCAGGACATCCGCAACATGGGCGGACTTTGGCGCAAGATCCCCTACACCTTCGCGGTGATGTGCATCGGCACGCTGGCACTGACCGGCTTTCCGCTGTTTGCCGGCTACTTCTCCAAGGATGCCATCATCGAATCCGCCTATGCCTCGCATAATCCGTTTTCGACCTACGCCTATTTGCTCACCGTCGGCGCCGCCGGCCTGACGTCGTTCTACTCATGGCGATTGATCTTCAAGACCTTCTTCGGCGAGCCGCACGATGAGGAGCATTACGAGGCCGCGCACGAGTCACCACTGTGGATGCTGATCCCGATCGGCGTTTTGGCGGCGGGCTCAATTCTGGCGGGCTTCCCGTTCAAGGGACTGTTCGCCGGGCATGGCGTCGAGGAGTTCTTCCGGGATTCGGTGAAGATGAATCCGCATATCCTGGAAGACATGGAAAATATGCCCTCTCTGCTCGCGCCGCTGCCGTTCGTCATGATGGCGCTCGGTCTTCTGGTCTCCTACATCTTCTACATCCGGCGGCCCTATCTGCCGGTCAAGCTCGCCGAGCAGCAGCCGATGCTGTATCAGTTCCTGCTCAACAAATGGTATTTTGACGAGCTCTACGATCTGATCCTTGTCCGCCCGGCCAAATGGATCGGCCGCTTCCTGTGGAAGGTCGGTGACGGCTATCTGATCGACGGTCTTGGTCCCGACGGGGTGTCGGCGCGGGTACTGGATGTCACCCGCAATGTCGTGAAGATCCAGACCGGCTACCTCTATCACTACGCTTTTGCGATGTTGATCGGGGTCGCAGGATTAATCACCTGGTTCATGCTCGGCTTCGGAGGCCAGTGATGACAACCTGGCCCATTCTCTTCATCGTTACTTTCCTGCCGATCGTCGGCGCGCTGATCATCTATGTCAGCCGGGGCGAGGACGAAGCGGCACGGCGAAATTCGCGTTGGATTGCGCTGTGGACTACACTGGTCACCTTCGCGATATCGCTGATCCTGGTATGGCGCTTCGATTCGGCGAACCCGGATTTCCAGTTCGTCGAGAAAGCATCGTGGCTCGCGGCCGGCATCACCTATCACATGGGTGTCGATGGCATTTCGCTGCCTTTCGTGATCCTCACCACCGCCTTGATGCCGTTCTGCATCATCGCGAGCTGGAAATCGGTCACGATACGCGTGCGCGAATACATGATGGCGTTCCTGCTTTTGGAAACGCTGATGGTCGGCACTTTCTGCGCGCTCGACCTCGTGCTGTTCTATCTGTTCTTCGAGGGTGGCCTGATCCCGATGTTCCTGATCATCGGCGTATGGGGCGGCCCGCGCCGGGTCTACGCCTCCTTCAAGTTCTTCCTGTACACGCTGCTCGGTTCGGTCCTGATGCTGCTCGCGATCATGGCGCTGTACTGGAATGCGGGCACCACCGATATTCCGACCCTGATGCACGTGGCTGTGCCGCGCTCCTTGCAGTCCTGGGCGTGGCTGGCGTTTTTTGCCTCGTTCGCGGTGAAGATGCCGATGTGGCCGGTTCATACCTGGCTGCCGGATGCCCATGTCGAGGCACCGACCGCAGGCTCGGTGATCCTGGCCGCGATCCTATTGAAGATGGGCGGCTACGGTTTCCTGCGCTTCTCGCTGCCGATGTTTCCGCTGGCATCGCACGATTTCGCGCCGCTGATCTTCTCGCTGTCGGTGATCGCGATCATCTACACCTCGCTGGTGGCGCTGATGCAGGAAGACATCAAGAAGCTGATCGCCTATTCTTCCGTGGCCCATATGGGCTTTGTCACCATGGGCATCTTCGCCGGCACCATGCAGGGCGTCGCCGGCGGCGTCTTCCAGATGATCTCGCACGGCATCGTGTCGGGCGCGCTGTTCCTCTGCGTCGGCATCGTCTACGACCGCATGCATACCCGCGAGATCACGGCCTATGGCGGGCTGGTCAACCGGATGCCGCTCTACGCGCTGGTGTTCATGATCTTCACCATGGCCAATGTCGGGCTGCCCGGCACCAGCGGCTTCGTCGGCGAATTCATGACGCTGATCGGAACCTTCAAGGTCTCGATCCCGACCGCGGTGTTCGCGACCACTGGGGTGATCCTGTCGGCGGCCTACGCGCTGTGGCTCTATCGCAAGGTGATTTTTGGCGCGCTGGTCAAATCGTCGCTGATCAGCATCAAGGATCTGACTTTCCGGGAATGCTTGACGCTGATGCCCCTGGCGGCGCTGACCATCCTGTTCGGAATCTACCCGAAGCCGGTGCTCGATATGTCGGCGGCTTCCGTTCAGCAACTCGTCAACAATTACAACACCGCGGTCACCGCCGTTAAGGCCGCTGCACTGCTGCAGTAGAATCAGGCAGCAGGATGGGAACGCGCCATGAGCTTTGAGAGTGCAGGTTATCCGTTGCAGCCGGTGTTGCCAGAGCTGGTGCTGGCGTTCGGCGCCATGGTGCTGTTGATGGTGGGCGCCTATCGCGGGCAGGGCACCACCAAACTCGTCACTGCCCTTTCGCTCTGCCTGCTAGTCCTGACTGGCGTGCTGGAATGGATGTTGCCCGCCGGCAAGCTCACGACTTTCGGCGGCAGCTTCATCGTCGATGATTTCGCCCGGTTCCTGAAAATCCTGGCGCTGATCGGCTCGGCGGCAACCCTCGTCCTGTCTGCGGAATTCCTGTCCGACCCGTCGCGGCGCATCTTCGAATATTCGATCCTGGTACTGCTCTCGACACTTGGCATGATGGTGCTGATCTCGGCGGGCGATCTCATCATGCTCTATCTCGGCCTCGAGCTGATGTCGCTGGCACTCTATGTGGTCGCCGCCAGCAATCGGGACAACGCGAAGTCTGTCGAGGCCGGGCTGAAGTATTTCGTGCTCGGTGCGCTGTCGTCGGGCATGCTGCTCTATGGCGCCTCCCTGATCTACGGCTTCACCGGCACCGTCAGCTTTGCCGGCGTCGCTGCCGCCGCGAAGACCGGTAGCGTCGGCCTCGTGTTCGGCCTGGTGTTCCTGCTCGCGGGGCTCTGCTTCAAGGTTTCGGCGGTGCCGTTCCACATGTGGACGCCCGACGTCTATGAGGGCGCGCCGACGCCGGTGACGGCGTTCTTTGCTTCCGCGCCCAAGGTCGCGGCACTCGCGGTCTTCACACGCGCGGCGCTGACCGCCTTCCCGGGCATCGTCTCGCAATGGCAGCAGATCATCGTATTCGTGGCGATCGCCTCGATGGTGCTGGGGTCGTTCGCCGCCATCGGGCAGAAGAATATCAAGCGGCTGATGGCCTATTCCTCGATTGGCCACATGGGCTTTGCACTGGTCGGGCTCGCCGCCGGAACCGTCGAGGGTGCGCAGGGCGTGCTCGTCTATATTGCGATCTATGTGGCGATGACGCTGGGGTCCTTCGCCATCATCCTCGCCATGAAGCGGGACGGACAGGCGTTGGAGCAGATCAGCGATTTCGCCGGGCTCTCGCGCACCAATCCGCTGCTCGCCTTCGTTTTCGCGATGCTGTTGTTCTCGCTCGCCGGCATCCCGCCGCTGGCGGGCTTCTTCGCAAAATTCTACGTGTTCGTTGCAGCCATCAAGGCCGGCCTCTTCACGCTGGCCGTGATCGGCGTCCTCGCAAGCGTAGTGGGCGCGTTCTACTATCTGACCATCATCAAGGTGATGTATTTCGACGAGCCGCTCGAAAAGCTCGATCCGATGCGCCTCGAATTGCGCACGGTGCTGGCGGTCGCGGGTATCTTCAATATTTTCTTCTTTGCCTATCCGGGGCCGCTTGTCAGCGTCGCCAGTTCGGCGGCAAAGTCGCTCTTCTAGAGCATGATCCGGAAAAGTGGGCACCGGTTTTCCGAAAAGATCATGCCCAAACAAAAAGGTAGAGCGGGATGACGATTCGAAGAAAAGTCAACACGCTCTAGGGTATGATTGCTGAAAAGGACTCCGGTTTTCGAAAGAGATCATGCTCAAAAAACGACATTTCGCCCAGACCAATTGGGCAAAGCCGGATCAGCCCTGAAATGCCTTTTACGCTCGGTCCCCGCGCTCTGTCAGCAGGTTACCGGCTCGCGGCTTTCGATTCCATCGGCTCGACCAACGCGGAAGCGATGTCGCGCGCGCGCGAGGGCGAGCGCGGACCAACGTGGTTCGTGACGTCGGAGCAAACCGCGGGACGCGGACGGCGACACCGCCCCTGGATCGCCCCACGCGGCAACCTCGCCTGCAGCATTCTGGAGGTGATGGAAGTATCGCCTGCGGTCGCGGCGACGCTTGGATTTGCCGCCGGCCTCGCGCTGGAGGCGGCGCTGCGCAAGCTAAGTGTCGAGGCGTCATTGCGCTCGGCCGGGTCGGAGGAGCTGAACTTTTTGCTGAAATGGCCCAATGACGTGCTGGCGGGGCGGCAAAAGCTCGCCGGCATCTTGCTGGAGGCGGAGGCCATCGCGGGCAATCGTCTCGCGGTCGTGGTCGGGATCGGCACCAATGTCGTCGCAGCGCCAGAGGGAACGCCGACGCCCGCGACCTCGCTCGCAGCACTCGGCATCCAGATCGGCGCGGAAGAGCTGTTCGCGGCACTTTCGGACGGATGGGCGGAATTCCGCGGCATCTGGGATAGTGGCCGCGGGTTCGGCGAAATCCGAAAGTTGTGGCTGTCGCGCGCCGCGGGCCTCGGACAGGCGGTCTCCATCAAGTCGGGCGGCGCGACCATCGAAGGCACGTTCGACACCCTCGACGAGCAGGGCTGCATGATCGTGCGCACGTCGTCCGGTGCGCGCGTGCCTATCACCGCGGGCGATGTGTATTTCGGAGCGGTGGCATCAGTGGGTGCGAGCTGATGGCGCGGCCGGATGAACTGGTATTTGCGCCGCTCGGCGGTGTCGGCGAGATCGGCATGAACCTGTCGATCTACGGGCTCGGTAGCCGCCATCAGCGCTCCTGGCTCGCGGTCGACCTAGGCGTTTCCTTCGGCGACGAAGAGCATCTGCCGGGTATCGATCTGATCATGCCCGATATCCGCTTCCTCGAAAAGGAAGGTAAGAATTTGGTCGGGCTCGTGCTCACGCATGCCCATGAAGACCACTTCGGTGCCATCATGGACCTCTGGCCGAAGCTGAAATGCCCGATCTATGCGACGAAATTCAGCGCCGCTTTATTCGAGGCCAAATGCGCGTCCGAGCGTAATCCACCGAAAATCCCGGTCACGGTGGTGCCGTCGGGCGGCCGCGTCGACATCGGGCCGTTCAATGTCGAATTCATTCCGGTGGCGCATTCGATACCGGAATCGCATGCGCTTGCGATCCATACCGAAGTCGGCACGGTGCTGCACACCGGCGACTGGAAGATCGATCCGACGCCGATCATCGGCCAGCCCACCGATGAACGGCGGCTGCGTGAACTCGGCGATGCCGGAATCATGGCACTGGTCGGCGATTCCACCAATGCGGTGCGCGACGGACGCTCGCCGTCGGAGGCCGAAGTCGCCAAGACCATCGCGGAATTGGTCAAACGGGCAAGAGGCCGCGTCGCCGTGACCACGTTTGCTTCCAACGTCGCGCGGATGCGCGCGGTGGCGGACGCCGCAAAAGCCGCCGATCGCGAGGTTGTCGTGATCGGACGCGCCATGGAGCGGGTGGTGCAGGTGGCGCGCGAAACCGGCCATCTCGATGGCGTCCAGGATTTCCGCGGGGCCGACCTCTACGGCCATTTTCCCCCCGATAAGGTGCTGGCGTTGTGCACGGGAAGCCAGGGCGAGCCGCGTGCGGCGCTGGCGCGGATCGCCAATGACGACCATCCGCAGGTGACCCTCAACAAGGGCGACTGCGTGATCTTTTCCTCGCGCACTATCCCCGGCAACGAGAAGGCGGTGGGCTCCATCGTCAATGGCTTGATCGCGCAAGGCGTCGAGGTCATTACCGATCGAACCCATCTGGTGCATGTCTCCGGCCATCCGCGCCGCGACGAGCTGCGCGATATGATCGCCTGGACCCGCCCGCAGCTTCTGATCCCCGTTCACGGCGAGGCGCTGCACCTGTTCGAGCATGCCAAACTGGCGCGCGCCGCCGGCGTGCCGAAGGTAGTGACCTGCCGCAACGGCGATCTGGTGAAGCTTGGTCCCGGCGAGCCCGGCATCATCGCTGAATTGCCTGCGGGCCGGCTCTACAAGGACGGAACCATCTTGGAGGACGCCAAATCGCGCGCCGTGGTCGAACGGCGGCGAATGGGATTTGCCGGCTGTGCCTACGTCGCCATCGCCATGACCGAACAAGGCGAACTGGCCGACGATCCCGAGGTTGATCTCGTCGGCATCCCCGAGAAGAATACCGCCGGCGACGAACTCGATGACATCGTGTTCGATGTGGTGGTATCGACGGTCGAGGGCCTGCCGCGGGCGCGGCGGCGCGATCCGGACGCGGTTTCGGAATCGGTTCGGCGGGCGGTACGCGCGACGCTCAACGAACAGTGGGGCAAGAAGCCGCTCTGCCTGGTTCACGTTCTGACGGTCTAACACGGAGACGACGATGCTCGGCCGGCTCAATCATGTCGCAATCGCGGTCAAGGACGCCGAGAAGGCCGCCAAAATCTATGGCGCGGGCTTTGGCGCCGAGATCTCGCCTGCGGTGGCGTTGCCCGAGCATGGCGTGATCACTGTGTTCGTGACGCTGCCGAACACCAAGATCGAATTCATCCAGCCGCTCGGCGAGGAGTCTCCAATCGCCAAGTTCCTCGAGCGAAATGCCGACGGCGGCATCCATCACATCTGCTATGAGGTATCCGACATCATCGCGTCACGCGATAGCCTGATCAGAGAGGGCGCGCGCGTGCTCGGCGACGGAACACCCAGGATCGGCGCGCATGGCAAGCCGGTGCTGTTCCTGCATCCTAAGGATTTTTCTGGCGCGCTGGTCGAAATCGAGCAGGCCTAGCAAGATGGCCTACACGCTCTCAACCGGGTTTGCGATCTATTTCGTGCTGTGGTGGGTCGTGCTGTTCGTCACGTTGCCGTTTGGCGTGCGCAGCCAGCACGAGACCGGCGAGGGCGCGCCCGGCACCGATCCCGGTGCGCCGATTGCGAGCCGGATGGGCCGCAAGCTGATCTGGACCACATTGATCTCGGCCGTGATTTTCGCGCTTGCCATGCTCGCCTATAATGCCGGCTATCTCAGTATCGAGCGGCTGTCGAAGCTGATGGGGATGCCCTTCTAATCCTTGGATTTCGAGGGCCGGGGGAACCAATGACATTTCAGAAAATAGCAATCGGGCTTTTCGTCCTGCTGGTCGCGGCTCTCGGCGCCGCCTTCTATATCGATTGGAGAATGGCGGTGCAGCTTCGGACGGTGAAGGCGTTTGTCGAAAGCTACGTGTTTGCTGAAGCGGTCGCGGCCTGCGAAGCAGCGAAGAGCACGACGCCGTTCAAATGGAATGATGGCAAGCAGACCGCGGTGATCGGATTGAATTCGGTCAAGCTCAACAAGGATACCGTGAGCGCGAGCTACACGCTGGTCGCCGACAGCGTCTATTGCGACTACGACCCGATCAAGAAAAAAGCCGACGTCGGATCGAGTTTCCTCGAGCGGGAGTGAGCGTCAAGAGTCAGATATGACCCGCATCCCGTGGCCACATGGTTCGAGACGCGCAGCGTTGCCGCGCTCCTCACCATGAGGGAAGACGTCATCCTGAGGAGCGCGCACTTGTGCGCGTCTCGAAGGATGAAGCCACTGAGCTCGAAAAGGTCTAATCGACGGCCTTGGCCCGCAATCTCTGCGCATAGACGTTGATGATGAGCGCGGCGAGCAGAATGAGACCGCGGATCAGTATCTTCAGGAAGCTGTCGATATTGACGTGATCGAGCCCGTTGTTGAGGACGCCAAGCACGAACAGGCCGACGATAGTGTTGCCGATGCCGCCGCGGCCGCCGAACAGGCTGGTGCCGCCAACCACGACGGCGGCGATGGAATCCAGGAGATAAGTGTCGAACTCGTTCTGCTGCGCGCTGCCGAAATGCGCGACGCCCAACATGCCGCCGATCCCTGAGCAGACCGCCGCGATGACCATGACAGTGCCAAGGATCAAATTGACGTTGAGGCCGGAAAATTCCGCCGCCTCGCGATTGCCGCCGACCATGTAAACGTAGCGACCGAACCGCGTATAAGTGAGCACCAGATGGCCGCCGAGCAGCATCAATGCCGCGACGATCACGATCCAGGGAATGCCGCCGATCGACGATGATCCGAGCGTGGCGACCAGGTCGGGCACCTTGTAGGCGATCTGTCCGCGCACCAGCAGCGCCGATATACCGGCTGCGATCTGCATCATCGCGAGCGTCATGATGAAGGAGGGGATACCGATCACCGTCAGCCCGAGCGCGTTGACGACACCGAGCAACGCGCAAAGCGCCAGCGCGAGTGCGATCGCGGCCCAGCCTGCCATCGGAATGTTGGCGATATTGACGTAGGATTCCTGCTGGGTGAAATAGGCAACCGCAATCCCGGTGACGTTGGCGATGCCGGCGATCGACAGATCGATCTCCGCACAGAGGATGACGAAGGTGAGGCCGACGGCGATGATGCCGGTGACCGAAACCTGGGTCAGAATATTGCCGACATTGTCGAGCGTCGCAAAAGAGGGGCTTGCCGCGGCAAAGAAGCCACTCAAGCAGATCAGCGTCAGGAACGGCGCGATATTGCGCATTTGCGAGCGCAATAGTCCGGCGATCTTGCGCGGCCGTTTCCGTTTCCCCGCCGATACTGTTATGCCTTCACCAGTTACCACATGCGCCTCCTCACGCCGCTTCCAGCAGCCGATCCTTGCTGATCGCCTCATCGGAGAATTCGCGCACGACCGCGCCGCGCCGCAGCACGAGGATGCGATCGGCGAGCGACAGAACTGTCTCGGGCTCGGTCGAGAGCACGATGATGGCGAGGCCCCGCGCACGCAGATCGCGGATGATATTGATGACGTCGCTCTTGGCGCCGACATCCATGCCGCGCGTCGGCTCACATAGCACCAAAAGACGCGGCGGATAGGAGAGCCACTTCGCGAGCGCGACTTTCTGCTGATTGCCGCCCGACAGCATGCCGAGGTTGAGCTCGACGGCCGCCGGCCTGATCTGCAACTGCTCGACCTGCCGCCTTGCGATCGACCGCTCGCGGGACGGCTTCAGCAACAGGCGCGAAATGCGATCGAGGATGCTGACCGAGATGTTCTTGTAGACCGGCTCCTGGTGGAAGAGCATGTCGCGGCGGCTCTCGGAAACGAAGGCGATGCCAGCTCGCCGGGCTTGGGCCGTGCTGGCGAAGGTCGCTTGGCCGCCGGCGACGACAAGCCCACCGTGATCGGGCCTGAGCTTGCCGAAGAGAATGCGCGCCAGCTCGAGCTGCCCGCACCCCATAAAGCCGTAGATGCCGAGGACTTCGCCGGCGCGCACCTCGAACGAGACGTCCTTGAGGCTGCGGGCGAGCGAAAGTCCGCTTGCCTTCAACACCACCGGCCGATTGCTCAGTGGCGGCAGCGGGATGTCCTCCGTATAGCTCTCTTCGAGCGCCTCGCGGCCCTTGCCGATCATGGCCTCGATCAGGGCAGCCTTGCTGGTGTCGGCCGCTTGCGCCTCGGCGACCTTCCTGCCGTTGCGGAAAACCGTCACCGTGTCGGAGACACGCAGGATGTCCTCGATGAAATGGGAAATGAAGATGATGCCGGTGCCCTCGTCGCGCAGGCGTCGCAGGGTCGAAAACAGACGCTCCACCTCCGGCGGCGAAAGGGCGGAGGTCGGCTCGTCAAGGATGATAATGCGGGCGCCTGAGAACAGGACGCGGGCGATCTCGATCAACTGCTGCAGGCCGATCGGCAGGTCGCCGAGCCGGGAAAGCGGATCGACGTCGATGCCGAACCTGGCCAGCTGCTCACCGGCTTCGCGCGCCATGCGCCGCCACTGCACCAAACCGAAGCGGTTGGTGGGCTGGCTGCCTAGAAACACGTTCTCGGCTATCGACAAATCAGGCGCAACGCTGAGCTCCTGATGAACCATGGCGATGCCGGCCGCGTGCGCGTCACGCGCCGATCGAAAACGGCTCTCGCGCCCATCCAGCAACAAACGGCCCGAGAACTCCGTATGCACGCCGGCGATGATCTTCATCAGCGTGCTCTTGCCGGCGCCGTTTTCGCCGACGAGACCATGGATCTCGCCGGCGGAGAGCACGAAGTCGACCCCACGGAGCGCCTCGACGCCGCCGAAGGCCTTCGTG
>Ga0209807_1001230_pt1 | contig 12138 bp, 14 predicted proteins | sample GraSoiAngelo_154_FD_186168 | JGI IMG/M metagenome (GOLD analysis project Ga0209807, IMG submission 186168) | Grasslands soil microbial communities from the Angelo Coastal Reserve, California, USA - 14_1009_13_20cm (SPAdes) (version 2) | ecosystem: Environmental > Terrestrial > Soil > Grasslands ... | reverse complement strand
CTCTGTCAACAACAATTTCACCATGGCGTGAATTATCCATACTTCGCTCGGCTCATTAAGCTCAAAACCTGAGATTTCGATCTGGCCATGCCCTCCCAGACCGTCGCGGTCGCCATATCCGGTGGACCGGAGTCCTCTACCGTCTAAGGGGTAGAATCTCACCCGCTTCACCATGAACTCTGTAACAAACTCCGGCTGCGCTAGCATAGAAAATGGGAGGCACCATCCCCAAATGTTCACCTCGCGGCCGATCGGATTTGTGAGTAGTCCGTACAAGGACGCAAGCCAAGTTCCCAAAGGTCTCGGCGCTAAACACGAGGCCGATGGCGTGCTAAAGATCCTGCCTGAGTTTGAGCCGGGGCTTGCTGACATTGAGGGCTTTTCGCATCTCATCGTCCTCTGGGAGTTCGATCGCTCGCGCGGATTCGAATTGCTCGGTACACCGCCCTCCGACAATCGGCCGCATGGTGTCTTTGCGACGCGATCTCCGCGACGCCCGAATCCGATTGGCCTGACAACCGTCGAGCTGCTTCGCCGCGAAGGCATCGAGCTGCATGTTCGCGGCGTCGATTTGCTGGATGGGACACCTATTCTCGATATCAAGCCCTACCTGTCTAGCATTCCGGATGAAAGGCTGCGCCGTGGTTGGCTCGCCGAAGCCGAGGCACGACAGAGGTGATGAGGCTGCAGTGGGACGCCATATGGAAAGCGACAGACGCTCTTACCAAAGCCGCGGAATTACCTCAGAATCCTGACCTTCGATTTACCGAATCGTCCGCATCGTTCCCATGAGCCGGCGCCAGCGTGCTCAATTGCAAATATTTCCTCATGCAACGCATGCATGGCGTGTAGCCTTCGCGAATTGCCTCGCCTGCCGCAATTGTGCGCTGGTGTGCTTTATCGTGAATGAACGGGCAGCCGGCCGCATGAAACGTCTTGCCGTCATCCGCAACCACAACCATCATGTCGGCGGGCACTGCGACAAGCGCGGGTTTCGCGTGTTCAGAACGGAGCGGAGTGTTAAATGCCGAGGAACGTCCGGCCACGCCACCAATGACGATCAGGGCCGCGGCGGCAACAGCCACCATCCAGCCCCAGGCGTTGCCCCGAGGAGCGGGCATCTCCTGCTCTAATCTGCGCCGCAACCGTCCGCTGAAACCGGCGGGGACTTCCAGCAGACGCTCGTCGCCATAAAGCTGGATCACGTTGCGCGTTCCATCCAACACTGCAGTGCAATGCTTGCACTGGCGGAAATGTTCCTCCATGGCCGCCCGCAAGTCCGGGTCTACCTCTTGTTCAATATAGTTGGAAATCTCGCGCCACACTTCTTCGCAGGTGACTACCATGGCTTGTTCCCCTTTACAAAACTCAATCGGCTGCTCCAGCTTCCGCCCAGGCCAGGCGCAAGCAGGTCCCGCAACATGAGGCGGGCACGCAACAAGCGCGTTTTTACGCTGGCCGTAGTGATTCCCAGAGCTTTCGCAGTCTCGTCAATACTTAGGTGCTGCACATCGCGCAGCACGAAAACTTCGCGGTATTTCTCTCCCAGAGATGCCAGCGCTGCCAGGAGCCTTTCCCGAATTTCGTTTCTTTCGGCAGTTTCAGAAGGAATCTCGCGCCAATCGGCGAAATCGCGCGGTGTGTAGTTGCCCTCTTCGCTGGTGCGATCGTCGATAGGTTCGATTAAGTCAGCACGGACTCTCCTGAGCCGCATGCGAGCTTCGTTCACCACAATCTGAATCAGCCATGTGCTGAAGCGCGCCTCGGCGCGAAACTGCCGGATATGTTTGAAGGCTTTCAGCAGCGCTTCCTGCGCGGCATCTTCGGCATCGGCTTCGTTGCGCAGAATCGCAAATGCGGTGGAATACACCCGCCGCTCATAAGGGCGAACCAGTTCGTAGAACAGTTCGCGCTCGCCATCCTGAACCCGGCGGATCAACTGCACTTCCGGGGAACCTTCACCTGGATTCTGCAACGATGGATTAACCATTGCCTCTGACAACATCATCAAACGGTTCCTTTGTATACCTTCGTGCCCTGGGTGGTTAACACTCCGCCGAAACAAAAAGAGATCAAAGATATTCCGGATCCTTTTTCCACCCCGTCACCATGGAAACGAAGTTGTTCCATCCATGCAGCACGACCATGACAAGATGGCCGAATAAAAAGGCCAGAATTGCCCACATCACCGCGAAGTGCCACAAACGCGCCCAATGAAACCCGCCCATCAACCATGCCAGCCAGGAGAACTGAACTGGTTTCCAGATCGCTACTCCCGTGATCACGGACAAGATTCCCAAAAGAATGGCCGAGGTGTAAGCCAGCTTCTGCAGCGGGTTGTAGGCTTCTCGTACATACGGCTCAGGACCAAAGAAAAAATAATGATGGACCATAGGCCACACCCCGCGAATGTCGCGCGGCGTGAATAGAACCTGTCTGTAATTGCGCGAGAAAATCTCGTAGCCGATATACAGAAGCCCCGTTCCGATGTAAATCCACATAAAAGTCAGGTGCCATTGCAACCCGCCGCCCAGCCATCCTCCAAGAGCGTATGCCTTGGGCCAGTGCAATAAATCTTTTTGTGGGATTTTTGCGCCAAAGCTGGGGAATGCCCGAAAAATCTGCAGCCCGCTGAATACCAGTATCAGCAGCGCCACTGCATTTACCCAATGACAAAGGCGCACGATAAACGGATGCTCGTATACCGCCTCGCTGATAGCGCCGGTCTTTACGTTCGTGATTGCGGCAATTTGACTTGACATCTAAATTGTTTCCCTCCGTGTCCTCTGTGTCCTCCGTGGTCAAAAAATGCTCCAGCCTGGGCTACATACCGTAAAACTTCGAGTAACCCTGATCCTCCCAGTATCCGGCCCTCTGCAAGACATGAGTCACCTTCAAATCAGTCAGATACTTTGCCTGCTTGTAGCCGATCTTGGTGGGAATTTGCAGACGCAGCGGCGCTCCGTGCTCGCGCGTAAGCGGCTGATCGTACATTTCGTAGCACAACAGAGTTTGAGGATGTCTGGCCGTCGCCATGTCCAGCGATTCGTAATAATCGTCCGCACACTCAACTTCAACAAAACGCGCCGTCGGGTCGGCGCCGATCATCTTCAGAAAGTCCACCAGCCGTGCGCCGCCAAAGCGCCCGATAACATCCCATCCCTCGATGCAGACGTGCCGCGTGTTTTGCCTGAACCTGGGCAGCGCCTGGATTTGCGCCAGCGTGTAATCCCCTGGCTTCTGCACCGAGCCGCTAACGGTGAGGGTCCATTTTTCGAGATCAATTCCGGGATCGTCGACGTCGTAGTCGTTAATGGGAAATTTGGCAAAGGGCGTAACCTCAGAATCGGCAAACGCATGCGCCAAGTGGCCAGAACGGAAGAGCCGGGCAGAAGCCCAATCGCTGAAACCGAGGCCTGCCTTAAGCAGCGGCTTCTGGAGCTTGGGGATAGCGAAGGCTCCGAGCGCTAACACCGGGCTCAGCTTCAGCAGTTCACGGCGATTTAACCGTTTAAACTGCCGGCTATCGGTTCGGAAAGTCATTCGGTCCCTGGTGAGTCAAGGATGAGATTCATGGGCCAGGCAAAAAGTGACGGTGAAACCGCAGAGGGCGCGGAGGGCTAGAGGGTCCTTCAGAGGCCGCATTGTACTCCGTGATCTTTACTGTTTAGCGCTTTCTGGTGCCCGGGACCGGAATCGAACCGGTACGTCCCTTTCGGGACCCGGGATTTTAAGTCCCGTGCGTCTGCCAGTTTCGCCACCCGGGCGTATTGATTCGCAAGCATTTACTGTATCACCCCTTCTGCTGCTGGTTCGACTGTAGCGAGAACTGTAGCGACTCGCGCGCTTTTTTCCGTGTCTTGCTTCTCCTGGCCTGGCGAACCGCGAACTCTAGGGCGACAAAAGCATTCTCCATCGTTTCGGGTGTCGGGTGAACATACCGCTGTGAGCCGTGATCGAGGAATGCCCCATGATTTGCATGATGGTGAAGGCATCGGCGGTTGGCCAACGCATTTTGGGGATTGCTCCGCGCCAGCAGCCTCGCGCCAGGTCTTGCAAGGTCCGAATTGGGCTTCGGTACCTCGCGCGATGGACTCAAAAAACTGGGAAAAGCCTTCTGGAAAAACTAGCTCCCGTGCCCAGATGGGGATCATCGTCCCGGGCCCAGATTTCCCGCAACGCTTGTTGGGGAAGCTAAAGTCACCTGGGGATTGGTGACCTCGGTAAATTATCGTTCCTTGCCGTTAACACTCTTGTGCCATTTACCCAACGAGCTAACGTACCTATAGTTCCCTAAGCATTCGCGATTTGATGACCTCCTCCCTATTTACCTATATGTGGCTATCAACTATCTGGGTGGCTGTCTCCATCGTGCTCACGTCTGGCGCACACCCAACGACGGGGACCGTCGCGCTGTGCCTTTGGATGCTGCATCGCAGATGGGAAAAGAAGGAGTTAAAGACCCGCCTGGAAAAACTAGCTCCGCGCGCGGAGTGAAATAGCAAGTGATCTTCCCGAGCCGTGTTCGGTTATGGATTATTTCCGAACCATCGTTTGCCGCTCTTTCGAATCAGCTGTAATTTTTGCCTCCTTGATTGCAAGCAGGCGAAGCGTAGTTGCCGCCGCCGTGTATCTCACTACGTCCTTCTCATCCATGATGTAAAGCTCCGCCGTGCCAAGGGCAGAAGGATCGCCACGCTTGGCAAGCGCTTCCAAAGTTGCTGCCCGGACAACCCAGCTTTTGTCGCCAGCTTGATCGGCCAGCACCTTCGTTATGCCTGGGTCCGGGTCTTCGGCCAGCACACGAGCAGACGCGGCGCGCACCGGGGACGAATCATCCTTCCTTACTTCCTTTATTGCCTTCCAGCCCATACCCGCGAACGGAATGAACCCGATCCCTTCTTCAAATCCAAGTTGCGCCATCTTCTTAGGATCACCTAGGGTGGACATCTGATGAGATCAAACCTTTTCCACCTTTTCGCTGCCGGGTAAGCACCTCGTAGAAGACCTCGTACGATGACTGGCTTACAGGAATATGCAATCTGGCACAAAGGCCAGTGGGTCGGATTTTAAGTCCCGCGCGTCTGCCAGTTTCGCTACCCGGGCAAGGGTAAAAACTTTCACTATCATGGCATAAAACTTCCGCGGGCGCTTTTGCCGCGCTTCGGGATGGGATTGACGTATAAGCATTAGAAGCATTTGGCTCCCTGTGGTCCACAACATAGGCTGCCAGCCCGCTTTGGGGGCCGTATGCAAAAAATTTGGACGCACAGTTGCACATCAGAGTAGAATCCTCCCCTCGGCGGGTGAGTCATGGCGAACCTCTCTGTTTGCTCCTCCGGCACGAAGCATCCCAAAATCAACTTCCCCTCATGCGCGCGCATTGCGAGATGGAGCTCTACCGCACTTCTTGTGGGCACGGTCTGGACCGGCAGTTCGCGAGCGCAGCAAACACCCGAAGTAACCGGGCAGCAACCTAGCACAGTTTCAGTTGAGGCCGCCCCAGCGGAAAACAACTCCGGCGCCAAACCCGGGACTTATGACCGGAAATACGATATCGACCGCATCGGCGAGCGCGGCGTGGGCAAGGGCATCAATTTTTACTCACTCGAAAAAGAGCAGAGACTGGGCGATACGCTGGCCAAGCGCATTGACCGGCATACCAAATTCGTTCCCGATCTGAGCGTCAGCGATTACGTAAACCGCCTCGGCCAGAAACTCGCCCGCAACTCCGACGCGCAAGTGCCCGTCACCATCAAGGTCATCGATTCGGAGGACACCCAAGTTTTCGCCCTTCCCGGCGGCTACTTGTACGTGGATAGCGGACTGATCCTGGCAGTTGACAGCGAAGCCGAACTCGCCGGCATGATGGCGCATGAGATCGCGCATGTTGCCGCCCGCCACGCCACCCGCTCCGCCACTCGCATGTACGCCTGGGACGCGATCTCGATCCCGTTTACTTACTTTGGTGGGCCGATCGGTATCGGGGTACAACAAATCGCAGGGCTGGGAGTTCCACTCACTTTTAAGAAATTCAGCCGCAACGCCGAAATTGAGGCTGACTTGCTTGGCATCGAATACCAGTACGCCGCCGGTTATGACCCCGAAGCTTACGTCCAGGCTCTTGAAAAATTGCAAAAAAGAGAAAGCTTCATGCATAAGCGGATGGCCAAGCTGCCGGGCTACAGGGTGATGGATAAATTGCCCATGCATCAACTGCTGGCAAAGATTTTCGCCGGCTATCCCAAGACGCAGGAGCGCATCAGCAGGGTGCAAAACGAAATTGCGACTCTGCTCCCGGCTAAATCTGAGTACATTGAAGACACGAGCGAGTTCGATGAAGTGAAAGCCAAGCTCGCCTGGGCGCAGCGTCCGGTGCTGCGCCGCCACGCCCCCGGGGAAGGAAACCAGAGCCGGCCCGTCCTCCGCCGCACCAGGACACAGCAAGAGAACGCGGAGTAATATCCCAAAAACACGAAGAGGCGGGTATGCTCACCCGCCTCTCTTTATCTGCCCGGGAATTTGATGGCTGTCTACATCGCTCCCGCACGACTCAGCACAACCGGCAGAGTCTTAACAATGGTTTTGATATCGAGCCACAGGCTTGCCTTGCTCAAGTATTCCATATCCAAGCGAACTCGTTCTTCGTAAGCCAAGCCGGAGCGCCCATTCGCCTGCCACAGTCCGGTAACGCCAGGTTTCATGCGCAGCAGCGCCGGGGCATAGCGGCCGTATTTCTTTACTTCGGGTTGCACAATCGGCCGTGGGCCCACCCAACTGATCTCGCCTTTGATGACGTTGAAAATCTGCGGCAGCTCATCGAGGCTCAAGCGGCGCAGAAATCTACCCAGGCGCGTGATGCGAGGATCATTTTTCAATTTGTAGTTTTCTGCAAACTCGTGGCGTACTTCCGGGTCGCTGTCGAGCAGCTGCGAGAGAATCACGTCGGCGCCATCGATCATGGTGCAGAATTTGAACATCCAGAACATTCTTCCGTTGCGGCCTAGCCTGCGATGCTGAAAACAAATTGGACCACGCGATTCCAGCAGAATGGCGGCGGGAATCAGCAGAAAGAGGGGAAGCGCGAATGGGAGCACCACGGCTGTGAACACGAGATCGAATATCCGCTTGCCACGCGAGTGGAGCCACGCCGACTCGGCGATCTGCAATCGCGGCGGATGAATCTCGATCAATTCCGGAAATACAACCGCAGGATTTGGTTCCGGGACTAATGTCGGTCTCAAGAAAGGCGAATCGCTCATTCACTGCTCCTTGGGAGTTCTAGAAAGATGGATAAAAAATTGGGTGGGAATTCGCTGGGGGCGCGTGCACTCGGAGAAACTGCAGAACGCAGGGGAATAATCGCGGAGCCTGCAGAAACTATGTGATCTGAACATAGCTCCTCTGCGTTCTCCGCGCACCGGTGATGAAACGCTGTGGCTGCGTCAGACTACGGATCCAACTTCGAGGGTGAAGCCGGCGCGTTGCGCGTCTCCGTAGAACATGCGGACGGTTTCAAGAGAATATTGGTTGAGGTCTTTGCCGAGCAGGGTGAGTTTTTTCAGGATGTCATTGGTAACGGTGATAACGTGACAGCCAATCTCCTCGGCATGATAGATGTTAAGCAGTTCACGGGGGCTGGCCCAGATCAGTTGCGCCAGCGGAGAAGATTCTAACAGCCGGACGGAGGCGGCCATCATCGGGATCGGGTCACGCCCGGTATCAGCAATCCGCCCGGCAAACACAGAAATGAAGCTTGGACTGTCCAGGCAGTCAGCGATTTGCTGCACTTGCTCAAACGTCAGGATGGCAGTCACGTTTACTTGTACTCCCGCGCGGCTCAGACGTTTGATCACGGAAGCCGAGGACTGCCCGTGAGTATCGGTCACGGGAATTTTCACGTAGACGTTCTCACCCCATGAGGCAAGCTCGCGCGCTTGCCGCTCCATTTCGTCGAAATCATCGGCAAGTACCTCGAACGAAACCGGACGGTCAGGAATCGCGCTCAGAACTTTGCGGGCAAATGCCGGGTAGTCATTGACACCCGCTTTGCGCATCAGCGTTGGGTTGGTGGTGAATCCTTTGATCAGAGGGTTGGCATACATCTCCTGCATGCCGTCGTAATCAGCGCCATCGGCGAAGATTTTGATTTTCAAGTCGTGAATCGATTTCATTTGGCCAGAGCTCCTTCGTGGAATTGGGAACCCAAAATCCAGTCCGCAGCTTCTTTCAACGAGTGGACGCGCGCGTCGGGCGAGGCCGAGAGATCGCGGCTGTGCTGATGGCCATTTGTGACCATCACTGCGCGGCATCCCGCATTGCGCGCGGCAGCAATATCCTTCCAGCGGTCGCCTACGAGAAAGCTTTGCGCCAGATCGATGCCCCAATCCTGGGCGGCTTGCAGCAACAGGCCCGGCTTGGGTTTACGACACTCACACTGGTCGGCATCGTCGTGGAAGCAGACGCGAATATCGTCGAGAGGCAGCGCCTTGCGGATGGCGTCGCCGATTTCTTCAACAACGTGGCGATTGAGAGTGCCGCGCGCCACATCCGGCTGATTGGTTACCACGATGAGCAGAAAGCCCGCTTTACCGAGGGATTCGCAAGCGTCGCGTACTCTGGGTAGCAACTCGAGCTCAGCGAGGTTCGATGGAGGCACCAGTTCGCCGTTACGCTCCAGCGCCCGATTGAGCACTCCATCGCGGTCGAGAAAAACCGCTTTTTTCATCTCAAGGGATGGATTCCCACTTGGTCTGATAGTTCTTGACTGCGGGGTGCGAGACCAGCAAATGCCAGACGATTGCCTGGCAGGACTCAGTGTGCGGCGTGACCATGTTGGGATTGACGGTTGGCACAATCACGCAGGCGTCCGCAACTTTAGCCGTGTAGCCACCATTGCGGCCGACGATTCCGGCAAGAAAGTTCCGATCAACACTCAGGTGGCGCTGGACCCAGCCAGGAGGAGAGCAGGGGGAAATGAAATGGCGCAGTGTTATCGATGCGCAGCATGGTGATGGGCGCGGCGTTATCGCTGAATAACAGCGGCCCAGCTTCGCCCGGCCCGAGCCAAGAGGCTTCGCCCGAAAGAAAATTGGATGTTGTGAACGGTGATTCCCAAAGATGCGTTCACTATTTCAAACCGGCTCAGGCTCCCGGCCGCATTCGGGAAGGGGATCGTTCCGTCTTCTTTGGCTGTGGCTGCGAGCACGCTTGCGGGATCCGAAGGCAAAGCCGGAGCATGTTGGTATTCACCTTGAATAAATATGGAAAGAGGCCCGGCCACAGCGTGTACTGTCATTCCGGCCAACGCATTGAAGCCTTCTGCATAGGGCCGGCCATAATCGTTCACGATAGTCTGGGCTAAATGATAGCCATCGCGCAGCGGTGGCCCGGAAATTCCCATGATCCGCGTGTAAAGAGAATCCACGCTGGCAGCTAGATTCTTCCCGCCGTCGAGCCGGGCGGCTTCTGCGGCAAACTCGCTTACGAGGGATTCGTATAAGTGGGTTGTATCGCCGAGGACGCTTTCGTCGTAGCGCAAATGCTCTCCCGCTTCCTCAATCAGCCGCGCGCACTCCGTGCGGGTCCAGGGACGCAAGCCGAGATATCCGGTCTCCATGCCGCCGAGCGTTGCCATGCGCTCGAGAGCCGGATAAATCCAGCTATCGAGGGGAACGTAAGGAGATCCCATGTTGGCCGGATTACGCGTGCTTTCCGTGCGTTGCTGAAACAGCGGTCCCCAGGGCCCGCCGCCGAGTTCTGGGTTGTGATGAGCGCCGTAGACTTGCCGTCCGAAATACCAGCCCAGCGCGCTGCCCACGAAAGCATCGGAAGAGAAATGCTGTTTCCAGTAACGCGAGTCACGGTTACCGCTGAAGCCAGCCCGTACGCCAGAAATTTTGTCAGCGGTCCAGGATACTCATGTGCCAGTACGCTGGCCACGGACCAGGCAGCGCTGGCGTGCTCGGAGGGAAAGGAATTGCCGCTGGAAAAGAATTTCCCCGTGTCGCGGCTGAATGGCCGACCCCGCCCGGCAATGGCCCGGACCATAAACGTTTCCGCGGTGCTGTTGGCAAGCGCTTCGCCGGCCAGCAGTCCGGTTTCGCTGAGATGCTCATTGCGCCGCAGGTTCCCCCAGAGAAACGATCCCCCCGCAGCGCCCAACAGGGAGTAGGTTGAATACTTCGAAAGGCGGTTGCTGCGTTGCAATTGGGTGGGCTTGTTGGGAACCTGTTGGCTGAGCCAGCTGTCCCCGGCAATCAACAAACCGGTAAGGGCGGCAAAGCCGGCGAAGCTGGGAGCACCTCTGCGGCCCAGGTCTTTTGGGCTTGACCAAAATGTTTGCTGATCGGCGGCGAGATGCTTTATCAGCGGCCAGCCCAACCGGTTCTCGGGATCCGCGCCCAGGGGAAGCTGGCGGATTCCGTCGTTTGGTGTCTGATCCAGAGCTGTTCTCAATTTCTCCGGCGCTGCTGTGGTTGGAGCCGGCGAAAATTGATTCCCGCTGGCGACCGGCAGATTGTCTTGACTGAACAACAAGGCGTGGACCAGAAGCAGCAGAACCAATACAGCGCAACGTATGACGGGCAGCATCGCGAACTACGCTAGAAGCTGCGTCCCACCTGAATGGCGATGCCCAGCGACGAAGCCAATTGTGCCGCTTGCAGCGTGTTCTTCCACTTCGCGCTGCCTCCATAGGCTCGCTCTGGGACGAACACCACGTCGCCCGGCTGCAACGCAGCCCCCCGCAGCCCGCCGCTAAACCATCCGCCGCTTGAGTCGCTTACCACCGAGCCATCGGCACGAATGACAAACCCGGCTTTCTTGTTGGCCATGTTGGTGATGCCGCCCGACTGCGTCAATTACCAGCCAGCGCTCTTTCCGGGACGGAAGCTAACAGCCGTTGGGTTGTAGACGGCGCCGTCTACCATGACAAAGTTGGGTTTCTTGGGGATGTAGATCACATCTCCGGCTCGCACTTGAATATCGGAGGAAGAATTCGCCCATCGGCGCACGTCGTTGGAGATATGAATGACCAGGCGACCCGCTGGCGGAATGCTCTGCAGGCGGTCGATGGTGGCTTGCCACTGCGTAAGCGCGGCTCCTTTGGCGATTTTCTGATCCGGCTCGATGTCGGTGACCAGCTTTAATTCGTTTTTGTCATCCTGCACGCGCCGGATTAAGTCGGCATGATTTCTCTCTTCCAGCTCGCGCACCTGGGTTCGCTCGAAAATCGCGCCGTAGGCGTAAGCGTCGGCGCGTAGACCTCCGGCTCGCGCCAGAATCGAACTCAGGCGCTCGCCTTCGCGTATGCCGTAAGCGCCAGGATGCGCAACCTCGCCCTTCACGGTAATCGTTGCGCCGACATCGTTCCAGCCCGCCAGCTCGCCGATGGTCAACACGTCACCGTCGCGCAGGCGCGTATCCGCGTCGGCTGTGCCGGACAATGCCGCCGCGATGGGAACGCGCATGCGCTCTCCCAAAACTCTGTTGCCGCCTTCGACCAGATAGCGGGTCAGATCGGCGCTTTCGCCGTAGGCGCCGCGGTTCAGCCCCCCTGCCAGGCGAACCAGATCAGCCGCGCCCATGCCATCTCCCAGCGGGTATTTCCCCGGACGAGCAACCTGCCCCTGCACGGTCACCGTGGGCGGATCGGCTTTGTTCTGGCTCCGCTGAATGAACACCCGATCTTTCGGCTGGAGCAGAATGTTATCGGCGCCATCGTCCGCCAGAGCCTTTGCAAGATTCACGCTGATGACTTTCAGCTTGTTGTCGCTGGTCTTGCGAAATACTTGGGCATCGCTGGTTTCTGCATCCGGGCCGATGCCGCCAGCGAGATAGACGGCATCGCGGAGCCGGGTAACCCCGTTGGTGATGTGGTCGCCCGGATCCCGCACTTCGCCGGCGACGGTTATCACCGGCGGATCTTCAAAATCATAGCGGCTGAAAATGCGGATAGTATCGAACGGCCTGAGCACCAAGCTCTGGTCACGTCCGCCCATTGCCTCGGACAAATTGAAGGCCAGCACCTGCGGCGTGTAATCGGGCGGCGCCAGGCGGATTATCTCAGCATGGCGTTCGCAAGGTTCGGGCAAGAGATCGCTGTAGGAATGAATGACGTCACCGATTTTCATTCCC
>Ga0209807_1001229_pt1 | contig 12140 bp, 6 predicted proteins | sample GraSoiAngelo_154_FD_186168 | JGI IMG/M metagenome (GOLD analysis project Ga0209807, IMG submission 186168) | Grasslands soil microbial communities from the Angelo Coastal Reserve, California, USA - 14_1009_13_20cm (SPAdes) (version 2) | ecosystem: Environmental > Terrestrial > Soil > Grasslands ... | reverse complement strand
AATCCATCACTCGTTGGGCCACGTTGATGCCCGCGCCGGCCACATTCGTCCGTTCGTTCACATCCACGACTCCACTGATCGGCCCGCTGTGAATACCCATCCGGACTTGCAGGCGCTGATTGTCCTTCAAAGCGCGGCTGATCTCAAAGGCACACTGCGCCGGTTCCTCCGGACTCTTGTAGAACACCAGCGCCATGCCGTCCCCGGTGGGAATCTTCAAGATCCGATTGGCCGCTTCAGCTTTTTGAAATCGCTCGGACAGATGAACAATCTGGTTGAGCTCCTCAATTCTCGCGTGCTGCTCGTTAACGGAGAGCTTCGAATAACCGACAATGTCGATGAAGAGAACGTGCGCAATCTCCAACTCGATCTCTTTGTTTTACCTCGGAGGGCATGTCAGTGCTCAAATGGGGGCTAAGCGAGCGGTATAGTCTCGACTCAACTGCCGGTAGTCCAGAGCAAACCTAGAATGAGTTGGACTCGCCGCGCTCCAGTCCCGCGACCGCGGGACGTTGAACGTTGGGCGTTTTCATCCGAAATAGGACGCACCCATGGCGCGGCTTCACGAGTATCAAGGTAAAGCGATTCTTGCCGCAAACGGATTTAAGATTCCGCGTGGTCGCGCCGCAACGACTGCCGATGAAGCCGTCGCTGCAGCGAAAGAGCTGGGCGGCGAAGTTGTGGTGAAGATTCAAGCCTGGACCACAGGACGCGCAGGAATCGGCGGAGTCGCCTTCGCCAAAGAACCCGAAGCTGTGAGCGCGCATGTCGACCGGATGTTGGCGATGAAGGTCGGACAGTTCCCTGTAGAAGCTGTACTGGTGGAAGAGAAGATCGATATTGATCGCGAGTTTTTTCTCTCGTTCGCGATCGATGACAGTGCCCGCGCCCCGATTATCATTTTCGCCGCAGGCGGCGGCTCCGGAATCGAAGAGCGCGCCGCTGCAACGCGAAGAATTCCATGCGATGTGAATCGCGGACTATTGGATTCGGCAGTCGATGAAGCCGTAGCATCGTGCGAGCTGTCAGCGACAAATGCAAAGCAGCTGAATGAGTCGATCCGAAAATTGTTCGCCGCCGCGCGCAGCGTCGAAGCGCGTTCGCTTGAGATCAATCCGCTGGTACTAACAAAGGGTGGCGAGTTCGTCGCGGCCGATTGCCGCATCACGATTGATGATTACGCCGTCGGGCGGCATCCGGAGCTTGGAATTGAAATTGCGCGTGAGTTCGATCATCCGCCGACGGCTCTCGAGCAGGTCGCTTACGCCGTCGAACAAAATGATCATCGCGGCACATTCTATTTCGCACAGTTGGCAACGGCGGCATCGAAGGAATCCAAAGGCCTGGTCGGATTCCACGGCGCAGGCGGGGGCGGCTCAATGATGTCGATGGACGCGATCGTGAATGCTGGCTTTACCATCGCCAACTTCACAGATACCAGCGGCAATCCATCGGCGTCCAAAGTGTATCGCGCGGCGCGAATCATTCTGGCGCAGCTGGATCTGGTCGGTTATTTCGGTTCCGGCTCGGGTGTAGCGAGCCAGGAGCAATACTGGTCTGCGTACGGTTTGGCCAAAGCGTTCTGGGAACTGGATCTCGACATTCCAGCAGTGATTCGTCTGGGCGGAAATACCGAGGATCGCGCAGTGGAGATTTTGCGCCGCACATCGAAGCTGCTGCGCGCGGCGATCAAGGGCTATCGGAAAACCGATACGCCGGCGTTCATCGCCGCACATTTCTCCGAACTGATCGCCAATGCGAACGGCAAAAAATGGAAACCGCGCACGCCGCGAGTACCAGAATTTGTCAAATATCCATCCGCCACAAAGCTCCCGGTGAAAAATGGCCGCGTCTGGATCGACACGGCGCAGTGGTCACAGATCCGCGCCGCAGTTGAAACCCATTCGGGAGGTTTAATCATCGATCGCGAAGGACAACCGGCAGCAGCATTGCCTAACGATGAGTTCGCCACCAAAGATTCCGAACTGCTCGCCTGCGATGTGGAATGCCGTTTCGCGGAAATCGAAGGTTTTTATCTGGAACTCGACATTCCGGGACTGGATGAGCTCGTATGAGATCGCAAGGTTGAACATCCAACCGGTTAAGCGAACTTATACCCGTGAAAACGACAGGGAAGCGACGCCCAAAATCCGAAGCTCAACTCCTCGATCACGCTTCGAACAACTTATTGCGAGCGCTCAAGCGCGACATGCTTAAAAAGGAAGGCCACATCGACTACGATAAGCTTCGCAAAGAGGGCTACAGCGAGCGCCTGCTCGCGAAGTTGGCGAACGCTTGAGTGTCATTCGTTCCTTCGAAGGCGCATGAACTCGGCGACTGTAATGTCGAGCAGCGGCGCCGCTTTTCGGGCCAGCTTCAGAGCATCAGCGTAAGCCATCCCGAAGACATCGTCCGAACGATTCTCATCGTGGACCAACCACGCGCTCGGGCCATCTGGATTATTGCCGCCAGATCGGTGTATCGCAAGATATGGTCCTCGCTCATGCCGCGAATAGCTCGAAATCCTTGGGGCGGATTGTAGAATGCGTGCTGCGGGAATCGAAAGACTTATGTTGAACTCGATGTGCCGGGACCGCATCAATTGATTGCCTCACGATGGAAATAGACAAACTCGAAGATTCCCTAGGGCGTCTTGGACAAGATTCCGGCCTGCCGCGCGGCTTTTGTCTCGCTCTTCTGCAGGAGAACGATTGGTCGTTCGTCATCAAGCTTCATGCTCTGCTTGAGACGGCTGTCTCACAACTGTTGGTACATGCGCTTGGTGGGGAGGAGCTGGTGGACGTCTTTTCCGCCCTAGAGATGAGCAATACCAAGACCGGCAAACTAGCCTTCGTTAAGACACTCGGTCTTCTCCCCAAAGCACATCTCGAATTCATTCGGGCACTTTCAGAGTTGAGAAATCAATTGGTTCATCGAATCAGGAACGTGAACTTCAATATGAACGAGCATTTTTCCGAAGAACGAAAGAAGCGCTCGACCGCTGATGCCAGTAAAAATCTCGCTGACAAATGGGGCTTCGGTTTGCAAGACGGGGACGCCGTACCCGAGACCCTGGCCCGCTACCATTTCAAAGTAACAGGCAAGCTATCTGGGAGTTCTCAAACAGCTTCCCAAAATCGCGAGACAATTTTCTTTTTGATTCCAAAGCATGTCATGCTGCTCTCGGCGGTGGTAATTCTCGACGCCATTTCCATGGTTAATCGCTACGGTATTCACATTTGGAAATTCCTGATGGAATGCGAAAACCGAGCGCAGTTTATCAAGAGCGCTGAGAACATTTTCGCAAAGGCGAAGATCGGTGACCCCGAGGACCCGTTTCGGATCAAAGAGATGCTCGAACGCAACAATCCGGGTGTGAAGGTGAAACTCGACGATGACGACCAACCGATATTAGAAAGCCTGGCCGGAGCCATCTATACGGCATACAAACAGCTTTACGACGAGGCGGAGCTCCTGATTCGTGATACAAAAGAATAGCGAAGGGCAGTCTGAGAAGCCAAATGAAAAGGGGGCGATTGAATGGCGATTTTGATTGACGAGAAAAAGCGCGTTTTGGTGCAAGGGATCACTGGACGCGAAGGCCGGGCTCGCACGCGGTTGATGCGCGAGTACGGGACAAACATCATTGCGGGTGTAACGCCCGGCAAAGGCGGCCAGAGTGTGCTTGGCGTGCCTGTATTCAATACTCCGCGGGAAGCAGTCGAGTCGTTAGGCAAAATAGATGTCTCCGTCGTGTTTGTACCTGCGGCCGGTGTAAAAGAGGCTGCTATTTCGGCTATTGAAGCAGGCATTAAACTTGCCGTGCTCGTGCCCGATCGCGTGCCAGTTTGGGACGCGATGGAAATCGCCGCGGCAGCGAAAGCGCATCACGCAACGTTTCTTGGACCAAACACACTCGGGGCGCTGAGCCCCGGCAAGGCGGTAGTCGGCATGATTGGTGGTCGCGCGGAAAGCGCGCGTCAGTGGTTTAAGCCCGGCGTGCCGAAAGGCGTCGGAGTAATCAGTCGCTCAGGAGGGATGGCGTCGAGCACCGGTTATTATCTTGGGCAAGTCGGCGTGCGCATCTCAACGATCGTGCACATCGGCGGCGATGCGGTCATTGGAATTCGCCTGCCCGATGCGGCGCTGATGTTCGAGGCCGATCCGCTCACCGAAGCGATCGTCATCTTTGGTGAAATTGGCTCTTCACAGGAAGAAGAACTGGCGCAATTGATCGCGGGTGGGAAAATTACAAAGTCGGTGATCGCTTACATCGGCGGCAAAGCGGCGCGCGAAGGAACGCGATTCAGCCATGCGGGTGCGATCATTGAGGGTGGCCGCGGCACACACGCCGGCAAGGTGAAAGCGTTGCGCGAAGCCGGCGCCACAGTGGTCGATGGATTTGGCGATTTGCCGGGCGCGGTGGTTGAAATTCTCACGAAAATGAAAGGAGAAAGTCTCATGAGTGAAGCGGAGCAAAAAGCCGTGTGGCACAGCGCGATTACGCGAATCGAGCCTAACAAAGTTGCCGTGCGCGGTTACGATATCGCTGACCTCATGGGCCGGGTATCATTTGGCGCAGCGGTGTATTTGATTTTGACTGGAGAATTGCCATCGACGGCCCTCGCGCGTTTGATGGATGCGATTTTGGTCTCGTCAATTGACCATGGCGCCACGCCTCCCAGCGCATTGGCTGCGCGTACCGTCGCATCGACCGGAGCCACATTGAGCGCGTCGGTTGCCGCCGGGATTATGTCGATTAATCGGCATCACGGCGGTGCAATTGAAGATTGCGCGCGTCAATTGAAAGCAATCGCCGACCGCGCCGCGCGGGAATCCATCTCGTTAGAGGAGGCAGCGATGCGCACGCTAGCGGAGATGAGAGAAGCAGGCGAACGGATGTCGGGATTTGGTCATCGTCTTCATACAAAGGACCCGCGCACGGCGCGTCTGTTTGAGCTTGCGCGTGAAGCCGGTGTGGACGGCGCGCACATGCAGGCAGCGCGCGCAGTGGAGAAAGCATTCGCCAACGCGAAGAAATCACTCCCGATTAATGTGGACGGCGCGATCGGCGCCATACTCGCCGACTTGGGAATGACTCCCGCCGCGTTCAACGGCATTTTCATGATCGCCCGAACGCCGGGACTCATCGCGCACGTCATCGAAGAACAACGTCGCGAGAGACCGATGCGCAGGATCGATCCAGTCAACCACGGCTATGACGGGCCACCGTCGCGGACGATTTCAAAGAGTGATTTGCTCTGAAAAGGCTGTCTCGACGAAAAATATTGATTCTTACGGAGTTTCCACCTAAGAATCGCGACGACTAAGAAGTTCCACAAGCTCCACCCATGAAAAAGAAACCCACTTCGCAATCTGCGTTCTTGAACCTTCGCGTCCTTCTTGGTTTCGTTCTTGCCTTGGCCGGCGTCTTTTTGGCGCTGCTTGGCTTCAGCGGGTTTTCGAATGTCTCAGCCCAGGCAAACGCAACCCCGGAAGCGCAACAGTTCGGCGAAACGACTGTGATTCGCGCGTTGCGTAGTGACCTATCGCGGCCGCTGCACGACCAGCCGCTGGTTTGGCCACCAGCCGAAGCGGAGCATGAAGCGAATCTCAATCCGAAAATACCGCATCAACACGAAGACGGACCTGACCCGGTTATTCAAAGTACTTTGTGGCAACGCACGATAGGCGTGCCGTCGATTCCCAGTCCTCTCCTCACTTGGAATGGTATTCCCTACCCAGGCGTCGGGTGCAATTGCGCTCCGCCCGATCCTGATGGCGAGGTGGGAAAAACTCAGTATGTCCAGATGGTCAACGAAGGGATACAGGTTTTTGATAAACTTACTGGCACATCTCTGCTTGGCCCGGTTGCGATCACTTCTATTTGGTCCGGCTTTGGCGGCGCCTGCCAGACTGGGGGCAACGGCGACCCTATAGTGGAGTACGATCAATTAGCCGATCGATGGATCATAAGCCAGTTCGCTACTCCGAGCGGCTCGACTGTCCCGCGAGACGAATGCATCGCCATTTCCCAGACCGGCGACGCAACTGGCGCCTGGTACCGCTACGATTTTCATCTGACCGGTAACTTCCTCGATTACCCTAAGCTCGGCGTCTGGCCGGATGGGTATTACATGTCCGCAAACATTTTCAACACAGCTGGCACGGCCTTCCTCGGACCTCAGGCTTTTGTCTTTGATCGAGTCAAGATGTTAACGGGCGATCCCACCGCTACCAGCCAAACTACCGGGATCACAGGTGGATCCAGCGAAGCGCCTTTTCTACCGGGTGATTTGGATGGTATCATTCCACCAGCGCTCGGTGATCCAAACCATTATGTATCGTTTCCGCAAGGTAGCCCGTTGATCTACAAGATACGAGCGTACCATGTGGACTTCACGAACCCGGCGAACTCAACTTTCACGCTCGAGGCCAGTGTGGGTGCAGCCTCGTTTACTTCGCTTTGTTCGACAACGCGGAACTGCGTGCCTCAAGCGGGTACTACCTCCAAGCTCGATGCGATTGGCGATCGGTTGATGTTCCGCAACGCCTATCGCCGGTTCGCCGACGGTCATGAATCGCTGCTTAACAATTACACGGTCAGTGCCAATGCGGTAGCAGGAATACGCTGGTTTGAACTGCAACGCACGCAACCAGGCAACTGGGGCATCTTCCAGCAAAGCACCTATCAACCGGATACGACCTGGCGGTGGATGGGCAGCATCGCCGCGGATAATCAGGGCAATATTGCGCTCGGTTTTAGCGCGTCCAGCAGTTCAATTAACCCGCAAATTCGTTATGCCGGCCGACTGGCGACGGACCCATTGAATACCTTGTCTGGTGAGCAACATCTTTTCGACGGGACCGGCAGCCAGAGTGCTACGTCCAATCGCTGGGGCGATTACAGCGATATCACCGTCGATCCTGTGGATGATTGTACGTTCTACTACACAAACGAGTACTATCCGACGACGTCCAGCTTCAACTGGCGGACGAGCGTTGGCTACTTCCGATTCGCCCAATGTACAGCGCCGCAGAAAGGTACGGCGCATTTTATTGTCACTGCTTGTAGCGGAGGCGCGCCGATTTCTAACGCCCCGGTATCAATCGACGGCAGCCCTTACGGTGCAACGTTATCCGACGGCACGTACGACGCGGTATCGACGCCCGGCTCGCACAGCTACTTCGTCTCGAAGACCGGCGTGGGGAGCCAGAGCGGGAACTTCAGCATCACCAACGGTCAGACCACCAACGTTCCTGTCTGCTTGGGAGCCAGTCCAACACCTACTTCTACACCTACACCTACACCTACAGCGACGGCGGCGGCGACCGCGACCGCCACAGCTACGGCAACGGCAACGGCAACTCCTACAGCTACAGTTACGCCAACGGCAACTGAAGCTCCCAGCCCAACGCCTACAGCTACAGCCACCGCTACTGCTACAGCAACGGCGACAGCTACAGTTACGCCGACGGCGACCGTAACACCGACAGCAACTGAAGCTCCCAGCCCAACGCCTACAGCGACTGCGACATTTACACCTACAGCCACCGCGACGGCGACCACGACAGCGACGGCAACAGCAACAGCTACACCTACGCCCACGCCGCCCCAAATCGCACTTGCTGCGCAAGGGCGCTTAATACACGGGCAACGGGCAGCGGACCTGTCCTGGAGCGGGGCGACTTCGAATCGCGTCGACGTGTACCGCGATGGCGTATTGATCATTACGACCAGGAATGACGGCTTTTACACCGATCGAATCGGTGGCACTGGGACTGGCACGTTTACGTATCAAGTGTGCAACCAAGGGACTCAAACCTGTTCCAATCAAGCGACGGTGACATTCTGATATGCGAGGATATATGAAGCTAATACGATTGAGATCTCTGATTGCCTTCTTCGGCATCGCCGTGCTAAGTGGCGCTGAAGCGCACGCGCAGGTCAATGTCACGCAGGAGCACAACAATCCTTCCCGCAACGGCGTTTACATCGACTCGGCATTTACGCCTGAGGCCGCTGCTAATCTCACGCGCGATCTGAACTTTAACGGCACGATTTCGGGCAACGTTTACGCTCAACCGCTTTACGTCGAGGGCGGTCCGAACGGTCCGACGATCATCGAGGTTACCGAATCGAACAATGTCTATGCACTCGATGCCACGACAGGCCTCCCGATCTGGTCGCGCACCGATATTGGTTCGCCCGTCTCAAATACCCCCTGCGGAGGTTTTAATCCCACCGGTATTACTGGCACGCCGGTTGTCGATCTCGCGTCCCGAAGACTTTTTTTCGACGCATTGATCAACGGCAGCCCGACTAAGCATTTCATTTATTCGTTGAACGTGGACACCGGCGCCACAACGCCGGGTTGGCCAGTGGACGTGAATGCGACGGCAAGTTACAACGGCATCAACTTTGTTTCCACGGCGCAGGAAGAACGGGGTGGCCTGGCTCTAGTGAATGGGATCGTGTACGTGTCTTATTCCGGCTACTTGGGTGACTGCGGCAACTATCATGGCTGGGTTGTCGGTGTTAACATTAATAATCCTTCTACTGTCGGTGGGTGGGCAACGACAGCTATTGGGGGCGGAATCTGGGGGCATGGCGGTGTGGCAAGCGATGGCACTAACATGTTTGTTGTGACGGGCAATACGTTTAATACCGGCGGTAACTGGATGGGCGGCGAAGCAATCGTTCGTTTGCAAGCCGGGCCCATCTTTACCGGTCAGCCTACCGACTACTGGGCGCCTACCAATTGGCTTTCGCTGGATAACAGCGATACCGATCTGGGCGGTGTCAGTGCCACGGTGGTCGATGTGCCTGGTGCTAACCCTTCGCAACTGGTGCTTGCGCTTGGCAAAGATGGGAATGCCTACCTGGTAAATCGCAACAATCTGGGCGGCATCGGCGGGACCGTGTACCAAGCCAACGTCAATGGGATTAACAGAGGAACCTCAGCTGTGACGTACCACACCAGCCAGGGAACGTACATCGCTTTTCATAACGACGTCGGCCAGATCAGGGCCTACAAAATTACTGCGACAAATCCGCCCACGATAACCTTCGCTTGGAGCATGAATCAGACCGGCCGCGGATCGCCATGGGTTACAACCACGGATGGAACCAATAACACGATTGTGTGGGTAGCCGGGGTTGCAGGCGACCAGCGGCTGCACGGCTACGATGGCGACACGGGCGCGGTGATTTATGCTGGCGGCGGTTCCAACGAGTTGATGACTGGCACGCGCCAGTGGAATACGGGCATCGCCGCGCGCGGCCACATTTACTTCGGCGCCGATAACAAGGTGTATGCCTTTATGCTACCTGCCGGAACGCCTACGCCTACTCCGACTGCGACACCCGGCATCGCGCTTCGCGCCCGCGGGCGCACAGTACACGGACAGCGGGCAGCCGACCTCCGCTGGAGCGGGGCGAGTTCGAGCAACGTCGATATTTACCGCAATACGGTGCAGATTGTTACCACCGCGAACGATGGCGCCTACACCGATCGGATCGGTGGTAGCGGCCAGGGCACCTTCACCTATAAAGTTTGCGAAGCAGGCACGCAAACCTGTTCAAACGAGGCGACGGTGACGTTCTGACTGCGGCGGTCGTCGTAACCCCGGGGCATCGCGTTCCCGTGCGCTGAGGAAGGCCCAGACTGATAGGTCAATGTTGCGCTCCGCGCGCAGCGCTTTTGAAGTGTGATGCGACGAGCCATCGTCTCCAAAAATCTGGCTCCGCCAGACGAACGCGATTTTCATTACGACATGACTGCGGCCGGCTCGGGGTTATCCCGTTATCAGATTATAAATTGTAAAAAAGAAGTGTTGACATGACTTGAGTAGTTCACCTAGCATTTCGCCTACTATCAGGGTTCACCGCACAGGGAAACCACTCCGCTCAAACCATGAAAAAGAAATCCACTTCAAAATCCGCCTTCTTTAACTTTCGCGTTTTAATTGCGTCAATGCTTTGCCTGTTCGGCGTCTTTGTGGCGCTGATCGCTTCTGGCGCGTTCTCGAACGTGTTCGCCCAAACAAAAGGTGCCAAACAGACCAGGATCGCTGGCAATCAAGACGCGCCCGGCATACAAAAACCAGACGTCGTGCAGATGATCGGCCCGGTCGTCATGAACCAGGATTTGCGAAACCTGCCCTATGTCGCGCCAAAAGTGGAGTTCGAGGAGAGACGTCTGATGCGCTATGACCACACCGGTACTGCGCAGGCGAGCGCCCCGTCAGGATACGCGCTGTCTGGTCTGAAGTATGTTCAGGCATTGCTGAAAAATCTGTGGCGCCCGACTCCAAACATGCCCGGGCCACTGTTCACCTTTGAGGGCATAGGCGACACATGCGGTTGTCAGCCAAGTGACAGCGAGGGCGATGTCGGCCCGAATCACTACATCGAAGCGATCAACCTAACATTCGAGATCTACGACAAAAACGGCAACACCCTTTCGGGCCCGACCGGCTACAATTCATTCTTTTCCAGCTTGACTGGCACGCCTTGCGCCAATGCTAATGACGGCGACCCATACGTTGTCTATGATAAGGAGGCCGATCGCTGGCTGATAAGCGACTTTGCCTTTCCCTCTTTTCCGGGCAACTCATTCTACCAGTGTATCGCCGTGTCTCAGACCAATGATCCGGTCAGCGGTGGCTGGTTCTTCTACGCATTGCAGGTGGACCCGGCAAACCCGACATTTCTCGGCGATTACCCGAAGTTCGGGAAATGGAACTCTGGTGGTACCCCAGCTCAAAATGCCTATTTCCTCACGATGAACCTGTTTAACATGCCCATCGGTGGGTTCCAAGGCGTTCGCGCCTATGCGCTCGACCGCGCCAGCATGTTAAGCGGTAATCCGGCTAACGCGATCGGGTTTACGCTGGGGCTCGCCGACGTGGGCGATTCGTATAGCTTCGTTGCTGCAACCCAGCGCACGGGCGATCCGCCGCCCACCAGTCGTGATGAAATGGTGCTGGCCATCGACAGTCCGAACTTTGGCGGCGTAACCTTGACCCAGGTTCATGCTCGGTTTTTCCACGTTGATTTTACCAACCCGGCAAATGCGACTTTCGGCGTTGGTGCTAGCCACGCACCGAATGCCGAGATCACAGTTAACGGGTTCGTTGATGCCTTCACGGATACTACGTCCGACCTCGTGCCCCAGTCAGGTACGTCGATAAAACTGGATACCTTGGGAGATAAGATCATGACGCCCGTTGTTTATCAAAATCTCGCTGGCACAGAATCGCTGTGGGCTGACCAGACTGTCATCGAGAATTATCCGAACGGTCCAACTGCTGTGCGCTGGTATCAGTTCGATGTTACCGGGGGCAATTTCCCCGCCACGGCGCTGCAACAACAGAGTTGGGACAATGCTGGCGACGGACTATGGCGCTGGATGCCCAGCATAGCCGTTGATGAAAATGGAAACACTGTCATCGGTTATTCCACTTCGAGCACTACAATCGTCCCTTCCATTCGGTATGCCGGACGTCTCGCCAATGATCCGCCAAGTAACCTTGCGCAGGGAGAAGCCGTCATGTTCGCGGGAGTTTCAGCCCAGACTAACGGTCCCCGATGGGGCGATTATACAAGGACAGAAGTCGATCCTTCTGATGGCATGTCCTTTTACCATATCAACCAATACGCCCAAAGCGGCATCTGGCACACGCGTATCGGCAAGTTCAACTTCCAAGGTGGCGGCGCAAGTCCAACACCAACGGCCACGGCTGCAGCATCGGCAACGGCAACGGCAACTGCTACAGCGACGCCAACGCCTATCGCATCGCCAACGCCGAGGACTACGCCTACACCACGGCCGCGTCCTACAGTACCTCCTCGGCCGTAAGCCTCAGGGCTTGCATGCAGCTTTCTTCGGGAACTCGCGAAGCAATTCGCGAGTTCCCGAAAAGCCATAGAACCCATCTCATAAATAGGAAATGGCCGCGCTAAGCATCTGGCGTTTGCGCCTTGCCGCAGCGCCAAATCTCTGGCAGCGCACCCGTTCCCTATTTATGAGATGGGTTGGCTCTGTTGAAAAGCTCACGCATGGAGAAGGGATCGAAATTGGGGTGGCCACAGTTTGTAAATGTTGTAGGCCAGGCCCAGCAGGAGAGCTTGTTTG
>Ga0209807_1001227_pt1 | contig 12145 bp, 7 predicted proteins | sample GraSoiAngelo_154_FD_186168 | JGI IMG/M metagenome (GOLD analysis project Ga0209807, IMG submission 186168) | Grasslands soil microbial communities from the Angelo Coastal Reserve, California, USA - 14_1009_13_20cm (SPAdes) (version 2) | ecosystem: Environmental > Terrestrial > Soil > Grasslands ... | reverse complement strand
GCCGCCTTCGACCCGTGTGCCGAGCGCGTGCAGGATCACGATGCGCGTGCGGCCGCTGGCCGGCGGAATCATCTGGCCGCAGGCGCCTTCGAAGGACACCAGGGGCACCGCCTTGCCGTTCCAGGGCACGGTGCCGATGTACCACGGCGGCGCCCCGGTCATCTCGCTGGGGGTCTGGAAGCCGATGACCTCCGCGACACAGGAGCGCGGAATGATCAGCCGCGCGTCGATGAGCGGCACCAGCAGGCTGTAGACCTCGGTGACGCGCTCGGCCATCGGCTGCCTCGCGGGTCAGTTCCCGGCGACGCCGGCGTAAGAGCGACCCTGCGCCGCGGCGCGCCGCCGCTCCACCAGCGGCGCGATGGCATCCAGCAGCTGCGCCTCCTGGTAAGGCTTGCCGAGATAGTCATCGACGCCGAGCTCGATGGCGCGCGCGCGGTGTTTCTCACCCACTCGCGAGGTCACCATGATGATGGGCACGTCCTTCAGGCGCGGATCGTTGCGCACGTGCGCGGCGACTTCGTAGCCGTCCATGCGCGGCATCTCGATGTCGAGCAGGATCACGTCCGGCACGTTGTCCTGCAGCAGCGCCACCGCGTCCATGCCGTCGCGCGCGGTCAGCACCCGCATGCCGTTGCGCTCCAGCAGCCGCTGGGTCACGCGGCGCACGGTGATGGAATCATCCACCACCATCGCAAACGTGCGCCGGTCGCCACGCTCCTTCGCCGGCACCGGCGCCTGGACCCGCGCGCGCCACTCCGCGCGCACCAGCGCGCCGATGTCGAGAATGATGACGATGCGGCCGTCGCCGAGGATGGTTGCGCCGGATATGCCGCGGATGCCCGAGATCTGCGGACCCACGGATTTGACGACGATCTCGCGGCTGCCGACCAGCTCATCCGCCACCAGACCCGTGGAGTGCTCGCCGGCGCGCACCAGCACCACCGGAATGGTCACGTCCTGCCCCGGCAGCTCCGCGGGCGGCAATCCCACGAACGTCGCCAGGTACTGAAAGCGGTACTTCTGTCCGCCGTAGTCGAAGACGGCCGCATCGCGCCCCAGGTGCGCACTGACCACCGCCTTGGACAGGCGCAGCACCCCCTCCACCGTGGGCAGCGGCAGCGCGTAAAACTCCTCGTCGGTGCGCACCACCAGCGCGTGGCTGATCGCGAGCGTGAGGGGCAGGCGGATGGTGAACACCGTGCCCTCGCCCGCCTTGGTCTCCATTTGCAGCGCGCCGCCCAGGCGCTTGATCTCGGTGGCCACGACGTCCATGCCGACCCCGCGCCCCGCCTGCTGGGTGATCGCGCCGGCGGTCGAGAAGCCCGGCTCGAGAATCAGCTGGATCGCATCCTCGTCACTCAGGCTCTGTCCCGCGCCGATGAGTCCCATGGCCTCGGCCTTCTGGCGGATCGCGTTGAGATTCATGCCGCCGCCGTCGTCGCTGAGGCGCACCATGACCTCGGCGCCTTCGCGATGCAGCTCGAGAAGAATGCGTCCGGTGTCGGGCTTGCCGCGGTGCACGCGCTCCTCGGGCGTCTCGATGCCGTGCACCACGGCGTTGCGCAGCATGTGCTCGAACGGCGGCAGCATGCGCTCGAGCACCTGCCGGTCGAGCTCGCCGGAGGCGCCCTCGACCACGAGCTCGGCGCGCTTGCCGGTCTCGGCGGCCGCCTGGCGCACGATGCGGGCCAGGCGCTGCACGTGACGCTGGAACGGCACCATGCGTGTGCGCATGAGCCCGTTCTGCAGCTCGGTGATGGTGCGCGCCTGCTGCTGCAGCACCGTCTGCGTGTCCTTGGCGAGGCTCTCGAGCAGCTGCTGAATGCTCGCCACGTCGTTGGCCGTCTCGGCCAGCGCCCGCGAGTACTGCTGGATGGAGGAATAGCGGTCGAGCTCGAGCGGATCGAACTCGCTGCGGTGCGCGCCTTCGTCCTCGTGCTTGTGCAGGATCTGCGCCTCGGTCTCGATCTCGAGACTGCGCAGCTGCTCCTTGAGGCGCGTCACCGTACGCGACAGCTCACCGAGGTTGAAATCGAACGAGCCGAGCTGCTGCTCGAGGCGCGCACGCGCAATGCTCGCCTCGCCCGAGATGTTCAGCATCTGGTCGAGCAGATCCGCGTCCACGCGCGCCATCTCCTGGCGCTCGCCCCCCGCCACGGGCTCGCGGCCGGGCGGGACCGGCTGCGGCGCGAGCAGGCCCTCCTCGGCGTGCAGCTCGGGTGCGCGCTCACGCGTGAGCGCCGGCGCCAGCCCGGTATCGCTCACGGGTCCTGCATCCGCGATTTCCGCGGGCACGGGCTCGACGTACACCGAGTCGGCCTGGCCAGCCCGCCCCTCGTCCCGGCTCAACGCGAGCTCCGCGTTCAGCCTCACGAGCATCGTGGTGTCCGACCCGGCTGCGGGCGCCCCGGCCGGTGACAGCGCCGCCAGCCGCGGCGCGGCGGCTGGCGGCGCCACTGCCGCAGGGAGCGGGGTCTCTGGAGGCGTCGGGATCGCGGCGGCGGTGGCCGCGGCGGAGCCCGAGAGGCTCTGCAGGCGCGCGATGATGGCGCGCGCAGCTGCTACGGGCCGGCCGTTGACCACCTGCTCGCGCATGCGCGCGAGCTCGTCCAGGCTCGCCTGGATCACATCGAACACCGCGACGTCGGCTGCGACCGTGCCATTGTCGACCGCCATGACGAGGGTCTCGAGCTCGTGGCTGAGGTCGCCCATGGGCGTGATGCCCGCCACGCGCGCGCCGCCCTTGAGGGTGTGCAGCGGGCGCTTCAGTCCCAGGCGAAAGTCCGCGCTGTCGGGCTGCGAGCGCCAGTCGGACAGCGCCCGCTCGGAGGCGTCGATGAGCTCGGTCGCCTCGTCGGTGAAAATGGCCGCCACCTCGGGGTCGAACTCGACCGCCTCGTCGCGCGGCTGCGCCTCCTGGCCGGCCGCATGGGCCGCGCCGAGCGCGGCATGGATACCGGTGTGCGCGCCGGCGGCGGCCATGCGCTGGTCCAGGGCCCGCTCGGCGCGCTCGATCCGCTCGAGCAGCTGCCAGTGATTGACGAAGTAACCGGTCGGCTCATCCAGGTGGGTCGCGACGGATTCCATCGCGGCCATGCAGTCCGTCAGCAGGGTGAGATCGTCGCTCCCGAGCCCCAGCCCGCTGCCGTAGGCGCGGCGCAGCCAGTGATCCAGCGGCTCGGCCAGTCGAATCCCGTGGCGGGCCTGAGCCATTTTCGAGCTGCCCGAGAGCGTGTGGCAGGCGCGATAGACGTCCTCGGGCAGGGTATGCGGCTCGGGAAGCTGCGACTCGCGCGCGAGGTAACCGCGCACCGTCGCCACATGTGCGGCGGTCTCGCGCGCATAGATATCGCGCAGCGTGTCGTCCGGCACCGTCTCTCGTGCCGCCGTCATGGCGGGGGCGGGGTGTGCGGCCGGCGCGAGGCTGGGCGCGCGCGCGGGCGGGGACTGGCCAGCCGCGCCCGGGCCGGCGGGGGCGCTGGGCGCCGGTTGCGGCTCGAGCGCCTCCTCCTCAGCCTGCTCGGGGCTGCGGGCAGCGGCCGGGCGGCCCGCGGCGAGTTCATGGGCGCGCGCGGCGATGGCGCTGACGTCGGTGCGCAAGGGCTCGCGGGTTCGCAGCTGCGTGATCAGCTCGGGCAAGGCGCCGACCGCCGCTCGCAGGGCCTCGAGTATCGGCGGGGTACGGCTCAGGGTGTGGTCGAGCAGGCGGTTGAGCAGGTTCTCGATCGCCCACGCGAACTCACTCAGCTCGCGTGCGCCGACCATGCGGCCGCTTCCCTTGAGCGTGTGGAACGAGCGGCGCACGGTGACCAGTGAATCGCGCTCGAGCGGATTGTGATCCCAGGCGGGGAAACAGTGCTGGATTCGGGTGAGCTCCTCCTGCGCCTCCTCGATGAAGAGCTTGAGCAGCTCGGGGTCGGCAGGCTCGGCATGCCTGGCGGCGCTGGAGGGCGCCAGTGTCGGCGCCGCGGCGTCCACCCCCGCCACGTCCGGTCGCGGCATCATCGCCGGCGCGAGGCTCGGAATCTGCACCGTGCGCGCATAGGCGCCGGCTTCGAACGGCGCCACCGTGGGGACCGACGGGGTCGGCTGCTGCTCGAGCGCCTGCACACACGCCTGGGCGTTGTCGAGCATGTACCAGGGGTCCGAGCGTCCCGCCTGCACCGTCTCCATGTAGTACTCGAGGCTGACGATCGCGTCCGCGAGCCGGTCCACGAAGCCCGGCGGCAGCACGTGAACGCCGGGTTGCATGACGCGCCGCAATTGCGCGGTGATCGCGTCGATGATCTCCACCGCGCGCGGCTTGCCGAGCAGCAGCAGGCCCGCCTTGATGCCGCGCATCAGGTCCTGCCAGCTGTCGAGGCCCGCCGCATCCAGCGTGCCACCGACGCTCTGGGTGACGGCTTCCTTGATACGCGCGAGATTGACGATGCACTCGCGCAGCACCGCCGCCTGCACCTGCTGAAATTCGCCGTCCTCGGCGGGCCGCGGCAGCTGCGCGTCCCGCGGCAGGATCATGCCGACCAGCTGGCTGTCGAGCTTGTCCTCGACACCGATCAGAGTCGCGGCGATCTCGACCAGCGTGGCTTCATCGGCCTGGAGCGCGCCGGCGACGATCTTGTGCAGTCGCTCGGTCTCGCGTTGCACGTTGGCGCGCAGCTCGCCCAGGCCCAGGACCCCGAGGGTGTCGCCGATCTTGCGCAGCATTTCGACCTGCGAGCTGAGCTCCTGCGGCTGGCCGGCGCCGCGGCGCACGAAGATGTCGAGGACGTCCTTTACCTTGCCGAGATCCTCGCGGATGGCCGCGGCCACCGTCTGCATGAGCTTCACGCTCGGCGCCGACAGGTTCTCGCGCTCCTGCTCGATGCTCTCGTCGACCGGCAGCAGCTCCGCGAGACGGAACGAGGCGCGCACCGCGGTTACCCGGCTGCCTGCGGATTCGGAGCGTCCGATGTAATACAGCAGATTGTTGAGCAGCTCGACCGGCGGTGACTGCGCATAGCGCGCCTCGCCCTGCTCGTAGAGGCGGCGGATCTCGCGATCGCCGAGCCCCAGCAGCCGCTTTATCGACTGCCCGCCCTCCAGGCCTTTCTCCTGCAGCGCTTCGATCACCGCGCCGATCACCCACCACAGCTGGAACACCGGCTGGCGGGTTGCGATCTGCTCGAGCTTGTGGGCCACCGCGCCGAGGATCGCCAGGTTCTGCTCCACGCGCTCGCCGCGGATCCAGCCGATGAGGCCCACCTGGTAACGGGCACGCACGCGCCGCGCCCAGTGCTCGATGGTCAGCGGCGCCTCGCCCGGGGCGCTCGCCTGCGGTTGCGCCTGCTGGTCGGACTTGAGGTTCAGCAGCAGCAGCGTGCCCTCGGACAGCAGCGCGTTGCCGCGCACGGCGCGCAGGTCGTTCAGCAGCGGCAGCAGCACCAGCGCCAGATCGCGCCCCCCCGCCAGCACCCGCTCCAGATAGCTCGGCAGCTGCACCATGGCGCGCATCAGCGCATCGAGGCTCTCGGCCTGGCTCTTGCGCTCACTGTGGGTCGCGAGCAGGTACTGCGCGACGTGCTCCATCTCCTCGGCGAGCAGCGCCGCGCCGTAGATCTCCAGCACCCGCAGCACACCCTGCACCTGGTGCAGGTCCTGTGCGCAGCGCTCGAGCAGTGTGACGTTGTCAGGCTGTTCGACGTAGGTCTCGAGGGCGCCGCGGGCCTCCGCCAGCGTCGCGTTCACTTCACGACCCACGATATCGAATGTCTGGGAGGCGACTTCAGGCATGCGGTGGCTTTCGCAACAGAGTCTAGGAGCCGCCCAGCGCGGAGATCTGCCGCACCTTCGCCGTATTCAGCGTGGCGTCCTCCACGCGCCTGACGGCGCTGCTCGAGACGAGGCGCTCGTCGGGGCTGGCGGGCAGACGGAAGCCCGCGGCGGACTTGCGCAGGCCGGCGGACAGCTCGGCCAGCTTGGCGATGGCGGTCGAGGTCGCGTTGGTCGATTCGGCGGTCTGGGCGCTGATCTCCTTGAGAGCCTGCATGTTGCGCGCGATGTTCTGTGCCGCGTGGGTCTGCTGGCGCGCGCTGCCGGAGATATTCTGCACCAGGCTCGCGATCTGGTTGGAAACCTGCTCGATCTCCTCCAGTGCCGCGCCGGCGTTTTCCGCCAGCAGCGCGCCGCCGACCACGTCGGTGGTGCTGCGCTCCATGGAGACGACCGCCTCGTTGGTATCGGTCTGGATGGTGCGTACCAGCACCTCGATCTGCTTGGTGGAGTTGGCAGCGCGCTCGGCGAGCCGTTGGACCTCGTCGGCCACCACCGCGAAGCCGCGACCCGCCTCGCCCGCCATGGAGGACTGAATCGAGGCGTTCAACGCCAGGATGTTGGTCTGCTCGGCGATGTCGTTGATGAGCTCGACGATGTTGCCGATCTCCTGCGAGCTCTCGCCGAGGCGCTTGATGCGCTTGGAGGTCTCCTGGATGGTCTCGCGGATGGTGTTCATGCCGTCGATGGTGCGGCGCACGGCGTCGCCCCCCTTGTGCGCCACCTCGACCGAATGACGCGCCACGTCGGCGGCGCGCTCGGCGTTGCCGGACACCTCCTCCACGGAGCCCGCCATGCTGGCCGCGGACTCGGTGGCCGACGCGATCTGCTTGGATTGCGCGCCGCTCGCCCTGGCGAGGTGCTGCGACAGCGCCTGCGTCTGGCGCGTCGCGCTCTCCAGCTGGATGGCCGAGCCGTTGATGGTGGTCACGAGGCCCCGCAGCGCGTCCACCGCGTAGTTGATGGAATCGGCGATGGCGCCGGTGATGTCCTCGGTGACCGTGGCCTGCACGGTGAGATCGCCGTCGGCGAGACTCGAGAGCTCATCGAGGAGGCGCAGGATCGCCTGCTGGTTGCGGTCGCTCTCGCGGCGCTGGGCATCCGCCGAGACGCGCTGGCGCTCGACCACGCGGCGCATGCGCAGCGTCGCGACGAGCGCCGCGATCAACAGCGCAAGTCCCGCGGCCAGGAGCAGCAGCGGCGCCCACACGAGCACGGCGGCGGCGGGGGTGGCGGACGGCGCGGCGGCGGCCGCAATGTCGCGTGCATCCATGGCGATCGCGCGCGCCGCGCTCTGCGCCGCCGGCAGCGCGGGCGCGGCGGCCACGGCGCGGCGCACGCTGGCGCTCAAGTCCGTGTAGGTGGCGTCGAGCGCCTTCAGGCGCTTCGCGGCCTCAGGTTGGGTCACGCGCGGCAGCGCCAGGCCCGGGCCGGCGCCCGCGAAGCCGGCGATGACCTGTCCCAGGTAGTCGCTGCTCTCGGCGATGCGCTGCGCCACCTGCCCGGGATCGGCCGAGCCCTGGGTGAGGGCGGTCACATCCAGCTGCAGACGTTGGGCGCGCGCCTCGAAGCGCTCCAGGGTCGCCGTGACTGCGGGGGCGAGCGGCGCGGGCAGGCTCGCGCCCAGTGCGCCGGATTCGGTGAGCAGCCGCGGCACGAGAGCGGCGGTCTCGCGCGCCGCACGGCCCGCCTCCGCCAGGGCACCGCGCGCGTTCAGCACCGCCGCGGCGTTGCTCATCAGGCGCGTGAAGCGCGCATCGCTCGTGAACGGCGCGCCGGCATCGCGCGCGGCCGCCTCCTCGAGCTCCTTCTGGCGCTGCTGGAAACGCGCGAGCGCCGCCGCATCGCCGGCCACCGCGGCGCCCGCGTCGAGCGCCAGGCTGTAGAGCGCATCGACGGGCAGCACGCGAGCGCGGGCGGCCGAGCGCGCCTGCAGCAGGGTGTAGGAAACGCCGCTGCCGATGAGCAGCACCGCCGCAACCGTCAGCAGCAGGGCGAGGGCGGTCGGCGGGCGCACCGTGACAACCGCAGCGCTCATGCCGCAGCCTCCGTGAACGCCGGGCTCTCGAGCACCGAGCGCAGGCTCAGCACCGGCCATTGCTCGTGGGCGCGGCGAAACGCGCCCGCGAGATAGCGCTCGCAGCGCGCCACCGTGGGGGGAGCGTCCCCGGAGAATTCGTTTTCCGCGAAGCGGCGGAAACCCAGCACCTCGTCCACCAGGAGCCCCGCGGGAATCTCGCGGTGATTCACCACCACCACGCGGGTGTTGCGCGTGATCGGCGTCATGCCGCTGCCGAGGAAGTGGCGCAGGTCGATGATCGGCAGCAGCTGGCCGCGCACGTTGGCGAGACCCTTGACCCAGGGCTTGGCTCCGGGCACCCGCGTGGTGCTCGCCGGCACGCCCAGCACTTCACGCGTCTCCTCGCGCGCCACCAGGTACAGGTCGCCCGCCATGCGCAGTGCCACCCCGACCCATTCGCGCCCCGCGCTGGCCTCCGGATTCGCCTGCGCGGAGGTCGCGCGGCCGCGCCGCTCGAGCTCCGCGAGCAGCTCGAACGGCCGGTCCCGCAAGGACTTGAGCTCGACTTCAGGTGGCGCGGACGGCTCGGTCATGGGTTGGAGCTGGCCCGTCACCCCGACAGGGTCGCCTGCGCCTTGGCGACCAGCTGATCGGGCGATACGGGCTTGATCATGTAATCGACCGCTCCCTGGCGCAGCCCCCAGATGCGATCGGTCTCCTGACCCTTGGACGTGACCATGATGATCGGAATCGTGCGCGTGCGCGGGTCGTTCGCCAGCGCGCGCGTGGCCTGGTAGCCGTTCATGCCGGGCATGACGATGTCCATGAAAATCAGATCCGGGCTCATCTCGCGCGCCAGGCGCACGCCCTCGGCGCCGTCGGCGGCGGCCGCGGTGCGAAAGCCGTGCTTCTCGAGCGCCTTCTGCATGACGTGCAGCTCGGTGGGCGAGTCGTCGACGATCAGGATCAAAGCCATGACCACCATCTCCCGAGGAATGCCGGCGCAGGGGGCGAGTCGTCAACGATCAGGACCAGGGCCATTGCGATCATCTCCCGATATGCGTCTCGATCGCGGAGAGCAGCTCGTCCTTGGTAAAGGGCTTGGTGAGGTAATGCTCGGACCCTACGATGCGACCGCGCGCCCGGTCGAACAGACCATCCTTGGAGGACAACATGATCACGGGTATGGAGCGGAACACCTTGTTGTGTTTGATGAGCGAGCAGGTCTGGTAGCCGTCCAGCCGCGGCATCATGATGTCGACGAACACGATGTCGGGCTGATGATCGGCGATCTTGGCGAGCGCATCGAAGCCATCGACCGCCGTGAACACCTCGCAGCCCTCCTTCGCCAGCAGCGTCTCGGCCGTGCGGCGGATGGTCTTGCTATCGTCGATGACGAGCACCTTGAGCCCCTGTAACTTCGAGTTGTTGCCGGTCACGGTCAGGCGATTCCTTCCATAACGGTTTAACGGCCCACGGACCTTGAGGAACCACGCGCGCGCGTGGCGGGTTTTGACCCCCCCGAAACGTGGGCTTTGCGCCAGCCGACCACACCAGCCGTGTAGTTTCACGGGCCCCCCCCATGGGGGCAAGCGCCACGGGGTTTTAACATATCGGTATACCCCCTGCTATGCCATGCGCGTCACGTTTTTCGAAGGTCGCCCGAGTTTTCAACGCGTTCCATCGCCGGGGCAGACATATTCGCGCTGCACTGAGCATAATCGGCGCTCAAGGCTCAAGGAGGCGGGCAGGACCGGATGACCGCTCTCAGGCGACTGGGCGTGGTGATGGATCCCATCGGCGCCATCAGCTACGCGAAGGATTCGACGCTGGCCATGCTGCTCGCGGCGCAGGCCCGCGGCTTTGCGCTCGCCTACCTCGAGCAGCGCGACCTGCTGCTGCGCGACGGCGTCGCGTTCGGGCGCATGCGGGCGCTCACCGTGCGGGCCGACCCCGCCAGCTGGTTCACCCTGGGGGAGCCGGCCATCGAGCCCCTGAGCGCCCTGGGGTGCATCCTGATGCGCAAGGATCCGCCGTTCGATACCGAGTACGTCTACAGCACCTACATCCTCGAGCGCGCCGAGAGTGAGGGTGTGCTCATCGTCAACCGCCCGCGGGGGCTGCGCGACATGAACGAGAAGGTCTACACGGCCTGGTTCCCGCAGTGCTGCGCGCCGACCCTGATCACGCGCGACATGGGGGAGATGGCGGGCTTCCTGCGCGAGCAGCGCAAGATCGTCTGCAAGCCCCTCGACGGCATGGGCGGCCGCTCGATCTTCGTGCTCGGCGAGGACGATCTCAACGCACGGGTGGTGTTCGAGACCCTCACCGACTACGGCCAGCGCTTCGCGATCGCGCAGCGCTACATTCCCGACATCGTGGAATCGGGCGACGCGCGCGTGCTGCTGATCGATGGGGAACCGGTGCCGTACGCGCTCGCCCGCATCCCCTCCGCGCACGATCATCGCGGCAACCTGGCCGCAGGCGCCCGCGGCGTCGGCCGGCCGCTGAACGAGCGCGACCGCTGGCTCGCCGGCGAGATCGGGCCGGCGCTGGCCGCGCAGGGCATGCTGTTCGTCGGCCTCGACGTGATCGGGGGGTTCGTGACCGAGATCAACGTCACCAGCCCCACCGGCGTCCGCGAGCTGGACAAGCAGTTCGGCACCCGCATCGGGGAGCTGCTGATGACGGCCATCGAGCGGCGCCTCACCGGCGCCCCGCGCCGCGCGCCCGCGAGCGCCGCTGCGGCCGCCGGCGGCTGAAGCGACATGGCACGCCGCGCGCTCATGCTGCGGGAGGGCAAGGCCCCGGTCTGGGACCGGTTGCTCACCATGCTGTTCCTGGCCGGCCTGCTGCACGGACTCGTCATCCTCGGGCTCACCTTCAGCGCCAGCGCGGGCGACCGGGGGAGCGCTCCGGGACTGGAAGTGCTGCTGGTGTCGGACGAGCTTCCGGAGGCTGACAAGAACCCTGAAGCGACCTACCTCGCGCAGCGCACGCAGCTGGGCTCGGGCAACACGCGCGACCCGGTGGCGCCCCACAACCGCTCCACCTCCGTCCCCAAGCTGAGACACGAAGGCAGCCCCCAGGGCGACTCCCTCACCTCGAGCGGCGCGACCTCCGGCGGCCAGGATGAGCGCATCCTCACCACCGTCGCCTGGAACACCGACGTGCGCTACCTCACCGAGGCGGGCAGCAGCGACGCGGTCCGCGAGCGGCCGCTGCTCATTGACGAGCCCCCGGTGGCGCAGCCCGGACCGCAGGATGAGGAAGGGCCCGCGAAGCTGCGCGGACCGGAGCGCGAGGAGCTGTGGATCACGCCGGACACGCGTGCGGCAACCCTGGCACCCTACCTGGATGCCTGGCGGCGCAAGGTCGAGCGCATCGGCACCATCAACTATCCGACCGCTGCCCGGGGCGCCGGCACGCAGGCGAGTCCGGTCGTCGAGGTGGGCATAGCGGCCGACGGCAGCCTCGACCGGGTGGTCATCCGCCGCACCAGCGGCAACCCGCGGCTCGATCAGGCGGCGCTGGCCATCCTGAAGCTGGCGAGTCCCTTCGACCCGTTCCCGCCCGAGCTGGCCGCTCGATATCGCGTGTTGCGCTTTGCCTACGAATGGCAGTTCGTCGGCGGGCGCGTCGCCAGCGGCACCCTGTCAAGCGTTCCTTGAGAGTCGCAGGCGCCATGCCCATACTGGTGGTATGGGCGGCAGGCACAGCTCCACGGGCAGCAGCGCCCCTGCGGATGAAAGGGCTGCGGGCGGCGAAGCGGCTTCCCTTGCCGAGGCCGAAGGCGCCAGCCTCACGAACCATCTGCTGATCGCCATGCCGCAGCTCGCCGACCCGAACTTCGCGCAGACCGTGGCGCTCATCTGCGAGCACACCGACAAGGGCGCGCTCGGCATCGTGCTCAACAAGCCGCTGCCGATGAAGCTCTCGGACGTGCTCTCGCAGATGAAACTCGAGCCCTCCAGTGAGCACATCGCCGCCCAGCCCGTGCTGCGCGGCGGGCCCGTGCACACCGACCGCGGCTTCGTGCTGCACCGGCCGGGCGGGCAGTGGGACCACACCCATAAAGTGTCGGACAGCATCCAGGTGACCACCTCGCGGGATGTGCTGGCGGCCATGGCGCGCGGTGAGGGCCCGTCGGATGCCTTCATCGCTCTGGGCTACGCAGGCTGGGAGTCCGGCCAGCTCGAGCGCGAGTTGCGCGACAACGCCTGGGCGTCCATGCCGGTGGATCCGCGGGTGGTGTTCGAGTTGCCGTTCGAGGAGCGCTGGGCCGGTGCCTGGCGGCTGCTCGGGATCGAC
>Ga0209807_1001226_pt1 | contig 12150 bp, 10 predicted proteins | sample GraSoiAngelo_154_FD_186168 | JGI IMG/M metagenome (GOLD analysis project Ga0209807, IMG submission 186168) | Grasslands soil microbial communities from the Angelo Coastal Reserve, California, USA - 14_1009_13_20cm (SPAdes) (version 2) | ecosystem: Environmental > Terrestrial > Soil > Grasslands ... | reverse complement strand
TGGCCGCGCTGTTGGGAGCGCCGTGGGCGATGGCGATCGGCGCGACGGTGGCCGGCGGGGTCGTGCTCGCGATCCGGCTATTGACTCCCCAGGTGTTCAGTCAGCCCAGCCAGACCTCAAGCACCGCCGCCACGGCCAGCGCCGGTACGAGCCAGCGGAGCGCCCGGACATAGTCGGCCAGCGCGGCCAGCACCCGAGCGGTCCAGCCGCCCCGGGCGTCCATGTGCATGGCGGTGGCGCCGACCTGTATCGCCAGCCCGCCGGCGATGATCGCGGCCGGAATCTCCACCAGGCCGTTCGGCACGATCCCGGACAGGGCGATGGTCCACGAGGACAGGGCCGCGGCAAACCCCAGCAAGAACCCTGGCGCGAAGGTAAGGAGGAACCCGCTCAGGCCCAGGGTGAGCACCGCGAGCAGCGCCACGAGGAGGAAAGCCAGGAGGTTGTGCGCGAAGATCGCCATCGCCTCCTCGACCGCACCGCCTCCCCCAGCTGAGCGCACGAGACTCGAAAGGACGGGTCGCACCACGGCCGGCGGGATGGCGCTGCTCGAACCGGCCACGAACCCGGCCAGCGCGAGGGCGCCGCTCCCCCCGCTCGCGGCCAGGCCGCGGCCGGCGACCAGCCAGGCGATCACCAGCGCGCTGAACGCGAACGTCACGCCCCCGATGAGCGCCGCCGGCCTCGCGACGTCGAGGCGGCGGAGAAACCAGTACATCGCGACGCCCGCGATCGAGAGCTTGAGGACGGACATCAGCGTGAGCGCCAGCGAGTACGGCAGGACGTAGAGCAGCGCGGTGAGGGGAAAGAGCACGGCCGTTTGCGGATTCGCGAAGAACGGCGCGCCCCCGAACGTGTGCGGGTTCCACAGCGGAAAGTGTCCGGAGCGGATCTCGTCGGCGGCGTGGATCGCCGCCGGGTGGAAGAGCAGGGTGACCTCGGACAGCCGCGGGTTCTTCGGCGAAACACCCGGATTCGCGCCGGTCCACGGCATCAGCACGAACACGTTGTCGGCCGGCGACATCACCTTGCCGGGCACGAACGCGTGGGCGAGGACGACGAAGGGCAGGGCCAGCAGCGCGAGCGAGGCGACGACGTCGCGGTGGCTGCGACCGAACGCAGCAAGGCGGTTCATGCCCCGACCGAGCCTCCTTGTCACCTCTGTGTCATTTGGGAACGACGGAGCCGCTTCTAGACGCGTGTTCGAGCGCAGGAAAGAACCGGCGGCAAGCTCTGTGCCACAGCGGACAGCCGGCGAGACTCGAGCGCGCCGGAGCTAGAGGCGGGCCGCGGTGGGAGCCGCGACGCGGGGCCGGAGGCTACGACGCGGGGCTGGGCGCCGCGGTCCGGGCGTCACGAAGCTCGCGCCGCGAGACGTCCGGCTTGCCGCCGAAGACGCGCAGGAGCACCGGCAGCACGACCAGCGCCGCGACGAGCGACGCGAACATGCCCAACGTGAGGAGCAGGCCGAGGCCATAGATGCCGCGGTGGGCGGCGAGCATGAGACTGCCGAAGCCCACCATGGTCGTCAGGCCGTTCACGAACACCGCCATGATGGTCGAGCGCGCCACCAGCGGGCCGCCGTGATCGCGGCCCTCGATGAAACGCATGACGATGTTGAGACCGAACTCCGCGGCCGCGCCGAGAATGAGCGGGATCCCGAAGATGTTGCCGAGGTTCAGCTTGACGTCGAAGAGCCACATGAGGCCGGCCGTCCACGTCATGCCGAGCGCCAGCGGCGACAGCGCGAGCAGCGTCTCGCGAATCCGGCGCAGCATCAGGAACGTGAGCCCGCTGACGAGGACGATCGCGTACACGGTTCCCTGCTTGTAGGCGCGCTCCATCAGCCGGATCGCCTCATGGGTGATCACCGGCGTGCCCGTGACCTCGGGATCCACCGTGCGCAGATCATTGACGAAATGCGTGGCGCCGTCGCGGTCCCAGATGTCGACGGCGGGATGGATCTGCAGCAGGAAGTGGCCGCGGTCGCTGATGAACTTGCGCCGGATCTCCGGCGGCACGTCCGCGAGCCCGACGGTGCGCGGGTTGAGGTTCGCCTGAAGCCGCTGGAACGAGGTCACGAAGTCGCGATAGACCTGGCGCTGCAGGAACGCCAGCGCCGGCTCGCTCACCGCGCGGTCCGTCTGTCGGAGCCGCACCACGAGCTGGGCGATGTCGTCGCGCAGCGTGGCCAGCCGTCGCTGGGTGTCGCCGGGCGGCGTCTCGCCGGCGGCGATGTCGAAGCGGCGCTTCAGCGTCTCGAGCGCGGTCAGGAGCCGATCGATGTCGACCGGCTGCGGCCGCGTCACGCGCACGGGCGCCACGATGGGCGCGAAGTCGTGGATGATCTTCTGCTTCTCCGGCTGATCGTCGGGGATGAGCAGCAGCGTGGAGTCGACCTCGGAGACTGTCGGCAGCGCGCGGAACGCGTGCTGCTTGCGCCGGAGCTCGTCGAGCGTCGTCGCGCTCGACAGCGCGGCGAAGCCCGAGCGCCCGGAGGTCGCGAGGATCTTCTTCTCCCAGATGACCGACTCGGTGCCCTTGGCCTGGAGGTTGAGCAGGTTGTAGTCGAAGCGGACTTTGCCGAAGGCGTACACGGAGACGGCGGCCAGCAGCGCCGAGGCCGCCATCACGGTCTTGGGATGACCGGTGATCCAGTCGACGAACGGGACGTGCATGCGCTCGAGGCGAATCGCGCGCGGGATGGTGACGCCGACGCGATCGAGATGCCGCCGGTCGACCAGCATCAGCATGGCCGGGAACACGAACATCATCGCCACCCACGACAGGATCAGCGCGGAGCCGGCGATGAAGCCCAGTTCCTGGAGCCCGCGGAAGTCGGTGAGGATCAGCACGTAGAACGTGGCGGCGGCGGTGATCGCGCTCAGCAGCATCCCGGGCCCGCTCCGCATCGCGGTGATCTCGATCGCCTCGCGCAGGTTGCGGCCGAGGAAGAGCTCCTCCTCGTAGCGGAACAAATAATAGATGCCGTAATCGATGCCGATGCCGATGACGATGGGAATGAACATCACGGAGAAGAGCGACAGGTGGCCGACCACGAGCGTGGCCACGCCGATCGACCAGGACAGGGCGAGTGCCAGGACGATCAGCATGAGGAGCGGCTTGCCCACGCGCAGGAACGCCGCGATCAGCAGGCCGAGCGTGAGGGCGAAGGCAAGCAGCGTCGCGCGCTCGCTGTCGCGGAACGCCGCCGTCATCTCGTCGTTCGACAGCGCCGGCTTGCCGGTGACGCCGACCTCGACGTCGGGGAACTCGGCGCGCAACGAGGCCACGGTGGCGCGCACGCCCTCGATCGCGTCGCGATCGCCCGTGAAGCTGCCGTGCTTCGTCGTGGGCTCGGCGAGGATGAAGAGCAGGCGCTGATCGTCGGACAGGAAGTAGCCGGCGCCTTCGCTGCCCTCGCCGCCGACGGAGAAGAGGCCGCCCCACGGCGAGCGGTACGGCGTCGGGCGATCGAGCCGCCCCGCGATCTGCGTCACCACGTCGTTGACGAAGCGCAGATCGAGCGAGCCCTTGGAGCCGCCGGGGCCCGTCTCGAGCCCGAGGTCGAGCAGGCCGGTGACGAATGCCTGGGCGATCGACGTCGCGATACCGTCCACGAGCTGATCGAGCGTGGGCCGTTCCGCGAACTTCTCCATGAACTCCTGGTAGTCGAAGACGCGCTCGCGAATCTCCTTGAGCCGGTCGGTCGACAGGTACAGCAGCGCCCGTCCCTCGAACTGCTTGGGATCGATGCGGTAATTGATGCGGTCCAGCGGCACGCGGTTGACGCGCAGCTCACGCACGAGGCGGTTGGCGTAGATCGTTGCCTCGGGCAGCGACGGCGCCTGGACGGCCAGCACCAGATTGTCGAGATCGCCGAACTCCTGGCTGTACTCGACGTATTTCTCGATGAAGCGCTTGCCCTGCGGTAGCAGCGCGCGCGTGGATGTGGCGAAGGTGAGGAAGGTGAGGGCGTAGACCACGGACAGCGCCGCGAGCACGGCGGCGGCGGTCACCGTCAGTCCCGGCCGTGCGCAGGCGAGCCGAACGAGACGGCGCAGCAGGCGCCCGGTCCGAGACGTCACGCGGAACTACTCTTCGCCGGCGATGAACCGCTCCAGCCGCTGGCGTGCGGCGTCATCCGCCCACTGCTCCGGCGGTGATTTCATGAGGTAGGCGGACGGCGCGACGAGCGCGCCTTTGAGCCCGCGGTCGAGCGCGATGCGGCAGCAGCGGATGGCGTCGATGACGACGCCCGCCGAGTTCGGCGAGTCCCACACCTCGAGCTTGAGCTCGACGTTGATGGGCTGGTCGCCGAACGAGCGGCCCTCGAGCCGGATGTGAGCCCACTTGCGGTCCTCGAGCCACGGCACGTAGTCGCTGGGGCCGATGTGCACGGCGTCGGTGGCCAGCTCGTGAGCGAGCTGCGAGCGCACGGCGTCGGTCTTGCTGATCTTCTTGGAGACGAGCCGGTCACGTTCGAGCATGTTGTAGAAGTCCGTGTTGCCGCCGAAGTTGAGCTGGCTCGTCCGCTCCAGGCGCACGCCGCGGTCCATGAACAGCTTGGCCAGCACGCGATGCACAATGGTGGCGCCGAGCTGCGACTTCACGTCGTCACCGACCACCGGCAGGCCGCGATCCTCGAAGCGGCGCCGCCAGTACGCCTCGCGCGCGATGAAGACGGGAATGCAGTTGACGAACGCGCAGCCGGCGTCGAGCACCTGCTCCACATACCACTTGGTGGCCATCTCGCTGCCGACGGGCAGGAAGTTCACGACCACGTGCGTGTTGGTCTCGCGCAGGATGCCCGCGATGTCCGCGGTCGAGCCCGGCGCCTTCTTGATCATCTGGGCGAGATAGGTGCCGAGCCCGTCGTGCGTCATGCCGCGCTGCACGGGCACGCCGAGCGGCGGCACGGAGGCGAACTTCACGGTGTTGTTGGGCGCCTCGAAGATCGCCTCGGCGAGGTCCTTGCCCACTTTGCGCGCATCGATGTCGAAGGCGGCGGAGAACTCGATGTCGCCGACGTGGTAACCACCGAGCCGCGGGTGCATGAGCCCGGGGATGAACCCGTCGTCCGGCGCCTGACGATAGTAGTGGACGCCCTGGACGAGAGAGGAAGCGCAATTACCGACGCCGATGATGGCAACTCGGACGGATCCCACGGATGGCCTCCTGGCTCGGATGGCGCGCTCGCTGCTGCGCGGGGCCGATCGTGCGTCAGTGTAGCACAGCGTCGTGTAAAATCTCGGAAGTGCACGATCGAAAAGGAGGGCTCGTGAGCCAGGCAACGACGACATCGGTCGCCGACGAGATCGAACGCGCGCTCGCCCGTCTGGACATCGCCGCCGTCAAGCGGACCTACTGGGAGCAGAACGAGTTCTTCCATCTCGAGCGCTGGGTGCCGGCCTCGATCATCGAGCGCATGGTCGCCGAGGTCGAGCGCGTCCGCCCGGCCGTGCATCGCAACTACATCCCGCGCCACAAGAAGGGCGGCAGCGTCAGCTACTACACACTCGTGGAGCAGGCGCCGACCATCCTGGCCTTTTATCGCGCGCCCGCGTTCATCCGCTTTCTGGCCGACATCACGGGCCAGCCGCTCCAGCCGTGCCCCGACAGTGATCCCCACTCGTGCGCGCTGTACTTCTACACGGAGCCCGGCGATCACATCGGCTTTCACTTCGACACGTCGTACTACAAGGGCAGCCGTTACACGGTGCTGATCGGTCTCATCGAGCGCTCGTCGAGCCGGCTCGTCTGCCAGCTCTTCAAGGACGATCCTCAGGGGCGCCCCATCGACGAGCGCCGGCTCGCGACGCATCCCGGCACGCTCGTCGCGTTCAACGGCGACAAGCTCTGGCATTCCATCACGCCGCTCGGCGAGAACGAAGAGCGCGTGAGCCTGACCCTGGAGTACGTGACCGATCCGTCGATGCACCCGCTGAAACGGCTCTTCTCGAACCTGAAGGACTCGTTCGCCTACTTCGGCCTCAAGACGGTGTTCACGGGCGGCGGCGGAAGGCCGGTCTAACTCGGAGGGGGCCTGGACGGCCCCCTCCGATGCCTCCCCCAGGATCGATTGCGCCGGCAAAGCCGGTGCTCGAACAGCGCGAGTTGTGAGTTGTGCCACAGGCGCGAATGTTCCGGGGAGCTCGGTCGGCACGCGTCCGACCACGAACGCGCTGCGGCGTAAGACGAGCGCAGACTACCCCCGGCCGACGATCGCCACGGCGGCGCGCACGACCCAGTAGGCGTTCGAGCCGAGCGTGACGATCACCATCAGCACCGGCAGCAGCGAGGGCACGAACGCGCGCAGCGCGATGAACAGCACCAGCAGCGCATAGAAGCCGTCGCGCGAGCCGAAATCCTCCACGGCGCCGCCCATGCCGCCGGTGCCGCGCGGTGGCCACCACTTGGCCACGAACGCGCTGGCCATGATGCCCGCCGCGCCCACGATGCCGAGCCCGACGCCCACGCCGGTGAGCATCTCGGAGGTCACGCCCATCGCCACCACGGTGAGCGCGTGCACGAGCGTATCGCCCACGGTGTCGAGCCATTCGCCCAGCCGCGACTCGGCCAGCGTGAGGCGGGCCACTTCGCCGTCGGAGTGGTCGAGGATGACGGCGACCATATAGATGAAGAGGCCCGCCAGCGCGCTGCGGGTCGTGGCGCGCCAGAAACACCATACGGCGGCGAGTCCCAGGATCGTGCTCACCACGGTGATCGTGTTCGGCGTCACCCCGAGCGCGATGGCCGCGCGCGTGACGTAGCGCGAGAAGCGCCGATGCAGCTGGACGTCGAGATTCGTGTCGATCGGGCTTCGGAGGAGGTCGTGCAGGCGCCGCTCCGCCGCGGCGAGACCCGCCGCGTTCCGCGCGACGACGCAGCGCTCGTCGACCTCCGACGCCACGCCGCGACGCGCAAGCTCGGCGCCCACCGGCGCGCCGGCGGCGAGCAGCGCCGCCAGCACGTGGACCACCGCGCCGTCGGCGACGAGGGCGGGCGCGTCGGCGCCGGATGGCGCGGCCACGGCGGCGCCCGGCCCCCGGGCAAGCAGCGAGCGCAGCACATCGGTAGGCACCACGACGGCGGCGGGGACGAGCAGCAGCGGTCCGGCCTCGGGAGCGTCGCCGTCCTTGAGCCACACGACGGCCGCGCGGGCGCGTGGCGAGGCCTCGACGGCGGCCCCGATCGCGGTGTCACGCAGGGTGTCCGGCACGTACACCATGCGGACGCCGGCGCGCACGGCGGCGGCGATCGCGCGGAAGCCGAGCGGCCGCTGCGCGACGACCGCGTGCGCCGCGCTCAGGTCGTCGGGGGTCGAGAAATAGAGGGCGGCGCGGTCGATCACGCGCCGTCCAGCCGGACGACGTGCGGCAGCACGTCCGCCTCGGCGCGGCGCAGGTCTTCGGCGAAGTCGATTTCCGTCCAGCGCAGGCCCGTGACGTCCACCCAGCCCACGTGGTGAGCGGTCACGAGCATGTGCAGCGCGTCCTCATACTCGTTCATGCCCTGGCTCTCCTCGATGACTTGCTCGAGGAAGCGCACGAAGGCCGGTCCGGCCTCGGCGCCGCACTTGAAGAAGCCGACGCCCTCGCCGACGACGTCCCACCCCTCCGGCATCACCTTCTTGCCGAGGGCGATCACGCGGTCGCCGCGAGCATAGACCTTGACCTCCTCGCCGGTGTCGGCAAAGCCGCGATCGAGCAGCAACGCGCTCGGCGCGGGCGCCGCCAGCAAACGACGCAGGAACTCCCGCGGGAACAGCACGTCAGCGTCCATCACCAGCGCGGGCTCGCGCAGGTAGTGCCGCGCGGCGTAGAGCGAGAGCACCGAGCCGCGCGTGTACTCCGGGTTGACGACGTAGTCGATGGCCATGCGTCCCACGCGCTCGCCGGCCGCCTGCCGGACCTGGTCGGCGCAGTGTCCGACGACCAGAACCGAGCGGCGTACGCCGGCCCAGGCCAGCGCCTCGAGCATGCGGCCGAGGATCGGCCGGCCGCCGACCGGCAGCAGCGCCTTGTGCGTGTTGTCGGTGAGCGGCGCGAGCCGGCGCGCGACGCCGGCCACGAGGATGATCGCCGTCACAGCCTGCGGCCTCAGACCCGCCGCGCCGGTTCGGCGGCCGAGCCCATCTCTTCGTTGCGCGACTTCATCTTCTTCACGAGCTCGGCGAAGGAGGACGTCTGGATGATCTTGTTGAACTGCGTCCGGTAGTTCGATACGAGGCTAACGCCCTCGATGATGACGTCGTAGACGAGCCAGCGGTCACCCTTCTTGAGCATGCGGTACTCGATCGGCACGTCGGTACCCGTCTTCGTGACGAGCTTGCTCTGCACCGCGGCCAGGTCACCCTCGACCTTGTCGCTCACGTACTGGATCTTCTCGCCGCCGTACAGCTCGATCTTGGAGATGTACGACCGCTCCAGGAGATCGCCGAAGAGCTTCACGAACTCGTCGCGCTCGGCGGGCGTGCGCGCCGCCCAGTGCCGTCCGAGCGAGCGCTTGGCCGTCTCGCCGAAGTCGAAAATGTCCTCGGCGATCTTGCGCACGGCCACCCGCTTGTCCTTCGGCTTGTCCTTCAGCGTGGGATCGTCGAGCAGCTTGAGCACGCGATCCACCTGCGCCTTGAGCTGGTCGATCGGCTCGCCGGCGAGCGTCCGCGGCGGCCCGGCCAGGGCCAGCGTGACGATCAGGGCGCTCGTGGCCAGAAATCTCATATCACACCTTGCCGAAGATGTATTTCGACAGCAGCTCTTCGAAGTCGACGGGCGCCTCGACGTCGCGGATCTTTCCACCGGGCGGAATGAGCTTGTCGGAACCGCCGGGGCTGATCCGCACGTACTTCTCGCCGATGAGACCCTTGGTCTTGATCGACGCGATCGAGTCTTCCTGCAGCTTGACGCCCTTGTTCACGCGCAGCTTCACGCGCGCCTGATAGTTGTCGAGACCGATCGAGTCCACGCGCCCGACCTCGACGCCCGCGATCTCCACCGTCGAGCCGGCCTTGAGCCCACCCACCGAGGGAAAGTCTACCGTCACCACGTAGCCGCGGCCGCCGAGAAACGACACCCGGCCGAGCTGGACAGAAAGATACGCCAGGGCCGCGATGCCGAGCACCATGAACAGGCCGACTACAATGTTGACCCGCGTGCGCTCCATCAGGTTCCCTCCGGCTCCCCGCGAATGAACTTCTGGACGATCCGGTTCTGTGAGGCCTGCAGCTGGGCCGGCGGCCCGACCTCCACGATACGACCGTCGTGGAGCATCGCCACGCGGTCGGCGATCTCGAAGATCTCGGGGATCTCGTGACTGACCATGACCGCCGTGAAGCGGTGACGGCGGTGGAGGTCGAGGATCAGGTGGTGGATCGTGTTGACGAGGACGGGATCGAGCCCGGTGGTCGGCTCGTCGAAGAACACGATCTCGGGCTCGGTCACGAGCGCGCGCGCGATGGCCACGCGCTTACGCATGCCGCCCGAGACCTCGGCGGGATATTTCTGGCCCATGCCCTCGAGTCCCACCTGGGCGAGGGCCGAGTCCACGCGCTTGGCGATCTCGGCTTTCGGCAGCCGCACCTTCTCGCGCAGGGGAAAGGCGACGTTGTCGGCGCAGCGCATCGAGTCGAAGAGCGCGCCGCCCTGGAAGACGACACCGTAGCGCCGGCGGATCGCGTCGAGTGGCTCGCCGCTCAGGCGCGTGATCTCCTGGTCGTCCACGAGAACGCGGCCGGCATCGGGCTGTAGCAGGCCGATGAGGTGCCTGAGAAAGACCGACTTGCCGCCGCCGCTGCGGCCGATGATCACGGTGATCGAGCCCGTCGGGATCTCGAGGTCCAGGCCGCGCAAGACGAGCTGCGAGCCGAAGCGCTTCGTCAGGCCCTCGACTTTGATCACCCGATCACCATACCGACCCGATGAAGTAGTCCCAGACGAGGATCAGGACGGAGGAGAGCACAACGGCCTGCGTGGTCGCGCGTGCCACGCCCTCGGCGCCGTGGCCGACGTGAAAGCCTTTGTAGGCGCACACCCACGTGACGATCACGCCGAACGAGATGGACTTCCAGAAGCCGAGCGCGATATCGGTGAAGTCGACGAACGTCTGCATCTCGCCGAAGTACGTCCCGGGCGAGAGCCCCAGCAGCTCGACGCCGACCAGATAGCCGCCGAAGATACCGAGGACATCGAAGATCGCCGTCATCAGCGGGAAGGTGAGGATGCCGGCGAAGATCGACGGCGCCACCAGGTAGCGCATGGGACTGAGGGCCATGACCTCCAGCGCGTCGATCTGCTCGGTGATGCGCATGATGCCGAGCTCGGCGGTGAGCGCCGAGCCCGCGCGGCCCGTCACCATCAGGGCGGCCAGCACCGGACCGAGCTCGCGGATCAGCGACAGCGCCACCGCCGGGCCCAGGAACGCCTCCGACCCGAAGCGCGAGAGTGTGAGGAAGATCTGCAGGCCGAGCACCATCCCGGTGAAGCCGCCGGTCAATAAAATGATCAGCAGCGAGCGGAAGCCGATGAAGTTGATGCGGTCGACGAATGCCCAGAACTTCAGCGGCGGAGTGACCATCGCCCCGACAGCGCCGCCGAGGAAGGCACCGAATCGTCCGAGCGAGTTGACGCCCTCGATCGTCCAGCCGCCGAGGAGGTCGAGCGAGCGCAGGACTGCGGGAACGGTGGACACGCTCATTTCCGGGCGCGGCGATACACGCCGAGGGCCCAGAGCGGGAAGTAATTCGCGTAGAGGTGGTACTTCAGATAGAACACGCGCGGGAAGCCGGTGCCGTTCCAGTACGGATCGTCCCAGGAGCCGTCGGCGCGCTGCGTGCGCAGCAGATACTCGACGCCGCGCTCGACGGCCGGTCCGCTCGTGTGGTCTGCGGCGAAGAGTCCCAGCAGCGCCCACGCGGTCTGGCTCGGCAGCGACTCGCCGATGCCGGCCAGCTCGGGCTTGGTGTAGCTCTCGCACGTCTCGCCCCAGCCGCCGTCCCGGTTCTGGCGCCGCAGCAGCCAGCGCACGGCACGCTGCACGTATTCGTGCCGGGGATCGACGCCCATCGCGCCGAGGCCGCGCAGCACCGACCACGTGCCGTAGATGTAGTTGACGCCCCAGCGCCCGTACCAGGGCCCGTCGTGACGCTGCGAGCGGCGGATGAAGTGGATGGCGCGCTCGACGGCCTCGAGATCGCGCGGATAGCCGAGCGTGCCGAGCAGCTCGAGCCCGCGGCCCGTCAGGTCCTCGGTCGAGGGATCGAGCAGCGCGCCGTGATCCGCGAACGGGATGTTGTTCAGGTAGAGGCGGTTGTTGTCGGCGTCGAACGACGCCCAGCCACCATCCTCGTTCTGCATCCCGAGGAACCAGCCGACCCCGCGCTCCTTCGCCAGCCGCACGCGATCGGCGTCGAGGCCGTGGATCTTCTCCAGCGCCATTAGGACCATGGCCGTGTCGTCGAGGTCCGGATAGAAGTCGTTGCCGTACTGGAACGCCCACCCGCCGGGCTGCACGTGGGGCCGCTTCACCCGCCAGTCGCCGGAGACGAGGACCTGCGCGCCGAGCATCCATTCCGCCGCGCGCACGAGTGCTCCGTGATCGGGGGGCAGGTCGCTTTCGATCAGCGCGTTCGCGGCGAGCGACGTGTCCCAGACCGGCGAGGGGCAGGGCTGGTAGTAGAGCTCGTCGCCGCGCTCGACCACGAGCGCCTCGATCTCTTTCAGCTGGCCCAGCACGAGCGGGTGATCCTCCGGATAGCCGAGCAGCCGCAGCGCGATGATCGAGTTGGCCATGGCGGGGTAAATGCCGCCGAGGCCGCCGGGCACCGCCGTGCGCTCCTCCAGCCACTCGCGCGCGGCGTCGACGGCGCGCTTGCGCAGCGGCCGCGGCGAGAAGCGCTCCCAGATCTTGAGCCCGTCGTCGACCGCGATGAAGAACGATTTCCAGAAGAGGCCGCGCCAGGAGAACGGCTCCGGCACGCGCGGGAAGCGCAGGCTCGTGTGCTCGCGCCCCTCGGGCCACAGCTCGTCGAGCGTGAGATGACGCGGCAGCCACTTCACCGGCTTGCGGTCCATGATGATCAGCAGCGGCACGATCACGCACCGGGACCAGTACGAGACCTCGTAGATGTTGAAGAGGAAGAACGGCGGGGGC
>Ga0209807_1001222_pt1 | contig 12165 bp, 7 predicted proteins | sample GraSoiAngelo_154_FD_186168 | JGI IMG/M metagenome (GOLD analysis project Ga0209807, IMG submission 186168) | Grasslands soil microbial communities from the Angelo Coastal Reserve, California, USA - 14_1009_13_20cm (SPAdes) (version 2) | ecosystem: Environmental > Terrestrial > Soil > Grasslands ... | reverse complement strand
GTGAAGCTAATCTCGCGCGCCCCACGAAATGCCGCCTGCACCGGGCGCATTCCCTGCTCCAGATAACGCGTGATGTTTTCCAGAACGACGATGGCGTCGTCAACTACAAATCCAGTCGAAATGGCCAGCGCCATCAGCGAAAGATTGTCCAGGCTATATCCCAACAGGTACATGATCCCGAAAGTTCCGATCAGCGAAAGGGGGACTGCGACACTGGGAATCAAGGTCGCGCGGAATGTTCGCAGGAAGGCGAACACTACCAAGATGACCAGAACGACAGAGATGAGCAGCGTGAATTCAATGTCTGCGACCGACGCCCGGACCGTCACCGTGCGGTCGACCACCACATTCACATCAATGGCGGGTGAAATCGCGGACTTCAACTGGGGTAGGGCTTCCCGCACGTGATCGACCGTCTGGATAATGTTTGCGCCTGGCTGCCGGGAAATAATAATCAGCACCGCCGGTTTTCCGCTCGACAGCCCCATAACGTGAATATCTTCGACCGAGTCCTGCACGTTGCCTACATCGCCAAGGCGTACCGCAGCGCCGTTTTTGTAAGCGACAATCAGCTTGCGATACTGATCGGCGCGGAAGATCTGGTCATTCGCGCCAATTGTCCATGCATTGATCGGATCAGCCACTTGGCCTTTGGGACGATTCGCGTTCGCCGAACCCAGAGCTGTTCTCACCGTATCCAGCCCGATGCCGAGTTTGTTGAGCAAGGTCGGATTCACTTCCGCGCGGACCGCCGGACGCGCACCGCCACCGACATACACCTGGCCGACTCCATCTATCTGCGCGAGTTTCTGCGCCAGGATCGAGTCAGCAGTGTCATACATTTTGGGCAGGGTCACGATGTCCGAGGTGAGTGCCAGGATCAGCACCGGTGCGTCGGCCGGATTGACTTTGCGGTACCACGGATTCCCCGGCAGATTCGCGGGAAGCTGGCTGCGGTCGGCATTGATTGCAGCTTGGACGTCGCGACCAGCGGCGTCGATGTTGCGATTCAGATCGAATTGCAGAACGATGTTCGTTGACCCAAGCTGGCTGGTGGACGTCATCTGATTGATGCCGGCAATTCGGCCGAACTGCCGCTCCAGAGGCGTGGCTACGGCCGACGCCATCGTCTCCGGGCTTGCTCCCGGCAAACCTGCGGAGACCTGGATGACGGGGAATTCCACCTGCGGCAGCGGCGCGACCGGAAGAAAGTCAAAAGCCAGCGCTCCTGCCATCAGCAGCGCCGCCGCCAACAACGACGTACCAACCGGCCGTTTGATGAATGGAGCCGAGATATTCATTGTTTAATCCGCGGAGGCAGGACCCGGCTCCTCGATGGGATTTCCGATCCGATATTTTGAAAATCGCTGCGCCAGCCGGTCGAACCAGAGATAGACGACGGGCGTCGTATAGAGCGTGAGCAGTTGACTGACGAGCAGACCACCGACAATCGTGATTCCCAGCGGATGCCGCAACTCCGAGCCGGTGCCTCTTCCTAACGCAAGTGGCAGCCCGCCGAGAAGCGCTGCCATGGTGGTCATCATGATGGGACGGAAACGCAGCAAGCTTGCCTGATAAATCGCTTCTTCCGGTGGTTTGTGCTCCTCTCGCTCCGCCTCGAGCGCAAAGTCAATCATCATGATGGCGTTCTTCTTCACGATTCCAATCAGCAGAATGATGCCGATCAAGGCGACGACACCCAGATCGTTCCGCGTAATTAGGAGCGCGAGGATGGCGCCAACGCCGGCTGATGGCAGGGTGGAAAGAATCGTAATCGGATGTATGTAGCTCTCATACAGAACACCCAGCACGATGTACACGGTGATGATCGCGGCCAGAATCAGCCACGGCTCGCTGGAGAGCGAATTGCGAAACGCCGCCGCGGTTCCCTGAAAGCTGGTGTGAATGCTGTTGGGAAGTCCAATCTCTTGCTCGGCTTGATCGATGGCCTTGGTGGCTTCACCTAACGAAACTCCCGGCGCCAGATTGAATGACAGCGTGACTACCGGAAACTGGCCCTGATGATTGATCGCCAGAGCCGTATTCGAAGATTCAAAATGCGAGAACGATGAAAGTGGAACCTGCGCTCCGCTGCTGGATTTCACATAAATATTCTTCAGCGAATCCGGATTCTGCTGAAACTGCGGCTCGGCCTCAAGTACAACGTGATATTGATTCAACTGAGTAAAGATTGTTGAAACCTGCCGCTGGCCGAAGGCGTCGTAGAGGGTATCATCAATCGCCTGTGGCAGAATGCCTAGCCGCGAAGCGGTGTCACGATCAATAACTAAGTCGGCTTTCAAGCCGTTCGTTTGCTGGTCACTGGCTACATCGCGCATCTGCGGCAAGGTTCGAAGCTTCTCCACCAGCTTGGGAGCAATCGTCGCCAATTCCTGGGCATCGGCGTCTTCCATCGTGTACTGATATTGTGTTCGGCTCACCCGGCTCTCTACCGTCAAGTCCTGCACCGGCTGCATGTAGAGCGTGATCCCCGCCACGTGGCTCAGTTCCGGTTGCAGCCTGCGGATAATCTCGCTGGCTGTGGCATCACGCTCATCGCGCGGCTTCAAATTGATTTGAATGCGCCCGCTATTCGGGGTCGTATTTGTGCCATCCACCCCAATAAATGACGAAAGGCTGGCGACGTCTGGATCCTTCAGAATAATCTCTGCCAGTGCCCGCTGCCGCTGCGACATGGCGGTGAAAGAAACGTTCTCTGGCGATTCCGAAACGCCCAGAATCACCCCGGTATCCTGCACCGGGAAAAAGCCCTTCGGAACCACAACATATAAGAAGAGAGTGAGCACCAGCGTTCCCGCGGTAACCAACAGAGTTGTGGTCTGATGTCGCAGAACAAGCTTCAGTGTGCGCCCGTAGAACTCGATCACTCGGTTATATAGATTCTCCGAGGCTTTGAATAACCGGCTCTGCTTCTCCGGATCGTGGCGCTTCAGCAGTTTGGCGCTCATCATTGGCGTCAGCGTCAGAGAGACGACAGCTGATACCAGAATCGTGACCGCCAGCGTAACCGCAAACTCGCGGAACAGCCGCCCAACAATGTCTCCCATAAACAGCAGCGGAATCAGCACCGCAATGAGCGAAACCGTCAGCGAAATAATCGTGAAACCAATCTGCCCTGAGCCCTTCAAGGCCGCTTCCAGCGGTGAGTCCCCTTCCTCGAGAAAACGGTCGATGTTTTCGATCATGACGATCGCGTCATCAACCACGAATCCAGTAGAGATCGTCAGCGCCATCAGCGTGAGATTGTTCAAGCTGTATCCCAGCAGATACATAACGCCGAACGTTCCCACGATGGAAAGCGGCACGGCGACGCTCGGAATCACCGTGGCAGAAAGATTTCGCAGAAATAAAAAAATGACCATCACGACTAGCACGACCGTCAGCATCAGTTCAAACTGGACATCTTTCACAGAGGCTCGGATGGTTTCCGTCCGGTCAGTCAGAATCTGCACTTTCACCGCGGACGGCAAGGAGGATTGCAATTGCGGAAGCAAAGCCTTAATTCGATCGGCCACGCTGATGATGTTCGCTCCCGGCTGCCGCTGAATATTCATGATGACCGCAGGGGTGGTGTTCATCCACGCGGCCTGCTTCACGTTTTCCGCGCTGTCAACGGCTGTGGCGATGTCAGACAGCCGCACCGGCGCGCCATTCCTATAGGCGATAACAACCTGGTTGTACTGCTTGCTCGACGTGAGCTGATCGTTAGCGCCAATCGTGAATGCCTGCCGTGGCCCGTCCAGCACGCCTTTTGCCTGATCTACGTTGGCTGCTGCCAGCGCGGAGCGGACGTCTTCCAGACTCAAATCGTATGAAGCCAGCGCCATTGGGTTCGCCTGAATCCGTACCGCCGGCTTTTGCCCACCGCTGATTGAAACCAATCCCACGCCGGGAAGCTGCGAAATCTTCTGTGCCAATGCGGTATCGGCAAGATCTTCCACTTTCGAGAGCGGCATCGTGTCGGAAGAGAGTGCCAGGGTCAAGATCGGCGCGTCGGCGGGATTTACCTTGCTGTAGATCGGAGGATTCGGCAAATCGCGCGGAAGATAAGTGGTCGCCGCATTGATCGCGGCCTGAACTTGCTGTTCTTCAACATCAATATTCTGATCCAGGCTAAATTGCAACGTGACGATCGAGCTGCCCAGTGAGCTTGTCGAACTCATCAGGGTCAACCCAGGGACCTGCCCAAACTGCCGCTCTAACGGAGCGGTAACCGATGACGCCATTACATCGGGATCAGCGCCGGGATAAAACGTGACAACTTGAATAGTTGGATAGTCAACTTCAGGGAGTGCCGAAACCGGCAATTGCCGGTACGCAACCATGCCGACCAGCAGCAAGCCAACCATCAATAAAGTTGTTGCTACTGGGCGGAGAATAAAAATCCGCGATGGGCTCATGAGGCTCCCGGCGTAGCGGTCTGTGCAGTACGGTTTCCTCCGCCCGTGGGTGCGCGCGGCTCCACATGCGAACCAGCCTGGAGCTTGTCCTGGCCATCTACGACCACAAGATCTCCCGCAGCAATTCCACTCGCAATCGAGCTGATATTGTTCTGCGTGAGTGAAACCGCTATCGGTCGCACCTCGACCGTCTTGTCCGGCTTGACCGTGAAGACAAATGTGCCTTGCGGTCCGCGCTGCACCGCAACTGCAGGAATCACCGTGCTGTTCTTGCGCGTCTCAAGCAACAGGCGGATGTTTACGAACTGATTCGGCCAGAGCACATTGTCCCGGTTATCGAACACAGCTTTCAGCCGGCCCGTCCCCGTCGATTGATCAATCTGGTTATCGATCGTGAGCAGCTTGCCAGCAGCCAGCTTCGTCTGGTCATCGCGGCTGTACGCATCAACTTCCAAAGTGCCATTGCGCATGTGCTGCGCCACCGTAGGCAGACTGTCTTCCGGAAGGGTAAAAAGCACGGACACTGGCTGCAGTTGCGTGATCACCAGCATGGGATTTGCGTCCGAAGCGTGAACTATGTTTCCCACGTCGACCAGCCGTATTCCGATCCTTCCGGCAATCGGCGCCGTAATGTGGCAATACACGAGATTCAACTTCTGCTGATCGATCAACGCTTGATCCGCGCGTACTGCGCCTTCGAGTTGATCTGCAGTTGCGCGCTGCGTATCCACCTGCTGCTGCGACATGGCTCCGGATTCCTGCAGCAGACTTTTGAAACGTTCGTAATTCAGCCGCGCGTCGCGAAGCTGAGCTTGATCGCGAAACAGCGTTGCCTGTGCCTGGCTCAGCGCCACTTCGTATGGCCGAGGATCGATAAGCGCCAGCAGGTCGCCCTGCTTCACATACTGGCCCTCCTTGAAGTTCACCTGGACAAGCTGACCGTCTACGCGGCTCTTCACGCTCACCGTATTGAAGGCCAGCACCGATCCCAATCCGCTCAGGTATACCGGCAAGTCGCGTTTCTCGGCTGCGGCCACCCCTACTGGAATCGGCTGTCCTGAAGCCGCCCGCGCCATAGTCGGCTTGGATCCGCCGCCGTTACAACCAAGGGACATCAACAGCAGTCCCAGCACAGCAACAAACCAGGGCAACCTTATTATTACGACTCGATTGTCCTGACAGCTGCCTTTCATGGCTCGATACACTGTCAATCTCCCGACGTTTTCTGATGACGGCATGCCCACTTTTGAGTCGTCAATGACGTTGTCCCCAGCCAGTCTAACCTTAATTGGACGTGGCGCTTTGCACGCAGGTTGCGACTTTACATTCCTTTACAGATGCGGGACTCAGTTCGCCTGTCTACGCGAATACAGAGACGACTGTATCTTTCCACATCGAACGCCGAACTTTGAGGCCCAGAGGTCCGAATCTCACTTCCTGGATCTGCGCGATTGAGCACGATTGTCATTGAGCGAAGCCGGGCTTTGATTGGCCGCTTCTCTGATCAGGCGCAGAAATGCCTGCGCTTGGCCACGCAAAGGGCGGTGCCGCGGATGAATCACGTCGAGGCTGCGGCCGAGTGGCTCGGCATCTAGCAATTTGATCATCACAAGTTTCCCGAGGCGGATTTCCCGTCCGACCGCGAGTTGAGGCAGGAACGCAACCCCGAGACCGCGCTCAACCATGCGTTTTGCAGTTTCGATGGTGTCCACTTCGAAAGCAACGTTGGGCACAAGGCCGGCACGGCGGAAAAGGCCATGGGTAAGTGTCCAGTCACTTGAGCCACGCTCATAAAAAATAAGAGGCCATGCCGCCACTTGCTCAAGGCGTGCATGCCGCGCGCGGGTTGGGCCTTGCGTAGGGTGCGCAACCAGCAGCAAGGGATCGTCGCGCAAGCTGATGGTCTCGACCATGGGATGCTGAAGTGAGCGGGCCAGGCCGATTTCGGCCTCCTCGTTCAGAACCATTTCCAATACTTCTTTCGAATGTCCGGGACGAATAGCGATTATTACCTTCGGATGAGCGCGTTGGAATTTCTTGAGTACATCAGGCAAGAAATAAACCGAGATCGAGAGAGCCGCCGCGATCTGCAGCGGTCCGCCACTGGTCGGTTTGAGCTCGTGCACTGCCTGTCGAGCTAGCGAAGCAGTCTTCAAGAGCTGCTCGGCATACGGACGCAAAATCCTGCCCGCCTCGGACAGGGTTAAGGCGTTGCGTGAGCGGGCGAACAGAGTCGATCCGAGAGATTCCTCCAGAGTCTTAATACGTGCGCTTACCGCAGGCTGACTGACGCGCAGCGCCTCAGCGGCGCGATGAAACCCTCCGAATGTCGCTACCGCAATAAAGGTTTCGAGCTGGTCAATTTCCATGAGCTTCCCCTATCGCTCTGCCCAGACCTGACAACATATTATTATCAATAAAGCACCTATTGATCCAATATATTTATCAGCTTGATAAAAACGTTCCGTTTGACTGCAAGCAGAAACCGCTCAAGAATCAGGCCGTACGCCGCAGAAAGGGCGGCGCAAGCCCCAGGAGGGCGGCCCGCCCCGAGGCGCTGAAGTGTGCTTCCCTGGGGGCAAAGACAGCCGTAGAAGGGAACTCCAGCAGGCCAGGTTCTACAGCGAAATCCTTGCAGTATTCGAGGAACTTTCCTAGCTCGTTGGGATGACCTTCTCGCATTTATTGGCATCTCAGCCGTCCGCAGGCGGCTCGCAAGCAGCAGCCGAGGGAGATATGAGCGCTATTTCCGCCAACTTTGCAGGAGTGGGGTTTCACCTAAATCAGCCACCCAGCGGGTTTTCGTCGGAACGCGACCTGTCGCCAGGATTCCTTGAGCTTTTGGCTCCCCTGCACCGGCACTTCTCTCCGTGGCAAGAGTCGTTAATCGCTGAACGCAAACGCGCATTGGAAGCGTCACTCGAGGGAGACAAACCCACCCATCATCATCCGGGCGCGGCAGTCCGAAATGGATGGAAGATCGAGTTGCCGGAATGGTGTCAGGACCAGCGCAACCAGATGACTGGCCCGGCGGATGACGCCGAGCTTGTGGTCAAGATGCTTAACTCGGGCGCCCCCGGCGTGATGCTCGACCTTGAAGATTCTACCGTTAATGAGTGGGAGCATCAGCGGTTGGGCGTAGAAAACATTCTCGAAGCGCTGCGCGGCACGCTCACATATTTTGACAAGAAGCGTGACAAGCTGGTCGGCATTAAACCAAGCCCGACTGTGATCTGGGTTCGTCCGCGCGGGCTGCACATTCGTCAGAGCGGGATTTTTGGCGACGAGCTGATGTCTGCTTCTTTATTTGATGTAGCGCGAATCGCGTTTCGAGTCGATCCGGCAGAGCTGAAACATCCGCTCGCTATTTATATTCCTAAGTCCGAATCGGCCGAGGAAGCGCTGTGGTGGCGGGATTTGTTTCAGGCTATCGCCGAAGCGCAGAGTTGGCGGCGTGACTACATAAAGTGCATGGCGTTGGTGGAGTCGCATCCGCTGGCGTTCCGGATGGAGGAGTTCCTCTACAACTTGAGCGACCACATTCTCGGGCTGAATCTCGGCCGCTGGGATTACATGGCCAGCTTGATTCATTTCAACTTGAACGATCCCGACTGGGTGCTGCCGGACCGCAACACAATTCCGTATAACGTTCCATTTTTCCAGAATCTGCGCGAATTGATGCCCGAGGTCTGCCACAAACGCGGCGCGCTGGCCATTGGGGGCATGACCGCGCTTTATCCCAGCCGCGAAGATCCAGAGCTAAACGCCCGCGCTCTGGAAGTTTTGGCGAAAGATAAGAAGAACGAGGCCGATTGCCTGATGGATGGCGCGTGGACTGGGCATCCCGACCAGAATCAGATTGCGCTTGATCAATTTCCTTATCCCAATCAGTTGCACGCGCGGCGGCCGCACGACGAGCGATATCCCGATTTGCGGCCGGTGCCAACAAATGTGGGGCAGCGCACGTTGGCGGGAACACGCGCCGCGGCGCGCACGGTGATTCGGTATCGCAATGGCGTGCTGAACGGGAAAGGTGCGAGTTTGCTCGACGGGTATATGGAGGATCTTGCGACCGATCGCATTTACCGCCTGATGATCGCGCAACGGATGCGGCACAACGTCAATGTGCTGGGCGACAGCGGCGAGATGATAGCACATACGCCGGAGCTGATTACTCGCATGTTCGACGAGGAGTTGGAAAGGTTGCTGGCGAATCCCGGGAAGGATTTGGGTTCGCCCGAAACTTTTCGTGAGGCGCGCAGGATTAGTGAGGCGATGATCAGGAACGAGGAGTTTGATCCGGTGTGACCGAAGGAAAGCGGAAGAGCTTCCGCTGCGAGGAAACCATGTCAACCAATGGCAAAGCATCGAAGCAGGGAATGAATTGGGCAGCAAACCCACGCTGGGCGGGCGTCACCAGGCCATACACCCCTCAAGATGTTGAGCGGCTGCGTGGCTCGGTACGTATCGAGTACACGCTGGCTCGCAATGGCGCAGAACGGCTTTGGGAGTTACTGCACACTAAATCCTACGTTCCTGCTCTCGGAGCTATGACCGGCAATCAGGCCATTCAGCAGGTCAAAGCTGGATTGCAGGCCGTCTATGTGAGCGGGTGGCAAGTGGCCGCCGACGCCAACGATGCCGGCCAGATGTATCCCGACCAAAGTTTGTATCCGGCTGACAGCGTGCCTAACGTTGTGCGCCGCATCAATCAGGCGCTGATGCGTACCGACCAAATTCACCATGCTGAGGGAAGAAACGGAATCTACTGGTTTGCTCCCCTGATCGCCGACGCCGAAGCTGGCTTCGGAGGAAACTTGAACGCGTTCGAACTGATGAAAGCCATGATTGAGGCGGGCGCGGCCTGTGTTCATTTCGAAGACCAGCTTTCCTCGGCGAAGAAGTGTGGCCATCTTGGTGGAAAGGTGCTCGTGTCCACCGCCGAAGCCATTCAGAAGCTCGTCGCCGCGCGGCTGGCAGCTGATGTTATGGGAGTGCCCACATTGATTATGGCGCGCACCGACGCCAACAGCGCCCACCTGCTGACCAGCGATGTCGACCCGCGAGACCACGAGTTCCTCACCGGCAACCGCACCGCTGAAGGCTTCTTCTGCATCCGCGGCGGATTAGAATCTGCGACTGCCCGCGCTCTCTCCTACGCTCCTTACGCCGACTTGATCTGGTGCGAGACTTCGGAACCAAATCTGGAAGAAGCTCGCCGCTTCGCTGAAGCGGTGTTGACCGAACATCCCGGCAAGATGTTGGCCTACAACTGCTCACCTTCATTCAACTGGAAGAAGAAGCTCGATGATCCGAGCATCGCTCGATTTCAGACGGAACTTGCAGCCATGGGGTACAGATTCCAGTTCATCACGCTGGCGGGATTCCATTCTCTAAATCTCGGGATGTTCGAGCTAGCCCGAGCCTATAGGCTTAAAGGTATGTCCGCGTATTCCAAGCTGCAACAACGGGAGTTCGCTGCTGAGCGGGATCTCGGCTACGAAGCCGTCAAGCACCAGCAGTTTGTTGGCACCGGTTATTTCGACATGGTCACGCAGGTCATCGCGGGCGGAAATTCCTCGACGACGGCCTTAACCGGATCGACTGAAGCGGAGCAATTCAGGGCCGGAGAATGCATGCTCCCCAGAGAAACCACGTCAGACGAGGCTTCTGCACCATCGTCTGACGCGGCCTAGGCGTGCTCACGCACAGCCGCATGTTGAGGAATTACCGCCGAAGGCAAGCTCCCGACCCACATATTCGGCCCCGAGCAAGCCTTTCCCGGAAGGCAGTACCCAAAACAGGCATCCAGTGCGGATTTTCACAGTTGACATTCATCGAATCCGGTAGCTAAATAGCTTCGCCGGGTTTCCACTCAACAAAATTGCTCATTCCCCCACTACATGGGGCAAGGAAACCTGCACAGGAGCCAAGATGAACAAAGCTGATCTCATTGACAAAATTGCAGCCAGTTGCCATATCAACAAGACCCAGGCAGCCGGCGCCATCGATACCACAGTCGACAGCATAACTTCTGCACTCAAGAAAGGGGACCGGGTAGCGCTCATTGGTTTCGGCACCTTCTCTGTCTCGCAAAGAAAAGCCCGCAACGGGCGCAACCCGCAAACTGGAGCCACAATCAAGATTGCGGCCCGCAAAGTAGCAAAGTTTTCCGCCGGGGCCGAACTCAAGAAAGCAGTCAATCGCAGCAAGTAGGACCAAGTTTTTCGCGTAAACGGCAGGGGGTCGGCCCTGCCGTTTTTTATGTGTGGCGGCGGGGCTATGCCCCGCCAAAGCTGAGCGAAGCTCGGCAGATTGTTTGCTGAATCCCGCGCCCCTCCTTTAGAATCTAAAGATTCGCATTGAGGTTCAATCAGACATGAAAGCAGCTATCCATCCCGCTTATAACGAAGTGCGCGTCATGTGCGCCTGCGGAAACAGCTTTACCACCCGCTCGACTCACAAGGGTGACATCCACGTTGAAATCTGCTCCAATTGCCATCCATTCTTTACCGGCAAGCAAAAATTGATCGATACCGCCGGGCGCGTGGAGAGATTCCGCCGTAAGTACGCCAAAGCCGCGGAAACGGCAAAGAAGTAAATTCGCGAACGCGGATCAACACGGATTTTCAGCCCCCGGACACGATCGGGGGCTTTGTCTTGCTGGGACACGTAAAATAGGTTTGTGCGTAAGTTTTGGGACAATCCGGCTGATGTAGGCGCGGGCGTCCTCGCCCGTGCTGTCGCAGTCCCTCCTAGGCTGGAAATCGGGAGCGTTGAGATCGCTCCCGCCACGATTCTCGCTCCCATGGCCGGCGTGACTGACACCGTATTTCGCCGCTTCATCCGCAACCTTGGCGGATGCGGCCTGATCATGACCGAGTTCACGTCGGCCGACGGCGTTCTCCGCGCCAAGGATAAAAAGGCCAAACGCTACCTGCATTTCTACGAAGACGAGCATCCGATTTCGGCGCAGCTTTTCGGCAGTGATCCGCAGGTCGTGGCTGACGCGGCTCGCATTGTCGAAGACCTTGGGTTCGACCTTGTCGATTTGAACCTCGGCTGCCCCGCGAAGAAAGTTGTGAAGTGCAACGGGGGCTCAGGCCTGCTGCGCGATCTGCCTGCTATCAGCAAAATCTTCGAAGCGGTGCGCGCGGCGGTCAAAATTCCTTTCACCGTGAAATTTCGTGCAGGGTGGAATGACGAAGAGATCATCTGTGTCGAACTGGCCCGCATGGCTGAAAATTGCGGTTTGTGCGCCGTCGCGCTGCATGCCCGCACACGCGAGCAGGGCTATAGTGGCCAGGCGCGCTGGGATTGGATCGCCGCCGTCAAAGATGCAGTAAAAATTCCAGTGATCGGCAATGGCGATATTCGAACGCCCGAAGATGCCTGCGCCATGATCGCCCAGACCGGATGTGACGCGGTCATGATCGGCCGCACGGCGCCATCGAATCCCTGGATCTTCCGGCAAATTGAACAGTACAGCGATTGGATCACCACGGACCACGTAGGGGCAGGTGCCCTCACCTGCCCTGTCGAGCGAAGCTCGACAAGCCTTACGATGGAAGATCAAGTCGATGGAGCGACCTCGGGGCTTCGCCCCGATGGACAGCCGATGGCGGCTGTCCCCACGCGGGAAGATACATCTTTCGGCGACGCGGGACTTTGCCGCACCGGCGCATCGCCTTACGACCAGCCCTCCGAAGCCGATCGCTACCAAATGATCCTCACCTACTTCCAG
>Ga0209807_1001219_pt1 | contig 12171 bp, 10 predicted proteins | sample GraSoiAngelo_154_FD_186168 | JGI IMG/M metagenome (GOLD analysis project Ga0209807, IMG submission 186168) | Grasslands soil microbial communities from the Angelo Coastal Reserve, California, USA - 14_1009_13_20cm (SPAdes) (version 2) | ecosystem: Environmental > Terrestrial > Soil > Grasslands ... | reverse complement strand
GCGGCGGCGACCAGCGCAGACGCCTCCGCGCCCGGCGGAGCGGCGATCTCTTCTTTGCTCGAAAAGCTGCGGGAACAGCAGGCGGATTTGAAAATTCAGGTGGCGCAGCTCAGCACCCAGTTCGGGCCTTCCTACCCGAAGGTCGCCCAAATGAATAGTCAAATGAAAGAGGTGGATGCGCAGATCCAGGTGGAAATGAAGAAAATTGTGTCGCGGGTCCGCAGCGACTATCTCGCTGCGCTACAGCGCGAGACGATGCTGCGCGCCGCGCTCGATAAGCAAAAACAGGAAGCCAATAAATTAAACGAGAGCGCCATTGACTACAGCCTTTTGAAGCGTGATGTCGAGACGAACCGCACACTGTACGAAGGCCTGCTGGAAAAATTGAAGGAAGCCGGAGTCACCGCTGGATTGAGATCGAATAACATCCGGCCCGTGGATGAGGCTCGCGTGCCCATGTACCCGGCTGAGCCGAACGTCCCGCGAAATCTTTCCTTTGCACTCGCCTTGGGTCTGACTACGGGTGTTGGGCTGGCATTTCTGCTTGAAGGCATCGATAACACGGTACGCACCCCGGAGCAGGCGCAAGCGCTTTCCGCGCTGCCCTCGCTGGGATTGATTCCGCTCGGATTAAAAGCTGGGGTTGAGATGAGCATGAAACAGCGGCTTTCGGTGGCTTCTTCAAAAGAAGTAGTCGAGTTGATCACCCAATCAAGGCCACAATCACAAATGGCGGAGTCTTATCGTGCTCTGCGAACTTCGCTGCTCCTGACCTCATTGGGCGCGCCGCCGAAGGTTATTCTGATCACCAGCGCGCTTCCCCAGGAGGGAAAGACCACAACCAGCATCAACACAGCGATTGTCTTAGCGCAGAAGGGCGTCCGGGTGTTGCTGATTGATGCCGATCTGCGGCGTCCCAGCATTCACAAGACGCTCGGCATGGGGCCGAAGACGGGGCTTAGCAACGTACTCACCGGAAATGCCACACTACAGCAGGCTACCGTTCGCTCGAGCATTCTGCCTGGATTATTCATTTTGCCGGCGGGCACGCCTCCACCCAACCCGGCCGAATTGCTGGCCTCTTCCAATATGAAGGACGTCTTGGCGGAACTGCGCGAGCAGTACGACCACATCGTGGTGGATACGCCGCCGACATTATCCGTGACCGACGCGGTTGTCATGTCGACGCGGGCCGATGCGGTCGTGCTGGTGATTCGCTCCGGTCAAACCACGAAGCAAGCGTTGCGACGCTCACGAGACCTGTTGATGCAGGTGAATGCTCGCATTGCGGGAGTGCTGTTGAACGCGGTCGATCTGAATTCTCCGGACTATTACTACTATTACGAATACCAGGGAAAATACGGGCACCGCTACTACCGCGAAGAAGAGATGGATAACGGAGGAGCATCACTTCCCAGTGTGAGAGCCGGAAGCGCCTAGGTTTCCCAACCGTCCACATAATTCGCATGAGAATTGCACTTAGTCCGGGCAGAAGGATACTGCTTCTGGTCGCCTCTTCGGCTGTTGTGCTCGCATACCTGGCATTTTCGCTGACAGATTATTTGGCTGCCTGCTTTTCACAAAGAACCGACCTCGCGAGCCTGCAGCGAGCCGTTCGACTCCAGCCTTGGAATGCGGAGTACCGTGATCGGCTGGGACGGCATTTCTTCTTTCAGGAGAATTCCCCCGACAATGCGATTCGTTCTTATCTTTCAGCTATTTCGCTGCATCCCCATCAGCCGCGTTATTGGGTTGATCTGGCAAATGCATATCAAGTGCAAGGATCCGCGCAACAAGAGAATGATGCACTGGAGCAAGCGCTGGCCGCTGGTCCAACGAGCACATCTGTCGCGTGGGATGCAGCGAATCTCTACGCTGTGATGGGGAACACCGGCCCTGCGTTACAGAGGCTGCGTATCGTCCTGGAGCACGATCCTTATCTGCCCCCTGCTGCCTTGCAACTTTGTTGGCGCATCAAGCCTGACATAGACGTTCTGCTGCGGGATGTGGTTCCGCCGATCGCAACAGTTAATACCAGCTTTCTGGAGTTTCTGACTTCGCGAAAAGAGACTGAGAGCGCGGCAAAAGTATGGACGCAACTTGCGGCGCTTCATCAGCAGGTTGAAAGACGTTATGTTTTTGATTACATGCGTTACCTGATTGGCCAACAGGAAGTGGATCAGGCCCGACTGGTCTGGGAGCAGGCAGCCAATCTTTCCGGACTAGCCGCATATCAGCCATCGCCCGAAAATCTGATCGTCAACGGTGATTTCAACCTGAGTGTGTTGAATGGCGGATTCGATTGGCTGTATCGGCAATCGAATGACGTTTCCCTGGCCCTCGATCCGACGCAGTCTCGTGCGGGCCATCGATCCCTTTTAATCAATTTCGATGCCCGAGCTCTTGAGGACGCCGGCATACACCAACTCATTCCGGTGCGGCCGGATACGGAATACGATTTCTCCGCATACTTCAAGGCCGACGATATTCAAGGCGCCGGGGGGCCGCGACTCGCAATTCAGGACCTTTATACCGGGCGGACCTACTTCAGCAGCGCTGATTTGAAGGATTCGACTTCATGGAAACAGGTATCCGGAATGTTTACTACTGGCTCGGAAACCAAGCTGCTGATCTTCCGTGTGCAGCGCGTGCCGGCTAGAAGCCCGATTCGGGGAAAGCTTTGGATTGATGACCTTCGATTGGTACAGACGAAATATGAAGGATCTTAGCCATTGACCTCTGCCGTTCTGTGTCCGCCGATCACTGAGCCAGTCGTCGCACTACAGCCGTCTCGCTCCCCACTCGATCAGGTGATCTTCTATGGGGCGTTCGGTCTCCTGCTATTTGGTCCGCTGGCGTTTGGCGCCACCGAACCGTGGTCAATTTTCGTGTTGCAATCGGGCAGCGCGTCCCTGCTCTTGCTCTGGGCCTTCCGGCAAGTGCAATTGGGCGAACTGGTGATCATGAAAAGCCCACTCTTCGCACCGATGCTGTTGTTTGTGGCTCTTGTGGGATTCCAGTCGATCGCGGGTCAAACTGGATATCGCTATCAAACGTTCAGGGTCGCGCTCCTGTATTTCGCGTATGGCGCTCTGATTCTCGTAGTCGTCCAATCGCTACGCAGAACTTCGCAAGTGAAATCCCTGACCGTCTTGTTCTCAGCTTACGGTTTTGCGATGGCGATCTTCGCGCTTCTACAGAGCACGTCATCGAGCGGCAAACTCTACTGGGTTAGAACTCCGCGATCGGGCGGATGGATCTACGGTCCATACGTGAACCACAACCATTATGCCGGGCTGATGGAAATGCTGGTCCCGATACCATTGGTGTTTGCGCTGAGCCGCTATGCGCGCGGTCCGCGCAGAACCATGGCGGCGATCGCGGCCGCGGTGATGGCCAGCACGATTTTTCTCTCCGGATCGCGCGGTGGCATGGTGGCCTTGGCCATACAGATGGCAATCCTGGCCGGCATCTTGTTAAGGCAACGCAAGAGCAGGCGACTGGCTCTTGTGGTGGGCGCGTTCCTCGCTGTCTCGGTTGGGCTGCTCGCCTGGCTGGGCGGGGGTGAACTGACCAAGCGCATGGCCAGCATCCGGACCGAAGCGCGCGCCGAACTGTCGGGCGGAACGCGGCTCGACATCACTCGCGACGGACTGAAAATGTTTATGCGGAAACCGCTATTGGGATGGGGACTGGGTGTGTTCCCAGATGTATATCCTGAGTTTCGCAGTTTCTATTCTGATCTTTTCGTGAATGCTGCCCACAATGACTATTTGCAATTGTTGGTTGAGATGGGAGCCTTTGGATTTATCGCGATGCTCTGGTTTCTCGTGGTCGTTTATCGCCGGGCAGCCAAAAAGATGGGCAAGTGGGTGCACGACGTGAATGGTGCTGCGGCGCTTGCGGCTACGCTGGGCATCACTGGCATCCTCGTGCATAGCTTTTTCGATTTCAATCTGCAGATTCCTGCCAATGCCGCCCTGTTCTATGTGCTGAGTGCCATAGCAGCCATGGAGCCTCGCTTTGGGCTTACACGCCGCAGGCATTCGCATAGGCAGGAGGCTGACGCCGCCGCCTAGCAGAAAAAGTTTAGCGATTGGCCGTCTTGGCTGGCGTACTGGCGAGGTGCACCTGGTGGGATGCGGTGTACTGTTCGATTCCTTTGAAGAGCGCGTCCGCAATCTGCTGGCGATACAGTTCGCTCTGCAAATTATCTTCGTCAGTGGGGCTGCTGACGAAGGAAATCTCGGCCAGGATCGCCGGCATGGATGTGCCGGTCAGCACAACATAGGACGCCTTCTTCACGCCGCGATCCCGAATGCCTGGTGTCTTCGCCGCAAGCATACCGTAGAGCGCACGTTGCACACTGGCGGCAAAGCGTCGCGATTCCTGCACCTTCTCGCGGATGTCAACACTCGTCCAATCGATGCTCTGTAACTCTTCCGGGGCTCCGGCTCCGCGAGTTCTTGCTTTCACGGACGAATATGTGTCCGTGTAATAGGTCTCCACACCACGCGCAGAAGAAAAACTGCTGTAGTTGGCATGGATGGAAACAAACAGATTTGCCTGAGCGACGTTCGCAATCTCAGCCCGCTTTTCGAGCGCCACATAGGTGTCGTTCTTGCGTGTATAAACAACTTCTGCGCCCAGCCTCTCTCTGATGAGCTTGCCCAAACGGCTGACGACATCGAGAACGAGATCCTTCTCCATCAGCCCTTTGCGTCCGATGGTACCCATATCCCATCCGCCGTGCCCGGCGTCGAGTACCACGCGGAGCTTCGAGGCCGCCGCAACCGCCGGCGGGCTTAATTCGGGGTGGCGTGATCCGTTGGGCGGGCCTGAGATATCCGGCGCTGCCCTGGATTCAGGCTTCGGGGAAGCGCCGATTTCAATCACCAGCCGGTAAGGATTCGATTCCATGCGAACTGAAAAATCCGCGGCCGTTTTTGTTTGCAACACCACTCGGGTGATCCCAAGCGTAGGTTGCGCAATGCGTATCCGCGTCAGTTGGGCGTCGTTGATTTGGATGTCCCTGCCGAAGAGTCCAGGCGCGAGCGCGGTGTCATGCAGATCGAAGTAGATCCTTTCAGGATCGCTGAGCCGGTGCGCTTCATATTGAACCTGTTCTTGCAGACTGATTGTCACGATGCTGGCGTGGGATGAGGACGTGTGCTGAATCCCGGTTATCTGTGGAAGAACAGACAGTTTCTCGCGAGCCGGCGAGGACGGCTCGGAGAACCATGAAGAATCGTTTTCCGCCGCAGGAGTCGCTGGCGACGGCCTGTGAACAGCTGACGGAGGCTGCTCGGACCTCTGCGCTCCTGATGACCTAGCAATCTTCCACCACAATCCACCGCCGATTGCAACGGCGATCGCGAGTACTAAGATGACAACCGCTAGTCCTGGCCTGATGTGCTCGGGCTTCGTGACTAGCGGTAAAGTTGCGGGAATCGGATCGTGCTGAGAATCCGGCGCAGCTATCGCTTCGTGTACAAGCGGCTTCGATTGCGCGGCCAGAGGCACATGTTCAACCCTCGGCTCCGGTCTCGCTGCAACTACTCGCTGCGAAATCTCCGCCATTCGGTCTTCTTCTTCCGGCTTCATGGCGGCGAGGATCAGTTCCCCAAGCAGATTCAGACTGCGAACGTCACTGTCGTTGAATCCATAGGGCTCGCCTGAGAAGGCTTCCAGAAGGCCGATCACGGTTCGTTGACCGGCAAGCGGCACGGCCACCATGGAGCGCGTGCCGAGACGGCGGCAGGCTTGCGCATTCACTCGCGAATCCGTCTCAGCGTCATCGCAGCGGACGATCCGCCCAGTACGGAAGCACGCCCCCGAAAATCCAGAGTTCGGATCCAAGCGCATCCCAGGATCCGGCGCGATGGTGCCGGCAGAGGCACGGCAGATGATTGCGTTATCCTGGGCGAGCGCGATGGCAACTCCGTTGGCCCCGGTAATCGTCAGGGCGCGTTCGGCAACCAGTTGCAACACTTCGTCGAGAACAAACTGCTCCAACTCCCAAACGTCCTCGGTAGCCTCGCCAGAACGGTTCTCGAGGGCTTTGCGCTGTCTGATTTGCTCGTGGAGAGAGGAAAAAGCGAGAAGCGCCTGCAGAGCCTCATGTCCGGGCGGGTAAGTGACAGGGGAAGTTGCTGCTTTGCGCGCTGCTGAAATGCCCAAGTCCGCTGATTGAGGATTGAAGCCGACGGCAGCGTTTTGCGGAGTCGCGCTCATGCGAACGGTGGAAATATCTGTGGATTACGCTTCGCCAGCCCTCAGTGTGGCACAAGGGAACTTCTTGTCAATTCACGAGTTGCGCACATCCCCGCAACACCAGGGCGAGCATCATTACATCTGCCCAGTGTAAATTACAGTCGTTTGCCCGGAAGCGCAATACTTCGGCATGGCACGAAAGTGGGAGATCGAATATTCTCTTTCGTAAGCCGTACCATTCGGGCCATTGCGTTCCGCTTGGGTTTGGTCATATTCTTAATTTTCAGGCTCTTACAGGTTGTGGAATAGGTGAGTGACGAAAAGAAGAAGTTGGGCTGGAAATGGCCCTTGGGATTAGTGGCTACGGGCCTGGCGGGGGCCGGCGTAGTGCTGTTTCGTGGCTGCTGGCATAGCAAGATGAGCTGGCCGGTACGCGCCCAAGGTTATTGCTATCAGGTATGCCTAGGCTGCGGCATCAAGCGTCTGTTTGACGAAAAGGCGTTCCGCGGCTACGGACCCTACCAATACGATCTGAATCGGCTTATCAGCTGGGATCGTGACCAGGGACAATCTTCCGAGCAGCGTCCTGCGTAAACTTCAACCTTTATTGGAATGCGAACCATACGTTGGACCCGTCGCGAGGTATTGCGAGAGCGCGCCCACATCGCTAATGCATGAGAACCAGCAACGTCACTGAGGGGCGTGTGTTGCCGAGGCTAAGATTTGGTCATGGAGTACGGGCCTGACCCAATAGCCTCGTCCTATTTGGCGGCAGCTGCGGTTGCGCCGCGCCGCAAACGGCGGCATCCTCGCCATCAGGTCAGCAGTTTGGCCTACGTCAATGTCAATCAGGGTAATGGCGGGATTATTCGCGACCTCGCCGAAACCGGAATTGCTATTCAAGCCGTTGCTCCGTTGCAAGCCAGTGAGCAAGTGCAGCTACGATTCGAATTGGTGAGTCCGCGACTTCGCGTGGAAACGATGGGCCGGGTTGCCTGGGCAGATTCTGGCGGACAGGCTGGTATTGAATTTACTGCGCTGCCGCGGCGCTCTCATCGCTTGCTGAAAGATTGGCTTTTCACGCACTTATTAAGCTCGGCGCAGAACGCTGCATGGGACACGCTCTTTACCAACGGCAAATCAGGCGCAGAGTCTCAGTTGCAATTCTCGGCTGTGGCACGCCCGCCGATACGGCTACCAGCAAGCGTCTCCACCGAGTTGGTGTCGAATGAGGCGAGACGCGCCACGTTGCGCATATTAGGAGTTCGCGTCGGCATTCAGCCTCACGTGCTTTCACGATTGCTGGATGGCCTGATCTTGCTCGCGGCCGTGCTGCTCTTCTGCATAGTCGGCATAGCGATAACACACATTATCCCGAGTTGGCCGACGGCATTAGTTATGGTAGCGGTGCTCACGAGCGTTATTGCGTGCCTGTACGGGTTCTTGTTTAACTTTTGGATTGGTGCCACACCGGGAGCAAGTCTAGCTCAACTCGCTTGCCGCTCAGGTGAAATGCACCTGGAGGAAGAGGACCGACCGCGATTTCGGTAGAGCGGTCGTTTGTAGTCATTTGCCTAGTAGCTGGCCAACGAACTAAGGACCCCAGAGTAAGGATGTGGAGGGGTCTAGTGGGTGAAGTACTGCCGCTCCAGCCAGAGCTGAAGACTGCGTTTGGCTCGCGGTTTAATATCGACAAATCTAATCCCCACATTTCCTTCCTGGCCGGTCCACGCAATCTCGCCTAGAACCTTCATGCGACGCTTCGTTCCGGGTAGTGCGAAGTGAGCTTGAACAAGGCCGCTCAGTGGAACCGGTCGCCGCAGGCGAATGCCGATTCCTCCCTGACTGACATTGCGCAGGTGCGCTGCTACGCGGCTTTTTGCATTCCAGTCCAGGGACACGGGTGCGTTTAGACCCTCGCGATGATAGCGCAGTCTGCCTTCGATAATGAGGTTGCGCGCCGCCGATAGCGTGTGAACGGCCTGCTCGACAGAAATCGGTTTCTGAAAAATGAACGACGCTCCCTTGGCTTCGAGGCTGTCTCGTCCCTCCGAACCGCTGACAATAACCAGTGGTACAGAATTCCGGATCGTGCCGTTGAGCACGTCACGCAGGAACCGCGACGCGCCATTCAGGTCGCAATCTACGATCAGCGCATCGATCTTCGATTTCGCGAGCTTCGCCTGCGCCCGCTCCGGCTCGCATATGACATCGACCCCGATATGCAGGCCACCGAGAATGCACTCGAGCACGCTGACTTCTGGCCAATCGCGGGAGATCACTACTGATGAAAGCGTCATGACCGCAACTCTAGTCTGCTGCGCGGGTCGGCCACAGATAACCAAAGTAATTTGGGTGTCGGACTTCGGGATCTTTAAATGCGGCTGGGAACTCCGAGGTCCGGTGCCGGACGGCCTCCGGCCACATTTTCCTGGCTGCGATACCACTCGATGGTCCGCTGCAGGCCCTCCTCGAAGTCAATTTTCGGTTTGTAGCCGAGGTAATTTTCCGCTCGAGAGGTGTCGGCCAGCGAGTGCTTTACATCTCCTGCACGCTCTGGGGCGTATTTAACCTCTCCGGTGTAGCCAGTCAGCTTCTTCAGTACGCGAAAGGTTTCGTTCAAGTCGGCACGCTGGCCGGTAGCCACGTTGAATACCCTTCCGGCAACTTCGCCCGCTGGCGCCCTGCACGCGAGCAGATTTGCCTCGACGGCGTTGTCAACGTAGGTGAAATCGCGGCTCTGAGTGCCATCGCCAAAGATTGTTGGCTGCTCTCCCTTGAGCATCTGTGTGATGAATTTTGCCAGCACACCCGAATAGGGAGACGTCGGATCCTGGCGCGGGCCGAAAATGTTGAAATAGCGCAAACAGACTGTCTCCAGCGCATAGCAGCGATAAAAAGAAATCATGTAATACTCGCTGGCCAACTTAGCGACCGCATAGGGCGAGATCGGATTTGGAGGCATGTCCTCGTGCTTGGGGAGGGTGGGTGTATCGCCGTATGCAGAAGACGAAGCGGCGAACACGACCCGCTTGACTTTCGCATCACGCGCGGCGACCAACAGGTTTACAGTGGCATCCACGTTCGAGCGATTGCTGCCCAGCGGATCAAGCACGGACTTTGGTACGGAGGGAATAGCGGCTTGGTGCAGCACATAATCCACTCCAACGCAGGCCGACTGCACGGCTTGAATCTCGAGCAGATCCGCCTCACGAAAATCTACGCGGCCCATAATTTCAGCGATGTTCTCCGTCTTCCCGGTGGACAGATTGTCGATTCCGCGCACCTGGTCTCCCTGAGCCAGCACCGCCCGTGCCAGTGATGATCCAATAAACCCGGCAATGCCCGTAATAAGGTAAGTGGCCATAAGCAAGTTCATCATAACGGATCGAAAAAGGAGCCGCAGCCTGAGAGGATCAGATGATGACTACGACGGTGATGATCGTCGCGCAGGATTGTCCAGGATTGAAGTTTGCGCGCACGGTTTGGTTCAGGGGAAACAAGCTGGTTTGATCGCCGCAAAATCCAAACGTTGACGATGTGCCGTTCTGAAGGAAAGTCACGAACGTGACTTGCACTGTGCCATCAGTCACGACACCTAGTTGCACGATGCTGACCGATCCCGTGACGGTTGATCCGGTCTGAATGGCGCCACGAAAAAACACGTTGCCGCAGCCGCTGGAAAACATGAGCGACGAAACTGCCAGGACTAGCTGGAGGAGGCGTTTCACTGGGCACCTCCGGGTGGGAGCTTAACGAGAGTGTACACCCGTGCAGGCGTTTTAGGCCTGCCGTAGCTCGCGATAGCTTTCCACGGCAGCCCGGATCTTTTGCCAAAGCTCTTCCCGCCCGGCGCCAGTCCTAGCCGAGTATGGAATGACGCGTGTACCCATGTATTCCTGCGAAATGCGTTCAAGCGAATTGCGTAGCTGATTTCCCGAAAGCCGGTCACTCTTGGTTCCAACGATGAGAGCAGGACGCCCGCTGTGGTTCAAGAATTCCAACAACTGGCGGTCGCTTGCTTGCGGTGGGACGTTGATATCAATCAGCGCAAGAGAAAGCACGAGGGATGGCCGTTCGCGAAGATACGGTTCAATGAAACCTGGCCATTGACCTGACATTTCCTGTGGCACACGGGCATAGCCATAGCCCGGCAGATCTGTGAAAACCAGTTCAGGCCGAGGCTTCCCGGGCCAACGGACTTCAAAGAAATTGATTGATCGTGTGCGCCCAGGCGTGGAACTGGTACGGGCGATCTTGCTGCCGAGCAGGGAATTAATCACACTTGACTTGCCAACGTTCGACCTCCCAAGGAACGCGACTTCGGGCAGGCTAGGAGCAGGGAATTGATTTGGATCGGTGGCTGCGGTAACGAATTGGGCCAAAACTCTCATTTCAGGAGGACGGTCGCGATACGATCGTTACAGGCCGAGCGGACGCTTATTGTGTACATCCACTTCTTTTACGGGCTTGAGTTTGTGCCAGAAATATAAGATGGCAGCTACCACAATGCCGATAGCCACACTGATAAGAAAGAACCAACGGTAGGCCGGCAGCGCAATCAGAAGAATGGCAACCACACCCACCGCGACCAGTAGGCCAGCGATGCCTCTAAAGTAGCTCGTCGGCTCGGGTTGGCGATGCGGCTCCATGGCCAGTGCCTAGAATCATTTTAGGCTGCCTGAGGATTTGCGACCAAACCCAACGACCCGTGCCTGCGGGCCTGCTGGATGCGGAATTCCAGCTTACTGATGTGCGGCGGGACCTTCCGTTGGTTGCGGAGCAATTCCGGCAATGGGCTGTGCTGTGGCTTCTGGAATCTGCGGCAGCGGCTGCTCGAGAGCCAATGCCAGCACCTGATCCATGGTCTCGACAAAGTGCAGTTTCATAGCATTGCGCAGATTTTCGGGAACCTCGGCAAGATCTTTTTCGTTATCTTTAGGAAGGATCGCTTCAAAGAGTCCAGCGCGATGCGCGGCAAGTAATTTTTCTTTTAGTCCGCCGATGGCAAGTACCTTACCGCGCAGTGTGATCTCGCCCGTCATTGCCAGATCACGACGCACCGGGATTTTACTTAGCGCACTGGCAATTGCTGTGGCAATAGTAATTCCGGCGGAAGGCCCATCTTTCGGAATCGCGCCTTCGGGCACATGTACGTGGATGTCCAGGTTACGGTAGAAATCACGAGTGAGGCCGAGGCGGTGAGCGCGCGAACGGACGTAAGACATGGCCGCTTGCGCTGATTCCTGCATCACGTCGCCCAGCTTGCCGGTAAGCGTCAGTTTCCCTTTTCCGTCAACCACAGTGGCTTCGGTGCTGAGGATGGAGCCTCCGACCTCAGTCCAGGCGAGACCGGTCACTAAGCCGACTTCACTCTTTTCGTGCGCCAGAGTGTCGCGGAACTTGATTACGCCGAGGAAATCGTTCACGTTTTCGGAGCTGATCGAAACGTTGTAGCTTTCGCCCTCTTTCACCACCTTGCGGGCGATTTTGCGACAGACATTTCCGATTTCCCGTTCCAGATTGCGCACACCGGCTTCGCGGGTGTAGGAGCGGATCAGAGACGTGATCGCATCGTCCGTGAACTTGACGTTCTTCTCAGTAAGCCCCGCTTGCAACATCTGTTTCTTGACCAGGAATTGCTTGGCAATTTCGACCTTCTCCTGCTCGGTATAACCATGCAGGCGTAACACCTCCATGCGGTCGGTGAGCGCAGGAGGAATGGTGTGCATGACGTTCGCGGTCGCAATGAAGAACACCTGCGAGAGGTCGTACTCGACATCGAGGTAGTGATCCACGAACATGTAATTCTGCTCTGGATCGAGAACTTCCAGCAGCGCCGCTGACGGGTCGCCACGGAAGTCCATCGACATTTTGTCGACCTCATCCAGCATGAAAACCGGGTTCTTGGTACCGGCTTTCTTCATCATCTGAATGATTTGGCCGGGGAGGGCACCA
>Ga0209807_1001218_pt1 | contig 12195 bp, 11 predicted proteins | sample GraSoiAngelo_154_FD_186168 | JGI IMG/M metagenome (GOLD analysis project Ga0209807, IMG submission 186168) | Grasslands soil microbial communities from the Angelo Coastal Reserve, California, USA - 14_1009_13_20cm (SPAdes) (version 2) | ecosystem: Environmental > Terrestrial > Soil > Grasslands ... | reverse complement strand
CAACGTCGATTTGTTCTGGCTGCTCGCCCTGATGGCCACTGGCGTATTGATCCTTTTCCTTTGATTTGGTGTTGTCGCCCTTGATAGATTTCGTTATTCACGGATTGCAGGCAATTAGGTAAAGCTGGCGCCGTGGAAATTCTCACTACCGTCGCCAGCGCCAGGTCATTGGCAAAAAACAAGCCTCGCGTGCTAGTTCCAACGATGGGGGCGTTGCACAAGGCACATTCGCAGTTGATTCGGATAGCGCGTGAGCGCGCCGGCACCGATGGCGAAGTGGCGGTGAGCATCTTTGTGAACCCGCTCCAGTTTGAACCGGGAAGCGATTACCAACGATATCCCCGTCCGGAACAAGCCGATGAAGATTTTTGCCGGGAAGCGGGAGTCAATCTTTTATTTAGGCCGCCGGTTGGGGAAATGTATTTTGATGATCGCTCCACATTTGTGGAGGAAACTTCTTTGTCGAGTGTTCTTGAGGGCGAATCGCGTCCGGGACATTTCCGTGGCGTCTGCACGGTCGTCGCGAAACTCTTCAACATTCTTGAGCCGGATGTAGCGGTCTTTGGCGAGAAAGATTTTCAACAACTCGCGATCATTCGACGGATGGTGCGCGATCTCAATTTCAAGATCGCGATCGTCGCTGTGCCGACGATTCGTGAAGGCGACGGCTTGGCTTGCAGCTCGCGAAATGCATATTTGAATCTCGAAGAGCGAAAGCAAGCCGCGGTTTTACGGGGCGCGTTGCTCGCCGCAGCCGAAAAAGTAAAAGCCGGCGAACAATCCGCGAAGGCAATTATCGATCTTGCGCGGCAGATGATCGGCGAAGCGTCACTTGCCCGCATCGATTATGTCGATCTGGTCGATGCAGAAAACTTGCAACCGGTCGAGATCGTTAGGCCGAAGTCGTTGCTCGTCCTGGCGGTCTTTTTTGGTCGGACTCGTTTGATCGACAATATTCTGCTCGCGTGAAGGAATACGACTTCGTTGTCATCGGCAGCGGTATTGCCGGATTAAGTTTTGCGCTGAAAGCGGCGAAGCACGGATCGATTGCCGTGATCACGAAACGTAAAGGCGCCGACACAAACACCGCTTGGGCGCAGGGCGGAATCGCCTGCGTGATGAGCGACGAGGATTCATTCGAGCTGCACGTGCGCGACACGCTGGAAGCGGGCGCAGGCCTTTGTGACGAAAAGGTCGTCCGTACGATTGTGACGGAAGGACCGGCGCGAATTCAGGAACTTGTCGATTTTGGTTTGCAGTTCGACGAGCGCCAAACCATCGGGCAGCGCGAATTCGACCTAGCTAAAGAAGGGGGCCACTCAAAGCGTCGAATCCTGCACGTACGGGATGCAACCGGGAAAGAGATAGAGGAAATTTTGCTGCGCGAGCTCGGCCGGTCCCGCAGTGGCGGGATCGATCTTTTGGAGAATCACATGGCGGTGGATCTGATTACCGCGGCCAAGCTCGGGTTCGCGGCAGAAAATCGCTGTCTTGGCGTTTACGTTCTGGATGAGAAAACCGGTGAAGTAGAAACAATTCGGTCGGACTGCATCGTGCTGGCGACCGGGGGTTGCGGCAAAGTCTATTTGTACACGACCAATCCGGATATCGCGACTGGAGATGGTGTGGCGATGGGATGGCGGGCGGGCGCTGCGATCGCAAACATGGAGTTCATGCAATTTCATCCGACGTGCCTTTTTCATCCCGAGGCAAAATCATTTCTCATTTCCGAGGCAGTGCGCGGCGAAGGCGGTATTTTGCGTAACCGTCGCGGCGAAGATTTTATGAAACGGTACGCTTCGCGCGGCTCGCTCGCTCCGCGCGATATTGTAGCGCGCGCGATCGACGCGGAGATCAAGCGCTCCGGCGCAAAATGCGTGTTTCTGGACATTACTCACAAATCGCCCGAATTCATTCGGGAGCGGTTCCCGCACATTTACGAGACATGTCTGCGATTCGGGATCGACATCTCGAAGCAACCAATTCCGGTCGTGCCGGCGGCGCATTATCAATGCGGCGGAGTTAAAACCGACGTAAATGGCGCGACGAGTTTGCGTGGTCTATATGCAATCGGCGAAGCGGCCTGTACTGGATTGCACGGCGCAAACCGCCTTGCGAGCAATTCGCTCCTCGAAGGTCTTGTGGTGGCGCATCGCGCCGCGGCAGCTGTGCTGGAGGGGCAACGCCACGCACATCCCGCCGGAAAAATTGCGCTACCTGAATGGGAATCGGGCAACGTGCAGGACGTCGATGAGCTGGTTGTGATTTATCACAACTGGGACGAGATCCGGCGTCTGATGTGGGATTACGTAGGAATTGTGCGCACCGACAAACGGCTACAGCGGGCCAGTGCGCGGTTACGAAACCTTCAGCGAGAGATCCGCGAGTTTTACTGGAACTTCAAGGTGTCGGTTGACCTATTGGAGCTCCGTAATCTAGCGACAGCGGCAGCGCTCATTGTCGACTCCGCGCTGAGCCGACAAGAAAGCCGGGGGCTTCATTATACGCTCGATTATCCCGAGATGGAAGATCGACAATTCAAGCATGAGACCTTGCTCACCCGCTGAATGCGGGTCCGCCCTTCCCAGGACGTTTGAAAACTGGCGGGTCGGACCTGTTTTTAAAATGGAAAATGCCTTGCCTAAATGCATGTCATCAGATAGAAGGGTGGCGGCAGTTTTGCACATGAAGAGGCTTTTAGCGGTTTGTTTGACTCTGGTGATAGTGGGCGCGGCTAAAGGCGACGAACAATCGACTTCGCCATACGCAACTGCGGCGGATTTTGCCAAATACGCGATGAAACTTCGCGAGCAGGCGCTGCTCAAAGTCGAACCACAAGTTTTTGTGCCGACAAGTTCACGTCCTACGACGCAACGTTCCCCGTGGAAGACGAACATCGTCACCACGGTTTTTTGGGTTGGCGAACAAGCCGGGGGTAATAATCCGGTGCCGAATTTCAAGAGCAGCTGGGATGCAAATTGGACAGGCAGTTACGGCGGCTTCGATAATCCCGATTCATCGTCGCGACGCAATTACATTCCAGTGTCTTTTATCCCGCACCAAAATCCCTTCTACTGTGCGCTGCCGTACAACGACGTCACGCACGGTCAGTTCAAACCGGAAGCGCCGCTCGTCATCCCGTGGTTCAAACAGGCGTACACGGGACCTGGCCAATCGGTGTGCAAAGATCACTGGATCGCCATTCGAAAAGGCAACCGCACCTGCTACGCGCAATGGGAAGATTGTGGCCCTTTTCGCACCGATCATTTTCAGTACGTTTTCCAAAATGAGCGGCCGAAGCCGAATCTCAACCATGGGGCAGGCCTGGACGTTTCGCCGGCCGTCCGTGATTATCTCGGGCTCGCGCCGACCGACGTAACGGATTGGCAATTTGTCGAAGTACGCGACGTGCCTTCTGGTCCGTGGCGAAGCTACGGCGAAAACAATCACTTCGTCATTGCGCGCCGACAAACGGAAAGGCGCCTCGCCGAACGAACCTTGGAAGCCGCCAAGAAGTAATCGATCAAGCCGAACTTCCACGGCTTAATCGGGATGCGCCCAAAGAACCTTCACGAGCCTCCTGGCAATCGTGCTGGAGAAGGAGTTGCCGATCGTGCTGGTGCTGGAGTGCTCTCGCGCGTCTCAGCGGACGCCGGAGAGGGCTGTGGGACTGCCATGCGAATCAGTTCTGATACGGTGACGAATTTAAAACCTTTCGCCGCAAGTGCATCGAAAGTTGACGGCATGGCGTCGATCGTGCCCGGGTGAATGTCGTGGGACAACACGATTGAGCCCGGCCGTGTTTCTTTGAGAATTCGATTGCGAACTACAGACGGCCCCGGTCGTTTCCAGTCATACGGATCCACGTCCCAAAGAATGATTTGATATCCGAACTGATCGTGGATCCAACGTTTTTCGCGCGGCGTAATGGATCCATAAGGTGGTCGCAACAACGTCGGTCGCGAGCCTGTGGCGCTTTTGATTGCGTCGTCAGTTCGCTGGACTTGGCTGCGCACACCGTCGTCCGACATCTTCCCAAAATTAGGATGTGACCAACTGTGATTTCCGATTTCGTGACCTTCACGCGCGGCGCGCGCAACGATCTCAGAATGTTCTGCGACATTTTCGCCGATCACGAAGAAAGTCGCTTTAATCTGGTGAGCTGCGAGGATATCCAGCAGTTTCGGGGTAAGCGTCGCGCTGGGGCCATCATCGAAAGTCATCGCGATGTAGGGGCCATCGACGTGGACAAAACTGAAGGTGATACCCGATTCCGCTAAGGTATCGCGGCTGTTCTTTTCCGGAACCCGCGCTGCAATTGGAAGTTCTGCTCGAAGCTGAGCCGCGACAAGGCCGACAAAACAAGAGAGAACCACACGGGAGACGGACATGAGCGAACGTGGCGAACGGATGCGTGTATTTACCAGAGGCCGACAGTTACGCAAGACGCGACGCGGAAGAAGTAAAAGCGGTGAAATAACAGCGGACTTCTGCGTTGCAACGAAATGAACGCGTACTCAGCCTTTGCGCAATTTCTCCAGCTGCGCGATAAATGCTGCCAGACCGTCGGGGAAGTAGCCGTCGTACTGCCAAAGCTTTTGCCCGTCGCCGTTGAGCACGACGATCGTGGGAAATCCTTCAATCTGATATTGCTGCGCCAGTTCTTGATTCTGCTTCCTTAGCTCGGGGCTTTGCGGCTTAGCGCGCGGAAAATCTACCTCCAACAGTACGAGATTTTCACGCGCGTAATTTTCAAACTGCGATTGCGAGAGAATCTCCTTTTCCAATCTCTTGCACCAACCGCACCAGTCCGAGCCGGTGAAATCTAATAACAGAAACTTGTTGCTCGTTTTGGCTTCTTGCTGCGCTTTCTTGTAATCGCTGAGCCAACTGGACTCAGCCGGTGCGAGCGGCGCAATCTTTGGCCTTGAGCGCGAGCAGCCGGGAAGGAAAAGGAAAATACAGGCTGCGGCAGCGAGAAAAATCAAATGATGGTTTTTCACACCGCCAATCTCGACCAGACGATAACCCGGCGCAAGGGACGGCAAAACGAACCGTCCCTGCGAGAATTATTCCTCTATTCTGTTCGGAAATAGCCCGACGTCGAAACACCGGGCTACAAACGAATCATGAGATTCTAACGCAGATGCCCAGAGACGAGCTTGGTCATCTCGAACATGCTCACCTGGCTCTTGCCGTTAAATACCGGTCGGAGGTTGTCGTCCGCGTTGATCATGGTTCTTTTCTTTTTATCCTGACAACCGTGTCTCTTGATGTAGTTCCAAAGCTTTTTCGTAAGCTCGGAACGTGGTAGCGGCGTCGACCCGACGATTGCAGAAAGTTTCTCATCAGGTTGAACCGGTCTCATGAAGGCGGGATTCGGTTTGCGTTTAGAAGGTTTCTTTTTGGTTTTCGGCATGGACGCTGATTAACGTTTCGCTCGCAAGAGGGCAATACTAATTTTAATGAAATGAGAAATTTTTTTGCTAGGCTGCCCGGCGGACCGCCAGCGCCGCCAGGTCATCTGGCAAAGTATCTTTGCCATTGTCTGGTGCCGCTTGGTTTAATATTCCCCTGAGAAGCGCATCCGCACTCGTCGCGGAGTGATTGAGCATTTTCGCCAGCTGCTCTGGAGTTAAACGGACTCGATCGCCTTTAGCCGCACCAAACAAACCATCCGTATAAAGGAGAAAAGCGTCGCCCAAGTTAAGATCGACAATCGTTTCCGTAAATCTAGGATGTTCAATCAAACCCAATGGAGGGGCGATCGATGCGATCGACTCCGTGCCGCCGCTGCGGCGCGCCATCAGGAGCGGAGGATGACCCGCACCCACGACGCTCGCGCGCCCGGTTAACGGGTCGAGCGCAATACACATAGCGGTCATAAAGGAACGTGCGCCGAAAATACTGCGGAAATCGTTATTTACCGCTTCCATTACCCTGGCTGGCGTATCGTTTTCCACGCTGCCATGATGAAAAAGAAGTTTTGCCAGGGTGGTAAGGAGCGCGGCAGCAGCTCCGTGACCGGTGCCGTCGGCAATCCAAAACAACATCCGGCCATCTTTCATTTGTAGCCAACCGTAAATATCACCTCCCACTTGGATGACGGGTCGATAACAGGCGGCAACTTCCCATCCTGGCAACTTCGGCGGCTTTTGTGGAATCAAGGACTGTTGCGTCAAGCGGGCGGCAGCCAGATCACGCTCAAGACTGTAGCGCCATTCTTCAAGCTCATCGTTTTGCCGCTCTAATTGGCGCCGCATGGAGCGCAGGCGAAGCTGAGTTTCAATTCGTGCCCGCAACACTGCGGCATTGATCGGCTTAGTTACAAAATCGTCCGCGCCAGCTTGCAAGCAACGCACTTCGCTTTCTTCGCTGCCGTGCCCTGTCAACATAATCGCAGGGATCTGCGCGACTGCCGGATTACTATCCGAGCGAAGGCGTTTTAGCACCTCAGCGCCATTTAGCCCGGGCATATCGAAATCAAGCAGAAGAAGCGAAGGCTGCTTGGCGTGAATAAGTTCCAACGCCTTGGTCCCCTCGTCGCACTCACGGCACTCATAACCGTTGGACGCCAGCAGTTGGACCAGGATTTTGCGACTCATGGTGTCGTCGTCTACGACCAAAATCTGTGTACGAGAGTTCTTCGACATGCTTTCTTTGGATTCGGATGAAAAGCGCCTCCTTATTGTATTCATGCCAATCTTTGCCAAAGCATCGGAACTTGGGATTAATTACAGGCAAGGGAAGGAAGCTCAAGGCGCGGACCCCAAAACGCATTCAAGTTTGCTTCTCGATTATGTCAGCGCCAGCAGCGAACTTTCGGATAAAACGATTTAGTGATTGGCAACGACTTGGGATGCAGATACGTTGGGCGCAGCATTCCCAGTTTATGAAATTGTCACTGTCGCTCGCCCTGCTCACCGCCTTCTTTATTTCCTCGTGCAGTGAAGAGCCGCCGCCGCAACCTGCCCGCCATCGCGCAGCAAGTTACCCACCGCCCGGGACCGCAGAATATCCGCCTTCGCAGCAGCCATTCAATCCGAATGGACCCGTTCAGCCCCAAGGTCCACCCCGGGAGGAAAGCGCAGCTTCACCTGTTCCAACGGCTGCGCCGACGAAAGTAGCAAAGGGAGATTATCCGTACGGAATTCCTGTTCCCGGCAAACCGCACCTCGTGGAAAGTCCGTTTTCGCCTGGAAAATACGTGGACGTGGAAGGATTCCCTCCAGGCACGGAAGTAAAGGATCCCTACACAGACAAAATCTTTCTCGTCCCGTAATTACGCCACTGTCCGCCGCGCCTGGCCCATTGATCTGAAGAACCTTTGGATTTTGCCTCTCTGGGGAGAGATGCTGGACAACTTCGCCTTATATCCGATGATGGTCTTCGCCGAATGAGGCGCTCCCCTATGGAATTACGGATCAAACGAGCACCTCGAATTGACATCGAGATCACAGTTCCGGGAGATAAAAGCATTTCGCACCGCGCGGTAATCATTGCGGCTTTATCTAATGGGGTCTGTACTCTCCGTGGGTTTCTTCCGAGCGAAGATTGCATGCACACGGTCAATGCAATGCGCGTTCTCGGTGTTAAGATCGAACAATCTGGGCCGGACACGCTAATCATCCATGGAAAAAGGCGCGTACTGGCGCCGCCCCAAAAGCAAATCGATTGCGGAAATTCCGGGACGACCATGCGACTCCTTGCTGGTCTGCTCGCAGGTCAGACATTTGAGAGCCGCCTCGTGGGGGACGCCGGGCTCTCTCGACGTCCCATGGACCGTGTGATCGCGCCGCTTCGACAGATGGGCGCAAACATTCTCGCTGAAGGTCCGGAACAGACGCCACCGCTCCGCATCCGTGGCGGCTCCTTGCGGGGAATTCACTATCGACTCCCGATTGCGAGCGCGCAGGTCAAAAGCGCATTGCTCCTGGCGGGTCTGTTTGCCAAGGGCAAAACCACTATCGAGGAGCCTTCAATCACGCGAAATCATACTGAACTAATGCTGAATTATTTTCTCGTGCGCACGGCAAAAAATGGCAATGGCGGCGTCAGTGTCTTCGGGGAACAAGTTCCGGAGTCCCGCGATTTTACTATTCCGGGTGACATTTCCTCCGCAGCCTTTTGGCTGGTCGCGGCGGCGGCCCAACCGCGAGGTCATCTTCTTGTGCGCGACATTGGTTTAAACGATACGCGGACGGCGTTACTCGGCGTACTGTTGCGAATGGGCGCGCAAGTGCGCGAAGCCGTCGAAGATGTCGGTCAGCTTGAACCGAGAGGAGTCGTTGAGGTCACGGGCGTCCCGCTCAAGGGCACCGTTATTCAGGGCAAAGAAGTGCCACAGCTGATTGACGAGCTGCCGGTAATCGCAGTAGCCGGTGCCTTGGCAAATGGCACAACGATCATTCGCCATGCCCAGGAATTACGTCTGAAAGAAAGCGATCGCATTGCCGCGATCGCGCACAATTTGCGCACCATGGGCGCGCAGGTTGCCGAAATGACTGATGGTCTCGAAATTCATGGTCCTGCTACCCTGCACGGAGCACGTGTGGCGAGTTTCGGCGATCATCGCGTTGCGATGGCGTTTGCCATTGCGGGTCTCTTTGCAGATGGCGAAACGATTGTTCAGGACGCGGACTGCGTTCGTGAATCTTATCCGGGATTCGATGTAGTGCTTGAAAAGTTCACCAATCCGAAGCGGATGCAGATGAGCACGCCAGTTATCGGCTCGTTAACTCCTGCCCCGGTCGAGGAAGCATGATTGGCAAGCAGACATTTGCCTGCGTGCCTTTGGGCGCTTGCCCCGCATCTTTCCGACACATTAATTTCGGACATGGGGAAAGATTCTTATCGCGTCGTTGCGATTGATGGCCCGGCCGCTTCCGGGAAGAGCAGTGTCGCTCGCGAGCTTGCGCGGCGACTCGGGTTTGCCTTAGTGAATTCAGGTGCGATTTATCGCGCGATCACCTGGCACATCCTTCAAAACGGGATAAATCCTGGCGACACAGTGCGCGTCACCCAAGCTGTTGAGTCAGCCAGGATTGCTTGCCATCTTGAGAATAACGAGTCGCGCGTCTTCATCGACAACGTCAATCCAACGAATTACTTGCGCGAGGATCGAGTGAATGAAGGTGTTTCCCGCGTCAGCACCATTCGACGTATCCGCGACATTGTAGTCAACAAAATGCGCCATTACGCACGCAGCCACGACCTGGTTGTGGAAGGCCGCGACATTGGCTCAGTGGTTTTTCCAGACACGCCCTACAAATTTTACGTCGACGCTTCGCCTGACATACGTCTTCAGCGCCGCCTCGCGCAAGGACAGCGTGACGAAATCGCTGCGCGCGATCATGCCGATTTTTCACGCCTTGCGTCGCCGCTCATTGTTGCCGACGACGCGCTTGTCATCGATACCTCGCATCTCACGATCGAAGAAGTCGTTGGGCAAATCATGGCGCAACTGAGGCTCAAAGGGCTGGCGCTTTAACCCTTTGCCGCTTTACGGCTTGAAACCATGAATCCCTACTACTGGATCGGCTATCATCTTTCGCGGCTAATCGGGCGGCTGTTTTTCCGGCTTCGCATAATTCATCGTGAACGGATGATTCAAACCGGTCCGGTAATTCTGGCGATGAATCACCAGAGTTATCTCGATCCACCCCTTGCCGGTGTTACATGCGATCGCGCGATCTATTTTCTGGCGAAGAGGACGCTCATCGATGTGCCGGTGCTCGGCTGGCTTTTGCCCAAGCTGAACGTTATCCCGGTTAACCAGGAAGGGATCGACCGCAGCGCCCTCAAGGCATTAATTCGTGTTCTCAAGTCCGGGAACGCAGCCTTGGTTTTTCCCGAAGGCGCGCGGACACTCGACGGCGATTTGCAGCCCGCTCAGCCTGGGCTGGGACTCGTGGTTGCAAAAACACTTGCCCCGGTCGTGCCGATGCGGATCTTTGGCGCGCATGAATCTTTGCCGCGTGGCGGCGGCGGTTTGCACTTTGTGCCAATCACCATTGTCGTTGGGGAACCGATCTTTTTTACGGCGACCGATCTCGGATCGCGGGGCAAGGATCTGTACGGACGGCTAAGTCAACGCGTGATGGACGCGATCGCCGCGTTGCCTCTGGATTAATCTGCGTTTGCGCGTGCAGGATCGACATCGATATTTCAGGGGTGAATTCATATCCGGCTAGCGAAGAACAGCCGTCCCGACCTCGCAGAAGCGGCGTTGTTCTTATGCTCATAATCGTCATGTCAATGGCGCTGCTGGCGCTTTATGCGAATATCCAGCGTTGGCGCCGAAGCCAGGTCGAAACGGTTATCGTCACACCGGCAGCGTCACCCTCATCAACAACTCCTTAAATATCGCCCCACCGCGCGATTCATTTCATCGCTTGTTCGAATAATCGAAAACGACAGCGGTCTACGGATGGCAATGAAAGAGTTTCCAGCAAGCGGCCTGCTTCGTATCGCTCGATCACGCGCAGATTCGTTCGGCGGATATCGATTGGCCAGGCGATGTGCCTGCTCTACAATTGCGGTCCGTCCCTACCAACGCTGGAATCTTGCACTACTTCTTTCGCCTGCTGCGCAGCCAGCCCGCGCGCGTAAGTTAGCGTGTCGATGGCATCCACATTTTTGTCGCGTCGTATCGCTTTGATCCGTGGGAAGCGCAGCGCGAGTCCACTTGCATGCCGCGAGCTTGGCTGAATTGAATTGAACGCAATTTCGAGCACGATGTCCGGTTTTACCTCACGATAACGGCCACGATCCACAATTGTATTTTGTTTGAAATACTCGGTTAACTCGGCAATCTCCGCATCGGTCAATCCGCTGTAGGCTTTGCCGATAGGCAAAAGTTCGCCGCTCGTTTCGTCGCGCACAGCAAATGTGTAATCGCTCAACACGTTGTTGCGCTTGCCATGGCCAAGTTCCGCGGCGACGACCACGACATCGAGCGTCGCCAGCTCCTTTTTTAACTTGAACCAGAACATCCCGCGCCGCCCGGGTGAATAAAAACTCTCCGGATCTTTGATCATGAGACCTTCGTTCAACCGGCGCCGTGCTTGCTGGAAGATTTGCTCGATCTCGACTGCGGAACGCGCGGGAAACACTTCCGCCCTTTGAAACCGCCGCGGCAATTGCAACGTCCCAAGCGATTCGCGCCGCTCGCGCAGTGTTGTTTTCAGCAACGAGTGCCCGTTAAGCCAAAGAAGATCAAAGATGGTAAATGCCACCGGTATATTTGCTGTGCTGTCCTCGAATAAATCCGGGCTATCGCCCTTGCGGCCGAGCCGTTTTTGCAAATCGAAGAATGTGAGCCTGCGACCTTCTTCAAAGGCAATAATTTCCCCATCGACAATCAACTCCTGTTCGAATTTCCGCGCTTGCTCCGCTAGGTCCGCGAATTGATCAGTGATACGCCGCAAATCGCGCGAATAAATTTCGACTCTCTGTGCGCTGCGATGAAGCTGCGCGCGGATCCCATCGAATTTATCTTCGACAAAAACTGTAGTGGCCGTGTCAGCCGCAGAAGTCTTGGCATTAACAAACCGTTCCCAGACTGCTTCAGCTGTTGGTTCGGGAGTCGCAAGCATGCACTTGATCGGGCGAAAGATCGACAATTCCGCACGATCCAATTGCTTTTGGGAAGCGAGCGCTGCGGTTGCGCCAATATCGCCCAGCACCATATTCGCCTCTTTGACCTGAGCCAGCGGCTCCTTGAACGCACGGGCAATCGCTTCTTCCAGAAGCCCCTCACGCAAACCGATGCGCAAATCTCCTGTGAGAATTTTAATCACATACTGGCCCTCACGCGCGGAAAGTCTGGCCAGGCGTGATTGCAATAATTCGGTTTTCGCGCTTGGGCTGCGCGTCCTATGTAAGATCTCGAAGAAATCGCGCGACTGCGCGAGACCGAATGATTCGGGCCTTGTCCGATCGTCGAGCGCTTCAAACGCCGTTTTTCCGGCATCGCCGTGGCTGTGGGCAATACGGAGAAATTCCGCGTCGCCCAGTTTCGCCGTGCCCTTGATTGCGCGATAAACGATCGATCCTCCTACCTGCAGTGTGCGGTGATCGCTCTGGGTAAAGGCTCTCCCAGTAAAATATGTTGTCGCAATCGAAAGCTGATCCCGATTGAGCGTGCGTAAGTAATTCGCGAGAAACCGTATCTTTTCGAGCTTCGCTGGCATA
>Ga0209807_1001216_pt1 | contig 12198 bp, 8 predicted proteins | sample GraSoiAngelo_154_FD_186168 | JGI IMG/M metagenome (GOLD analysis project Ga0209807, IMG submission 186168) | Grasslands soil microbial communities from the Angelo Coastal Reserve, California, USA - 14_1009_13_20cm (SPAdes) (version 2) | ecosystem: Environmental > Terrestrial > Soil > Grasslands ... | reverse complement strand
GTCAACTCCGAGTACTATGACGCCCAAAATATGTTTATTCAGAATGTTCTAAACTATTCGCCGAATACGGATAGCTACGACGACAATTATTCTTTGGGAACAAAATTATCTGGTAGCTTCGCCAGCACGCTCGTGGGAAATGCAATCTCGGGTGGTCATCTTCCGGCCGACGCCAACGGTATCTACATCCTGAGCATATCACCGGATGTCAGCATCCCAAAGAGTACCTGGTGCGCCTACCACACTCACTCGACCAGCATTGTCAGCGGCACCGATATCAAATACGCCGTTGCCCCCGATCCGCCATCGTCGTTATACAGCGGATGTTCTGGTAATGTGGCCAACTACGGCGATACGACTAGCCCCAATGGCGACATCGGCATGGACGCGGTGGCCGACGATTTGATCCACGAAATTTCTGAGACAGTCACCGATCCAGACCTGAGTGCCTGGTACACAAAGAATGGGGCGGAGAATGCTGACCTCTGCAACTTCGTGTACGGCGCAACGTTCCTTGCGCCCAACGGATCCCACGCGAACCATACGTTTGGGACCAGGAATTATTTGGTGCAGGAGATATGGGATCGGATTGGATCGTTCTGCGCGCTGAGCCACTGAGCATCAACTGTTTTCTAGCGGTCAAAGACGGACGGCCATCGTCGCGCCCCATGCAGGACGCGCAATATTTCCACGACAGTTCCGTGCACGCGATAGGGCACTATGTAGGGTGTATGGGACACGACCAGTTCGCGCGTACCGGGCACGCGGCCGGCGCGCCCTAACGAAGGATATTGTTTAAGCTGCTCCACCGTCTCGTAGATTCTTTCCACCAGCCGCGCTGCCACCGCTGCATTGTCCCGTGCAACGTATTCTGCCTCAGCGTCCAGATTTGCCAGCGCCGCACGCAGCCACCTAACTTCCACGACGCTTCCACTTACTTAGAACTTGTTTGACGTCCTTCTCAGCGGCAAATTCACCGCGATCAGCTTCCGCCACTCCCTTTTTTATCTCCTCGATTTGCCATTCATTCAGGGCAACGTATTCGCGAATGGCTTCTGCCGCAATAAACGATCGACTACGGCTCGTTGCGCGGGATAAACGATCCAGTTGCTTCTTCAACTTGGGTTCAAGGCGGAGACTGAGAAGGGAGGATCGGGACATAATGTATACATCATAGATCAAACGTACACATTGTGTTATGCCGTCGCCCCAAACCGCACTGACACTAGTTTAGAAACTCCCGGTTCCTGCATCGTCACACCGTAGAGCACCGGCGCAATGCTCATCGTCTTCTTGCTGTGAGTAATGAGCACGAATTGTGTCTGCACCGACATTTCTTGGACTAACTCGGTAAAGCGCGCAATGTTCGCCTCATCGAGCGGCGCATCCACTTCGTCTAAAATGCAGAACGGGCTGGGCTGGTACTGGAAGATGCCAACCAGCAAGGCCAGCGCGGTCAGAGCTTTTTCGCCGCCAGAGAGCAGCAGAACATTCTGCAGCTTCTTGCCCGGAGGCGATGCCACCACGTCAATCCCGCTCTCTGCGCTGTTCTCCTCGTCGGTGAGGCGCATGAAAGCATGTCCGCCTCCGAAAAGCTTTTTGAACGTCGTCTGAAAATTTTCGTTGATTTTGCCGAAAGCTTCCACGAACTTCTGCCGCGAGAACGTATCGATTTCGCGGATCGTCGCCTGCGTGTTCTCAATGGATTCCAGCAGATCTTTTCTCTGTGTCTCTAGAAATGCATGGCGCTCAGCAGTTTCCTTGTACTCTTCCAACGCCATCATGTTCACCGGACCCATAGCATCGAGCCGTGTTCGCATCTCGCGATAAATCTGATCTTCGACTGCGAGCTGCTCGCCTTCAGCAATCGGAATCGTCGCATCCGCCATCAATTCCAAGCGCTGCGCGCCCAATTCATTTAAACAAGTCTCGCCCATGTACTGGACATCGGACTGCAATTTGGCCGCAGCCGCTGAAAGCTCGCCCCTGCGATCGCGAGCGTGATCCAGCAACTGCCGCGCGTTTCGCAAGGCTTCATCGATCTCAGCTAATCGAGCCCGAACCTGCTCGGTCTCGAACTGTAACAAGCCATCTCGGGCTGCGCTTGCATTGCGTTCCGCTTCCAATTCGACCAGTTGCGTCGCAATCTGCTCGTTTTCCGCCTCACGTTGCAGCTTCTCGGCATGCGAAGCTTCAATCTGCGCGCGCAACGAACTCACCCGCTCGCTCATTTCCCCAACCAGCGACTCAATTCGTTCCAATACTGCCGCTGCCGCCCGGTGCCGCTCTTCAAGCGTCGCCACTCGCCCCACGCGCCGCGACGCATTTTCCGCAGCCTGATCGCGCCGCGCGCGTAAACCTGCCAACTGCTCGTGCGCGCTGGTCGCGCTCCGCTCCAGTTCGTCACGTTTCTGCTGCAATGTAGAAATCTCGCTTTGGCGCGCGCTAATCAGAGCTTCCTGCTCGCGGCGCTCAGCTCTCAGCCGTTCAAGCTCGCTCTGGCTGATGTCCATCCGTTCGCTGATTCGCGCCATCTCTGAGTCAAGCTGCTGCAAAAGATGGCCGGAAGTCATCGCCTGCTTCTCAGCATCTCGTTTTTCATCTTCAAGACGGTCGAGCAGGGAAGTGAGGTCTTTAATTTCGCGGCCGAGCGTCAGAACCCGCATTTCCTCGGTACGCAACGCTTGTTCCAGCTCTGTCAAGGCGCGCAGCACATCGCGCAGCTCGCGCTTCATTGAAAGTGGACCTTCGCTACGTTGCTTGCCTCCCGTCACCGTCACGTTGTGGAAGCACTCACCCGATGGCGCAAGGAAGAACGCATCAGGATTTTCAAGCGCGAGTTCGCGCGCATTCGCAGGATCGCCGGCAATATAGCCGTCGCGCAACTTGGGCAGGATCACTTCAAGCGACCGCCCGAACCCATTGAGCACCCGAATAGCATTCTTCAAGGGCACAATTGACGGGTTCGGCGCCGCGTGGCGCGCATTCTCGTTTACGACAAAGGAAAACTTCGCCTGCGAATCTTCAGGATGCACCAGGAAAGTCGCGCGGCCATCAACATCGCTGCGCAATAGCCGCAGCCCTTCATCGGCTGCATCCCACGATTTCACCACGATGTAATTCAGTTCATCACGAAGAAAATCTTCGACTACGGCTTCATAGCGCGGCTCGACTTCCAGAAAATCAGCCAACACGCCAGCTGGAGCTAGTCCTCCCTCGAGCCCGCCTGACTGAAAGAGCCGACGGACAGACTCAGTGGAATATCCGTGCTCGGCGATCACTGCCTCCAGCGATCCCTTCTTCCCAATCGCCGATGCATACTCCGCCCGCAAGCTGTCGAGTCGGTTTTTCGATTCCCCCTCTTCACGACGTTTGGACTCAAGCGCCCGCCGCGTGTACGCGATCTCAGTCGTCAACCCCGCGACGCGCTGCGACACCGTTTCAAATTCCAACGCTAACTGCCCGCGTTGGCCGCCGAAAGCCTCCACCTGAGAATTGGCCGCCTCCATGTCAGCGAGCAGGCGCTGCGCCTCGCGATCCACTGCCGCCAGCCGCTCTTCCGCCTGCGTGAGCTGATTGCGCAGATTGGAAACCGCCGCCACAGATTCCATGATCGCCAGCCGCGAAGCTTCCTGCTGCTGCTCCAGTTCCGCCAGCGCCGTTGCCGCAGCAGCCGCCTCCTCCTGACAACGCGCCAATTCCTCCTGCGCCGCGGCTACATCCGCCGCTGCCGAATCCAGCACTTGCTGATTCGAGTCCCTCTCTGACTCGAGCGTCGTCAACCTATGCTGAGCTTGCGCCAACTCATTTTCCGAGGAACCTGCGCGAACGATTAGCTCTGCGCAGCGTTCTTCATTGTGCTGGCGCTGCCCCTGCGCCCGGTCCGCTTCCAGTTTGATCTCATTCAGCCGTTCGCGATTCTCGCGTAGCTCCGCCTCGATTGCGTATCCACGTTGCGTCCGCTCGCCATGCTCTGCTTCAAACTGCTGAACATTCTCAGCCTGCGTCCGCATCTCTTCGGAAACTGTGTTGATCTGCGCGTCGATTTCCGCGCTCTCGCGATCGAGTTGCGCGAACTTGCTGGCCAGCACAACCCGCAGCTTGGCCCGCATTTCATCACGCAGCTTGGCATAGCGCTCGGCCTTCGACGCCTGCCGCTTCAGCGAATTCATCTGCCGTGTAACTTCTTCGAAAATGTCATTCACGCGCGCCAGGTTATGCTTTGCATCCTCGAGCCGCGCTTCCGCCAGCCGCTTCTTCGTTTTGAATTTGGTGATCCCAGCCGCTTCTTCGATAATTGCCCGCCGGTCCGTCGGACGGCTGCTCAGAATCTGCCCGATCCGGCCCTGCTCGATCAGCGCATACGATTCCGGCCCAAGCCCCGTCCCCATGAACAATTCCTGGATATCCCGCAACCGGCACAGCTTCCCGTTCAGCAGGTACTCGCTATCCCCAGACCGGAACAGCCGCCGAGTGACGACAATCTCTCCCGCACGAAACTGCTGCTGAAACTTCCTCCGCCGAATCTTCAACACCACCGCCGGCCCGATATGATGATCCGTAGCGCCGGCGTCCTCGCCCGGCACTGTCGCGGATTCAGCACTCGTAGCGCCGGCGTCCTCGCCGGCTGTCGGGCGGGCGTCTCGCCCGCCGCCGTTGATGGTTTCCACAGCTTGGGAAAGCTCTTGGGTGGCGCAGCGCTTCAGCGCTGCGAATTCCTGCTCCTGATCACCGTCGGCTTTAGCCGCTGAGGGATCACCCTCCACCACTCCCGGCTGCAACTCCTCACTCAGACGCTCCGTCTCCTCCGCCGCCCGCGCCCGCACTTCCGCTTCATCCCAATCATCCGCGGGCATTTCCTCCTGAATCTCAACTTCCGTCGGCTCATTCGCGTCCGCCCCGTCATACTCCTCAGGATTAATCAGCGTCAGCGACACCTCCGCCATCCCATTCGGCTTGCGATCGCGCGTGCCCGCAAAAATCACGTCCTCCATACGCGATCCGCGCAGCGTCTTCGCCGACTGCTCTCCCAGCACCCACGAGATGGCATCGGCAATATTCGACTTGCCGCACCCATTCGGCCCGATGATCGCCGCAATCCCGTCCCCATGAAACTTCAGTTCGGTGCGGTCCGAGAACGATTTGAACCCGAGAATCTGCAGCTTCTTCAGTTTGAGCAACGGAAACTCCTGTAGCGCCCCAATCGTGGCGGCTGTCTAGTCGATGTTGATGACGCGTAGCGCCGCCGCCCTGGCGGCTGTCCAGGCGTAGAAATATCGCGGTGCACGTACTTTCGCCGTTCGATGAACGATGCTTCAGCCCGGTTTACCAACAGGGTTCCTCCGCGCTTCGCTCCCCTTGTTTGCCGGCCCGGGCTGGACGGGGCAGGGCACAAATTAGAGCTACTGTAACGGCGAAATCCCGCCGGGGTCAAGGAATAAAACACCATATCTTGTATGACCTTACAGGAGGCACCATCATTTTGCACACACAATGCAGCACGCGCCTATAAAATTGATGGGAAAAGAAGAAGGAAGGGAGAATCGCGAGAGCGGAGTTATTCTAGCGCAGTCAAGAAGGCTGCGCAATCAGGAACGGCGCAAACGCTAACTACTGCAGCATCGGCGAGCAGCACGGTTTCTGGACCGGCTTCGGTTCCATCAACTCCACTCGCGTGAAATTCGGATCGTACAAATTAAACTGCCACTTGCCATCGCGCCCGATCTGCGGCTTCTCTGACGCTTTATAGCCGCGCTTCAGCGCGGTCTCATATCCTGCTTTGACGCTGGGCACGCCTAAAGCGAGATGGTTCATCACTCCTAATTCCTGCGGGTCCGGATTATGCACATTTAGCATGTACTCGAGCCAATCCGTTCCATCGGGGACGCGCATGTCTACCCAATCTGTCTCTTTGTCCTTCATCCCGCCGTGCCAGATCTCCTGAAAACCCAGAATGTCTTTATAGAAACGGTCGGCGGCGGCGCGATCGTTGACAACTACACCGATATGAATAATCCGCTGCGAAATGCGCCCCTCCGGCAAAAATTTTCCGAACTCGCGGCTGTGCATCGATCCCGGCCGCAATTCCACGAACTCAACATCATGACCGTCGGGATCGGTAACATCGAATCCGCGGTTTCCATCGCGCATCGGCTCCAGCTTCTCGGGAACCTTCACCCCGCGGCTCTCGAGATACGCGCGAAGCTGCTCAGCATCACTCGTCTCAAAGGAAATGTGCGAAAGCCGGTCCATCTTCGGATCGGTCAGTGCAGGGAACATTTCGATATATTGGTGATCGTTCACTTTGAAATACGTCAGCAGCAACCCAGTCCCTTCCGCAGGCTCTTTGTCCAGGCTGAACGGCTCCTGAAACCCAAGTACGCCTGTACAGAACTTGCGGGCTGCATCAAGATTGTCGGTTCTGAGGCCGATATGAGCCACGCCAACAATCTTGGGGCGAGTGGGCGCCGCCGGCGAGGACGCGACGTTCGGGCCAGCTTGCGCTACGCAAGTCGAAACCAACAGGCAAAGCAACACCGTTTGCAAGATTTTCATGGCGAAAGATGGTGGACTTCCAGGCACGCAACTGTCAAGCGTCGGCGCGGAAGGCAACTCGCCTGGGAGAGTCTCAGATTCCACTGGCCGACGCGATCTGCAGGGCGTAGAGCAGCAGGCCGGCGGCTTTGGTGTCCACCTGGCGGCAGCGATCATGCGCATGACTTGCCCGAGCGTGATCTGGATGGAGTCGGGGTGGGGAAATTTTGCGGGGCCCAGGTCTCGCAAAGGCAGCGAGACCCTTCGACGAAGCTCAGGGCAGGCTGGGGCACCCGCGCGAAACAGAAATGCATAGATGCTTCGTTGCGAGTCCTTCGCAGAGCGAAGGACTCCCTTGGATGACAAAGCGGGAAGTTTATTGGGCAGGTGAGGACACCTGCCCCTACGTGGCTTTAATAGGCGGGCGGGACGCCCGCCAGACAGCCGGCAGGATGCCGGCGCTACGCTAGCGAATTCAAAATCCCCACGTTTCCAAAAATGCGAAAGGATGGGAGATCCGCGCTCCTCAAAAAATCTTTAATGTTTTTGCAAAAAGCAGATTCCTCACCGCTAAAGCGGATTCGGAATGACAAGTCGAGGAGTGAGCCAGAGCAGGGAACCTCAGAGGCTAAAGCCGTCCAGTCTAGGTGCCCCTACCGCAGCGCTGAAGCGCTGCGCCACCCAAATTCAAAATCCCCAGGTTTCCAAGAAATGCGAATGGATAGGGTATCCGGGCAGGAAGGACACCCGCCCCTATGATGGCTTTAATAGGCGGGCGAGACGCCCGCCAGACAGCCGGCAGGATGCCGGCGCTACGGAGCAACTCTAGGAACTTTCTCCGAATAACTGCACTTGCCGCGTTCCGAGAACGGCCTTCGGCAAAACGGGGCACCCCCTTTGACTCGAACGCGGAGTTTCAACGCACGGCGCTGACGGCGCCCATCTCTTGCAGAATTTTTTCGACTTCCGCGGCGGGATTTGCCGCTTGCGTAATCGGGCGCCCGACCACAATGTGTGTTGCGCCGGCCGCGATGGCCTCGGCGGGAGTGACGACGCGGCTCTGGTCTTCGCGATCGGCGCCCGCAGGTCTGATTCCGGGATTCACGATCGCGAAGCCGTGGCCCAGGCGGCTGCGCACCTGAGCGGTTTCGTGGGCAGAAGTCACGATGCCCTGGCATCCGCTGCGGATTGCCAGTTCTGCCAGCCGTAGCACCTGATCCAGAAGCTTGCCGCGCGTGCCGGTTTCTTGCAGATCGGGTTCATCCATGCTCGTCAGCACTGTAACGCCGAGCACAATCAGATCAGGATTGACGCTTCGAGCGGCTTCCACCGCGGCGCGCAACATTTTGCTTCCGCCTGAGGCATGAACCGTCAATATGCTGACGCCAAGCTTGGCGGCTTCGCGAACCGCGGAGCCGACGGTCGTGGGGATGTCGTGATATTTCAAATCAAGAAAGATTCGGCGTCCCGAGGCCACGAACTCGCGCACGATCTGCGGGCCTTCGGCGGTGTAGAGCTGCATACCGACTTTGTAGGTAGACGCGGAGTCGCCCACGGCTGCCACAATCTTTCTGGCGGCGGCCGCAGTGGACACATCCAGGGCGACGATCAGATGCTGACGCGGATCGTTTATCAGTCGACTACGCATCCAGGGGGAGTTTAAAAGATTTGCGGCTGTGGAGCTATGCCTAATACGCCATGGGCCGCAGCATCGCCATGGTTTGCGGTTCGACCAGGTCGAGACGGACCCGTTGCAAACCCTGCGCTTTGAACTGGAGCACGCGAGCGGTGCTGTAAGAAACGTCTATGATTCGGCCCGGAACGATGGGACCGCGGTCATTGACTTTGACCACGACCGAGCGCCCGTTGCGCAGGTTCGTGACCCGCACAAAGCTGCCCAGGGGAAGAGTTGGGTGGGCGGCGGTCAGGTCGTACATGTTGTAAGGCACGCCGCTGGCGGTCGGCTTGCCTTGGAAATAGTCTCCATACCAGGAGGCGGTTCCAACCTGGTAAGGCTTCGCCTTCCGCGATTTATAGCGGACTTCCTTTGCGGCCTGGGTAACGTTACTTCGGTTTGTAGCCGACTCTGAGCTGGTTGGCTTCTGAGCCGCTCCCAGGCTGACGACCGATAAAACTATCGCCAGTCCACGAGCAATACGTCTGCACATTCAGACACCTCGCATCTCTAAAGTCACCTCCCCTACCCAGTCGCCAAGGATTGGGAGATGCTACCGGCGAGAATCAAACCTGTCAATGCTGAATTTGCTGTAGCAAGATAATCAGATGGTAATGGATAGCTTACGTAACTTGCTGGTTACGTTGAGTAAGCTGGTGTATGTTACTGCCTCCTAGTGATTTATCTGTTTACCAGAGAATAAATAACCTGAATTTTTGAGTGTCTGAAATTATTACATGGCTTTGTTTTCTGTAAGTTGCAGCCCAACGCTGAAGCGGTAACCAATATTCAGCTTCGGCGGTCCGGTCAGCGGGGACCGCAAGATGATTTGCAACCGGCCAGGTTTCCGTTAGATTGCAGCTATGGCTCAAGCGCCACCCGTAGTGCTGACTGTTGCTGGCTTCGATCCATCTTCCGGGGCCGGGGTAACTGCCGACATCAAGACCATCGCCGCCCATGGCTGCTATGGGGTGGCGTGTATTACCGCGTTGACGGTGCAATCTACGGCCGGGGTGCGGCAGGTGGAACCAATAAAAGCGGAGTTGATCTCCGAAACTCTCCATGAACTCTGCGATGACTTCCAAATCTCCGCGGTTCGCATCGGAATGCTGGGATCAGCGAAAGTCGTACGCGCGGTGGCAAATTTTTTGGACAAGAAAAAGCTGGAAAATGTGGTGTTGGATCCCATTCTCAAGTCAACTTCAGGCGCGGAATTGATCGATCAGAGCGGGGCGCGCCTCATGGTCGAAAAGCTGCTGCCGCTGGCCACGGTAGTCACTCCTAATGTGGGTGAAGCTTCTGCTCTGACCGGGTTAGCAGTCACCGACCCCGACCAGATGCGAGCGGCGGCCAACAGGCTGCACCAGATGGGCGCTGCGGCGGTGGTGGTCACGGGCGGGCATCTGGAAAAAGCCATCGATCTGCTCAGTTTCAAAACCCGCCGCAGCGTGGAGCAGGAAATTTTCAAGTCTGAGCGCCAGCGTTCCAACTCAACCCACGGCACCGGATGCGCATTTGCCACGGCGATTGCGTGTCACTTGGCTCAGGGGCGGGGCTTGCCGGAGGCCGTGCTGCTGGCGAAGGCGTACATCACGGCAGCGATTGTCAACGCTCATCCGCTCGGACGCGGCACGGGACCGGTTCATCATCTTTACCGGATGCATCAACAGAGACGCGTCGTGATTGCCGATCCTGAGCCGGTGAACTGATCGGGAATTTAAGCACACCTCAAGCCCATCTAAGAGCTTGAGGTGTATCGGATGAGGGAAGAGAGAATCCGTGGGAAACTAATCTTTTGCTTCAGGTGTCTTCTTTAGCAGGATGCCGGCGACGAAGGCTGCGATTGCTCCCAACAAAGCCTGAATACGAAACGCCTGAACCGCTTGCCACTCAAGAACCGTGCGCTCACTGTAGATCCAATCGGTGGCGACCGTGAACAGAACACAAACCGCTCCAAGAAAGAACGCGATCAGCGATGCGGTGGAGAGGCCAAGCCCCTCCTGGATATTGTGGAACTCCAGATAGCGAGTCCAGTTTCGTGCCGATACTGCTGCTTCGCCCTGGCGTGCGGTCCCACAGACGTGGCAGAAACGAGAGCCGACCATAAATTCAGTGCCACAACGCTCGCAGGCGGCGTCGGCGGTACTCTGCTGGGGGGCGGGTGGGCGCCAGAACTCGCGCTGCGTGTTGTGCATGACCTCTGACATATAGCCCTGCCTCTCTCATTCATCTCGCAAGCGAGTGGCCAAAGATGCCAAATCCTAAGTCATTGAGTTCTCGCTTCTTTGACAGACAAATCGCGTTTTGGATTTGGGACTTCCGGCAAGATTTACCCCTTAGATTGGGAAAGATGCACTGAGGCCGATTATAGGCTCACCATCGCCCCGCCAGACTCTGAGCACCGTGATCTTCTGGGTTCCTGTTGAAGGGAGGCATTCAGGTAAACTAAGGTTCAGTAGACCTTCGACATCAGAGATCGAACTTGCTCCCCCGCACCTCACCCCGTTTGTCCCTGCTTGTGTGCGCATGCTTAGCCCTCGGGACGGCGCTCTCGCTCGCGCGGGCGACCTACGCCGCGGATACTTTGTCCTATCGCCCAAATGATCCGCTGAATCTCACTGCGTTTGATCACTTCTACAACCTTGATTACGACCGCGCGGTGCAGGAATTCGATCAGGTGTTGCAGAGGCATCCTGACGATCCCTTTGCCGTGAACCACCTGCTCACCGCGGTTCTTTTTCGCGAACTCTATCGTATGGGTGCGCTGAATACCGGCGAGTACGCCAACGACAGTTTTATTCACGCGCCGCATCACAAGGCAGATCCTAAAGCGCAACAGCGGATCAAACAGCTTGTCGATCGCGCGCTGAAGCTGGAAGAAAAGCGGCTGAAGGCTGATCCCAAAGACATTGATGCGCTCTATGCCCGGGGAGTGACACGCGCGCAGTTCTGTACCTATACGGCACTGATCGAGCATGCCTGGTTCTCAGCGCTGCGAAACGCCGTGGGTGCACGGCACGATCACGAACGCGTGCTGGAGCTGGCTCCCAACGATGTCCAGGCCAAACTGATCGTGGGCGCACATAACTACGTCATCGGCAGTTTGCCGTGGGGGGCGAAAGTAGGCGCATCGATTGTGGGCCTGAGCGGAAATAAAGAAAAGGGGATTAAGTATCTCCAGGAGTGTGCTGCTGGAGGCGGAGAGACTAGCGTCGATGCCAAAATTCTCCTCGTACTATTTCTGCGCCGCGAGCATCGTTACGACGAGGCGCTGCCAATCGCCCGCGCCTTGATCGCCATCTATCCGCAGGACGTATTGATGGCGCTCGAAGAGGGCAATCTGCTGCGTGCCGCAGGGAAGGATCAGGACGCTGCGACTGTGTACCGCAATATCTGGCAAGCCGGACGCGAAGGCCATTATCCCGGCCTGCATTACGAAATTGCGGCGCTCAGCTTAGGTGATCTGCTGCGTGCCCAGAAAGATTATTCCGGAGCAGCAGCTGCCTACGAGCAGGTGAGCCAGGTGCCGCAGCCCGATCCCGAAGTACTGCAAAAGGCGAACCTGGGCGCCGGCGAGATGTACGATTTGCTGCAACGCCGAAATCGGGCGGTCGAGAAATATCAGGCAGTCATCGCCGCCAATGCCAGCACTCCTCCGGCAGAAACCGCGCGTAAACGAATGAAGGACGCGTATCGGGAGTAGGAGGGAACATTCGCGGCATTTGAAGCGTATCCTAGATTAGAAGCGTAAGCCCCAGCACGGCAACCCCCAGGTTTTCAGGAGGCATTATGTACTGCAACTATTGCGGTAAAGTGATTCAGGATGACGCAAATCTCTGCGCGTACTGTGGAAAGCGCGTAGGCGCGGTTACCGCGCGCAAGCGGCTGGTGCGTCCGCGAACCGGACGAAAAATTGCCGGCGTGTGTGCCGGTGTCGCGGAGTACTTCGATATCGATGTTACGGTGGTGCGCGTGGTGTGGCTGATCGT
>Ga0209807_1001215_pt1 | contig 12214 bp, 13 predicted proteins | sample GraSoiAngelo_154_FD_186168 | JGI IMG/M metagenome (GOLD analysis project Ga0209807, IMG submission 186168) | Grasslands soil microbial communities from the Angelo Coastal Reserve, California, USA - 14_1009_13_20cm (SPAdes) (version 2) | ecosystem: Environmental > Terrestrial > Soil > Grasslands ... | reverse complement strand
GGAAAGCTTTCTCTGTAGTACAGCCATCTTGTCCGCCACAGGAGGGACTCGCTGCGGCGAGGCTGTGGGGCCAGTGGGCATCTTTGACCGTTGAAAAAATATTCTGTCGCACGAACGCGGAGAGAGCAGCCTCGCATTACTATGGGCCCAGCCGGACCTCTTCCCTCGATTGCATCACGCGGTCGATATCCACGATAGGGCGGGATCAGCCCTCCGCCCAAATCACTCTCCGTAACCGAATCCGATTCCTTTAATCACACGATCGTCGCGAATTAATACGCCATGCGACTGTTTGCCGGTGTATTGGCCGAAGCGATTGCGTGAGTTTACACGAAACTCTACCAGCCAGCCGTAGAGGTGCTGGCCGTTTTTCCCTAAATCGGCCGGCTTCGGCTCGCCTTGCCATTCAATCTTGGCGCTGTCGGCATCGAGCAGCACTCCCTGCATCCAATTCCAAACAATCTCTTTGTAATTCTTGGGATACGGTCCGCAAAGGGCTGGATCCACATTTTGCGCGACAGCGCTGAGAGCGAGGAGACAGATTAACGCCATGGCTATCTTCACGAATCAAAGAAACCAAAATGCCAGCAAACGTCGATAAAAAAAGGCGGGAACTCATCTAAGCCTGAAGGCAACGACTCAAAGGGGAACAGGCTTCCAGTCGCGCCGGTAATCCTTTAACAATTCCCGAATGATTCTCCGTCTCGCTTTTTTCAGCGTCGCCCTGGTTGTCTCCTCCATCGCCTTGCCGGCGCAACAAACTTCGCCTACAACCGCGAACGCGCTGGCTTCGCCGACACCGGCTGCAATCCCGGCCGGGATCGCCGATCCCGAGGCAGCGACCCGCGCCTGGCTCGACACCATGCCGGCAGATGAGAAAGCGCGGTCGGACGCGTACTTCGAGGGCAGTTACTGGCTTATTCTGTGGAATTTTCTCGTCACTGTTGCGATCGCACTCTTGCTCTTAACGACAAAGCTTTCTGCGCGCATCCGTGATCTGGCGGCAGCGCTAACGAGCTTTAGACCGGCCCAGGCCGGCATCTATGCCATCGGTTTCGCCATTATCGCCTGGGTCTTGAATTTGCCGCTGAACTGCTACGAGGGTTTCGTGCGCGAACATCAATATGGAATGTCGAACCAAACCTTCGCCGCGTGGTTCGGTGAGTCGCTCAAAGGGCTCGCTATCGCGCTCGTCATTCTGCCAATCGTTTTCGCCATTCTTTATTCAATCTTTCGAGTAGCCCAACGCACCTGGTGGATTTGGGGGACCATCTTTGGAATCATCCTTACTACCCTTCTCAACATGGCGGCTCCGGTTTTCGTCGAACCGATCTTTAATAAGTACACCCCGCTAACTGACCCGAAAATTCGCGATCCGATTCTGGCGCTGGCGCGTGCCAATGAAATTCCGGTGCAGCAAGTCTTTGTCGTTAACCAATCGCAACAAACAAAACGGGTGAGCGCCAACGTATCGGGGTTAGCGGGGACGACGCGAATCGCTCTTAACGACAATCTCCTCAATCAATGCACCTTGCCGGAAATTCGCGAGGTGATGGCGCACGAGATGGGCCATTACGTTCTCAATCACGGCGCCAAGATCACGATGTCACTTGCGATTTTTATCTTCGTCGGGTTCGCGCTGGCGGCAGCAACATTCAATCGCGTCATTAGAAAACGCGGCCCGAGCTGGGGTGTGAACGGAATCGCAGATCCGGCCGGATTCCCATTGCTGATGTTGATTTTCGCCACCTACGGCTTCCTGCTGACGCCGATCGCGAACACGATGAGCCGCACGATCGAAGGTGAAGCGGATATCTTCGGATTAAATGCCGCACGCGAGCCGGACGCGTCGGCCATGGTCGCGCTCAAACTCGGGAAGTATCGCAAGATGGAGCCGACACCGCTGGAAGAATTCATCTTTTTCGATCATCCCAGCGGCCGCTCCCGCATTCGCATGGCGATGGATTGGAAGGCGGCACAGTTACCGTGCGGCGGCGCAAGGTAGCTGATGACATTAACGCTTCGCCCAGGAAGCAGTTTCCGCTCCAGCATCGCCGCGGCACGGTGAAAGGCCGTTGCGTTGCTTCAGCTGTTCACGGTCGTTGATCGATGGGAATCACTTTCTTGCCGACCGGCTCGCCGACATACTGGCTCAGCGGGCGGTAAAGGCGATTGTCTTCCAATTGTTCAAGCACGTGGGCACACCAGCCGGAGCAACGGGCAATGGCAAAAATCGGAGTGAAGAGATCGGTCGGGATCCCTAACGAGTAATAGACGGTGGCAGAATAAAAGTCGACGTTCGCGTTCAGGTTCTTCTTTTCCTTCATCAATTGGGCAATGCGCTCCGACATGCGGATCCATTTCGGTTCCCCGATCTTTTCGCTCAGCTTTGCCGCCATCGCTCGCAAGTGCGGTGCCCGCGGGTCGAGCGTTTTGTAGACGCGATGCCCGATGCCCATGATTTTCTTTTTCTGCGCTAACTGCTTTTCGATATAGGCATCGACGTTCTTTTCCTCGCCAATTTCCTGGAGCATTTGAATGACCCCCTCATTGGCGCCGCCATGCAACGGCCCTTTGAGTGTGCCAATGGCCGAGGTAATGGCGGAGTAGAAATCACTCAGGGTAGAAATCGTTACCCGTGCGCTGAAGGTAGACGCGTTCGTCCCGTGATCGGCGTGCAGGACAAACGCGACATCGAGCGCGTCGCTCGCTTCCTGCGCCTGTGGTTCGCCACAGATTAAATAGAGGAAATGCTCGGCTTCCGTCAGGTCATCCCGCACCGGTGGCAATGACTTACCCTGGCGGGCGCGATGGAAATAAGCAGCAATGACGCCGATCTTTGCTGTGATGCTTCGGGCCCGTCGCTCATTGATTTCCCGCGTCGCTTCCTTGTCCATCTCGGGGTCGTAAAGGCCCAGCATGGAAATGGCCGTCCGCATCACATCCATTGGGTCGGCAGTTTTTGGCGCCGACTTGATGAAATCGATAACTGGATCTGGCAACTGTCGCTCGGCTCGCAGCGCGTGCGTAAATTCATTGAGCTCGTGCCGATTTGGCAATTTCCCCTTCCACAGCAGATAAACGACTTCCTTGTAGCTGACTTTGCCGGCGAGATCGTTGATATCGTAGCCGGCGTAAATAAGCTGACCCTTGTCGCCAACGACGTCGCTCAATCGCGTCGTATTCGCGACGATGCCTTCTAGCCCGCGGGCAACGTTGGTCGCCTTCGGTGCTGACCTGGATTCGGTTTTGCGTAATTCGGCCACGGTCATTTCAACAAACGTAACTCAGCGCTTCATTCGCGCAATGAGCGTGTCTGCCATCGTTGCAGGCGTTTCGGCGACCGCAACGCCCGCGGCCTTCAGGGCCTCGATTTTTCCCGCCGCCGTTCCTTTGCCACCCGAGACAATGGCACCGGCGTGACCCATCCGGCGTCCGGGCGGCGCAGTCACGCCGGCGATGAAAGCGGCGACGGGTTTTCGGCAATTATCCTTGATCCAGGACGCCGCTTCTTCTTCGGCGGAGCCGCCGATTTCGCCGATCAAAATCATCGCCTCGGTTCCGGGATCGTCGTTGAAAATTTTAACGGCCTCGAGATGCGACATGCCATTGATCGGATCGCCCCCGATTCCGATGCACGTTGATTGTCCGTATCCACGACTCGTTAGCTGCCAGACTGCTTCGTAGGTCAAGGTGCCGGAGCGCGAAATCACGCCAACATTGCCCTCTTTATGACTGTAACCTGGCATGATGCCAATTTTGGCGGCACCGGGGGTGATGATCCCCGGACAGTTTGGACCGATCAGGCGCGATTTTTTTCCCGCGATTTGTGCTTTCACCCGCATCATATCCATCACCGGAATTCCCTCGGTAATGCAAACGACCAGCTCAACCCCGGCATCGACGGCCTCGAGAATGGAATCGGCTGCCCCAGCTGCCGGCACGAAAATCATGGAAACGTTGCACCCGGTTTGCGCCCGTGCTTCCGCGACCGTGTCAAACACCGGAACCTTGTCGTCGAATTTTTGTCCGCCTTTTCCTGGCGTCACCCCCGCAACCACATTCGTCCCGTACTCCATGCATTGGCGCGTGTGAAAGCCACCGGCGCTCCCAGTGATTCCCTGGACGACGAGCCGGGTATTTGTATCAACTAGGACAGACATGATGAGAATGACGGATGACGAAGGAATGACGAAACCCGAATGACAAAAGAAAATTCTGTGAGGTCTTTTGTCATTTAAGCATTGGATTTCATTCGTGCTTCGTCATTTGCGAACGCTAAGCGTTCGCCTTCCGTTTGTGCACCACGAGTTTGTTGCCATCGGGGTCCCGAAATTGTGCCATCCAACAAACCGGCGTTTCTAGTTTGTCGAGATCGAAAGTCACGCCTCGCTCTTTCAGCTTGGCGATCGTCGCGTCGATGTCATCAACTTCGAACGCAACGGTTGTTCCTTCGCGTGATGGTTTCCAATCCGGATGGCAACCAACCCCGATGGTGGTTGGGCCGAGATCGTACTCGACCCAATTGCCTTCCATGGCGGTCGTCGCGGGCTTTAGCTCGAGCGTTTCCTGATAAAATTTGCGGGCGCGCTCGGCGTCGGAAACAGCAATGGCAACAAATGCGACTTCTTTAATCATACGCAGGGTTCTTTCTCATTTTCTGGTTTCAATTTGTGAATGACAATGTTGTTCCCGTCAGGATCCTTGATGACCGCCATCCAACAACAGGGACTTTCATACGCCTCCACCACAAAAGGGACATGGCGATCTTTTAACGACTTAATCGCTTCGTCGAAATTCTCGACCTCCAATGCTGCGCCGGTCCCCTGCTCAGAAGGCAGCCACTGCGGCCCAACGCTGGCGATCGCGAGGGTGTTATTTCCCAGCGAGTATTCGACCCACTTTCCACTCATCATTTCCTCCGAAACTTTCAGACCGAGCACGCCTTCATAAAACGCTCGCGCGCGTGGTATGTCCGTGACGGGAATGCCGACGAAAGCGAGGCCCTTGATTTTCATCGTGTTCTCAACGGAAATCCCAAATCCCAAAACCCAAACCCAGACAAAATTCAATTCCCAAGTTTAAAAAGAATGCTCTCATGACCCGCCATTCTTCGAGATTATTGCGGAAAAGATAAGCGTTAGTTCGCGTGCTTCAGAAGCCAGCGCGTCACGATCCGTCGCATTGTTTTTCGTTAATCCAGTATCGACCAAGCGCAAAATAAGCGGCTTTTCCTTTGCTTCCTTGCGACAGATTTTTACGCGCATCAGGAAATCCTTTTTGCTGAGCGCTTCGTCGGCTTCAATCCAATTCGCCGCCACTGAACCAGAAGCGCGAATCAGCTGCCGAACGTCCGCAGTGTTGCCAATCGTTCTTGGTATGCGCTTCACGAATCCGCGAACCGATTCCGCGAAAAGGAATGTTCGGTCCTTCAAATCGCGCGGTTTTTCTCCATTCTCTATTTTGGTGATTGGGATTTTGAGATTTACTTGGGATTTGGAGCTTGGGATTTGGGATTTGCCACGGCGACCGCTTTCTTTGCGCCGTCCGCCAAATCATCTGCCGTAATCAAGGCGACACCGCTTTCCTTGAGCAAGCGCTTTCCTTTTTCAACATTTGTTCCTTCCAGTCGCACGACCAACGGCACGGAGAGATGCACCGTCTTCGCGGCGGCAATAATCCCCTGCGCGATCACGTCGCACTTCATGATGCCGCCGAAAATGTTCACCAGAATCGCCTGCACTTTTTTGTCGGCGATCAAAATTTTGAACGCTTCCGTCACCTGCTCCTCCGTGGCGCCGCCGCCGACATCGAGGAAGTTTGCCGGATTGCCGCCGTAAAATTTGATGATGTCCATCGTGGCCATGGCCAGGCCGGCACCGTTAACAAGACAGGCGATGTTTCCATTCAGGCCAATGTAATTGAGTCCGTGTTTGGACGCCTCGACCTCGCGCGGATCTTCTTCCGCGATATCGCGCATCGATGCGACTTCCGGATGCCGAAACAAGGCATTGTCATCAAAATTAAATTTCGCGTCGAGCGCCAGCACCTCGCCTTTGGGAGTAACGACCAGTGGATTGACTTCCACCATTGAGCAATCGAGTCCGATGAAGGCGCGATACAATCCGTCAAATAATTTGGAGGCGGCTTTCACCTGGGACGATTCAAACCGGAGTTGCTTCGCGAGTTTGCGCGTTTGAAACGGTTGCAAACCGGCCAGCGGAGCAATCGATTCGCGGATAATTTTTTCCGGCGATTTCGCGGCCACGGCTTCGATTTCAACCCCACCTTCAGTACTCGCAACAATCAACGGCGCGGCGGTGGCGCGATCGAGCAGAATGGCAAAATAAATCTCGCGCGCGATCTGGGCCGACTGGGCCACTAGCACTTTGTTAACAACGCGGCCCGTCGGTCCGGTTTGATGCGTGACCAGCGCCTGTCCAAGCATCTTGCCCGCAATTTCGCGCGCTTCTTTCGGCGTTTTGCAAAGGTGGACGCCACCTTTGAATCCATTTGCGAACGTTCCTTTCCCTCGCCCACCTGCCTGGATTTGCGCTTTCACCACAATCTCAGCCGGCGCGATTTCGCGAGCGATTTGTTCTGCCTCCTCTGGTGAAGAGGCCACCTTTCCGCGTGGTGTCGCGACCCCGAACTTCTGCAGCAACTCTTTGGCTTGATATTCGTGAATATTCATCGCAGGCGAAGCACGACTAAGCGCGGAACTTTCGCGCATTCAATCGAATTTGTTCTCTACACACTTCCTCGGTTGAATTGGTAGACGGACTGGGATCGACGATCCCGGCTAAAAGGGATGCAATTGTAGCCGGCATCAGGGGATGCCGGTTCACTTGCGCCAGAAAATTCCAGACTAATCAATGGTCGTAATTGACGAGTGAATCGAATGTTTTGCGCGAAAATCGTCCACCGCCGCTTTGCAGGTGGGCAGAGCATAATCGTCAATGATAACGAAACCACCCGGCAAAACTCTGGGATAGAGATGGCCCAGGACCAGCCAGGTCGATTCATAAAGGTCGCCGTCCAACCGCAACACCGAGATGGAATCCACCTTCGCCTGCGGAATCGTGTCCCGAAACCAGCCTTCGACGAATCGGGTTCTTTCATCCAACAGATCGAAGCGCTCGAAGTTTGCCTTCACTTCCGCCAGGCTTACTCCGAGATATTCATTGAATGTCCAAAGCCGGTCGGGTTCGTCTTGCGGATAATTTTTCACGTCCGGCTTGGGCAGCCCGGCAAAGGATCAAATAACCAAACTTTGCGGGTTTCATCACTGAATGCCGCCAGGATCGCGCGCATGAGAATTCAACAGCCACCTCGCCAGACACCAGTTTCGACGAAGTCTCCGGGAATCCCCTCCTCCAACGCGGAGCGACAACAGTTTTGCAGATTTTCCAGGCGTTTCGTGCCCACCATCGTCACTGCTTCCAGTGGCCAATCTCTGCCCTGAGCCCGAAGCGCCAGGTCAAACGGCATTAACTGTAACGAGCCGCTGCTCATGTCATAGCGTGCGTCAGGAAACCGATCACGGCAGAGCGCATGCCGCAACAAATCCAAATAGCGACGCGCGGCAGTGTTATTCGATGTGGGCATTGTCATAAGCTATTATCTTGATCGGCACGCTATGAATGCTGCGGCAAAAAGGAAAACGTCTTTCCATTTCTTCACGATTGCGGCTATTCCTTAACATTCTCAATTCTTCCATGAAATCACTACTCTTAATCACAACGCTCGTGATCATTTCGGGCCTTTTCGCGCGTGCCGCCAACGCAGAACAAGAGAAAGCATTCGTCGAGAAATACAAAACCGCGCTCGAGGCCAACGACAGTGCGACATTGCAATCGGTTCTTTATACGAACGGCGCCGACCCAATGATTGTCGGCTTTTACAAAATGATGCAGTCGAGCGGAGCGGGCGACAAAGTTTCCAAGATCGACCTGGTGGATTTGACGCCAGACGACGTGAAAAAGGCGACTGCGCCGCAGGATTCCCCCAACGGTGGGAAAGTTTGCCTCAACCTTAAGCCGACAAAGAAGCTGGTGATCGTGATTGAGAAAAAAGATGAGAACGGCAGTTCGACCAATACGACCGAAAATTTTATCGCTGAGAAAGACGGCAAATTTGTCATTCCCGTGCCAGGACCCTGCAAGTAACGAGTAAATTGAATTCCACCGTCTCGATCAGATTTCGACCCGGATTTTGACTGCATCCTAGCCGGGCACGCTTGCAAAGCCATTCCGCACCGAAATGATAGCGGACGCAATGCCGGATCTGCTTGAGCAAATCGATCGCGCACTCTCTGAGGGGAAGCTGCGCGCCGACGCCGCAGCAAATATTCGCAGGACTTTGTCCAGCCAAGAGAGCGATTTCGCGGCACGCGTGATCGGCGAGCTCAGTCAGGCGAAGGAATGGGAGGAATTAAACGATCGCTTTTACAAAACTCTCGCATTTGGCACTGGCGGATTACGTGGACGCACCGTTGGCAAGATCATAACCCCGTCGGAACTCGGCACTCCGACCGCGCTCGGCCGCCCCGAATTCCCATGTGTTGGAACCAACGCGATGAACTACTTCAATGTTGCGCGCGCCACCCGCGGACTGGTCATTTACATCCAGAAGTGGCGATCGCGGCAACGGATGGAAGGCCGGGCAAAAATTGTCATCGCGCACGATACGCGGCACTTCTCGCAAGAGTTTGCTCGGCTTGCCGCAGAAACCGCGTCGGCAAACGGATGCGATGCTGTCGTTTTCGACGGTCCACGCTCAACACCAGAGCTGTCCTTCGCTGTTCGATATTTGAACGCCGATGCCGGAATCGTCATCACGGCCAGTCACAACCCGCCGCACGATAACGGCTATAAGGTTTACTTCAGTGATGGCGCGCAAGTAATCGAGCCGCACGCCAGCGGCATCATCGCGGAAGTAGACAAGGCTGGAGGGACGGGCTCTGTCCCGTCCCAAAATGTTAGGGACGACACGGCCTCCGGCTGCGTAAAGCCTACGGCTCGGAGAGCAGTCGTGCCTCCAGCAGGCGAGATCGCGATCGTTGGTGACGAGATCGATCGCGCCTACATGGAGCGGCTCGAAACCTTGATCCTCGATCGCGGATTAACGGAGCGAACGCGCGATTTAAAAATCGTTTACACCCCCATTCACGGGACAGGCGGCGTGATCATCAAGGCGATGCTAAGGAAGATCGGACTCAATTTTTCCGTCGTTCCCGAGCAGGACCAATTTGATGGCCGCTTTCCCACAGTGAAATCGCCGAACCCGGAAAATGCGGAAGCGCTAAACCTCGGGATCTCGCTCGCCCAAAAAGAGAATGCCGATCTTATCATTGCGACCGATCCGGATTGCGACCGGCTCGGAGTGGCCGTGCGGCCATCCTCTGGCGAGCTGAAATTATTGAGCGGAAATCAAATCGGTTCGTTGCTGGCCTGGTATCGAACGAAAACATTTTTCGACCTCGGTATTTTAAACAAAGAGAACGCGAGCCGCGGCGTAATCATCAAAACTTTTGTGACGACCGATCTGCAAAAAGCGATCGCGGAAAAGTTTGGACTGCGCTGCGTGGAAACGCTGACCGGTTTCAAATATAACGGCGCAAAACTAAAGCAGTACGAGGAGCTGACCGATGCGCCAAATTACCGTGAGCTACCTGAGGAGGAAACGCGCCGCCTGCGTTTGGAGAAATCGTCGTTCTATGTTTTTGGGGGCGAAGAAAGCTACGGTTACAGCGGGGCCGATTTCGTTCGCGACAAGGATGGTAACGCCGCCGCAATTATGTTTTGCGAAGTCGCAGCCTACGCCAAATCACGCGGATTGAGGCTGGACGAACTGCTCGACAAAGTTTTCTGCGAGTTCGGTTACTTCGAGGAAAAGAACCACTCGCTGTATTTCGAAGGCGCAGATGGCGCGGAGAAGATTCGCCGGCTACTCCTTTCCTACGACGAAAATCCGCCGCGCCGGATGCTGGACAGCGCGGTCACGCGTGTCCAAAATTTCGAGAACGAAACCGTTCGCGACATCGACGGCGATGAGATTCCGAAAGAGAAAATGTTGATCTTCGAGCTAGCGGACAAGACTCGGATTGCGGTCCGGGGCTCGGGAACCGAACCGAAAATCAAGTATTACCTTTTTGGGGCACGCCTGCCGAAGAATGGAAAGTTATCGCGCGAAGAACTAGCGAGCGCGAAAACGGAAATTGGAAACCGGCTGAACGCGCTTTGGAATTGGCTGGAAAAAGACGCGAATCAGCGTCTCGCCAAATAACCCACTCGACACCACGCGATTCGCGGTAAGAATTGCGACGTGCGACACCAAATTCAGTTAAACGGCGGTGAAATTACGATCCTGAAAGCAATCGGTCTGAGCGGCGCGGCCGTGGGAGGAAAATTCTTGCTCGACCGAATAGAAGAAGTCGAGGCCGGCGAGTTTATTGATACGATCGATGGATTGCTGGCGATGGGATACCTTCTTGCCAACAAGGTGAATATTAAGACGTTGGAGGATGTGGAGCGCACTTCTTTTCGCGTGAATCCATCTTACGCGCATGATCTGAAAGATGCGCTCGACCCGCACCGGCGGCGCGAAGCGGAAAAACAACGGCGACGGCGGCGCAGTTGAAGTGAGCAAGCGATTGCTGCGGCTCTGGCCGTGGCTCACTGCGATCATCAGCGGCTTACTGGGCGCGGCAGCTTTACCGCCGTTCGATCAAACATGGCTCATCTGGATCGCCCTCGCCCCCCTCTCGGCGACGATTTTATTTTCGGGTGAAAATACCAGGCGCCGCTGGTTGCGAGATCTCGTCCTCGGTTACGTCGCCGGACTGACATTCTTCTGGGGCTGCTTTTTTTGGCTCACGACCGTGTCCGCACTGGGTTGGTTCGTCCTGCAATTTTATCTGGCCCTGTATTTCGCGGCCTGGGGCTGGTTTTGCGGATTGCTGCGACCGCGACCTCGCAAAATTGTCGCACGCGATAAATGGAGCGAAATGCTCGCGCGGGCAAAACCGGAACCGTTGCCGGCGAGTTCACCGTGGTTGAGCTCCAGCCACAACATATTTCTCGCACTTTGTCTGACAGCAGCATGGGTTGCGCTGGAATGGACACGCGGCTGGTTGATGTCCGGCTTCGGTTGGAACGGCCTTGGCATTGCACTCCATGGAATCTGGCCGCTGATTCAGATCGCGGAATTTACCGGGGTCGCCGGGGTAACTTTCCTGGTCGTGTTTTGCAACGCCATCCTGACCACAACGGCGCGCCGGATTTGGGAGGAAACGCGCAGCCATGCAATGCGGCCACATTTTGATTTAACGCTCACGCTGGTTGGGCTGGTGGCGGTGTTTCTTTTAGGAGTCGGTGCGGTGCAAACGCGCACAGCCTCGCGTCCACTGCATGTGGCCTTGGTCCAGGCAGCGGTTCCGCGTGCAGAAAAATTCGATCTCCGATATAAGCAGACAATCTTCGATAAGTTTGCGCGCTTGAGCAAAATAGCTCTCGCCTCCACATCTAACGTCGATCTGCTGGTCTGGCCGGAAAGCGCGATGCCGGCGCCTGTTCTCGAAGATCAGGAGACATTTGATTTTGTCAGCCAGATCGCTGGTTCAAACCAGGTTGATGTATTGCTCGGCACGATCGAGGAAGGACGGGATCAGGTCTACAACGCCGCTCTGCTGGTTTCGCCAGAAAACGAACCGCAACTTTACCGCAAGGTTCATCTGGTGCCGTTCGGCGAATTTGTACCGTTCCGCCATTCCTTCCCACTCTTCGCGAAAATTGTGGGCGACCAGGTTCCGGAGGATTTCGACGCCGGCACAGAATTCACCGCTTTTCAGCTCTCGAATAATCGCGGGAAGGTGGCACCGCTGATTTGTTTCGAGGACACCATCGGTGAATTGACCCGGCAATTTGTTCTGCGCGGCGCAGATTTTTTTGCCAACGTCACCAACGACGGCTGGTTTCTCCGCTCAGCTGGTTCGCGTCAGCATCTGGCCAACGCCGTTTTTCGATGCGTCGAAAACCGGCGCCCAATGGTGCGTGCTGCCAACACCGGTGTCACATCTTTCGTTAATGAATACGGTCGCGTCACTCAAATCCTGCGCGACGATCAAGGTAGCATTTTCGAAGAAGGAACGCTTATCGGCGACGTCAACATCGCCACTGAGAAGAGGCTGACCTTTTATACGCAACATGGCGAA
>Ga0209807_1001214_pt1 | contig 12229 bp, 10 predicted proteins | sample GraSoiAngelo_154_FD_186168 | JGI IMG/M metagenome (GOLD analysis project Ga0209807, IMG submission 186168) | Grasslands soil microbial communities from the Angelo Coastal Reserve, California, USA - 14_1009_13_20cm (SPAdes) (version 2) | ecosystem: Environmental > Terrestrial > Soil > Grasslands ... | reverse complement strand
AAGCCGCGCCCGACAGATAGGAGGCACTGACATGGCTGTGACCAAAGACGCGATCCAAGCGGCACTCGAGCGCGGGCACACGATCGACATCACCACCACCGGCCGCCGGAGCGGGGAGCCGCGCCGCCTCGAGATCGTGTTCCACAACATCGACGGTCGGATCTACATCAGCGGGACGCCTTATCCGGGGAAGCGGCGCTGGCTGCTCAACCTGGAGGCGGATCCCCACTTCACCTTTCACCTGAAGGGGAAGACCCGTGCCGACCTGCCGGCGGTCGCCCGCGTGATCGAGGACGAAGCCGAGCGGCGAGAAGTCTTGCCGTACATCGCGCGAGCGTGGAAGCGCGACGACCTGGACCGGATGGTCCGCTACAGCCCGCTGATCGAAGTCACGTTCGACCCCCGATAGTCCGGACTAACCGGGGTCTCGCTCGCTCGAATTGTCAGATAGGCCGGACTATCCGTGGGGGCAGCGAGCTGGCAAACAAAAGCGCCGCCTGAGAAGCCAGGCGGCGCTTGAGCTGGGGAGGAGTAGTAGCTCAGCTGCAGCCGGTGGTCGCCCCGCAGTTCAGGCACTTGTAGCAAGAGCCTGAGCGGACAGTGATCGAGCCGCAGTCCGCGCACGCCGGCGCGTCGGTGTTGACGAACGCGATCTTCTGAGTCGTGGTCCCGCTGATCGGCTTAGGTGCCGCGATGACCTTGAACTCGGCCTCGGCAGCCTTGGTCGCTGCGGCAGGTGCGTCCTCGCGCCGCGGCGCGCCCTCGCGTCGAATAACACCGACCTCGTCCTGGTCCTCTTCCGGCAGGAAGTGGCTCGCCATCCAGCGGAAGATGTAGTCCACGATCGACTTGGCGATCGGGATCTCTTTGTTCTTGGTGAAGCCTGAGGGCTCAAAGCGCATGTGGCTGAACTTGTCGACCATGAATTTGAGCGGCACGCCGAACTGCAGCGCGTAGGAGGTCTGGGTCGCAAACGCGTCCATCAGGCCCGAGATCGTCGAGCCCTCCTTGGCCATCGTCACGAACAGCTCGCCGGGGGTGCCGTCCTCGTACAGGCCGACTGTCAGGTAGCCCTCGTGGCCCCCGATGTCGAACTTGTGGGTCACCGCCTTGCGCTCGTCGGGAAGCTTGCGCCGCATCGCCCGGTACTCGACCTCAGTCGGCGGAGTGGCCTTCTTCTCCTTGTCGAGCGACGTCGACAGCGGCTGCGAGCGCTTGCATCCGTCGCGGTAGATCGCGATGCACTTGAGGCCGAGCTTCCACGACTCCACGTAGGTCTGCTGTATGTCCTCGACCGTGGCATCGGTAGGCAGGTTGACCGTTTTGGACATCGAACCGGAGATGAACGGCTGCACCGCGGCCATCATCCGGACGTGCCCCATCGGCGCGATCGACCGCGCACCCTTGACTGGCTTGAACGCGCAGTCGAACACCTTCAGGTGCTCGTCCTGGAGGTGGGGTGCGCCCTCGATGGTGTCGTTCTCGTCGATGTACTCGACGATCTCCTTGACCTTCACCTCGTCGTAGCCGAGCTTGCGCAGCGCGGCCGGAACTGTGGTGTTGACGATCTTCAGCAGTCCGCCGCCGACCAGCTTCTTGTACTTGACCAGGGCGAGGTCGGGCTCGATGCCGGTGGTGTCGCAGTCCATCATCAACCCGATGGTGCCCGTCGGCGCCAGCACTGTCGCCTGTGCGTTCCGGTAACCGTGGGCCCGGCCGAGCTTGACCGCCTCGTCCCAGGTCTCACGCGCCGCGTTCACCACTTCGGTGGCTTCCGGGGAGCTCGTCAGCTCGTAAGCCGCCGCACGGTGCTTCTCCATCACGCGCAGCATCGGCTCGCGGTTCTTCGCGTACTCGCTGAACGGTCCCTTGACCTGCGCCATGCGTGCCGACTGCGCGAAGGCGCGGCCGGTCATGATCGAAGTGATCCCTCCCGCAAAGCGTCTGCCCTCGTCTGAGTCGTACGCGAGACCCATCGACATCAGCAACGCGCCGATGTTGGCGTAGCCCAGGCCGAGAGGCCGCAGCGCTTCGGAGTTCTTGCCGATCGCCGGGGTGGGGTAGGAGGCGTTGGAGACAAGGATCTCCTGCCCGGTGAAGCACACGTCCACCGCGCGCTGGAAACGCTCGACGTCGAACGTCCCCTGTGCGGACTGGAACTTCATCAGGTTGAGGGACAGCAGGTTGCACGCCGTGTCGTCGAGAAAGACGAACTCGCTGCAGGGGTTGGTGGCGTTGATCCGGCCTGTGTTGGGCACCACGTTCCAGTCCTGGATCGTGGAGTCGAACTGCAGGCCAGGGTCACCGCAGATCCAAACGGCGTCCGCGATCTCGCGCCACATGTCTCTCGCCTTGTAGGTGTCCACGGTCCGGCCGTCGACCACGGCCTTCGTCTTCCACTCTTTGTCGTCGATTACCGCGCGCATGAAGTCGTCGGTGACGCGGACCGAATGATTGGCGTTCTGGAACTGGACAGAGTCGTAGGCCCCGCCTGCGACGTTGAAGCCCACGTTGTAACCGGCTTCGATGAGAGCCCACGCCTTTTTCTCTTCCTCCGCCTTGCAGCGGATGAAGTCCATGACGTCAGGGTGGTCGGCGTTGAGGATGACCATCTTTGCCGCCCGACGGGTGGTGCCGCCGGACTTGATAGAGCCGGCGAAGGAGTCGTAGCCCCTCATGAAGGAGACCGGACCCGAGGCGGTGCCGCCGCCAGAGAGCTGCTCCTTGGACGAGCGCAGGACCGACAGGTTGGTGCCGGTTCCGCTGCCGAACTTGAACAGCATGCCTTCGGTCTTCACCAGGTCGAGGATCGACTCCATCGAGTCCTGGATCGCGTTGATGAAGCACGCAGAGGCCTGCTGCTGCCGGCCGGGAACGCCGATGTTGAACCAGACCGGGCTGTTGAAGGAAGCGTGCTGGGTGACCAGCAGGTAGCGCAGCTCCTCGGCCCAGTTCTCGACGTCCTCGTCGGTGGAGAAGTAGCCGCCCTCGCGGCCCCACTTGGCCAGGGTGTCGACTACGCGGTCGATGATCTGGCGGACGCTGGTCTCCCGCTCGGGGCTGCCCGGGCTGCCCCGGAAGTACTTCTGGGCGACGACGTTGATCGCCAGCTGCGACCACTGGCGGGGAACCTCCACGTCCTTCTGCTCGAAGATGACCTGGCCCTTCTCGCCGGTTATGGCCGCGGTCCGGCGCTCCCACTCCACGAGATCGAACGCGTGGCTGCCCGGAGGCGTGAAAAAGCGGCCAAAGCGCAAACCTTTGGTCTTGTTGTGCCCGTTGCCGTTGCTGTGCTTGGCGCGGGCGCCACTGAGGTCGGCAAGATTCTTGGCCATGTGAGACAACGCCTCCTTAAATCATCCCCGGAGAGGGTTTATTTGAACCGGATTGCTGCGACGTTTGCCTGGACTTTTGGTTTGATCGTTGGGGATGCAAGAGGCCCCAGAGCATGCCCGCCACTTATGCCCCAGGGCCTCGATGTAACGTCTCCGAATATACGACCGGCTTTTGGGCTTGTCAAGACCTAAACACAAGATATTTGGCCTGAACATACCTTGACCCCCAACATGTTGGTGGAATACCTGTGGATATCCTTGGTGACGAGTTGGGCACAGGCTGGGCAAAGGCTGGGGGAAGAGGGGCAAAACCGGACCTACGGAACGGGGTCGAGGAGGGCCAGGCGGAGGGTCTCTGTGGAAAGGTCCCGCGTACTGCCCTCGCGGGCGATTTGGCCGGGTCCTGTGGATTCTGTGGAAACTCTTTCCCCAGGCTCAGCCGCATCCATGAGCTGGACCGCCTGGGTCGAGGCCCGGATCTTGGCCGAGGCCTGCTTGCCCTCGGTGTAGGCGTTCTGGAGCACCGTCAGCGAGCGTTGGACCTTGTTCTCCAGGATGCCCTCCAGGACGTCGACCTGGCGCTCGATATCGATCAAGGCCGACTGGAGCTTTTCCATGTCCACCGTCCGGGCGAACTGCATGTGGAGCTGGTACAGAGTGAGGAGGTAAGGGAGGGCCATGGCGTAGCCGACCACCATCACATGGCGCTTGTGCGCGTTGACGATGGCACCGCGGCACACGTCGTAGGCCGCATCCGGGATCACCGCCAGGGCAAACGGCGAGGTGGTGGCCGGGTCGATGTACTGGCTGACCTCGCGTACCCGCCGTTCCACCTCACGTTCCACCTGGGCGCTGAGCTGGGCGCGCCGTCCGGCGTCGAGGCCCGGCTCGGCGAGCTGCTCGAGGGCAAGGCTCGACACCCACTTCGAGTCCATCGGCAGCAGCTTGCCGCCGGGCAGCCGGAGGGCGAGCTCGACCACCTTGCCGCCGACCCAGACGTTGCGCTGCAGCATCTCGGGCGGGAGGTGGCGCAGGGCCTCTTCGAGAATGTTCTCGCCGGCCGCCCCGCGGCTCGAGCTCCCCGCGATGACGTTCTCCAGGCGCTTCAGGCTGGCCCTGGCCTCCTCTTCAATGGGCTGGCGGGCCGCCAGGGCTGACCGCAAGCCTTCCATGACGACCTGGGTGTGGGAGAGCCCTTCGCGCAGCTCAGCGGCCTGGGACTCCTGCGTCTGGCCGCCAGACTGGAGCCGCGCCTTCAGCTCAGCCACGTCCCTTGCCTGCCCCTCGGCGCGACGCACCAGGTTCCAGGCGAGAAAGATGACGAACCCGATCCCAACCCCGAGGCATACCAGGAGCAGCGCGAACAACAGTTCGAGCACCGACATATTGCGCATTCTAGGCCGGAATCAGGGTATAAACAAGGCCATTAACATGACCTTGATGGCCGAAGTTCACCCGCTGCCCGGACCGGAGCCCGCGCCGGACCGCATCCCCCTTGAAGAGGTCTACATGCGCATGGCCGAGGAACTCGCCAAGCGCTCGACCTGCCTCCGCCTCCAGGTCGGCACGGTGATCACGACGCCCGACCTGACACAGGTCCTGGGCATCGGCTACAACGGCAACGCGCGCGGGCTGCCCAACCGCTGCGATTCGACGACGCCAGGAGCGTGCGGCTGCATTCACAGCGAGATGAACGCCGTCATCAAGGCCGGCGCCCAGCTGCCCGGCAAGGTGATGTTCGTCAGCGCCTCGCCCTGCGTGATGTGCGCCAAGATGGCGATCAACGCCAACGTCGCGCGCGTCTATTACAGAGAGGCCTATCGCGATCCGGCGGGGCTCGACGTGCTGCGACAGGGTGGGGTGGAGGTCATCCACTACAACCGCTGGCGTGACCTCTGGCGCTAAGGGGAATTCCGCACGTCTGACGCCTCCCGTGCGCAGTCAGTCGCAGAATTCCGCGCGTCTGACGCCTTCCGTGCGGAATTGGGGCCTTTCAACGTAGGCAGGCGCTAGTCGCGCACGATCTCCCAGCCGCGTTCGGTCTGGATGATTCGCGGTTCGACAATCGGAACCTCACTAATAGAACGAGCCCGAGCAAACAGCGTTGGCAGGTCCGGCGCGCCGGCGACGGATTCGAGCACGGCCCGCGTGGCGTAGACGAGCGTGATGTCGGCGCTCACCAACGCGCGTGATGGCGCGACCCACAGCCAGTCGGTCACCTCGCCTTCCTGTGGCGTGACGCTCTGGTCAGCAGGCAGCCGGGCTAGATAAAAGCGAGCATCGAAGCGCCGTCGCAACTGCGCGGGCGTGACCCAGCGAGCGAATAGCACGAGCTGGTCAAATGCGGGGACGACGCCAAGTCGCGACAACGCGTCTCCGAACGAAGCGCCATTTGCGAGAAGGTCGCGGACCTGCGCGCACTCGGCATCGCGGGCTCCCGGCGCGAGCAGGATGCCGACCTCTTCGAACACCTCACGCACGGCTGCGGCGCGGACTTCATCAGAAAACACGCGATCATCCTCATGGACCGTCCCTCCCGGGAACACATACGCGCCCGGCGCGAAGTCCGCCCCGCCCGGTCGGCGCACCAGCAGCAGCTCCCATGGATCACCCTCGCGCAGCAGCAGCACAGTCGCCGATGGGCGAGGTGTGACCGGCGGTCCATCGTTGAGGGCTCCGGGCGGCAACACCTCATTAGGATGCGCGAGTGGACTTCGGCATCGCCGGCAAGGTCGCGCTGGTCACAGGGGCGACCCGGGGGATCGGTCTCGGCATCGCCCAGGCGCTGGCGCGTGAAGGCGCGCGCGTCTCGGTCGTCGCCCGCACAGCCGCGGACGTTCAGCGAGTGGCCGAATCCATCAAAGGATTCGGTGTCGCCGCCGACGTGACGACCGAAGACGGCTGCAGAAAAGCTGTCGAGGAGACAGTCCAGCATCTTGGGCCGATCGAGATCCTGGTCAACAACTTCGGCGCGCGGGCCGGCACGTCGTGGCGCGACACGGGCGTGAGCGAGCTCGAGGCCGCGTTCGAAGGCAACGTCGTGGTCAGCATGCGTATGACGCAGCTCGTGCTGCCGGGGATGGTCGAGCGGGGATGGGGCCGAGTGGTGGTCATCACGTCCGTTTACGGACGCGAGTCGGGCGGCGCCCCTGCCTACAACGCCGCCAAAGCAGCTGAGATCAGCATGGTCAAGTCGCTCGCTCAGGACGTGGCCGCGAAAGGGGTGACCGTCAACTCGATCGCACCGGGCTCGATCCTCTGGGAAGGAGGTGGGTGGCACCGCCGGCAGCAGGCGGATCTCGACGGCATCGCCGAGTTCGTCCGCCGGGAGATGCCGATGGGCAGGTTTGGAACTGTGGACGAGGTGGCGGCGGTGGTCGCTTTGGTGTGCTCACGCCAGGCCAGCTTGCTGACCGGCGCGTGCATCCCGGTCGATGGAGCTCAGGGACGGTCCAACATCTGAGTCCGATGCGCAAGCTGACCCTGGTGTGCCTCCTCGTTTTCGTTGCCGCCTGCAGCCAATCCAGCAACCCGCAGCTCCACACCGGAGCGCTGCACCTCGCGGGCCGGATTGGCGCGGCCGCGTACGCGATTGACGTGCCGAACGACTGGAACGGGACGCTTTTCCTGTACAGCCACGGCTATGTCGCCCCGGGCGAGCTGAACCAGGCGCAGGCTGCGCCACCCGGCGAGGAGACCGCATGGCTTGCCAACCAGCACTTCGCGACAGCGGGATCGGCCTACAGCGCGACCGGGTGGGCGCTGGAGGATGCGTTCAAGGACCAGATCGACCTACTCGACTACTTCTCGCAGCATGTCGGCAAGCCGAAGCGCGTCATCGCGTGGGGCGCGTCCCTGGGCGGGATCATCACCGCCGGGCTGGTCCAGTTGAATCCCGGCCGCTTTGTCGCCGCGATGCCGCTGTGCGGCGTCCTCGCCGGAGGCATCGCGACCTGGAACTCAGAGCTCGACTCGGCGTACGCGTTCAAGACCCTCCTCGCACCGGGCTCCGCACTTCAGCTGGTGCACGTGACGGACGGCTCCGCAAACCTCCAGCTTGCGGAATCGATCCTCAACGCAGCGAACTCCACCCCGCAGGGTCGGGCGCGGCTCGCCTTGGTGGGAGGGCTCATCGATCTACCCGGGTGGTTCGACCCGACCAAGCTCGAGCCCGCCAGCACGAACTACGTTGCCCAGGCGCAGGCCCAGGCCACGTGGGAGTCGCGGGTGGATTTCCCGTTTGCCTTCCAGTACCGCACCGAGCTCGAGGCCCGCGCCGGCGGCAACCCGTCCTGGAACATCGGTGTCGATTACGCGCAGCTGCTGGCGGCGTCGCCGGACCGGGACGAGGTGACCGGGCTCTACCGGCAGGCCGGCCTCGACCTCGGCGCCGACCTTCGAGCGCTGAACGCGGGCGCGACGATCAAAGCCGATGCCGCCGCGGCGGCATACCTCCAGCGCTACGTCACATTCGACGGGCGGCTCAGCATCCCCGTCCTTTCCGTGCACACGACAGGCGACGGCCTGGTCATCGCGCCCAATGAGAGCGCGTACTCGCAGGTCGTCAGTGCCGCGGGCAACCAGGACCTGCTCCGCCAACTTTTCGTGCATCGGGCGGGTCATTGCGCGTTCACACCGGCAGAGATCATCACCGCGCTCAAGGTCCTGCTCCAGCGCCTCGACACCGGGCGCTGGGATGACGCGGCGCTCCAACCCGACGCGCTGAACATCGCGGCTGGAAGGCTGGGCGGGGGCACCGGCAAGATCTTCGGTTTCCACTTCGACCCCTCGTTCGTGGTGTTCAAGCCGGCGCCCTACCCGCGACCGTTCGCGAGCGGCGCGACCATTCCTGCATAGAATCGGCCCGAGGTGAAGTTTCAGGCCACGCTGCAAGCCGATCCGACCGGCACCGGGACGTACATCGCTGTGCCGAGGGACATCAACACCAAGCTTGGTTTGAAGGGCAGGCCCAAGGTGCAGACGGTGATCGCGGGCCATCCCTACCGCGGGTCATTGATGCCGGTGGGCGACGGCACCTACCTCCTTGGCGTGCTCAAGGCGATCCAGCAGGCCGAAGGCCTCAAGCGAGGCGACACCATCACGGTCGAGGTCGAGATCGACACCGCACCGCGAGCGATCGAGCCACCGAGCGACCTGGCGAAAGTCCTGGCCCGAGACAAGAGAGCTGCCACTGCGTGGGAGAAGCTCTCCTACACCGACCGAAGGGAGATGGCGCGCAGTCTCGAGGAGGCGAAGAGACCCGAAACGCGCGAGCGCCGTCTCACCGCAGCAGTGACGAAACTAAAAGCCTAGGGCGGATTTATCGGGGTCGCACCCAGCTGGCCGGCGATCAGGAGCGTCGTCGGATACAGGCCGAGCACGACCGAGGCGACGCCGCTCAGGACGATCGCAAAGTTACTGCTGATCGACGCGGGGACATGGTCGGTGCGGGGCGATGGTGACCAGACCGGGACGAGGACCCGGATGTAATAGAACACCGAGACCACGCTCATCAGCACCGCGAGCACGACGAGCCACGTGTAGCCGGCGCCGACCCCGGCGGTGAACAGGAACAGCTTCCCGAAAAACCCGACCGATGGCGGAAATCCCGCGAGCGAAAGCATGAAGACGCTCATCGCCACGGCCAGCACCGGACTGCGCCGACCGAGGCCTTCAAGGTCGGCAAACCGGTCCCGGTCCCCCTCTGGACCCGCGAGTAGCGTGATCACTGCGAACGCGCCGAAGTTCATGAACATGTACACGAAGAGGTAATAGAGCACGGCCGCGAGGCCGTTCGGCCCGCCGGCGATCACGCCGATGAGGATGTATCCCGCCTGCGCCACACCCGAATATGCAAGGAGGCGTTTGAGGCTCGTCTGCACGATCGCCATCAGGTTGCCGACAACCATGCTGGTGGCTGCGACAAACGCGAGCAGCGTCTGCCATTCAGGCGCGAGGTGGGGCAGGCCGGCGGAAAAGACGCGAACGATCATCGCGAAGGCGGCGGCCTTGGTCCCCACCGACATGAAGGCGGTCACCGGGATCGGCGCGCCCTGGTAAACGTCGGGTGTCCACATGTGGAAGGGCGCCGCCGACACCTTGAACGCGAACCCCACGCCCATGAGCACGATGCCCAGCAGCAGCAGTGGGTTCATGCCGGCCGACGCGGCGAGGCGTTGTGCGATGTCCGGGATGACGGTCGTACCGGAGGCTCCGTACACGAGGGCCATCCCGTAGAGGACAAACGCGCTCGCGAAGCCGCCCACCAGCAGGTACTTGGCGGCGGCCTCCTGGGACCTGAAATCGGTTCGCGCAAAGCCGCACATGATGTAGAGGGCGATCGATAGCATCTCCAGGCCGAGGAAGACGGTGACCAGGGAGGTGGCCGAGGCCAGGACCATCATGCCGATCACGGCGGCCATGACCAGGAGGTGGAACTCCGACTCGAGGAATCCGCGTCGCTTCAGGTACGAATGCGAGACGGCGACCGTCAGGATGCCCAGGCTCGCGAACAGGACCTCGAAGAAGAGCGCGAAGTCGTCGCCTGTCGCGAACTTGTGATAGGCATAGCCGCCCGTCGCATAGCGCCAGCGATACAGCGCGGTCCCGAGCGAGTAGGCAAATCCGACGACCGCGAACATGGCGATCACCCCGCCACGTCGAGGGCGGGGGAGGATGAGGTCCGTGACCAGCGCCAGGAGGAAGAAACCGGTCAGGGCGACGATGGGCGCGATCTGGCCGAGGTCGGCCTGCGCCTGCGACCAGGTGTAGGTGAGGTCGGTTCCTGGAGGCATCTACCGGTACAGTCCCGTCTGGCCCAGAGACGTCATCAAACCGGTCAGCACGCCCGGGTCGAGCCCGATCGCGAACATGAGCGCGATCAGCGGCGCCAGCACTGTCAGCTGGCCGGCATAGATGTCAGATTTGGGCACCGGTCCCATCGGGGCGCCCTGGGTCACCCCCTGGAAGAGCCGCAGCATGTAGATCGGCGCCAGGACGAGGCCGACCGCGGCGAAGACGGCGAGCAGCGGCGCCCTCTGCCAGGCTCCGAGCAGCGTCATGAACTCGCCGACGAAGCTGTTGAGCCCGGGCAGCCCCAAGGCGGCGAACGTCACCACGGCGAACACCCCCGCCATCACCGGCATGCGCAGCGCAAGTCCCGCCATGGCGGAGCGATCCCGCGTGCCGACTCGGTCGCCGATCCAGCCGACGATCAAGAAGAGCGCCGCAATGATGATCCCGTGGTTGACCATCTGGATGACCGCGCCCTGCTGGCCCTGGATGTTGAACGAGAAGATGCCGAGCACGATGAATCCCATATGGCTGACGCTCGAGTACGACACGAGCAGCTTCATGTCGCGCTGGACCAGGGCCATCAGCGCGCCGTAGATGATCGCGGCGACGGCGAGGACCGGGATGACCCAGCGCCAGTCCCACCAGTCGACGGGCTGCGGAAACAGCGGCACGGCGATGCGCAGGAAGCCGTACGCGCCGGCCTTGCCCATGACCCCGGCGAAGGTGATCAGCATCGGTGTGGGGGCGGCGCTGTACGCGTCCGGCAGCCAGCTGTGGAAGGGGAAGAGCGGCGTCTTGATCGCGAACGCGAGAGCGAAGACGAAGAACAGCGCGAACTGGATTGACGGAGACGGCGCCAGCTTGGCAAGCTGCGCCAGGTCGAACGTCTGCTTTCCGGTCGCAACGTACTCGCCGATGACGCCGACCAGCATCAGCAGTGACCCGGCGAGCGTGTAGAGCACGAACTTCAAGGCGGCGTATCCGGGCCGCGAGCCCTCGCCGTAGAGCCACAGCAGGAAGTACGCCGGGATCAGCATCGCTTCCCAGAACACATAGAAAAGGACGAGGTCCGTCGCCATGAACACGCCGGCCAGCCCGGCCGACATGGCGAGCATCAAGCCGACGAATCCGCCCGTGCGGTTGGTCACCGGGGTGGCCAGGATGGCGATCAGGGTCAGGAACGCGTTGAGGACGAGGAGCCACAGGCTGATCCCGTCGATGCCGAGGCGGTAGAAGATGCTCAGCTGCGGGATCCATTCGAGCTTTTCGGTGAACTGGTAGCCGTTGAAGCCGGGCGCAAAGCTCAACGCAACGAACGCGGCGATTACCAGCGCCACCGTGGCGACCAGCGCGCCGAACCATTTGGACAGGGGCGGCGGCAGAAACGCGACCAGGGCACCGCCGACCAGGGGGATCAGCCACAGGCTGGTCAGGGTCATGAGCCTGCCCTCACGATCAGGATGACCGCGGCTACCACGGCGCCCGCGACGAACACGAGGACGTAGTTGCGGAAGTAGCCGCTCTGGGTGAGGCTGAGGCCGCTCGCCCCGGCTCGTGCTACAAGCCCGGTGTCGGTGACGGCCGCGTCGATGACCGGCGTTTCGATGTCGCGCTGGGCGAAGGCCGCCACCCAGTCCATCGGCCTCACGAAAGCTGCGTCGTAGATCTCGTCGAAGTAGTACTTGCGCTCGAGCAGGCGATGGGCCCAGGGCACGTAGGGGCTCCACGGCCGGATCCGCATCGCGCCGACGAACAGCGCCGTGGCCAGGATCATGGTCAGGAAGGTGACCGCGACCTCGCCACCGCCCCCTTCCCAGCGCACGGGGCCGACGGCGGAGCTGAGGAAGTCGGACACGACGGCCGGCCCGAATCCCAGGGCGCGGGTCTGGATGAATCCGCCGACTGTCGCCAGCACGGCCAGGATCGCGACCGGCCCCATCATCACCAGGCGCGGTGCGTGGGGGTGCTCGACCGGACGTTGCGGTGAGGGCTTGCCCCAGAAGGACAGCCACCACATACGGCCGGTGTAGAAGCCGGTGATGAGCGCCGTGATGAAGCCGATGAACCACAGCAGTTGCACCGCCGCGTCGTCAGGCTTG
>Ga0209807_1001213_pt1 | contig 12235 bp, 13 predicted proteins | sample GraSoiAngelo_154_FD_186168 | JGI IMG/M metagenome (GOLD analysis project Ga0209807, IMG submission 186168) | Grasslands soil microbial communities from the Angelo Coastal Reserve, California, USA - 14_1009_13_20cm (SPAdes) (version 2) | ecosystem: Environmental > Terrestrial > Soil > Grasslands ... | reverse complement strand
GTTGTGCTTGCTCGCGGCTGCTGAACAAGCCTTGGGCGACTAGCAGCTGATCCAGGCGCAACTTTTTCGGCATGGTCCGCGTGTTATTTGGCCTTCAGCGCGCCCTACCGCTTCTGCGGGCCACAAACTTCTTTGATCGATTCCAGGATCGCCTCAACAGCCCGCGTCAACTGTTGAATGGTGATGCATAATGGTGGCATTAACACAATTACCTCCCGAATTGGCCGCGTGAGTAGTCCGCGTCCCCGAGCTTGGAGACAGACCTCTGCGGCGTCTTGCGCTTCTCGCAGCTCAATCCCTGCAATAAATCCGCACTGCCGCACTTCGACCACGCCGGGAAGGTCCGCGAATCCAGCCAGCGCAGACGCCAAGTGTTCGATTTTCGGCTGCAATGCTTCCAAGACTCGTTCTTTTTCGAAGATATCCAGACTCGCTTTGGCCGCGGCGCAGGCGAGGGCGTTTCCCGTATAGCTATGTCCGTAAGCCAGGGCCTTCGCCTCGGCAACCGAGCCATCGAAAGCCGAAAAAAGTTTTTCTGTTACTAAAGTAATAGCAAGTGGAAGATATCCACTAGTCAGGCCTTTAGCTAAAATCAAGATATCTGGAGTTATTGCCTCGTGTTCGATTGCAAACATTCGGCCAGTTCGGCCGAAACCGGTCATTACTTCATCGATAATCAGCAGCGTATCGGTGCGATCGCACCATTCGCGGACGGCTCGCAGGGTTCCCGACGGCCAAAGGCGCATCCCGCCCGCGCCTTGAATCAGCGGTTCCATCACGACGGCGGCTGTCTTGGCCACCTGCGCTGGGGAAAGATCTTCCAAGGCCGTCACATCTGGAACTTCGATGGCGGGAAAATTCCAGTGACCAAAACCAAAATCGAACATTACGGCGGCACCCAGGCTTGCGGCGCCTGCCGTATCGCCATGATAACCGCTCTTAAAAGCCACGAATTGATGTTTTCTCGAATTTCGCAGGCGCCAATACTGACCGGCGATTCTTAAGGCGACCTCGATCCCGGTCGAGCCATCGTCTGAGAAGAATGCCCGGCTCAATGAATTCTCTGGGAAAAGATCCACAATCGCGCGTGCGAGATCGATCGCAGCCGGATTTGTAGAGCCAAGAAAGGAAGTATGCGCCACGCGATCCAACTGCCGGCGAATCGCGGCGTTTATGTGAGGATGATTGTGACCGTGGATATTCGTCCAGATCGATGAATTACCATCAATGTATTCGCGGCCGCGGCTATCGCGGAGGAGCGCACCACGGCCCTCTATCAGGACCAACGGCTCATGCTCGGGAGCGCACCAGTCGCGCATATTCGTGAACGGATGCCAGACAAACTGCTTGTCCGCGGCCATCAGTTCGTCCGTATTCCATTCAGTCATGCGCGCCACACTCCTGCGTAATTTCTCCACCCATAAAACCGTGCCGTAGCTTTAGCGAAGCCAGGTCGGCATCGATCAACGCCTCAGTATTCCAGTCATTCATTGCCGTGTTGCTCCGCGATGAGTTTTTCGATCGAGCCGACATCTTCCACGGAGGCGCGTCGTCGTTGATATTTTCGGGCGACAATCTCTTTCAATCTCAATAGATCACGAAGAAGCGGTGAATCATAGTAAGTCCATTCTGTTTCCCCGACGATTTTGGACTGGAGCCGCCAGGCGCCGCCAAATTTTGTCGCACGCACTTCGCGCTTTTTTCCATGTCGATCTTTCTCCGTCCATATATGTTGACTCGGCATCGCGAGGAAACTTTACATTACAGCCTTGAAACATGCAGCCAGACTGGCAGCTTATTTCGCCGCCACAATTTTTATCGGCGTACTTCTGGCCCCACCTCTTTTTTGGGCTGGGCAATGGCTGATCGCTCGCGGTTTGTTTCCTTTCCTGGCAAACTCCCATTTCGAACGTTTCTTTCATCGCGCAGTCCTTTTCGGGGCCGTGGCATTGCTATGGCCGCTTCTTCGCCTGAGCGATGTGCGGACCATGGACGATTTAGGCCTGGCGCCCAATTCGCTGTGGCGCCGTGATCTCCTTGCCGGTTTCCTTCTTTCGGCGATTCCCCTGCTCTGCTGCGGCGCGTTGTTTATCGCTTTCCATATCTACTCGTTGCGCCAGATGATCGCATGGACTGCATTCGGAAAAATCGTGGCTGCCTCGATTACCGTTCCCCCTATTGAAGAAATCTTTTTTCGCGGAGTAGTTTTAGGTCTCTTATTAAAAACTGGCTACCAATATATGTCGATCTTAACCGCCTCTGCGATCTTTTCGATTGTTCATTTTCTAAAAGCGCCCGAGCACACATCGACAATTGTAACGTGGACATCTGGCTTGAATTCAATTGCTCATTCCTTTGCGCAATTTGCAGATCCTATAATGCTGGGTTCGGCGTTCCTTACGTTGTTTCTCATTGGCTGGATTCTGGCGGACGCGCGCGTGCTGACCCGCTCGCTTTGGCTGCCGATTGGCTTGCATGCGGGTTGGATTTTTGCTGCCGGCGCATTCAACCGCATCGCACACCGAGGGATGCTTGAGTTGCCGTGGCTGGGAAAGAATCTGCTCGTGGGCATTATACCGCTGGTTATTGCCGGCTTGACATGGTTGATAATGCGCAACTGGTTGAGATATGTTGGCCTTGGGAAACTTTAGTGGCCTGCGGGCGATCGTATCGCTCCTTTACCCGCCAGTCTGCACGGTTTGCGCAACGATAGTCGCGCCGAGCGAGTACCTTTGTGCAAAGTGCGAGGAGAAAATGGTCCGCATCGTTCCACCGTTTTGTGCAAGATGCTCTGAACCTTTTGAGGGTGCAATTATCGGCGCGTTCACATGTGCGAACTGCGTCCATCGCACAATTCATTTTGACGCTGCGGTCGCCGCCTATCGGAGTCGCGGGATCGTCCGCGAAATTATTCACGAATTTAAATACGGCCGCCAAATCTATCTGCGCCATCTGGTTGCACGCTGGCTCTGCGCAGCGCTCGATGATCCGCGGCTTCGGAGCCACCGATTTGACGTTATCATTGCAGTGCCGTTGCATCCGGCACGCGAGCGGGAACGTGGCTTTAATCAGGCGAGCGTGCTTGCAGAATTGTTAGCTGTCCATGTTTCCCTCCCATTCAGACGGCTGCTTGAACGTATTCGCCACACGACCACACAGACGGCGCTCGATCGCTCCGAACGCATGGAAAATTTGCACAACGCCTTTCGTTTACGAAAAAACACGGACGTGCGAGGTTTACGCGTGCTTCTAATTGACGATGTTTTGACGACTGGATCGACGCTGAACGAATGCGCTCGGGTTTTGAAACGCGCCGGCGCTATCTCCGTTCATGCGGCGACGGCGGCGCGCGCATAATTCACATGGCGATTTTCAAAAAACCAGCAATAAAGTCCCAAAATCGCAAGAAGCGCGACATCCCACACGGTCTTTTCCAGAAGTGTCCGGGCTGTTCCGAGGTTGTGCCTGAAATCGAACTCGCTCAAAACCAGCGCGTCTGTCCGCGCTGCGACTATCATTTTACGCAATCGGCTAAGGAACGAATCGACAATCTGCTCGATCCGGAAAGTTTTGTCGAGATGGATGTCGATTTGAAATCCGTTGATACGTTGCGTTTTCAAGGAATGGCGACTTACAAAGACCGCCTCAAGAATTACCAGGAGCGTACCGGCCTGACCGATGCCGTGATCAGCGGCTACGGGATACTCGACGGCTATAAGGTCGCAATCGCCGTCATGGATTTCGGGTTTCTTGCCGCCACAATGGGCTCTGTGGTCGGGGAAAGAATTACGCGCACAATCGAATATGGAACCGCTGAAGGCTGTGCCGTCATTATCGTGGCGGCGTCCGGTGGCGCTCGCTTGTACGAAGGAATGCTGAGCCTGATGCAAATGGCTAAAACGAGCGGCGCTCTTGCGCATCATGCCGAACAGCGGCTTCCTTACATTTCTGTTCTGACTAATCCCACCACCGCAGGCGTCATGGCAAGCTTCGCTTCGTTAGGCGACGTCATCATTGCCGAACCGAAGAGCATGATCGGCTTTGCCGGTCCGCGCGTTATTAGAGAGACTACGCATCAGGATTTGCCGGAACGATTTCAGACTGCTGAATTTCTCCAGGAACATGGTTTGATCGACATGATCGTGCACCGCAAAAAGATGCGGGAACAGCTCAGTCAATTACTCAGTTACTTTTCCGTCGTGCCGTGAATTACCGAGAGGCGCTCGCCTGGCTCTACGGCCTTCAGCGCTTCGGGATTAAACTCGGGCTCGAAAATATCCAGCGGCTCATCGCCGAGCTCCATATCGATCTCGGCCGCGCCCGGGTCATCCACGTCGCCGGAACCAATGGGAAAGGCTCCGTTTGCGCAATGATTGATTCGATCCTGCGTACGCAAAAATATCGCACCGGCCTGTTCACCTCCCCTCACCTCGTTACGTTCCGCGAACGAATTGGCGTCGATGGTAAAATGATTTCCGAAGAAGCAGTCGCGAATGGCTTGAATACAATTCGCGATCTCGTCAGAGATTGGGATCCGCACCCGACATTTTTTGAAGTTACGACCGCACTTGGCCTGAAATATTTTTCCGAGGCGAAGATCGACGTCGCCATTCTGGAAACCGGGCTGGGCGGACGGCTCGATGCCACGAATGCTGTGCAATCAGATGTCTCCGTGATTACGTCGATCGCTCTCGATCATCAACAATGGCTCGGACAATCGCTTCGAGAGATCGCGACTGAAAAAGCGGGAATCATCAAACCAAAAATCCCGGTCGTCTCCGCGTCTCAAGCTTCGGATGCCGAAAAAGTGATTCGTTCGCGGGCCGCCGAATGCGAAGCGCCGTTGGAGCTTGTGAATGACTCATATCAGAAAACTCCTGTTGGTCTCTCGGGCGAATACCAAAAGCAAAATGCCGCGCTGGCGATCTTGGCGATCCGCTCCGCCAAGGTCGACATCGACGATTCGTCGATTGAGTCCGGACTTGCATCGATAGATTGGCCAGCCCGTTTTGAGCGCTGGAATAACCGCTTTGTGATTGATGGCGCACATAATCCGGCCGCTGCACGCGTTCTCGCGCAAACGTGGCGTGAGAGTTTCGGTGATCAACGCGCCTCGCTTATTCTCGCAATTCTTTCCGATAAAGACTTGCGCGGTATCTGCGAAGCGCTCGCACCGATCGCTAGTTTTGTTTTGTTGCCGAAAATCCGAAGCGAGCGCGCGACTCCGCCAGATAAGCTGGCAAAAATTTTATCCGCCAACACTCCATCGCTCCCCTACTCCGCGACCCAGTCAATCGCTGACGCGCTCGATCAAGCTCGTGCCAAACCGAATCCAATTCTTCTCACGGGTTCATTGCATTTCGCCGGGGAAGCGCTCGCGTATCTGCGCGGGGAACCGGCCGCGTTCGAAGAATGCGCGCAGTGAATTCTCTGAAAACGAACCACGAAGGACAAAGGTCGTGAAGACCTTTTGAATGCATCTGCTTCGTGCTCTTCGTGAACTTCGTGGTTAATCAGTAGTCTCGATCCGCGGAAACAACGGCACCGGTTTGCCGACAACGTGTCCATCCGGCAAACCGCCCCACTGTGCGTCTTTAAGGGAGAACCGTTCTTCCTTCCCGCTCAACTCCATCTTCCAATTGAGCTGATCGAAAATCCCATGCGCCGCTCGCGGCAATACCGGCGAAATCAAAATCGCAATGATGCGCAAAACCTCGCAGCAACTGTAGAGAGTTCCCTCTAACTCGGCTTTATCGATTGAGGCCGCGGACTTCGCTTTTCGCCAAGGCTCGGCGAAATCAATGAAGAAGTCACACCGTGTTGCAAGTTTCGTCGCTTCCTCTATCGCGGCACTAATACAACTGAATTCAAAGGCTTGAACACAATCCTTAATCACGTCTTCGATTGAAAAGGACGGAGCTCCCGGAATTTCGATAAGTTTGCGGCCGCTCGTTTGCGTCAACTTACCAGCTCGGTACTTCCAAACCATCGCGAGAGCGCGGTTCAACAAATTGCCGAATGAGTTAGCGAGGTCGGCGTTGTAACGTGTAACAAATCGCTCCTCGGAAAAATCGGCATCTTTGCCGGTGGCGATATCGCTCATCAAGTAATAGCGCAGCGCTTCGGCGCCGTATTTATCGGCGAGCACGAATGGGTCGATGATGTTTCCCGCGCTTTTGCTCATCTTAGCGCCGCTGAGATTCCACCAGCCATGGACAAGCAGTTGCGGCTTGGCTTCGTCTGGAAAACCTATGGCGTGCAGCATGATGAACCAGTAGATGCCGTGCGCTGGAACAAGAATGTCTTTGCCGATGACTTGGAGCGCAGGCCATTTCTCAAGAAAAGTTGATGGTTGAGAGTTGAAAGTTGAGAGACTCGGGTCGTAGCCGGCGAAACTGATGTAGTTCGTCAGGGCATCGAACCAGACGTAAGTGACGAAATCCTTGTCGAACGGCAGTTCAATTCCCCAATCGAGCCGCGATTTCGGTCGAGAGATACAAAGGTCGCCACTGATTTTCTCAACCGCATTGCGCAGTTCCGTCTGACGAAAATCGGGAATGACTGCATCCTTGCGATCCTCGATGTACCGAAGCAGCCACTCTTTGTGCTGGCCGAGCTTGAAGTAGTAATTTTCCTCTTCGCGAAACTCGATCTCTCCCCACTCCGGGCCGAATTCGCCGTCGGGACCACGTTCTTTGTCAGTAAGAAATTGTTCCTGCCGAACTGAGTAATGACCGGCCTGTTTGTCTTTATAGATTTCACCCTCTTCGAATAAGCGCTGCAAAATTCCTTGAACGACTTTCTTGTGCCGCTCGCTCGTTGTCTCCGCCCACTCGTCGTAGTTCACGTCCAGCTTTTTCCAGAGATCGATAAACTTTTGTGTGATTTCTTTAACGAATTCAGCAGGAGGAATGCCTGCCTTTGCCGCGGATTGTCGCACTTTCTGCCCGTGCTGATCGACGCCAGTGAGGAAGAAAACCTTCTCGCCTTTCAGTCGATGATACCGCGCGATTACATCGGCCAGGACTTTTTCGTAAGCGTGGCCAACGTGCGGCGGCGAATTCGTGTAATCGATCGCCGTGGTGATGAAAAACTCCTTTGCCATCGCCTCTGAAACTGCCGGACGAATCGTTGTAGGGCAAGCGGTCGCCGCGGCGACCTTGCTGGTTTCCTCGATTGGCAGGCGGAGCGCCTGCTCTACAGATTGGAGCTAAAAGACAGCGCCTTTACGAGACCCGTACTTTTTTCCACACGCCGCCTTCTTCTTTCCAATTGTAAAGCGGCTTGCCGTTGATTTTGTGAACGGAGGTCTCTGTGACCTTCATGCTGCCCGGCTGTCCGGCCATGAAAAAATCAATGTCATAGATTGTGCCGTCAGTAGCTTTCATATCGACACAGGCGAAATATTTGCTCCCACCGAGACTCGAAAGCGGATCGTCATGAACCCTAATCAAATCAAGCGCGAGATCTCTGCCTCGATAGTTGACATGAAACTTCTTGTCGCTGGATTTCTTGCGGTTACTGTCGATATGTTTTTTGATCCCGGTAGAGATATCGGCCTTGCTCACTTGCGTTGTCTGGGCGCCGCTTTGCGGAACCCTCGTTGTTGTCTGTGGCAGCTGTTGCAGATGTGGCTGCGGGTGTTCCGCAGCGAAAAGCGGCCTGGCCGGCGCTAAAAACAACCCAACAGATACGGCGATGATAAGTTGTGTATTCATGGGATTGGATGCTGAGGGTAGCTTAATCGGAACGCGCTGGAGAACTTATCGTGCCGTTCACGCTGTTGGGAAGCGAAATAGTTGCATTATTCCGCATCACGCCGCCAAGGATCGGCGAACTTCGCGATCCTGTATCCATTAAGTGGAGATGACCAAATCGTTCACAGTCTGATCGATCGCAGTCGCAGAGCATTCGTGATTACCGAGACTACTCCATGTGCGCGAGCATTTTTGGTCCGCCGGTTTTGAGGAACCGGACCACTAGCAAAAACGCGATGACAAGAAAGATCACATTGAGGACAGTAGTGTAGTTGAGACTGATCGATGTCTCTACGATCTGGGCACTGCGTTGAGAGGGAATTAGCCCCAGCAGGTCGAACAAGAGCTCGATCAACAGCGCCGCCAGGGCCATGGCGACATAAAAGACTGCCACGATGAGGCCAGCCACCTTCCAGCCATAATACTTTCGGTAGATGTCGATAATGGGAAGCACGATCAGGTCTGCGTAAATGAACGCGATGACTCCACCGAAGCTGATGCCGCCATTCCAAAGCACTGCAGCGAGCGGAATGTTGCCCACGGAACAAACGAACGAAAGGACGGCGACGAGCGGGCCGATGATCGGTCCCCAAATCTTTGCTGCGACCGGATGCGAGACCAGGAAAAATTCCTTCCAAAAATCGTGCGGCACCCAGGCAGCGAGCGCGCCCGCGATGAGCAAACCGCCTGCAATATCCTTCCATACAGCATGCCAATCCATGATGAAGTAGTGGCTCGTAGCTGTGAAACCATCCTTCGATGTGATGCGCTGCCACAACGAGCCTTCCGTCACGCTCATATCCATTTCAGCGTGGCCTTCCATTTTTCCTTTCAAGCCTCTGTCCGCCTGTGTGCTCGCTTCAGTAACGAGTTTTCGCGATAAAAATAGTCTGAACAGCAGTGCCATCAGGACAACCATCAACGGTCCGCCCAGGAACTCGGCGGCAGCAAATTGCCATCCCATCAGCACAATAATAATGATGGTCAACTCAGCGACCAAATTGGTGGAGGCAAGCTCGAACGCCATCGCTGCGGTAAAGTCGGCGCCTTTGCGAAAGATCGACCGCGCCAGAGCTACCGCCGCGTACGAACAGGAGGATGACGCCGCACCGAGACCGCATGCAATGGCGAGCGATTTCGGCGAATCATTCGGCAATAATCTCGTCATCTCACTTTTCGAAACGACGGCCTGCACGACGGCAGACAACCCGAAGCCGAGAATGAGCGGCCACAAAATTTCCCAGAACATAGCGAACGCCATCCACAGCGCGTGGCCGAGAGCTGCAACGATGTCCATGATTTGGCTCCAACTCGCGAGAGTCGCAGAGCAGGTTATAAAACCACGAAGCTCGAATGTCGAACAACGAAGGAATGACGAACCCGGAAATGCGGCGCTAGATCGTCATTGGAAAGTTTTATTTCACATTCTGGAAAACTTTGTTGCGATCACCAGCGTGAGAATGGTCTTAATAGTCCGCGATTCATGCAAGACGCTTTCATCAAACGACCTTCCATCCGCACTATGTTCGTCATCATCGCTCTCGCCGCGGCGGCCGCCGTCTTGGTTGGTGCTCTGGTGCGTCGCGCGGCCGGACGCGAGTTGCCTGAGGCGATTCTTGCGGAACTTCAGCCGGTCGCATTGAAGAACTGTACGTTGAAGCGCTTCGGCAGCGCCAATGACGGCGGATACCTGATGTGTGAGAATCTAATTGAGCCGCTCGCGGCAGCCTACTCGTATGGCGTGGGCAGCAACGACGACTGGGGATGCGAGGTGTCGCGCCGATATCATGTGCCGGTGCATCAGTACGACTGTTTTGATCCTGCACGCCCAATCTGCAACGATGGCACGTTTGTGTTTCACAACGAATGTGTCGGCGATCGGACCGGCTACAGGGAATCGCGTTTCTTCGACACGCTGGAAAACCAGATCAGAAGGAACGGTGACATCGGCCGGCGCGTGATCATAAAGATGGACATTGAGGGCGCAGAATGGGATTCACTTCTGGTGACCCCGGACGACCTGCTGGCCTCGATCCCGCAGATCACGATGGAGATGCACGGTTTCGATGATCCGAAGATTCTCAAGGTGATCCGGAAGCTGAAACGGAACTTCTATCTCGTGAACCTCCACTTTAACAACTGGTCGTGCACGCCGAAGGCGGCGCCGCTCCCGGCGTGGGCGTATCAGGTGCACTGGGTGAACAAGCGCATCGGTGTGCCTGATCCGGCCGCGCCGGTCCCCGCACCAATGAGCCCGCTGAACGCGCCCGACTCGCGGACCTGGCCCGATTGTCAGTTGCGCACGCCGAGGTCGCAGCCCTGACGGTTCACGGCAGCTCTCTTACGCCGCCTTCGCGGTTTCCATGTCTTCGGTGTATTTGCCGAACCGGGCCTTGCTGTTGCACAAGGCGCGATGATGGAATGCCCGTTGTGCGTCGGCCACGTTCGCAGGCTCGCCTTTCCAGGCTTTAAGCACGGGAGCTTGTAAAGCGCGGCCATAGGAAAAACTCAACTGCCAGGGCAGGTCCGGTAGACGATTCATGGCATTGAGGTGTTCAGTGGCTTGCAAGTCGCTTTGGCCGCCTGAGAGAAAAACGAGGCCAGGGACTGCGGCAGGCACGACGCGTTTCATGCAGCGCACCGTAGCTTCCGCCACTTCCTGCACCGAAGCTTGCTGCGGACAATCTTTTCCTGAAAGAACCATGTTTGGTTTCAATAGCATCCCTTCCAATGCAACACGATGCGCATACAAAGCGTGAAAGACGCTCTCCAGCGTTTCCTGTGTGACTTCGAAATAACGCTCAATCGTGTGTGCGCCATCCATGAGCACTTCCGGTTCCACGATCGGCACCAAATCCCCTTGCTGACAAAGCGCCGCATAGCGCGCCAGCGCCTCCGCGTTTGCGTTGATGCAGGCGCGGGTCGGAATGTTGTCGCCAATGGTGATCACCGCGCGCCATTTTGCAAAGCGCGCTCCCAACTCTCTGTATTCTGCAAGCCGCTCGCGCAACCCATCGAGACCCTCCGTGATCTTTTCGCCCGGAAAATTCGCCATCGCCTTCGCGCCTTTGTCCACTTTGATCCCAGGGATGATCCCCTGCTCGTCTAACGCTTTTACGAAAGTGCGCCCGTCACGAGTCTTCTGCCGAATCGTCTCGTCAAAGAGAATTACGCCGCTGATGAATTCGCCCGCACCGGTTGTGGTGAATAAGATTTCACGATATGCGCGCCGGTTTTCTTCGGTCGAAGGAACACTGATGCTCTTCAATCGCTTCTCGATCGTGCCCGAGCTTTCGTCGGCCGCCAGGATCCCCTTGCCGGGTGCGACCAGCTTTTTTGCTATGGACTGTAAATTTTCAGTTTTCATGGCTTTCTTGTTACAAATCATTTTCGCTGCTCTCTATAATTACAACTAGCATATTGGTCACAATCTCGAAAGGTTTCACAATTGACGAAAGGCCTGTCGCAAAGAGCGACTAAAAACATGTCGTACTCGCCAAGCCCGAGCAGAGCAAGAACACGAGTAAGACCGGAAGGGACTGAACGCTTTTCTTCGACGTGCGGTCTAACTCGTGGTATACGAAAATCAATGTTGAGCAGGATCATAGTTTCGATGGCCATGGCCGCCGTGCTTCTTATGGCTCCGGTGGATCTCGCTGCGCGATCGTGCATCCTCTCCAGCGCGCCAAGTCAAAAGGCTTGTCAGTCAAGTTGCTGCGCTAACAAGACCTGCTGCGCGACATCGCCAAAGAACACAGCTCTGCCGTCACAGCCGCTTGCCAAAGCTGATTCCAGTCAGCAACTGAATGCAGCCTGTTTTGCTGTCGCTTTGCCTTTCTCAAATTATGAAACTGGAGCTCAGCAATTCCGGTTTCAGACTACGGCGCCATCGGCGAACTCACCGCCGCGGCTGGCGCTGCTCTGCACGTTTCTCATCTGATCCAAGAACATTGACGCTCGGGGTGTACCCAATCGCTGGTGCGCCTGGTCTTCAACCGTTCTCTTGGATCAATGAAAACAACTCACTTTTTACTATTTAGTTTAATCTTAGCTTTAACTCTTCGGACTGCGCAGTCCGGAGATAATGACAATGCAGTTCGAGAAGGCCGCCTTTCGCTCGATGACGTAACGAAACTCGTCCTCGCAAATAATCCGGTAATCAAAGCGGCGCAGGAGAAATGGCAGGCAATGAAGGCGCGCGTGCCGCAAGCCGCTGCGTGGGAGGATTTGAGAGCGCAGGCGAGGTCGCGCGCCGCGCGCTACGTCTCGATCCCACCGAACGCGTTTACGGATCAAAGCTTCATGCTCCAGCAGGAGGTTCCGATTTCAGGGAAAAATCTGAGTCGGGCACGAGCAGCGACGGCCGAAGCCGGTGCAGCTTTCGAGGATTTTCGGCGGACACAACTCGATGTACTCTCGCGCGCCCGCGCGGCCTTTCATCGGCTTGCGAACGAATATGCGCAGCTCGAAGTAAACCA
>Ga0209807_1001212_pt1 | contig 12238 bp, 13 predicted proteins | sample GraSoiAngelo_154_FD_186168 | JGI IMG/M metagenome (GOLD analysis project Ga0209807, IMG submission 186168) | Grasslands soil microbial communities from the Angelo Coastal Reserve, California, USA - 14_1009_13_20cm (SPAdes) (version 2) | ecosystem: Environmental > Terrestrial > Soil > Grasslands ... | reverse complement strand
GGAGGACACCGGCGTGCCGTGGGTGGCGCCGTCGCCGAACATGCCGACGCCCGACACCGCGCGCGTCTATCCGGGCGGCTGCCTGATCGAAGGCACCAATCTCTCGGAAGGGCGCGGGACGACGCGGCCGTTCGAGTGGGTCGGCGCGCCCTACCTCGACGCGCACGCGTACGCCGACGCGCTGGCGCGAGAGCGGCTGCCCGGCGTCGCATTCCGTCCGGCTCGCTTCACGCCGACCTTCCACAAGTGGGCGGGACGACTCTGCGGCGGCGTGCAGATCCACGTGACCGACCGAGCGACCTTCAAGCCCTTCCTGACCGGTGTCGCGGTGATCGCCGCGGCGCGCCGGCTGGCGCCACGGCGCTTCGCGTGGAAGCGGCCGCCCTACGAGTTCGAGCGGCGGCGGCGGCCGATCGACATCTTGCTCGGCACCGACCGCATCCGACGCGCGCTCGAGCGCGGCCGCCCGCTGCGAGAGATCGAACGCGGCTGGACGGCCGACCTCGTGCGCTGGCGACGACGACGGGAGCGCGTGCTGGCCTATCGGTGACGGCGCCGGGGTGGCTCGGGCGGCGGGGCTAGCTCAGTTCGAGAAGAGCCGCGTGAAGAAGCTCTTCACGCTCGAGCCGAACGCGTTCGCGCTCTCCTTGACGCTACCGTCCTTCAGATGGGCCCACGCGCTCTTGGCCGGAGGCGAGGCCGCCTGGCCGGACTCCTTGAGCTTCTCGCCGCTGAACTTCGCGCCCTCGACGACGGTGTGGCCGACGCCCTTGGCCGTCTCCTCGACGCCGTCGCCCAGCTTGCCATCGCCGATCTTCTTGGCGCCCGTCTCGACCTGGCGCGTGGCCGACTTGACCTTCGAATCGTCGGCGGCCATGGTGGGCGCCGCCATCCAGCCGATCGATGCCGCCAGTGCGAGCGCGGCCGCCATGAATCGCGTGTTGGTCATGGTGAGAGACCTCCTGATGTGCTCACGCCCCAGGGTACCGCGGGGCGCGCGTCGACGGAGGAATTTGCGGCTCAGCCCCGGCGGTCGGGTTGATCGGCGGCCAGCCGCGCCAGCGGGTGGCCGGCCGGGATGACGGCCTCGTAACCGAGCTGCACGACCGGAGCGTGCTGCTCGATCATCCAGACGTTGTCGCCGGCGACCGTCACACCGACGCGGCCCCGGCCCTCGCGCACCGAGGCGAGCACGAGCCAGATCGCGGTGACGATCAGAACGGCCGCCAGCACCTTCATGCGTCTCCTCCGCTTACGACGTGAACCCACGCGCGCGCATGCAGCTGGCGTACGCGGCTCGATAGCGCTCGTCGTGCTTCTTGTTCTCGTTGAGGCCGTAGAGCGAGCCGCCGCCCGCGCCGACGACGCCGCCGATGGCCGCGCCCTTGCCGGCGCCCTTACCGCCTCCGGCGATCGCGCCGCCCGCGGCCCCGACCGCCGCGCCGACGACCGCGCCGATCGCGCCGTCCTTCACGACTTCCATCGTCTTGTCCTTCGAGCCGGCCTCGCTCGCCGCGTACTTGTTGCACGCCGCGATCGCGCTCTGGCTCGGCGCCGCCGGCATGCTCGCGACGCGCACGGGCGTGGCCTGCGCCACCTTCTGCTGCGCCTTCTGCTCCTGCGCGGCGCGGTCGCCGGCCGTCCAGTTCGCGACGACCAGACCCGTCACGAGGGCAGTCGCCATCACCACCGCCATGGCGATCGCCGTCAATTTCCAGGGATTCATCGTCTGTCCCTCCGGGCTCGGGATGCGCTACCTGCTCGGGACTCGGGATGCGCTACCTGATGTTGCCGCTGTGCCCGTACGCGTCGGCGTTGCCGCGAGTCGACGCCGCATCGCTCGAATGTGTCCCGCTGCCGGCGAGGGCCGCGCTACCGCGCCCCGGCACGACCCGCGCGCCGTCCGGCGACCCGGCGTCGCCGCCGGTCGTGACCACGGACGCGCTGGGCGGCCGCGAGGACTGGTTGTAGCGCGTCACCACCTGACCGATGTTCTTGTCCGTGACGAGGCCCTGGGCGCGCATCTGACGGAACACCTGCTCCCAGCCGGTGCCGCTCTGCTTCATCGCCGCGATCTGATCGAGCGTGAGCGGCTTCGGGCCGTTCGCGCTCCCCGCCGCCGCGCTCGACGCAGGCGCCGGAGCCGTCTTGCTCCCGGGCCTGGTCGTGGTCGGCGTCGGCGACGTGTTCTGCGCCTCGAACAAGGCCCGCGCGACTTTCTGGTTGCCGGGCGAGAGCTTCTGGTAGGCGCCGGCGGCATTCGGTGGCGGCGCGATCTGCGCATCCGCCGTGGCCGCGCCGAACAGCAGAAGAATCGCTGCGACGTGAGATGCCTCGCCCATGTGGAGCCTCCCGGGTCATGCGCGCGGTAAGTACCCGCCTGGTGGCGGCCGAAGCGGACACCTGCGCACACGCCTCAGGGGCGGAGGAACAGCAGCACCCGTGCCAGACCTCTCGGAGCCCTTTCCGTGCCTGGGAAATCGGTGACTTATGGAAGACCGCCGACGGCCAGTCACCCCCATTTGGGTGTCGGGCAGATGACGTTGAGCCAAGTTTTACAAGCCAGACTGGCACCCGTGCACGTTTTCCAGCCGGCCGTTCATGGTTCATGGGATGGCCGCTTCGCGACAGGGCCATGACTAGAATGGCGACGTGACGGATCTCGAAGACCTCATCGGCGAGCGCCTGATGATCGGTCTGCCGGGCGCGACGCTCGACGACGCGGATATCCGATTGTTCCGCGACACGCGCGCGGCGGGCCTCATCCTCTATCGCCGCAACTTCGAGACCCCCGCGCAGCTGCTCGAGCTTCTTGGCCGCCTGGAGGGCGCGCTCGGCCGGCGGCTGCTCGTGGCGACCGATCACGAGGGCGGACGTATCGTGATGCTCGGGCGCGGCGTGACGATCTTCCCCGACAATCTCGCGGTGGGCACCGCGGGCGAGGAGACGTTCGCGTACAAGCAAGGCCTGATCGAGGCGCGCGAGCTACGCCGCCTGGGCGTCGACCTGAACCTGGGGCCCTGCCTCGACGTGCTGACCGACCGCTACAGTCCCAACATCGGCATCCGCTCGTACGGCAAGGACCCGAAGCTCGTCGCCCGCTACGGCGTCGCGCGGCTGCGCGGCATGACGAAGGGCGGGCTCTCGGCGTGCCCGAAGCACTTCCCGGGCAAGGGCCATTCGCCGCTCGACGCGCACCTCAAGCTGCCGACGATCACGTCCGACTGGGACGAGATGCACGCCGTGCATCTCGTGCCGTTCTTCGAGGCCATCGCCGCGGGTGTCGAATGCGTGATGACGTCGCACCCCGTCTACCCGCGTCTCGATCCGTCCGGCGTGCCGGCGACGTTCTCGCGGCGGATCGTCGACGAGTACCTGCGCGGCGAGGTCGGCTTTCGCGGCGTGATCGTCTCCGACGACCTCGAGATGGGCGCCGTCTCCGAGACGTGCCCGATCGGCGAAGCCACGGTGCGCGCGGCTGCGGCCGGCCACGACCTCCTGCTCGTCTGCCACACGGAGCCGGCACAGCGCGCCGCGGCGACGGCGCTCGCGGAGGCGTACCGCTCCGGTCGGCTGCCGCGCGCGGGGCTCGAGGCGGCGGCCGCCCGCGTGCGCGCGCTGCGCCACCGGCGCAGCGCGCGCGCGGAGGGCGGGCGGCCCGCGCCCGAGCGCGACGGCGCGCCGCTGGCCATGGCCATGGCGAGCCGGGCGGTCAGCGAGCTCACGCCGGGCCGCGCGGCGTTCGCCCGTGCGCTCAACGGGCGCGTGCTCGTGGTCTTCCCGCGCTTCTCCGAGCTTGCCGCGCGCATCACGATCGAGCCGGAGGTGTGCGATGAGACCGGCTGGGTGCGCGCCGCGTTCGCGCCCGCGGGCGTGACGCCGGAGCCGCGCATCGTCGGGATCGAGCCGTCGGCGACGGAGATCGAGGAGGCGGCCGCCCGCGCGGCGGCCGCCGACGCCACCGTGCTGTTCCTCTACGACGCCCACCTCTACCCGTCCAACCGCGCGCTGCTCGACGCGGTGCAGGCGCGCGCGCGGCATCTGGCCGTCGTGCTGCTGCGCGATCCCTACGACGCCGCGCTGCTGGCGCCCGGCGTGCTGGGCATCACGGCCTTCGGCTGGCGGCGATGCCAGCTCGAGGCCGTGGTCGCGCGCCTCGCCTATCCGTAGGGGGGCCCCGAAATGGCCCCCCAAACCCCAACGTTCACCGTCGTCGGCTCAGGACCGGCGTCAGCGCGAGCGAGAGGGCGATGGTGCCCGCGGTGCCGACGATGACGAGCCACGACCACGGGAAGTCGATGCGGCCCGTCTCCGAGAGGTAGAGCAGCGCGAGGTTGATCAGCGTCATCACCACCATGGAGACCACGTTGGCGACGTCGGCCACGCGGCGGCGCGAGAGCAGCCCAAGCAGGAACACGCCGAGCAGGGAGCCGAACGGGACGCCCGCGATCTTGAACACGAGCCAGAGGATCTGCTGGCGCCAACCGAGAAAGATCCACGCGATGATCCCGAGCACGATCCCGAAGACGACCACGCACGCGCGCGAGACCCGGAGGTAGTGCGTCTCGGAGCGCCCGCGCGCCAGGAGCGGCCGGTAGATGTCGGTGACGAACGACGCGGAGAGCGAGCCCAGCGGCGAGTCGATCGACGCGAGCACGATGGCGGAGAGCATCAGGCCGCGCAGCACCGCCGGCATGGTGTGGCCGACGAAGTACGGCAGCACCTCGTCGTTGCGCGCGATCGCCGGTGTCCCGTGCTGCGCATAGAAGGCGAAGAGGCCCGCCCCGAGGCTCAGGTAGATAGCCAGCGTCAGCAGCGTCGCCAGCGGCGTCAGCGCGAGGGTGCGCTGACTCTCGCCCCGCGTCTCGACGGTGAGCAGCCGCTGCATGAGGTCGTGATCGGTCCCGAAGGCGGCCATCGAGCCGATGAAGCCGTTCAGCACCGCCACCCAGACGATGTTCGGATCGGCGGCCAGCCGCGCCCAGAAGTCGGGCGCGCCCGGAGCGGGACCCCAGTCGATGACGCGCAACCGGCCGGCCGCCTCCGCGAGCTGCGCGATCGCGGTCGCGCCGCCGTCGATCTGGGAGACGAGAAACGCCAGCGTCGCCGCGCCGGCCACGAGGAACATCAGCGCCTGGAACACGTTCGTCCACACGACGGCCGCGACGCCACCGGTGGCGATGTAGGCGATGGACACCACCACCGTCACCACGATCGTCGTCTCGATCCGCCAGCCGACCAGCAGCGAGACGGCGATGGCGGTGGCCGTGAGCCGCGCGCCCGAGCCGGTCAGGCGCGTGAGGAAGAAGAAGAGCGAGCCGGTCACCTGCGTGGCGCGGCCGAAGCGATCGCGCAGGAACTCGTAGATGGTCGTGACGTCGTGCCGGTAGAAGGCCGGGATGAACAGGAAGGCGACGGCCAGCTTGGCCAGGCTGGACCCGATGAAGAACTGCACGTACTCCCAGTTCTCGCTGTAGGCGGTGGCGGGGACCGAGATGATGGTGACGGCGCTGATCTCGGTGGCGAGGAACGACAGGCACGCCGCCCACCACGGCACCCGGCGGCGCGCGAGGAAGAAGTCGGTGGTGTCGCGCTGCCGTCCGGTGAATGCGACGCCGATCGCGACGAGGACCACGAGCGAGACGACGAGGACGGTGTAATCGGGCCAGGTCAGCGAGGGGGCCGGCGACACCGGGCTATTTTACATGGGGGCCCGCTCGTCGGTTACCGGACGGTGGCCGTGCGCTCGAGGTCGGTATGCACGGCCCGCCTGCGGAGCTTGTCCACGAGTCCGGCGTACGACGACTGCTGGATGATGCGCCCGAACGCGCTGCGGAACGTCGCCACGAACGACACGCCGTCCACCAGCACGTCGTAGGCCCGCCAGCGGCCGTCGCGCAGCAGCAGCCGGTAGTCCACCGCGATCTCGGCGTGGCGGCGGGTCACGATCTTGCTGCGCACCGTCGCGTAGCGGCCGTCCACGCTCTCGGCGGGATAAAGGATGCGCTCGCCGGAGAACGGCTCGATGCGGGCGACGTAGGACCGCTCGAGGAGATCGGTGAACAGGCGCACGAACTCGGCCTGCTCCTCGGGCGTTCGGCTGTTCCAGTGACGGGTGAGGGTGCGTCGCGCCATCTCGTCGAAGTCGAAGAGCTCGGCGGCGATTCTCCGGATTTCGGCGCGACGCATCTCGGTGCGCGGCCGGTCGAGGGGCGAGGCCTCGAAGTCGTTCTGCAGCACCGCGACGACGCGCGTGACCGCGGCCTGCACGACGTCACGCGGGCTCGACGTCGTCGTCGCCATCGCGCTCACCACCATCAGCCAGGCCGCCACTGCTTTGCCCATGGCCATCCGTCCCGCGGAGACGGGAGCATCCCCCATGCCAGGGCCGGCGTCCGGCGACCGTTCGATGGCGCGCCGCTCGCCCCGCGGCCGGGGACGGCGGATAATGACCGTCACCGCCAGCCATGGCTCGGAGCGAACACCGTGCGGGAGGAATCATCGTCGGCGTGGACGCGGGCGGCACCTGGGTGCGCGTCCGCGCGCAGGCCGACTCGCGCCCGATTGCCGCGCTTACGCAATCGGCGAGCGCCGTGCCGGAACTCGCGACTTTCTTGCACAGCCTCTGGCGGCGCCGAGGCTGGACGCGCCCGCGCGTGGACGCCCTCGTCGTCGCCGCGCGCGGCGTCTGGCTGCCGCCCGAGCGACGCGCGCTGCGGCGGCGGCTGACAGGCCTGGCGCGGCGCGTGAGTGTCATCGCCGACGTGGAAGCCGCGTGGCACGCGATGCTGGGTGCCGAGTGCGGCGTGCTGGTGCTGTCCGGCACCGGCTCCATCGCGCTCGGCCGCGACGCGCGCGGGCGCTGGGCGCGCGGGGGTGGGCTCGGACCGCTGCTCGGCGACGAGGGCTCGGCGTTCTGGATCGGCCGCGAGTGGCTGCGCGCGACCGCCGACGAGCGCGCGCGGCGCCGCTTCGCGACGGCGCCGCACGCGGTGAGCGCCGTGGCCGCGCTCGCCCCGCGCGTCCTGGGCCGCGCGCGACAGGGCGACCGCGTCGCGCGCCGCATCGTCAGCGCCGCGCAGGCGCACCTCGCCGCGCAGGCGGCGGCGGTGGCGCGCGCGCTGCGGCTGCCGCCGCCCGTGGTCGTCGGCGGCGCGGGAAGCGTGATGGGCGATCGCTGGTTCGCGGCCGGTGTGCGCAGCGCGCTGGCGCGCACCGGGCTGCGCGCGCAGTGGCGCGAGTCCGGCGGCGCACCCGTCGACGCCACCGTCCGCCTGGCGACGGCCCTCGCCGCGGCGCGCCGATGAGACATCCTGTGCCAACCCCGAGAAGCGCCACGGCTCCGCCGGGGCGCGTCCGAGCGGCGCGCGGTTTAGAGGAGCGCCCCGGCTTGGCCGGGGCGCTCCGAGCGCTGGGGGGTGCGGGGGGCCATCTCGGGGCCCCCCACGTAGAAACATGAGCCGGCTCGTCGTCACCGTCTGCCCGCGCGAGCGCGGCGCCGTCGTCCTGCCGGTCGAGCGCGGCGGTCGCGCGGCGCGCCTGGACGCGGCGGGCGTGCTCGCCGCGCTGCGCGCGCTCGTGGCGCGGCGCGGACTCGACGATCGCGTACACGTGCGCGACGGCTGCGCGGGCGGCTGCTGGGGCGCGGGCCCCAACGTCGACGTGCGCGTCTATGCGGTCGCGACCCCTGGCGAGCGCGCCGACCACGTGGCGCTGGCCTGGAAGACCTACGTCTACTCGCTGCCCACGCTGGCGAGTCTCGCCGACGTCATCGACGAGAACCTGCCACGCGCGCGAGCCACCAGACGACGGGGCCGGTGAGCGCCACGCCGATGCCGGCGAGCGTGTTGCCCCAGCCCGCCGTGGCCATCGCCCCCAGCGCGAAGAGCGCGGGCAGCACCGTCACCGCGAGCGCGCCGGTCCAGCCACCGGGCACGCGCCACGGTCGCGGCAGCCCCGGCGCCGCGGCGCGCAGCGAGAGGAACGCGGCGAGCTCGACGAGGAGCGCCAGCGAGTAGAGCCACACGTTGAGGACGATGAGCTCCTTGAACGAGAAGACGGCGCACGCGGCGTAGGCCGCCGACGACACCAGCACCGCGAGCCACGGCGTGCCGAAGCGCGGGTGCAGGACGCCGAAGGCGCGCGGCAGCGCGCCCTCGCGCGCGAGCACGTAGGGCACGCGCGAGTTCGTGAGCAGCAGCGCCATGAAGAGGCCGGCCGCGCTGAGCACGGCGCCGGCGGCCACCACGTGGCCCAGCCACGCGCCGCCGACGCGCGCCGCCAGCGCGGGCAGCGCGCCGGTGGTCCACGTCGTCCAGTCGGCGAGGCCGCTCGCGAGCACCACGCCGACCGGGAGCAGGTACGACACGGCCACGAGCGGCACCGCCAGGAGCAGGGCGCGGCGGAACGCGCGCCCCGGCGCGTGCGTCTCGCCGAGTACGGTGGAGGGCGTGTCCCACCCGGCGTAGTTCCACATCACGACCGCGAGGCCGAGCCCGAGGCCGCCCGCCAGTGTGTGGCCCTCGAGCGTGAACGGCGTCCACGGCGCCGTCGCCACGCGCGGCAGCCCGACCGCCACCAGCAGCGCGACCGGCGCCAGCGCGGCGGCCGAGAGCGCGACGGCGGCACGGCCCGTCGGCCGCACGCCGAGCAGGTTCAGCGTCGTCAGGACGGCGATGAACACCACCGCAAGGAGCCAGCGCTCGAGCGGCGCCATGGTCGGATGCCAGTAGCGCAGGTACTCGACGAAGAGCGCCGGATAGACGGCGACGTCGACGAAGCTGTCGAGCCACGACCACCAGCCGACCTGGAAGCCCCAGAACGGCCCGAAGGCGCGCGTCGTCCACGTCACATAGCCTCCCTCGTCGGGCATGGCGGAGGCCAGCTCCGCCATGGCGAGCGAAACGGGCAGGCTCCAGAGCAGCGGCGTGAGGACGAGGAGAACGAGAGTGAGGCCGGGACCGAACGACGGCACCGTGTCCTCGATGCCGTAGGGGCCGCCGCTCACATTGAAGAAGACGATGGCGGCGAGCGGCAGCACGCCGAGCTCGCGGCGGAGGCTCACCTCACGGCGGCGATCAGCGCGGGGAGCTCCGCGAGCCACTCGTCGAGGGGATGCGCGGCCTCGACGGTGATCTCGAGCTTGCCGTTCGGCAGCCGGCGCACGCGACCGGGCGCGGCCGGGCCGAGCGGGATGACGAGCGACTCGCGGTGGATGCCGAGCGCGTCGGTCACCGCGAAGATCGCGTCGATCTCCTTCATCGTGACCACCTCAAGCATGAAGGCCGGCCTCGGTCGCGCAGGCGGTGATCTGCCGCCACGTCTCCTCCTCGACGGGAATGCCCTCGGCGCGGCGCGCGCGCTCGGTGCGCGCCTCCGGCTCGCCGGGCACGAGGATCTCGGAGGCGCCGGCCGCGGGCGAGGCGCCGCGGACCCACCCGAACAGCGCGGCCACCTGCGCGTGGAATTCGGCCGGCGGCAGGAATCGCGCGGGATCGAGGGCGACGATGAGCGTGCCGTTCGCGAACTTGCCCTTCTCGGCGCTGGCCCCGCCCGTGCCCGACAGGATGCCGCCGAGGATCTCGATGGCGAGCGAGAGCCCGTAGCCCTTGTGCGCGCCGGCCGTCAGCAGCGAGCCCGGGGGGTCGCCGTAGAACTCCCTGGGATCCGTCGACGGCTCGCCGCGCGCGTTCAGCATGATCCCCGGCGGCACCTTCTCGCCGCGGTTGAACTTCACGCGCAGCTTGCCCTCGGCCCACACGCTGGAGGCGAAGTCGTGCGACATCGCGACGGCGCCGCCGGGACCGGGAATGGCAATGGCGTGGGGGTTCGTGCCGAGCCGCTTGCCGCTGCCGCCCCACGGCGCCACATTGAGGCCGCTCTTGGCGTTGGCCCAGAGCATCCCGACCAGGCCCGCGGCCGCCATCGCCTCGGCGTAGTCGGCGAGCCGGCCCACGTGGCTCGTGCGGCGCAGCGCCACCGCCGCCAGTCCGTGCACACGGCCGCGCTCGATGGCCAGCGTGGTCCCGCGCCGCGCGACGACCTGACCGAAGCCGTGGTCGCCGTCGAGCACCGCGATCGTCGGTGTGTCGACGGCGAACTGGATCTTGGGGGCCGGGTTCAGGTGCCCGCTCTTCAGGGCCGCGCAGTACTGCGGCACGCGGATGACGCCGTGGGAGTCGTGGCCGCGCAGGTTGGCGCGCACGAGCAGTGTCGCGATCCACTCCGCGTCGTCGCGCGGCACGTCGCGCGCGGCGAAGATGTCGGCGGCGAGTCGCTCGAGGTCGGCGGCGGGAATGGTCGGCATCGGCCGTTACACTACTCGACGCGCTGCCGGAAGAAAAGGTCCGGCGGGGTGCCGACGACCGCATCGGCCGGCCGGCCATCGCGTGTAGACTAGGCGGCCGTGATCACTCCCGACGGCCCACTGGCCGGCGTCACCGTGCTCGACTTCACCCGCGTGCTGGCGGGCCCGTACTGCACGCGCCTGCTCGCCGACCTCGGCGCCGACGTCCTCAAGATCGAGCGGCGCGAGGGCGACGACACCCGCCGCGGCTACGTCCAGCTCGAGCCCGGGCGCGAGGACCAGGCGACGTACTTCGTGCGCATCAACGTCGGCAAGCGCAGCGTCGCGCTGGATCTCACCAAGCCCGAGGCGCGTCCCGTCGTGCTCGATCTCGCTCGCCGGAGCGACGTCGTCGTCGAGAACTTCGTGCCCGGGGTGGTGGCCCGCCTGGGCTGCGACCACGCCACGCTGTCGGCGGTGAAGCCGGACCTCGTCTACTGCTCGATCTCGGGCTTCGGGCAGACGGGGCCGTGGCGGGCGCTGCAGGCCTTCGCGCACATCATCAGCGCGGTGTCCGGGCTCATGCACCTCGAGCGCAACGCCGACGCCGAGCCGCGGGTGAGCTATCTGCAGGCGGCCGACGTGCTCGCCGGCACGCACGCCTTCGGTGCCATCTGCGCCGCCCTCCTGCGCCGCGGACGCACCGGTCGCGGCGCGCACCTCGACGTCTCGATGCTGGAATGCCTCGTCGCCGCCGAGGACATCACGTACGGCGCGATGCTCAACGGGGGTGCCGAATACCCCGGGCCGCGCGCCGGCATGCTGATCCACCAGATCGAGGGCCAGTGGTTCACCGTGCAGAGCGTGGGCGCGCCCGATCTCTGGGCGCGGCTGCTGGCCGCCATGAAGCGTCCCGACCTCGCCCAGGATCCACGCTTCGCCACCCCGCTCGCGCGGCGCCAGCACTGGGCCGAGCTGCGGCCGTTCATCGTCGCGTGGATCGACGCGTTTCCGTCCGCGAAGGCGGCGCTGGAGGCGTGCGCGGCGGCGCGAATCCCGGCGGCGCCGGTGCTGACGCCGGCCGAGGTCGTCGCGCATCCGCATCTCGCCGAGCGCGAGTTCTTTCCCGCCGTCCCACATCCCGCGCGCGAGGGTGTGCGCGTCACCGGCGTGCCGTTCATGGTGGACGGGCGCCGTCCGATGCCCACCGGGCCCGCGCCATACCGTCCCGGTGAGCACACGCGCGAGGTGCTGAGCGACCTGCTCGGCTACGACGCGCAGAAGATCGAAGCGCTGCGGAAAACGGGCGCGATAGACCTCGTCTAGCCCAACGCGGCTTCGGCGGCGGCCTCGCCGGAGCGTACGCAGTCGGCGATGCCGACGCCACGATAGGCGGCGCCGGCGAGGTGCAGCCCCGGCAGCGCGGCGGCGCGGCCCTCGATCGTCTCGACGCGCGCCAGATGACCGACGCGGTACTGTGGCATCGACGCCGCCCAGCGCGACGCGCGCACCAGCACCGGCTCGGCGCTGACGCCGAGCGCCTCCCCCAGCTCGCGGCGGGCGCGCGCGACGAGGCTCGCGTCGTCCTCGCGCAGGACGGCGGCGTTCAGCGCGCCGCCCATGAAGCAGCGGACCAGCACGTGGTTCGCCGGCGCGCGCCCCGGGTACTTCACGCTCGAGAACGTGCCGGCCAGGAGCGCCTTGCCCTCGCTGCGCGGGACCACGAAGCCGAATCCGTCGAGCGGATGGGGCACGTCGGCACGCCGAAAGCCGAGCGAGATCGTCGCCGCCCCCGCGTACTCGATCTCACCGAGCAGCGTGGCCAGCGCGGGGTCGACGTAACGCAGCAGCCGCGCGGAGACGTGCGCCTCGGCGGCGAGGATCACGCGATCGGCGTCGAAGCGGACGCCGTCGGCGCTCGCCACCCGCCAGCGGGCGCCCTCGCGCTCGACG
>Ga0209807_1001211_pt1 | contig 12253 bp, 13 predicted proteins | sample GraSoiAngelo_154_FD_186168 | JGI IMG/M metagenome (GOLD analysis project Ga0209807, IMG submission 186168) | Grasslands soil microbial communities from the Angelo Coastal Reserve, California, USA - 14_1009_13_20cm (SPAdes) (version 2) | ecosystem: Environmental > Terrestrial > Soil > Grasslands ... | reverse complement strand
CTGCCAAGGTTAATCATGAATCCAAAAATGCCGGCAAAGCTTCCCCGCTCGGTATGCCGGAACCACGCTGCGTTAATCTTCACCATCCCGGGTGAACCGAACGCCTGCAGATAACCGTCGATCCCGCGAATCACGATAAATAGCGAAAGTAATCCCCAGAACGACGCCACGCCGAAAAGAATGTTCATGACGATGGTGCCGGTAGCGCCGATCAACATCGCGCGCTTGCCGCCGAGTCGATCGGTGAGAAGGCCGTTGATAATTTGCCCGCAGGCGTATGCCAGCAGCTGGGTCGTGATAATGGTGCCGAGTTGCGCTCTGCTGAATCCGAACTCGTTACGAATCGCCCCGCCGGCCAGCGGCAGATTGTAGCGACACATGTAAAACGAAGTGTAGAGCAGACCGATGAATGCCCAGTTTAGTCCGCGTCGTTGGCGAAAACCCGGCGGGTGCGCCGCGAAAATTCCAACCTTACGCGGTTCAGCCATCGGCCGAGGATGCGTTAGAGCCGCGAGGTGGCGCAATCCGAAATGATCTCGCGATTGTGCAGGGACGCTAGCCGATCCAAATCGTCTTCGCGTTGGTGAACTCGCGAATTCCGGCGACGCCGAGCTCCCGGCCGAAACCGGAACGCTTCACGCCGCCGAAAGGTAATCTTGGGTCGGACGCAACCATCGCGTTGATGAAAACCATTCCAGTTTTAAGCTCGGAGGCGAACAATTCTTGCTCGGCGCGATCGTTCGTCCACGCGCTCGCACCCAAACCGAAACAGGTGTCGTTGGCGATCTCGACAGCGTCGGCGGCATTGCGCACACGAAAGAACGATGCGACCGGCCCAAAAATTTCTTCGCGATAAGCGGGTGAGTCGCTCGGTACATCGACAAGAACGGTCGGCTCGTAAAAGAATCCAGAACCGTGAATGCGATTCCCGCCGGTTAATAATTTTGCACCGGCCGCAATCGATTTCTGAACTTGCTCATGCACGCCCTGAAGAATGTGTTCTGTCGCCAGCGGTCCGATCTCGGTCGTTTCGTCGAATGGATCGCCGACCCTCAATGCGCGCATACGTTCGACAAATTGCCGAAGAAATTCATCGTAAACTTCGTCCGAGACCAGAAACCTTTTCGCCGCAATGCATGATTGGCCATTATTAATTGTGCGCGCTTTGATTGCAGCTCTCAGTGTGGATTCAAAATCGCCGCTCGGCATGACGATGAACGGATCGCTTCCACCCAGCTCGAGCACACTTTTCTTGATGTAACGTGCGGCGGTGCTGGCGACCGCGCTTCCGGCTTTTTCACTTCCGGTGAGCGTGATTGCCTGCACCCGTGGATCGACAATTACCTTTTCTACCTCTTGCGCTTCGATCAGGAGTGTTTGAAAAATGCCCTCGTCGAAGCCGGCTCGGCAAAAAATCTCTTCAATCGCGAGCGCACATTGGGGAACGTTGGCGGCGTGTTTCAAGAGTCCCACGTTTCCCGCCAGCACGGCGGGCGCCGCAAATCGAAACACCTGCCAGAACGGAAAATTCCAGGGCATGATAGCAAGAACCGCCCCGAGCGGCTCGTAACGCACATAACTGCGGGCAGCGTCTGTCTGCGCAGTCTCGTCTTCCAAGAAGCGCTCCCCATTTTCGGCATAAAACCGGCAACCTCGAATGCATTTCACGATTTCCTCCTGCGCTGCGCGAAACAATTTCCCCATTTCGAGGGTCATCATGCGGGCCAACCTGTCCTTTTCCTGCTCAAGCAATGACGCCGCAGCCATCATCAGTTGTGCCCGCTTGGCGAACGGCTCGCGACGATGATGGGCGAAAGCTTCCTCAGCGCGCTTTAGTCGTTTGTCGATTTCGGCGTCATCGAAAGCCGCGAACTCCTTCAGCTTTTCGCCCGTAGCTGGATTGATCGACGCGATTGCCATTGTCGGGTCCTATAAGCGCAGACCTTTCGGAATCAAAACGCGATCGAGCAAATCGAAGCTCCATTGCACAATCAGCGCGAGCAGCGCCGCCGGAATCGCACCTTGCAAAATCGTGACGTGATCGTTCAAGTTCAGCCCACTCAAGATTGGCTCGCCGAGGCCGCCGGCACCGATCAACGCCGCGAGCGTAGCAGTGCCGACGTTGATGACCGCGCTTGTTTTAATTCCCGACAAAATCGAGCGCGACGACATCGGCAGATAGATTTGCCAGAGTCGCGTTGCCGGTGTGAGTCCCAGCGCAATGGCGGATTCGCGCAGTGATCGCGGAATGTCCTGCAACCCGCTCGCGGTGTTGCGCACAATTGGGAGCAATCCGTAAAGAAAAAGCGCGGCAATGGCAGTGCGCGCGCTAATTCCGAAAAAAGGAAGAGGAACGAGCAGCGCGAGCAACGCGAGCGAGGGAATGGTTTGCACAATGCTGGCAAAGCCAAGAATAGCGTGACCAACCACGCCGCCCCGACTTGCAAAGATGCCAAGCGGAATACCAACGACTATTGCGAGTAGCAACGAGAAACCTGCAAGCTGCAGATGCCGCAGGGTCCAGCGCGCAAGTTTGTGCGAGAACGGTTCGCCAGTGCTGGTTGCCGATTCAACGTCGTCGCGAAAATACAAGTTCGCTGCTCGCGTGTAGTTTTTCGTGCGCTCCGCTTCAGCGTTCAACTGAATCATGCGCGCTTCGTCCAGCGTGCCTTCGAGTTTGCGCAGCGCGGCGATCGCGTCCTTGCGCATGGAAGCCCGAAACAAGAAGACCGCTTCGTATTTCGGGAAGAAACCAACGTCGTCTTCCAGTACGACGAGATCGTATTCCGCAATTTTGGCGTCGGTCGAATAAGCATCTTTCACATCAATGGAGCCATTCTGAAGCGCGGCGTAGCCGAGCGCATGATCGATTCCAATCACGCTTTGCGGACTCAACCGGTAACGCGCCGCGAGCGGTTGCCAGCCATCCTGGCGAGCGAGGAATTCATGGGTGACTCCGATTTTCAGTTCGGGATGCTTTTGCAAATCGGTGATGGTGCGAATACCGAGTTCTTGCGCACGATCGCGTCGCATAATGAGCGCATATGTGTTGTTGAAGCCAAGCGGCTCCGTCATACCGACGCCGAATTTGCTGAGCGCGTCACGAATTGCCCCCGCTGAATGCAATTGTTGATCTTTCAATATCTCTTCGGCGATTGTACCGGTGTATTCCGGGTAGGCATCGATTTGCGCGCCGCGCAGCGCTTGCCAAAGAATGATCGTGCCGCCCATGCCTTGTCGATGTTCGGCTGGAATGCCGGCGTCGTTGAGAGTGCGTTTCGCAATTTCACCGAGGACATAAGATTCGGTGAATTTTTTCGAGCCGATTACAACCGGATTCGCGAGCGATGAAGAAATTAAAATCAGGAAAGCAGGAAAGCAGGAGACAAAATAAAGCTTGTTCGTTTTCAAGACTTGAAAGCCCCTTTCTTCATTTCCTGTTTTCTTAATTCATCTCATGCCAGGGCAACACTGCGCTGTGCGTTTATGAATTCAGAAACGAAGTCGCTTGCTGGTCTTTCGCGAAGATCGGCAACCGACCCTTGTTGCACTATGCGGCCTTCGTTCATGAGCACGATGGCATCTCCGAAATAAGTCGCTTCCGCCAAGTCATGAGTGACGAGAAGCGCTGTTTGCTTTAGACGCCCAAAAATCTCTTTGAGATCTTTCTGCAACGATGCGCGCACGAGTGGATCAAGCGCGCCGAGCGGTTCATCGAGCAGCAGCAATTCTGGCGAAAGCATAAGCGCCCGCATCAAACTGACGCGTTGACGCTGCCCCCCGGAAAGTTCGAGAGGATAACGCGCCAGCAAATTTTCGGAAAATCTTGTCAGCTCGCACAATTCGGAAAGTCGTGGGTGCATTTCCGCATCAGTTTTTCCGAGGTGGCGTGCCATCAGGAGAATGTTGGCGCGGGCGGTCAGGTGCGGAAAAAGGCCACCTTCCTGAATGACGTAACCGATGCGGCGGCGCAACATGTCGATATTGGCAGGCGTAATTTGAGAGCCCTCGAAATCGGTTGTGCCAGAATCGGGCGCGATCAGTCCGATAATGATTCGCAGCAAGGTCGATTTCCCGCAGCCACTCGGACCGATCAAGACTGTGGTTTTGCCGCGCTCGATGGAAAGATTTGTGGGATGCAGCGCTGGCGCGCCGTCGTAACTCTTCCTTACATCGATAAGTTGAACGAGCGCGCTCATTTTTGTACCCCGAACGCTTTCGGGGCCGGGATCAGCGACCCCAGCTACAATTTGAAATAAAAAACGCCAAACAAGCGCGCTTCGTCCGACCACATTTTTTGAAACTCGAATCCAGCATTGCGCGCGAGCGCTGCGAATCCGTCGGGCGTGTGTTTGTAGGAATACTCGGTGAGAATCCTTTCACCTGCGTGAAAATCGAATTGGCGATCTTCGATATGAACGTGCTGGCGCGTTTCGCTGATCAAATACATCTCGATGCGGCCCACGCTTGAATTGTAGATTGCGCGGTGCCGCCAGGCCGCCAAATCGAAATCAGCGCCGAGTTCCCGGTTTGCTCGGACGAGCAGGTTCAAATTGAATTCGGCAGTCACGCCTGCGCTGTCGTTGTAGGCGGCCTCGATCACATGCCGATCTTTCTGCAGATCGACGCCGATGAGCAGTCCGCCTTCGTCTCCGCAAAGATTGGCAATCCGCCGCAAAAAGTCTGTCGCTTCGTGCGGCTCGAAGTTGCCGATGGTTGATCCGGGGAAATAAACAATTTTCCGCGCGGCTTTGCGCCGCGGCGATGGGAGCACGACGGATTGCAAATAATCGGCGCAGACGGGCAGAATTTCCAAGTCGGGAAAAATTTGTTGGAAAAGCCCAGTCGATTCGCGCAATTGCTTCTTTGAAATATCGACCGGGATATAGACGGCGGGCTTTTCAAGCGCTTCGATCAGAATGCGCGTTTTGGTGCCGGCGCCGGTACCGAGCCCGATCAATTCAATCTTTGCTCCCAAGTGCGATGCGATCTCGGCACGATGTCGATCGAGGATCTCGATTTCGGTTCGTGTGATGTAATACTCGGGCAGTTCGCAAATCTTTTGAAACAAGGCTGCGCCGCGCGCGTCGTAAAAATATTTGCACGGCAGCGTGCGTGGATCGCTGGAAAGACCAGCGATAACGTCCGACAAGAAATCAGAAGTTGCCGGCTCGCGCTCGAGCACGGCGGCTTTGGGATTCATTGAGGATCGCGCGCGAGACGAATTCCGGTGAATTGCCAGCGTTTCTCGGGCTGGAAAAAGTTGCGATAGGTGCGGCGAATATGATTGCGGGAAGTGGCGCAGGAACCGCCGCGCAGGACGTACTGGTTGCACATGAACTTGCCGTTGTATTCGCCGAGTGCGCCGGGCGCAGCGCGATAACCGGGGTAGGGGGAATAGGCGCTCCGTGTCCATTCCCAGACGTCGCCAAACATTTGATGGAGATGCCGGTCTTGTCCCCAAACTGTCGAGCTTCTCGGATGAAATTGCTTGTTCTCGACAAAATTTCCTTCGATCGGCAGATCATTCGCGGCATATTCCCATTCGAATTCGGTAGGCAGTCGCGCTCCGTTCCAATTTGCGAAGGCGTCGGCCTCGAAGTAGCTGACATGGGTCACGGGTTCTGCTTCATCAACTGGCCGAAAACCCGAAAGAGTGAATTGCCACCAGGCGCCATCGCTTTTCACCCAGTAAAGCGGCGCCTGCCAGCGCTGCTCGTTCACTGTCATCCAGCCGAGTGATAACCAAAATTCCGAACGCGTGTATCCACCGGCTTCGACAAACTCGAGAAACTCTGCGTTCGTGATGGGCCGTGACGCGAGTGAGAAGGCGGGTACCAATGCCCGATGTCGCGGGCCTTCATTGTCGTAGGAGAAACCAGAGCCATGATGACCAATCTCCACCGTTGCTTCGTCGAAATCGACGAAGCGAATCGGTTCGGTTTTTGAGGGAGCGATGTCGATGCCAGTTTTGCGGAAGACGGGATAGAGCGGGTTTTGCGCGAAGACGTGCTTGATATCTGTGATGAGCAATTCCTGGTGCTGCTGCTCATGATGAATGCCGAGAACTAGAATCGGTTCAATCTCATCGAGAAATTTCTCGTCAGCAGCGGAAAGAAGACTGGCGATGTGCGAATCGATCGATGCACGATAGCGTCGCGCTTCATTTACGGTCGGTCGCGAGATCAAACCGCGCAGATCGCGCCGGTGCATGTCGCCGGCCGCATTATAATAGGAATTGAAGAGATAGGCGTATTGCGGAATTTCGGCGCGATAACCCGAAAGGAATTTTTTCAGGATAAACGTCTCGAAAAACCAGGTGGTATGAGCGAGGTGCCATTTGGTTGGGCTGACGTCGGGCATCGACTGCACGACACAATCTTCGGGCTCGAGATTTGCGCAGAGTCCTGTCGTGAAATCTCTGATTTCGCGAAACCGCGCGAGCAGACCTTCGGCACGCGATGCATTCGTGTGCGAACGCGAACGAATGGCCGTGGTTTCGCCGATCGCGGGCGCGGCGATTGAGCTCAAGTGATGCCACCTTCCTGTTCGAGTTCCTCTCGGCGCGCCGCGAGCATCTGATCGTGCGCCGCTTCTTCCAATCCGCCGGTTACCAGCTGTTCGCCAAGCGTTTCTTCTTCGTCCAATCCAGCGCGCGGTGCTCGATGACCTGTATTGTTCGCGACAACTTCCCATTCTTCAACCAAATCGGCGTTCTGCTTTGTTTCCTCTGGCGGCACGGGAACAGCGACCCCTAGCAATTCACGGCGCGCTTGCGCCCAATCGGCGTCGGTGAATTCATCAGGATTGCGCTCGTCGATCATTGCGATTTCCCTGGCACGTTTCTCTACTTCTTCCGGTGACGGCGCACCCACGCCATTGCCGTGCACTGAAATTTTTCCCGCTCTAGGTTGTGAGTAATCGTTCATCACCAATAATACGAAACGCCATTATGGGACGTCCGTAACACAATTTGGACTACAGATTAGGGGCTTGCAATACAAGGGCTGAAAAAGCATCAGCGTAATAGAAGATGGGTGGCGAAAGATTGATTCAACTGGAAAACGGCGACCAGATCGCTTTTGAGGAGTACGGTGATCTAACCGGAACGCCGGTGATGTTTTGCCATGGTTGGCCGAGCTCGCGCACGATGGCACAACTAACAAACGATGCGGCACGCGACCTTTACATCCACATCATTTCGCCGGACCGGCCAGGCATCAGTGGATCCAGCTTCCAACCAAATCGCAGATTATTGGAATGGCCGCCGATTGTGGCGCAATTAGCCGATCACCTTGGCCTTGCTGAATTTCGAATGCTCGCGATTTCCGGAGGGGCGCCCTACGCCTACTCAGCCGCCTGGTTAATGCCGGAACGGGTGCGCGCAATCGCTATTGTCAGCGGCGCACCGCCGATTGCCGATCTTGCCGATCACAGCGGATTGCTCCGGCTTTATCGCTGGATGCTGAAACTTCGTCGAACGTCTCCCGAGCTCCTGCGAATATTATTTCATGGTGCCCGCCCCTTTGCTGCCAGGCGGATTCCGATCCGGTTGCGACCGCTAATCTTAAAGTTCTTACATCCTTCTGATGCAGCGGTCCTGCGAGACAGCGCGGCGTTCGAAGCGTGTTTTGAAAGTGCGCGGCGAGCATGGCGTGGATCTGTCGAGGGTGTAATGATCGATGCGCAAGTTTATGCCGAGCCGTGGGGTTTTAGGTTGGAAGATGTCAATGTACCGGTCCGGCTTTGGCACGGGAAACAAGACCGGGCGTTTTCATTTCGCCTGGCAGACGAAATTGCGAAGCGTCTACCGAATTGCGAAGCGCGCTACGTCGAAGGAGCGGGTCATTACTCGCTGCCAATCCGGCATATGCGGGACATCCTGGCGGATTTGATCGCGGCGTAGCGGTGGGCTTGGCGCCTGCTTTGCAATGGGAAATTGCAGCCGACACGGCTGCCTCTACAGTTTGTCGTGGAAGAAGATTTTCCGGGTGATGCAATTCACGACCAACTGGCGCGGCGACAATGGACTGTTGCAGCACCGTTTGATGCGCGGGTGCGCGAGTTGGTTCGCGACTGGGGTGCGAGTTCTCCGGAGTTGATCGAGGAAATGATCGTGACCGCGCTGAAAATCGCGCGCGATCAAATGAGCATGGCCGATCTTAAGCTGATCAATCGGTCAGTAAAAGAAATGCGCTACGCGGCGAAGGTGTTCGCGCCATTTCGGGATTTGCGGAAAGTCGCCGTGTTTGGTTCGGCACGGACTTTGCCCAATGCGCCAGAGTTCAAAGTGGCGGAAGATTTTGCTCGGGAAATGGTTGCACATAACTACATGGTGATTACCGGCGGCGGAGACGGAATCATGGGTGCCGCCCAGCATGGTGCTGGTCGCGAACGGAGCTTTGGTCTGAACATCCGTCTGCCATTTGAGCAGCGGGCCAACGAAACAATCGAAGGCGATCCCAAATTGATCAATCTGAATTATTTCTTTACCCGCAAGCTGAACTTCGTGAAGGAGACGCACGCTTTTGCGCTGTTTCCCGGCGGTTTCGGCACGCTCGACGAAACGTTCGAGGTGCTGACACTCATGCAAACGGGTAAAGCGCGAGTTATTCCGGTGGTGCTGCTCGACCGGCCGGATGGGATTTATTGGGAGACATGGATGAAATTTCTGACTCAGCGTTTGCTCAAGTTTGGCTTCATTTCACAGGAGGATTTTTCTTTTTTCAAAATCGCCCACACTGTCCGGGAGGCGGTCCGAGAAATCCTGCAGTTTTATAAAGTCTATCACTCCGCTCGTTGGGTCGGCAAGAAACTTGTCATTCGAATTAGTCATCGTTTGTCCAGAAAAGCGATTGTCGATCTTAATGAGAGATTTTCGGACATGCTACAGACCGGTGAGATCGTCCAAGGCGTTGCATTGCGTCAGGAAAAAAACGAGCCCGCGATTTGGGACTTGCCGCGACTGATTCTCACTCCTAACCGAAGAAGCTTTGGGCGCTTTCGTCAGCTGGTTGACGCAATTAACGCGTCATCGATCCGATGAAACAAACTCTACGCTGGGCGCCGCGGCCCGCGACGATGAGATCGCGCCTTTAGATTCGGTAACGACGGATGCTTTGTCTTGCTGGATCAATGCAAGATCGACATCGAGCTTGGCCTGCATCATTCGATTGAAACAAAAATGTTCACGCGCGTAGCGTAATGCGTTATCGGCACATCGCCGGGCCAATTCTCGATCGGAAAGAAACTGCACAATCGCGTTGGCGAGGGCTTCAACCTTGTCAGGCTCGACTATTAAACCATTTTCACCGTGTTTAATGATTTCCGGAACGTCGCCGATTCTTGTGGCAATGACCGGACAGCCACTGGCGAAGGCTTCGCGTAACACGATGGGCGAAGCTTCCGTGGATAGCGAGGCAATAACCACCATGTCTGCTGCCACCAAGATGTCGGGCGTGTCCCATCGGTAGCCGAGCATGATGATTTTGCTTTCCAGTCCCGACTTGTAAATTGCCTCTCGTAACTCTGCTTCGCGGAGTCGATCTCCCGTACCCTGACCGACAACAACAAAGCGTGCGTCGGGACGGCGCTGCAAAATAATCTGGGCTGCTTTTATGAATCGCTTTTGTCCTTTATCGGACCGAATCATCCCGATGTTTGCGATCATCGGTGTATTCTCAGAAAATCCCATCTCGCGCCGGAACTTCATTCTATCGCGGCTGGGATTGAACTTCGAAAGATCTACGCCGGAACCAATCACATGGATTTTATCGGATGAAACCCCGTTTTCCTCGACGAGCTGCTTTTTAATCACTCGCGCGTCGGCCAGGATTTTCGAGCAGCCATACTTGAAAATGAAGGCGCGTTTCCTGTTTCCAATCGACTCAGTGATGCAGCGCGCGCGCATCAGAGGCATTCCCAAAACAAAAAGCGGAAAACAAAGCCAATGGTCTTTGGAGCTGTAGGTCTTGATTAGATTGATTTGGTGCCGTCGGCAAAACAGCCAGATACGTAGCGACGCGATCGGATCCAGGCGGCGCCGCAGGCGCATCGCCCATACGCGGGAGCCAAGTTCCTGCGCCTTCGGAAAGACCTCGCTTTTTGGATCGCAGATTAGCCATGCTCGGTGTTCAGAAGCATTTAGCCAGTTGATTTCGAGGCAGGTGCGATACTCTTGCCCGCCCCAACTGCGACTGCTCTCGACGTAGAGAATGTTCACCTTAAACCGCGGGCCAAATCGATGGCTTCGCTATACCTTGCCCGTGGCTCCACGTTTTTCGAGAATATAATCGTGAATCGTATTCACGGTCCTCAGTGCTGTGCTGGCGACCTCAGAACTCGGTACGCCTACACCGAATGTTTTCTCCATGCTTACAACCAGTTCGAGAGCGTCGATGGAATCAAGACCGAGACCATCGGGGCCGAACAGAGGAAGGTCGTCGCCGATTTGGTCCGGAGTTATCTGCAGCATCAAATTTTTTACCAGCATCTCCTTGATGTGAGTATGCAGGTCGGTGTCGGACATAAAGAAGCGGCGATTTTGTCGCAAGTCGCAACGCAGGTCAACTGAGCCCGTAAAATCTTATTCGAGCAGCAACTAGCGTGGCCCTCCTTGCACCAGGCGACGGATTAAAGGTATGCGAGGTTAGCAACAGTCAGTTTTCCAGCCCTAGACCTGATCGGCTTTGCCGCCCGGCGTGATGGTCTGATTTGGATCAGGCCGCACTTCACTGCTCGCCGGTTGGTTTTCGATTCGTGGCACTGTCGATTGCGCGGGTTTTACGTCTGACTTTGCCGCTTCGCTCTCAGATTTCCCAGCCTTATGCAATTCGTCATTGAACTCGTCTTTGGCCTTTTGAAACTCCTTCACTGCCTGACCCATTCCGCGCGCGAGTTCTGGTAATTTCTTTGCACCGAACAAAACGAGAATGATCAGCAAGATGATGATCAAATCCGGTCCCGCCAAATTCATGAAGCTGGCGATGAGGCTCATAAGTCGCTTTTAAGATCAGACCCGTTTGCCCAACTTGCAAGGCAAATCGACGCAGAGGCAGCAACGCGGGTTGAAGTTGACAGGCCGCCGCCCGTGTGGGAAAAAGTCCCGCGATATGCGTCCAATCTGGAAAGGCAGTATCAGCTTCGGGCTGGTGTATATTCCGGTGGCTGTTTACCCGGCCACACGCGAGGAGAAGCTTAGTTTCCGGCAACTCCGTTCCATCGATCTTAGCCCGATCAGGTACAAAAAGGTAGCCGAGGCCGACTCAAAAGAAGTTCCGGCCGAGCAGATCGTCAAAGGATTCGAATACGAACGCGGCCGGTATGTTGTTATGAAAGAGGAGGATTTTGAGAAGGTCCGAATCGAATCCACTCACTCCATCGACATCACCGACTTCGTCGAATTGGAACAGGTCGATCCAAAATTTTTCTACAAGCCGTATTTTCTCGAGCCGCAGAAAGGCGGGGAGAAGGCTTACGCTGTTTTGCACAAGGCGCTTAGCGGAACAGGCAAGATCGGCATCGCCAAGGTCGTGATCAGCAACCGCGAACACCTGGCCTCGGTAAAACCCGATGGATTATTTCTCATCCTGGAGCTGATGCACTTCGCGAGTGAAATCCTGAGCGGCGAAATTTTGAAGAATGGATCGGCGACTGCGGTTACCGACAAAGAATTGAAAATGGCCCAAGCGCTCATTGACAGTATGTCCGTTTCCTGGGAACCGGAAAAATATCGGGACGAATATCGGACGGCATTGATGGAGATCATCGAGCAGAAAGCGAAGAACAAACAGGTTGCCGCCAAAATCGCGCCCGCGCCAACGCCGACCAATGTTGTCGATCTTGTTAAAGTGCTTCAGGACAGCCTCAATCGCACTCAATCCCTGAAACAAAAGCGCGGCTCTACTCGCTCCAGCGGGCGCTCAACAGCCGCCCTAGTGAAGCAAAAGAGACGTGCAGGCGTTTTGGGCTAATTGCACTCTACCAAGCCTGGTCTGACAAATCAGATCGTTCGTGAGCCTGAAAACCCGGTTGCAAATCGGAGCTTCTCCATTAGCTTACGCGTTCAATTTATGGCTAAAACTGCCTGGATTAATCGCAATGAGCGGAAGCGCGCGACGGTGAAGAAGTACGCCGCGCTACGTGCGGAGTTAAAGGCGAAAAAGGATTATGCTGGTCTCGCACAGTTGCCGCGCGATGCCAGCCCGAGCCGCGTCGTAAACCGCTGTGAAGTTACGGGTCGGCGCCGCGCATT
>Ga0209807_1001209_pt1 | contig 12263 bp, 16 predicted proteins | sample GraSoiAngelo_154_FD_186168 | JGI IMG/M metagenome (GOLD analysis project Ga0209807, IMG submission 186168) | Grasslands soil microbial communities from the Angelo Coastal Reserve, California, USA - 14_1009_13_20cm (SPAdes) (version 2) | ecosystem: Environmental > Terrestrial > Soil > Grasslands ... | reverse complement strand
ATGAAAAACGACCAGGTCGAAGTCGAGCGGTTCATCAAGTCGGTCAGCCGTGCCGCAAAGCAGGGGGTTGCCGGATGAGCGTCGATATCACCAGGCTCCCTTCCGGCCTTACCGTCGTCACCGACACCATGCCCCATTTGCAGACCGCTGCGCTCGGGGTATGGACCGGCGTCGGCGGCCGCGACGAAAAGCCGAACGAGCACGGCATTTCGCATCTGTTGGAACACATGGCGTTCAAGGGCACCGCCAACCGCTCCTCGCGCGAAATCGTCGAGGAAATCGAGGCGGTCGGCGGCGATCTCAACGCCGGCACCTCGACCGAGACCACCGCTTATTATGCGCGGGTGATGAAGGCCGATGTGCCGCTGGCGCTCGACGTGCTCTCCGACATTCTCGCCAATCCATCGTTCGTGCCTGACGAACTGGAGCGGGAGAAGAGCGTGATCGTGCAGGAGATCGGGGCGGCGCAGGATACGCCCGACGACGTCGTGTTCGAACATCTCAACGAGCTCTGCTATCCGGACCAGCCGATGGGACGCTCGCTGCTCGGAACGGCGAAAACCTTGAAGCGGTTCGACCGCGACATGCTGCGCGACTATCTCGCAACCCATTATCGCGGTCCCGAGATGGTGGTGGCGGCGGCCGGCGCGGTCGAGCACGGCCGAGTGGTGGACGACGTGGCGCGGCGTTTTGCGAGCTTCGACGCCACGCCGGCGCCGAAGCCGCAGGCAGCGATGTTCGGCCAGGGTGGCTCGCGCGTGGTGCGTCGCGAGCTCGAACAGGCGCATCTGACCTTGGCGCTGGAAGGCGTGCCGCAGACGGATCTCTCGCTGTTCTCCTTGCAGGTCTTCACCAACACGCTCGGCGGCGGCATGTCGTCGCGGCTGTTCCAGGAAGTGCGGGAAAAGCGCGGACTGTGCTATTCGATCTATGCGTTCCACGCGCCCTATACCGACACCGGCTTTTTTGGGCTTTACACCGGCACCGATCCCACTGACGCGCCCGAGATGATGGAGGTGGTGGTCGACGTCATCAACGAGGCGGTGGAGACGTTGACCGAAGCAGAGATCGCGCGGGCCAAGGCGCAAATGAAGGCTGGACTTTTGATGGCGCTGGAAAGCTGCTCATCGCGCGCCGAGCAACTGGCGCGCCACGTGCTGGCTTATGGACGGCCGCAGACGGTCGAGGAACTGGTGGGGCGGATCGACGCCGTGAACGTGGAATCGACCCGGGATGCCGCCCGCGCGCTGCTGTCGCGCAGCCGTCCTGCCGTTGTCGCGCTCGGCAGTGGCAGGGGTCTGGACACGGCGGTTAATTTTGCGGAAGGATTGACGCGGTCGAAGGCCAAGGCGCGGCTGCATTAGGGGCCGCGGCCGTCGCCCCAGAGAAAATTGAGCGGGGAGCATCACACATGGCGCTGTTTCGTTTGCCGACGAGCGGACCCGCCGCGCTGGCGCCGCGCGGCCATGGCCTGCTGCTGCGGGCGCCGCAGCCGTCGGATTTTCTGCAATGGGCGCATTTGCGCGAATATAGCCGCGAATATCTGACGCCGTGGGAGCCGATCTGGCCGTCCGACGATCTCACCCGCTCCGGTTTCCGGCGGCGGCTGCGCCGCTACGCCGAAGACATCGCGGCCGACCGGTCCTATCCGTTCATCATTTTCCGCGAATCCGACGGCGCGATGATCGGCGGCATCACGCTCGCCAATGTCCGCCGCGGCATCGTCCAGGCCGGCACCATCGGCTATTGGGTCGGCGAGCCCCACGCCCATCGCGGCTACATGACGGCGGCGCTGCGCGTGCTGCTGCCGTCGCTGTTCGGCGAGCTCAATCTCCACCGCATCGAGGCCGCCTGCATTCCCTCCAATGCCCCCTCGATCCGGGTTTTGGAGAAATGCGGCTTTTCCCGCGAGGGTCTGGCGCGGCGCTATCTCTGCATCAACGGCGTGTGGCAGGATCATCTGCTGTTCGGGCTGCTGCATGAGGATTTTCGCGGTTGAACCGGTTCAGGCGATAATGCGGGGGATGACGACGCCTTGGGTTCGCCGTCATCGCGCGATTATAACGCGCAAGGATTGGCGGCCGACCTGGGGGGTCAAGGGACGTCGTATGGGTGACAAACGGGCACTGAAAATCGCGGGCGTGACGGCCGCCTCGTTCGCGGTGGGCTGCATGATGGTGGCTTCGCCGGCGTCATCGCAATCCTTGGGCGAGCGCTTCAAGAGCTTGTTCGGCGGCAAGCCGGCCGAGCCCGCGCCGAGCGCGCCCGTGGACCCATCGGATCCCCAAGTTGAGGAGAGCTGCCCGCCGGTTTCGATTCGTGCCGGTGCGTCGACCTATGCGGTGGGAGCGTCGGGCAAGGCCGCGACCGGCAACGATGTGCGCTTTCAGGCGACGATCACCAAGACCGCGCGCGATTGCACCAAGGCGAATGGCGAGATCACCGCGCGCATCGGCATCCAGGGCCGCATCATTGCCGGCCCCGCCGGGGCGCCGGCGTCGGTAGAGATTCCCATGCGTATCGCCGTGGTGCAGGGCGGCGTGTCGGAGAAGGTGATCGCCACCAAGCCGTACCGGACCACGGTGACGATGACGGAAGACGGCAACGTGCCGTTTTCGCTGGTGGCCGACGATGTGGTGTATCCAATTCCACCCGGGGCGCTGGGGGATTCCTACATCTTCTATATCGGCTTCGATCCGCAGGCGTTGACGCCCGAACCGAAGGCAAAGGCACCGAAAAAGAAGAAGTAGACGGCGGGCGCGCTCGCGATTCAAAGACGGTCGTCAGTTCAGCTTTTCGCGAACGTCCTGGATGCCTTTGCTGAGCAGATCGTCGGCGACCTCGCCCTTCACCGACTGCGACAGGATGGTGGAGGCGGCTGCGATCGCGGCCTCGGCAGCGGCGGCGCGGACATCGGCCAACGCCTGGGCTTCCGCCAGCGCGATCTTGCTCTCGGCGGTCTTGGTGCGGCGAACGACAAAATCTTCCATCTTGGCCCTGGCTTCGGAGGCGATGCGCTCGGCGTCAGCTTTGGCACCGGTGATGATCTCCTCGGCTTCGCGCTCGGCGCTGGCCCGCCGGGCCTTGTATTGCTCGAGCACCTTGGCCGCCTCGTCCTTGAGGCGGCGGGCGTCGTCGAGCTCGGCCCTGATGCGATCGCGGCGATGATCGAGCGTGGTCAGCACCGTGCGATGGACGCCCAGATAGGCGAACACGCCCAGTAGGATCAAAAAGGCGACGGCGACCCAAAATTCCGGTTCGGCGAACATCAGACTACCCCTTCAAGGAAGCGTCGACCGCAGCTTTCACGGACTTGCCATCGGGCGCGATCCCCGTGAGCCGCTGCACGATCGCGACGGCGGCGTCGGCGGCGATGCCGCGGACATTACTCATCGCGGCGGTGCGCGTCGCCGCAATTGCCTTCTCGGCCTCGGCAAGCTTAATCGACAGCCGCTCTTCCAGCGTCTTGCGCTCGGCCTCGGATGCTGCATTGAGCTTTTCGCGGGTCTCGGCGCCGATCGCCTGGGCGCGGGAGCGCGCCGCGGCGAGTTCATTTTGGTAGGCTTTCAGCGCGGCGTCCGAGGCGTCCTTCAGCTTTTGCGCTTCCGCCAGGTCGCCATCGATCTTGCCCTGACGCTCGTCGAGCACGCTGCCGACGCGCGGCAGCGCAATTTTGGAGACGATCAGATAGAGCGCGACGAATGCGATCGCCAGGGACACCAGTTGCGAGGCAAAGGTGTCCTTCTGGAACGGCGGAAACGCGTGTTCGCGGCCATTGGCTTGGGTATGGGCGCTCGTGGCCTTGTCGCCATGACTTTCAGCCATGGGCTACTCCTATACGGCTGACCCGTTCCTAGAGCGCAAACAGCAGCAGCAGCGCGATCAGCAGCGAGAAAATGCCGAGCGCCTCGGTGACGGCGAAGCCGAAGATCAGGTTGCCGAACTGGCCCTGCGCTGCCGAGGGGTTACGCACCGCGGCGGCAAGATAATTGCCGAAGATGATGCCCACGCCGGCGCCGGCACCACCCATGCCAATGCAGGCAATACCAGCGCCAATATACTTCGCGGCAATCGGATCCATGAAACGAACTCCTTATTTAGAGGTTTGGTGAGAGGGCCCTGATCAGTGGCCCGGATGGATAGCATCGTTGAGGTAGATGCAGGTGAGGATGGTGAAGACATAGGCTTGCAGGAATGCGACCAAAAGTTCGAGCGCGGTGAGCGCGATCACCATGCCGAGCGGCAGCACGGCGCCGGCGTAGCCGGCGATGCCGAGGCCCGCCAGCACCGGAATGAAGCTCGCGAAAACCGTGAGCGCGATGTGGCCGGCGAGCATGTTCGCGAACAGACGCACCGAGTGCGAGATCGGCCGCAGGAAGAACGAGAACACCTCTATGAATACCACCAGCGGCAGGATGACGATTGGAATGCCTGACGGCACGAACAGCTTGAAGAATTTCAAGCCGTTCTTGTAGAAGCCGTAGGTCAGCACCGTGAAGAACACCAGCAGTGCGAGCGCCGCCGTCACGATGAGGTGGCTTGAAATCGTAAACGAGTAGGGAATGACGCCGACCATGTTGGAAACGGTCAGCAGCATGAAGATCGAAAACACCAGCGGGAAGAACTTCATGCCTTCCTTGCCGGCGGTAGATTGAATGGTGTTGGCGACGAACTCGTAGCTCAACTCGGCCATCGACTGGATGCGTCCGGGCACCAGTTGCCTGCCGGCGACGCCGCCGATCATAAAGAGCGAGATCAGCGCCACCGAGCCGAACATGTAGGCCGAGGAATTGGTGAAAGCGATCTCCTGATTGCCGATGTGGCCAATCGTGAAGATCTTCTCGATATTGAACTGTTCTATCGGATCGATCATCCGCGCGGTGTCTCTTATTCCGCCGGCCACGCCGGCACTCAAAAACCCAATTCGTCCGGCTGCCGCTTCGGCTCAGCGGCCGGTCCTATCCGGAACCACGCTCACCGACCTCACCACGGTGAGAACGCCGGCCGCGAAGCCGAGCAGGAAGAACACGATGAGCCCCCAGGGGGATGTCGACAGCAAGCGGTCGAAGCCCCAGCCAATCACTGCCCCGACAACAACGCCGGCGATCAACTCCGAGGAAAGGCGAAGGCCGCGCGCCATTGCGGAAGCTCTGGCTGCTCCGTCTCCGCTTCCATTGGTGGGTTGGTCAGTCCTGATCCTCCGGCTGTCGCGAATTTCGGACAACCGCTGGTCGAGACTTCCGAGCCTTGCGGAAAGCGCAGCTTCATCGGGCGATTTATCGCGACTTCCATCTCCACTATCGTCCGTGCCTTCAGCCATGCTGTGCAGACCCGAAACGAAGCGGGTGAATGGAAATGACGCCCCTTCGCCCTCAAAAGCCGCGCGGACCATACTGACCACATCCAACCAAGTCAAGATTGCGGCGTAACCACTTAGATCGTTGATTTATCTGGGTTTATCCAGATATCCGCCGATCGCCGGTGGAGCGGTCGCCGCACTGCAAAAGCCAATGCGTGATCTAACGAGCTCAGCGCGACCTGTTGGTCAGACGTGCGCCCCACCGTTCGCAGGTGTAGAATCAAGTCAGTGATCCGTTTTGAGGCGGAACAGCACCATGAACACATCGCCCTCGAAGTTCTCCAAAATTGTCGCGACGACCGCGGTCGCACTTTGCGTGGCCGGCGGCGGCGCGGGCGCCGGCTCGATGCCGGACACTGAAAACGGCCGCTATACGCTCTCCCCGGTTGCCGATGGCGTGATCAGGCTCGACACCCGCACCGGCACGGTATCGACCTGCAACAACTCCGGCATCGGCTGGGCCTGCTATGCGGTGCCCGACGAGCGTACCGCACTCGATGCGGAGATCGGCCGTCTGCAGGCCGACAATGAAAATCTGAAAACGGAGCTCGCTGCGCGAGAGCCGACGGTCAGTGGCAAGACCGATGAAGCGCTGCCGAAATCGGACTCCCTCAAATCCGACCCCAAAGCTGCCGATAGCGAGCGCAAGATCGAAATTCCGCTGCCGAGCGACCAGGACATGGATCGCGTGGTGTCGTTCCTGGAGCGGGCCTGGCGCCGCCTGGTGGAGATGGCCAACCGGATGCAGAAGGACGTCTCCGGCAAGATTTGAGGCGGATCCAAATTGCGGTCGTGCACCGGACCCGGGATGATAACGATTAGGGCTGCAACGACGGCGCAGGATTTAGCCGAGTGTTTGCGGATTAGAGAAGAGGTCTTCGTCGGCGAACAGGACGTTCCGCTCGATATGGAGCGCGATAGGCTTGATAGCCAAGCACTGCATTTTATTGCACTCGCAGACGGCCAACCTATGGGGACAGCGCGTGTCGTGTTGAGGGACGGCGGCGCGTCGGCCAAAATTGGCCGCGTGGCCGTGCGCCGGTCAACCCGAGGTTTTGGTATTGGCAGGCGGTTGATCGCCGCTATTGAGGAAACGCCGGATCTTGGACACGTCCGCAATTTCCTCTTGGACGCTCAGTCCCATGCACAGCAATTCTACGCACGCTTGGGATACGAGGCGTATGGGGAAGAATTTATGGACGCGGGGATTCCTCACTGCCACATGAAAAAGAGAAACGGCCGCTCCGTTGCCCTTGATTAGGGCAAAGCCAACCAAAGGCGCTTTCCATGAGCCGAATATCACGCACCGGGCCGTCAACAGCCAGCGCGGATACCATCGCGACGTCGCTTCTCACGATTCAAACGTCTGGGCGCGGCTTTGTCGATCTCACCGCCGAAGCGACGAACTTTGTCGGCGAGGCCGGAGCGAAACAGGGGACGATGACCCTGTTCATCCGCCATACCTCGGCCTCCCTCACGATCCAGGAGAACGCCGATCCGTCGGTGCTCGACGATTTGACCACGGCGCTCGGAAGGCTCGCGCCGGAAAATGCCGGGTGGAGCCACGACACCGAAGGTCCCGACGACATGCCGGCGCATATCAAGGCCATGCTGACCGCGACTTCGCTGCAGATCCCGGTCCTGACCGGCGAACTCGCGCTGGGCACATGGCAGGCGATCTATCTGGTCGAGCATCGTCGCCGCCCGCATCGGCGCGAAGTGGTGCTGCAGTTCATCGGACAGGTTGGATAAAACAAAACCGGCCGCGGGAAGCATTTCCCGCAGCCGGTCCTTTGATTTGTGCCGTGGTGGCTACGCCACCGCAACCAACGTCAGGTCTTGGTGATGTCGACGTCCTTGGTTTCCGGGAGGAACAGGAAGCCGATGACGAGGCTCATGACGGCGACGCCGACCGGATACCACAGACCGGAATAGATGTTGCCGGTCGCGGCAACGATCGCGAACACGGTCGCCGGCAGGAAGCCGCCGAACCAGCCGTTACCGATATGGTAGGGCAGCGACATGCTTGAGTAGCGGATCCGGCTCGGGAACAGTTCGACCAGCCACGCCGCGATCGGGGCGTAGACCAGCGTCACGTAGATCACGAGGATCCAGAGCAGCACCGTCGTCATGACGGTATTGATCTCGTTCGGATCGGCCGTGGCCGGATAGCCGTGGGCCTTGATGGCCGCGGGCAAGGCCTTGGCGAAATCCGGCGAGGTCGCGGTCAGCGTCTGTTCGCCGATCTTGACCTGCGCCGGCGTTCCCTTCGGCGCATCCTGGTTCGTGTAGTTCACCGACAGGTTGACCAGCCCGGACTTGGCGATGTCGCAGCCCGTGGTGAACTTCTCGGTTCCGGTCGCCTTGAACTGGAACGAGCATTCGGAGGGGTCGGTAATTACCGTCACCGGCGATGACGCCAGCGCCGTCTCGAGCTTCGGGTTGGCGAAGTGGGTAATGCCCTTGAAGATCGGGAAATACGTCACTGCCGCGAGCAGGAAGCCCGCCAGGATGATCGGCTTGCGGCCGATCCTGTCCGACAGCCAGCCGAACAAGATGAAGGCGGGAGTACCAAGCGCCAGCGCGACCACGATCATGATCTGCGCCGTGATGGCGGGCACCTTGATGGTCTGGGTCAGGAAGAACAGCGCATAGAACTGCCCGCCATACCACACTACGGCTTCGCCGGCGGTGGCGCCGAGCAGCGCGAAGATCGCGATCTTGGCATTCCCCCATTCGCCAAAGGATTCAGTCAGCGGCCGCCTCGAGGTCGTGCCCTCGTCTTTCATCTTCTGGAACACCGGCGACTCATTCAGGCTCAAGCGGATCCAGATCGAGATGATCAAAAGGATGCCCGAGAGCAGGAACGGAATGCGCCAGCCCCAGTCGCCGAATGTCGCTTCGCCCATCCAGCTTCGGATGCCCAGGATGAGCAGCAATGCCAGGAACAGGCCGAGCGTCGCGGTGGTCTGAATCCAGGAGGTGTAATAGCCGCGCTTGTTCTTCGGCGCATGCTCGGCGACGTAGGTCGCCGCACCGCCGTATTCGCCGCCGAGCGCAAGGCCCTGCACCAGACGCAGCGCGATCAGCACGATCGGCGCGGCGATGCCCCATGTGTCGTAGCCGGGGATCACGCCGATGAAGAAGGTGCCGATGCCCATCAGGGTCATCGTGATCAGAAAGGTGTATTTGCGTCCGATCATGTCGCCGAGACGGCCGAAAATCAGCGCGCCGAACGGACGGACGGCGAAGCCGGCCGCGAAGGCGAGCAGCGCGAAGATGAAGCCGACATTCGGCGGCACGTTGGAGAAGAAGTATTTGGCGAGGAACGCGCCCAGCGTTCCGTAGATGTAGAAGTCGTACCACTCGAAAACGGTGCCGAGCGAGGAAGCGAAAATGACCTTTCGCTCCTCAGCCGTCATTCCTCCGGTGCGGATGCCGCCCGCCGTTAAGGCCATCGTCATGGTTTGCTCCCCGTTTAATGCAAGGTCGATCACCCATGCGCCGGACTTGGCCGGATTTGGTCCATGGGATTCGCTTTACGGTAACATCGCCGTGAAACCTCCCCCAATAAGACTTTCGGCCTTTGTAACCATTCCGCCCGGGCGTTCCTTGCGTTGAATCAAGTCAGCGTCTCGACCTATTGCGGCGCACAAGGCCGCGGATTAACCGCTTTGCCGCAAGGCGTTATTGTGTGCTTGCATGCGATCGGCCATCAGGGGAGAATCGAATTCGCCTAGAACTTTCGTTGCAACTTCCCATGGCAAGCCTGCGTTGGCCGGCCACGGGCACACAGGAAATAGATGACCGCAGTCAGCACACGCCTTGTTATTGCCGACGACCATCCTCTGTTCCGCGATGCGCTGCGGCAGGCGGTGACAAGCGTCGTGCCGTCGGCCAAAATCGACGAGGCCGGATCGTTCGAGGGCTTGACCGGGCTTCTGGAGCAGGATTCCGATGTCGACCTGATCCTGCTCGACCTGACGATGCCGGGGATCTCGGGCTTCTCCGGCCTGATCTATCTGCGCGCGCAATATCCGGCGATCCCGGTGGTCATCATATCGGCCAGCGACGATAGCGCCACGATCCGAAGGTCGCTCGACTTCGGCGCCTCCGGATTCATCCCGAAGCGGTTCGGGGTCGAGACGCTGCGCGATGCGATCCTCAAGGTGATGGAGGGCGATGTCTGGGTGCCGCCGGATATCGACTTGTCGTCGGCGGCGGATCCGGAGATGACGCGGCTGCGCGACCGCCTGGTGACGCTGACCCCGCAACAGGTGCGGGTGCTGATGATGCTGTCGGAAGGGCTGCTCAACAAGCAGATCGCTTACGAGCTCGGCGTCTCCGAGGCGACCATCAAGGCGCATGTCTCGGCGATCCTGCAAAAGCTCGGCGTCGAGAGCCGCACCCAGGCGGTCATCGCGGCCGCGAAAATCGCCGGCAGCCAATGGCGTCAGAGCACGCCGACGGAGCAGTAGGGCTATCGGAGCGAATACGAACAGCGGCGCTACGACGGGTCCTGCAGACCCGAAATGATCGCCCCGAGCGCGGCCATGGCATCCCGCGTTCCGTCTGCTTCGCCCTTCTCGAAATCGTCGCCGGCCTGTCCCATCGTGTTGGTGACATGAGCGAGGCAAAGCACCTGCACTCCGGCGCAGCGAGCAAAGGTGTACAGGGCTGCAGCTTCCATCTCGACTGCGAGGATGTCTTTGCTGCGTGCGGCTTCGATGGCTTCTGCGGTCTCCCGAAACGGCGCGTCCGTGGTCCAGCTTGCACCTACGACGCCGTGGAGTCCGCTCTGTGCCAGTGCTGCCGCGGCCTTGTTAACGAGGTTTGGGTCAGCTTCCGCGAACTCGGACGCAGGCGCTAATGGTAGCTAGTTCCCTCATCGCGTAGCGCGCGATCGATCACGACGAAGTAAGGCGGTTTCCCTGCAGGGACTATTTGACCCGCCGAGGTGACGCTCACCATGAGCTTGCATCCGCTGGCAAACAGCTCCTCGGCAACAAGGACTGCGAACGACGCACCAACCACACGCCCGACAATCCCGACGACCTCGCCGGCGAGCTCGAACGTGTCGAGTTCGGTATGATAACACGGCCAAGGCGTGAACGGCTTTGCCACTCCAGTTTGTCGCAACTGCCGCACCAAGTCGCCATCGGGATCCAAAATGCAGACCGCGGGCACCTCCACAGCGTCCAGCCCCTTCTGTCGCCGTGCCTCACGGAGCAGGGCTGCCGGGGCGAAAACGGACGGCATCGACGTGTGCTTGTTGTCAAGGATGGGCGGAATGACCATGTTCTGGTTTACCTTGTGGGAGGCGGGCGGAGGAAGAAGCGATGCCGAGTGCGAGCCGTCAAGCCCATTGGGAGGACGTCTACACCAAGAAGGGCGAGCATGAAGTCAGCTGGTTTCAGGAAAACCCCGCGCCTTCGCTTGAACTGATTGCCCAGGTCGGCGCGACTCCTGCTTCGGCTGTCATCGACGTAGGCGGCGGTGCTTCGCGTCTGGTGGACAATCTCTTGAGTCGCGGATTTCAGGATGTCACGGTTCTTGATCTATCCGAGGCGGCGCTGCGAGCTGCCAAGGCCCGTCTTGGTAGCCGTGCTGGACGGGTTCAGTGGATTGTCGCGGACGCTACCGCCTGGGACCCGCCAAGGGCTTACGACATTTGGCACGATCGGGCAGCGTTCCACTTTCTGACCGAGGACCGCGACCGCGCTGCTTATGTCGAGCGACTTGAGCGGGGCCTGAAGCTTGGGGGGTACGCCATCATTGCGACCTTCGCGCTCGATGGACCAGAACGATGCAGCGGCCTGCCCGTGGTGCGGTACGATGCTGCGAGCCTTGGCGATACCCTCGGGCGCGCCTTCCAACTCGTTGACACCCGACGGCATGCGCATGCAACGCCCTGGGGCTCGGACCAATCGTTCCAATTTAGCGTGTTCCGCCGTTGCGCCTGATCGGCAGCGACGAAGCAATCCAGTTGCTATTCCGCCGCCACCATCTGCTGGGTGCGCCACTGGCCGATCAGGGCGCGCAGCGAGGCGGGTTTGACCGGCTTATTGAGCACCGCGATCGTTTCCTCGCGCGCGGCGGCGCGCACATGCGGACTGCGGTCCGCCGTGATCAGGATGGCCGGAATGTTTTCGCCGAAGCGGCGGCGGATGTCGCGGATCGCTGCAACCCCGTTGCCGCGGTCGAGATGATAGTCCACCAGAAGGCCGGTCACCCGTCCGCCCGCCGCCTCGATCGTCTCGATCGCGGCGTCCGGATCGCTGACGGCGATGACCTTGGCATCCCAGGCCGTGAGCAGCGTTCGCATGCCGTCGAGGATCGCCGCATCGTTCTCGATGCACACGATCAGGGCGCCGCTCATCGGCGTACGCAACAGTGGCGTGGCGCTGGTGACCGCGGCGGTGAAGTTGATCGCCTTCGCGGTCGGCACCGTCACCGAAAATACCGAACCGCCGCCCGGATTGGCGTCGATGGCGATGCCGTGGTTGAGGACACGGGCCAGCCGCTCGACGATCGACAGTCCGAGCCCGAGGCCGCGGGCAATCCGCGCGCCCTGCTCGAGGCGATGGAACTCCTTGAAGATCTCGGTGCGCTTGACGATCGGAATGCCGACGCCGGTATCGTAGATGCAGATCTTCAGGGATTGGCCGTTGCGCCGGCAGCCGACCAGCACGCGGCCGTGCGGGGTGTATTTGATGGCATTGGAGATGAAGTTCTGCAACAGCCGACGCAGCAGCGAGCGATCGGATTCGACCGGCAGCGAACAGGACACGAAGGTCAGTTCCAGCCCCTTGGCCCGCGCGCTCGGCGCAAACTCGATCTCGAGCGAACGCATCAAGTCGCCGATCTTGAAGCTCGAGATTGAGGGTGTCATGGCGCCGGCATC
>Ga0209807_1001208_pt1 | contig 12264 bp, 12 predicted proteins | sample GraSoiAngelo_154_FD_186168 | JGI IMG/M metagenome (GOLD analysis project Ga0209807, IMG submission 186168) | Grasslands soil microbial communities from the Angelo Coastal Reserve, California, USA - 14_1009_13_20cm (SPAdes) (version 2) | ecosystem: Environmental > Terrestrial > Soil > Grasslands ... | reverse complement strand
TTTTCGCGACTCGGCGGCCACGCTGCCGGTAACTAAGAACCAGCGGGTCGGATTTTATTACTCCGTGGCTGCGATATTTTTGTTCGCATTTGCTCCGATCTTTTGGCCGCTAAGCGCCTTGCTGTTTTGGCCCAGCCTTTCTCTCGGCATCGTTGCCGGTGCTTACTTCGGTTTTGGGCCAGGAATCTTTCGCAAGACAAATGGCACTCTGCCTTGGAGCGCACGGTTCGTCTTGGGTCCTTGTTTGCTGGGTCAGTATTTGTCTCTACTCCACTATCGTCGCCAATGTCGACGCTGGGATGAAATCATTTCCAATGTTTGGATTGGCCGAAAACTAAGCAACCGCGAAGCTGAGGGAGCAGTGCGTAGCGGAGTGACGGCTGTACTCGATCTCAGTGCCGAATCCTCCGAAGCGAAAGCATTCCGTGCAGTCAGCTATTGCAATTTGCCAATTCTCGATCTCACGGCTCCTTCGTTGGAGCAATTATGGGAAATGGGCAAGTTCATTGCCGAGCACAGTGAAACTGGGATCGTTTACGTTCACTGCAAGATCGGTTACTCGCGCAGCGCCGCCGCGGTAGCCGCATATTTAATGATACGTGGAAAGGTGAGCGACGCTGAAGAAGCGCTTAGGATCATCCGGCGAGCGCGGCCATCCATTGTCATTCGGCCGGAAATCGTCTTCGCTTTGTCGCAGTTCGAACATCACCTTGGGCGCTCGCTTGTTGATCGGTGACGTTTCTTCTCGCGTCAAAAAAACGGAATCGCAATAATGCATTGCTACCCAAGCCTATGAACTACAACGAACTTATTCAGCTTTATTTCGAGCGCGCCAACGCAATGCAAGCGTACTGGAATCTTTACGTTATCATCGTTGGCGGTTTGCTCGCCTTCTCATCAATGCGCAAACAGCCGGCGGCGGTCACGACCGCGCTAGTGTCGATTCTCTTCGCCTTATTCGCGTACAAAAACCTTGATGCCATGCACGACGTTACGGCGCAGCGATTTGCCACGCTCCAAGCGATTAAACAGTTCGATTCAAGCGGCGGCGCCTCGGCTAGCTCGAAACAAGTGCGTGATCTGCTCGAGCCGACTCTTACTCCGGCTACTTACGGAAGTGTCCGTGCGACTCACGTCACCAGCGACATTCTCACCATCGCGGCGCTTTTGGCGATGGAGTTTCGCAGAAGGAAATTGCGCCAAACAATAATAGCGTCGTAACGGGATCAAAGTATTTCGCAAACAGGCGGCACGACTTTGGCGAAAGAAAAGCTAAGGTTATTTATCGTGGAGGGAACTATTGCGTGAAGCCGTGGATTGGCACGTCCGGTTTTCAATACGCCGAATGGAAAGGGAATTTTTATCCGGAGGATCTACCCGCGAACAAAATGCTGCCGTTTTATGCGGAACGTCTTGCCACCACAGAAATTAATTACACGTTTCATCGCATCCCGGCCGCGAAGACAATCGACAATTGGAAGCACCTGACGCCGGAGAACTTCCGGTTTGCGCTCAAAGCCCCACAAAAGATCACACATTGGTCGAAGCTGCGTGATTGCGCCGATACGCTGCGATATTTTTACGACGTCGTGTCAGCGCTCGACGCGAAACTGGGTCCGGTGCTGTTTCAACTCCCGCCCAATTTCAAGAAAGACACCTTTATCCTCGGCGATTTTGTCAATGGTCTGCCCGGCGGAATGCGCGCCGCGTTCGAGTTTCGTCACGAATCATGGTTCGACAAGGAAGTTTTTGATTTACTGAAAGCCACCAAAGCAGCGCTTTGCATTGCCGATAGCGAAAAGTTGACGGCGCCAAAAGTTTCAACAGCAACCTGGGGCTATCTGCGGTTGCGCCGCGAAGATTATTCTAGGATCGACATCGAAGGTTGGGTTGAGTTCGTCCGTGCACAACACGGCTGGGATGATGTTTTCATTTATTTCAAACATGAAGAGGCCGGAATTGGCCCGAAACTTGCAAAGCAAATGATGGAATTGCTCGCTTAGCTGGCCAAATCCCATCTATCGGAGACCGGCTAGGGCGCGCTATTTGCCGATGAGAATGAAAATACCGGCGGCCAGTGCCACAATGTACAACAGGAAAATCAATGGTCCGAGATGTAAGCCGAATCCTAAAAGGCCATCGATAAGCAGATAGATGGCAAGCAGCAACATGCGGATATTTTTGGTGAGCTTCATTCGGCAGTATTTTGATCGCGCGGGCGGGGTGTCAATCCAAACGCCTATAGGGTTTTGAGCTTCTCGACGAGATCAGGTTTTGATGACCGCTGAATACAACTGGTGATGACTCTCCGGTCTGCCACGACGGGAATTGCTATTTGCCGCGAAAAGCCAGCGCACGGGGTCCGAGCTGCGCTGCGTTTGGCTGACTCCGGGCTACCGAAAGCTACTATCTGCCAGTGATCAGCTAATTTTTTGATTCTTTGGAGTGTTCGCGATTTGATTATGGGGCGCGAGCGCATCGCCTGTCGGAACAAACGAATTGGCAGGCGGAGCACCCATTTGACTGGCGTTCAGGGCAAGCTTTGCCCTACAATTCTGCATGGCCGAGGTCGCCGAAAATCTCGAGCGTGTGTGCGACCAGATCGCGAAGACGGCGGCAAAAGCCGGTCGGTCGACTGATGATATCGAGCTCGTTGCAATTACGAAGACTCATCCCGCTGAGAAAGTGCGCGAAGCGACTGAAGCCGGGCAAAAATTGTTTGGTGAAAGTCGGGTGCAGGAGGCGCGGGTAAAGATTCCGGAGTTGCCGTCGAACTTGCGCTGGCATTTCGTCGGTCATTTACAAAAGAACAAAATCCGGAATGCCCTTCCGCTTTTCGAGCTTTTTCACAGCGTTGATTCGATCGCGCTCGCACAGGAGATGAACCGGATCGCGGATGAGGAGGGAATGCATCCGCGAGTTCTTCTCGAGGTCAACGTGGCAGGCGAGGGGAGCAAGTTTGGGTTCGCGCCCGAAAAGCTGCGCGCAGAAATGGAATCGCTTCTCGCATTGCCGCGGTTGTCAATCCTAGGCCTAATGACGATTCCGCCCCTTGCCGAAGAGGCAGAGGCGTCCCGAAAATATTTTGTCGAGCTCCGCGAATTACGCGATCGCCTGCAAACTGAATTTCATGTCGATCTTGGCCAGCTTTCAATGGGCATGACCAATGATTTTCCGATTGCCGTGGAGGAGGGCGCTACGCTGGTGCGGGTGGGAACAGCAATTTTTGGCGAACGCAGGCGCCCTAAACGACGGTCATGAAACAAGTCTACGCGGCCAGTGGCCTTCCAGTCCACCTATCTTCCGATTGCTCTCAAGATCGACATCGTGTTAGGATCGACGACTCATGCGCCTAGAACCGACCAACGTCCAACAAATCGGAAATGAACTCGCGATACGTTGGAACGATGGGACGGAATCTTATTTCGATTTAGAAATTCTCCGTCGCGCATGCCCATGTGCCGCGTGCGGTGGCGAGCCGGACGTGCTCGGAAATATCTCCCGACCGAACACGACTTACTCGCCGGAAAGTTTTGCGCTGGCGGGCTTCGATATGGTCGGCGGCTACGCGCTCCAGCCGCATTGGCGGGACGGACACAACACCGGCATTTACAGTTTTCAATACCTGCGACGCCTGGCTGAAGCGGGTCTTTCAAAGCAATTGGGATGAGCCGTACGAGCAAATCGATTGTCGTTCTCTTTTGCGTGGTCGCTTGTGGAGTAGGCGCGATTTTCTCTTCAGCGACTCGGCTGGAGATGTGGCCACAGAAATCGCGCGCGACTCCCATCCTGAACGACCAGGTGCGCCATCGAATCTGGCTGCGTGCGTAGGTAGCCCCAATCCCGCCTCAATGCTGGCGCGCGATTCGGATGAACCGCGCTACCTAGCGAATCGCCACACGGAGTAAACTTGTTCCGGCGCTTCGCGGGTTTACTTGCCGATCGGGTGAAGAGGCTGGAACTAAACAAAATTTCCCCGGCGCAAGATCGACGTCGGAGCACCGAAGCAAGCCCGTCAGACAACCGACGATGGCGAATTGACCAAGCGGCGCGATTTCGCGTGACGAATTCAAGTCCCATTTTTGAATTTCAAACAACTTGTGCTGAACGAGCAGTTCACCCTTTGGTTCGATCAACTTTGGTTCGACATCATCAAAGTTGATGCATTGCAGTGCCTGGTCGACGTGTAACTGTCGTGCTTTCCCGCTTTCATCGACCCGGTTCCAATCGAAGACACGATAAGTCGTGTCGCTGTTTTGCTGAATTTCGACTAGTAGGTTACCGGCTCCCACAGCATGTAATCGTCCCGCAGGCAAAAACATCGCATTGCCGGCCGTTACTGGGATCTTGTGAACGTGATCCGCTACAGTCCCCGCACTCACTGCCTCTTCAAATTGATTGCGCGTCATCGCCTTTCGCAGACCAATAAACAGGTGAGCGTTCGAATCAGCTACAGCCACATACCAGAATTCGGTTTTCGGTTCGCCGCCGACTTTTCTCGCGATATTTTCCGGCGGATGAACTTGAAGCGAAAGCTTTTCTTGCGCGTCGAGAAGTTTAATCAAAAGCGGAAATCGGGGGAATTTCGCAACATCACCGAAAATTTCTTGTTGATGCTGCGTCCAAAGTTCATGCAAGGTTTTCCGGTGTAGCGGACCGTCGCGCACGATGCTCTGAGCCTCGGGTCGATCAACAATCTCCCATGATTCGCCGATGCTCGCGTTTGCAGGTAGTTTCTTGCCGAATAGGGTCTCGAGTCTTCGACCTCCCCAGGGCCGCTCCATGAAAAGCGGTTCGAAAATGATAGGTTGCGTGAGGTTAATGTCCGTCATCGACTTTGTGATGTGTGAGGAATGTACTGGCAGTCGTGACGATGCTCAATGAAAGTGGCTGCCCTCAACAGCACGAACCGTCATGCGCCGTTTGATGGGAATTTCTCACAATACGGCCGCCAATAATTGGTCCCCCTGAGTGACGTTGCGGCTGCAATCGAACGGGCGTCGCCTTGTGACGAACACGTCGCCGGCACGTTGGTCACTGCGCCGATTTACCACTCTCTTGCGTTTTTACCAAGGCGTGGTGAAATATCAGCTTATGCGTGCTGATTGCGTAAGCGAAAGAGTCGATCCGTTTGGTTCGGATGTTGCTGAAAACCGTAATTGGGCAATTTAGACTTCGTATCGAGAAGCATCGAGAAACGTCAACTTAGTGGTAAGTGTCCCGTTCGCGGATCCGAAGGTTGCATCTCACGATAAGGATGACGGATAATTTTTCTACTAATCGCCCGTTCTTATGCGGAGAAGCGTCGATCGAGACTTCCCCGAGATCGAAGATCCTGTACGGATTGCTGCTCCTCGCAATCTGCGTTGGCGCTTGTTTCGCACCTCCGTCGGCAAAAGGGGAGATCGCCCAACCGAGCGGAACGGCTAACGCTACCGATCACGTCAAACGCGCTCCCAGCATTAACGCCACACCGGAGCGCGTGACGGTCGGCGTTGAACCCGGGCGCAGTGAGATCCGGTGGGATACAGGAGACGGATCAGTCGGTTTTGTTTACGTATCCACAAATGGTGAGAAACGTACGCTTTTTGCTACGGGTCCTACAGGAAGAGCGACCGCCCCATGGATCAAACGCGCTAGCTACCTCTTCGAACTCTACAGAGACGTGGAACAGCGGACTTTGCTCGCGGCAGTGACGATCTCTGGAGTCTCAGCGCTCAAAGTCTCGCCCAAAGCCTCACTTAAGGTCTCTCCACTCACCACATTATGGCAGAACAATGCGCAATGGTTGTTAGCTGCGGTCGCCCTGGTGGTTTTGTACTTCGCGGTCTACTTTAGTACGCCAGGAGAAATGCGCACAGGGTTCCCTGCTGAGCCTTCTACTTCCCCTCGCCAGCTTCACGTCGTCCGGAATCTGCTGCTCGGCCTGGTCGTGTTCGCTTGTGTCGACGGTGCCATCTTCCATACAGAATTGTATACCTCAATTTTGGCTCCAGATTCGTTCGCCGGGAGAATGGCGATACTCACAAGAGCTGAAAAGGAACGCGTCTCATCTGGCCTAAAGGAGGTGCTCGTCGTGGGAGATTCCCGGGTCGCGGAAGGGTTCTCTGCCACGGCTGCCGATAAGCTAGGCTCCGAGGGCGGGTTCAAGTTTGTGAGTCTGGCAGAGCCGGCCTCATCTATCGACATATGGTACTATATGCTGCGGGAAATTGATCCTACTGCACGACGTTACTCCGCGATCGTCATTCCGTATGGTTACGGCTACAACCGACGCCGCGGTCAACTTTTGAAAATTCCCATGGCCGCCCCGCTCCTACGGTATAGTGATTGCTTCGATTTTACTTCTAGTTTTGAGGAATGGTCGGATCGTTTCCGAGCGTTCACGGCATGCATCCTCCGAGGATCGGCGCTTCAAAGTGATGTTATCGATCTTTTCGAACATCCTGCCGTGCGTGCGGAAAGCATTCGATCGGAGCACAAACGCATTCTCGCGCGCGCTGCATATAAGGGTCGGGCCGACGACATCGCAGGTACTTCCTATGATCCAAATACGGGCCAAATAACCTTCCCGTCGCGGCTAACAGAGACTCAGAGAGAAGCTATTAAGGGCAGCCTACAGGAGCCCTCGCAATCGGAGAGTGAGCAATTAATAGCACTGCAACGCCAGTGGATTCGCCGGATCCTAAAGCGCTATTCGAACAGTCCGACTGCAATCGTGCTTGTGCCCACGCCCCGAGGACCATTTGGACGGTTTTCGCGGACTTCAATGGCTTATCAGACTTTTTTCTCCGGCATGACGATGGACAAACCCATTTTGTCACTTCCAGAACACACGTTCGACTTCCTCGAGGCTCCCGAATATTATTTTGATGGCTACCATGTTAACGCAAAAGGCCGGCAGAAGTTTACCGAGACAGTGGTGGCGGAGTTAGTCAAGCAGTTGAAGCCGGCGAATTCTGCGCACTTTGCCTCCGACCCTGAGCAGTTCTGAACCCACTCCTTGTCGGCGGAAAACTTTTGCTCATAGGTTGCCAATGCAAGAAAGCGCGATAAAATGACCGCCCCAATCCCGGACCCACACAGCACCCTAGGCCAGAGATTTGCTTTTGGTCCAGATCAATAAAATTTCAACATATCAAATAATGAAAAGGCCGCGCGTCGTCATCACTGGCTTGGGGATTATCGCCTCCAACGGTGTGGGAACGCAGGCATTTTGGGAAGCAAATAAGCAAGGCCTCTCCGGAACCGGTGCGCTCACGCGCTTTGATCACCACGATCTTGATTCCAGAGTCGCCAGCGAGGTCAACAATTTTGACCCCTCGCAATTTATGCCCGGAAACGTGGCCGAACGCGTAGACCGCTTCGTTCATTTTGGTTTGGCTTGCACGCAGATGGCCCTGGCTGACAGCGTGTTGGATCTAAGCAAAGAAGATAAATACAGGGTCGGTTCCGTTATCGGCTCGGGTTTGGGTGGGCTTTTATTCCACGAACAGCAGATGATGCTCGCCTATGAAAGAGACACGCTCCGCTTAAATCCTGCGTGCGTGCCGCGGATTACACCGAATGCCGTTTCAAGCCACATCGCCATCCAATACGGCGTGCTAGGGCCGAACATGGTGATCTCAACCGCCTGTGCTTCCGGCGCCCATGCTGTCGGAGAGGCGTTTCGAAAAATCCAGTATGGTGAGATGGATGTGTGCATTTCCGGTGGGGTGGAAGCGCCGCTGACGGTCTTTACCTTTGGCGCGTATTGCCGTTTAAGAGTTGTATCGAGGAGAAATGATGCTCCCCAAGAGGCCTCGCGCCCGTTCGATCTACACCGCGACGGCTTTGTTTTGGGCGAAGGCGCTGCGGTGTTGATTCTGGAAGAATTGGAACATGCCTTAAAAAGGAACGCCCCGATTTATGCGGAAGTAAAGGGCTATGCCAGCAATTCTGGTGGGTATCATATTGTGATACCCGATCCTGAGGGGGCGGATGCCTGCCGGGCCATGGCTGACGCTATTGAAGATGCTGGGGTTAGCACCAGTGATATTGATTATATCAACGCTCATGCCACCTCTACGGGCGCTAATGACCGCACTGAGACCAAAGCTATCAAGGCCTTGTTCGGCAAGCGCGCTTATGAGATTCCAGTTTCGTCGACCAAATCCATGATCGGCCACACCATCGGAGCAGCCGGAGCAATCGAAGCGGCGGTCTGCGCGCTCGCCATCAAGGAACAGTTCGTGCCGCCCACGATAAACTATAAGGATAAGGATCCGGAGTGTGATCTGGATTATGTGCCAGGTCAGGGCCGAGCGGCAGCGCTAAATACAGTATTGTCCAATTCATTCGGGTTCGGCAATTGCAATGCCTGTTTGATCTTTTCAAAATTCAGGGACTGACCCAAATGGATCATTACGCGCAGGTCGAGCAAACCGTTAAGGAGATCTTGGCGAAACAGTTGAAGATCGATACGGCCAATATAAAGCCCGAGGTGTTGCTGGCGGAGGATTTGCGAATGGATTCATTCGGAGCGCTCGAAACTGCCTTTGAACTGGAAGACAAGTTCGCTATTCAGATTCCAAACGAGGTGCTCTTTAATGTGAAAACAGTGAAGGACATTGTAGATTATATCGCCGAACAGACTCAAGGTAAGGCGAACACATAGTGGCTGTTAGATTCTCTGTCCTAATAAACGCGCGATTAGGTGAAGACATAAGATCTATGCAGTTGGATCGACCGAAGTAATGGTGCCTGAATTAATCAGGCTCTCATAATCGACTAATTCTAAACATTCTGCTTCCACTCGACTAGCTGTCCCTGATGTTATTCAACAGTTTTCAATACTGGATCTTTTTTTTGATCGTGCTGGCGCTGTTTTACAGTGTGCCATTCCGCGTCGGCAAAGTTCTTCTCCTATGTGCCAGCTATGTCTTTTACATGTGGTGGGATCCCCGGTTTATCGTGCTGATCCTCACTTCAACTATAGTTGACTATTGGCTAGGAATTCTACTGGAATCGGCGAGCGGTCGCCGGAAAAAATTACTGCTTGTTGTTAGCCTTGTAGTCAACCTGGGAATTCTGGGCTTTTTCAAATATTATAACTTCTTCGCTGGCTCGCTAGCTACGCTGCTCCATCTGCCCCAATCCTCAGTCATTTTACAAATCATTCTTCCTGTCGGAATCAGCTTCTACACGTTTGCCAGCCTTTCTTACACGATTGACGTTTATTGGGGAAAGATGAAGGCAGTAAGAAACTTCATCGATTACGCTTTCTTCATTGCCTTCTTCCCCCACTTGATCGCAGGTCCGATCATTCGTGGACGGCAATTCATCTCTCAAATTCAGAACTGGCGGCGGCCCGCAACCGTCGTCGTCCAAAGTGGAATCGTCCTTATCCTTTCCGGCCTTCTAAAAAAGATAGTCTTCGCTGACCGATTTGCGATCGTTTCTGACAAATACTTCGGCGATTTAGGCGGGCACCCGGGTTGGCTGTCTGCATGGTCGGGCTGCGTTGCATTCGCTCTTCAGGTTTTCTTCGATTTCTCCGGTTATACGGATATTGCTCGCGGTTGCGCTAAGCTGCTCGGCTTTGAGTTTCCGCTTAATTTCGCCCGCCCAGCCTTATCCAGGAACCCGCCCGACTTGTGGCAGAGGTGGCATATTACGCTCTCTTTGTGGTTGCGGGACTATTTGTTTATGCCGCTCAGTCGCCGGAGAAGAGGGCGATTCGCTTTATATCGCAACCTTATACTCGTCATGGTGCTCGTCGGGTTATGGCATGGTGCTAACTGGACATTCGTTTTGTGGGGAGCTTATCATGGTGTTCTACTCCTTAGCCATCGGGTTTTCGACCGGGCAACCGCTGGGACCCTGCTTTCGGAGGTTATGAGAAAACGCTTATTCGTGCCGTTTAGCGTTGCTCTAATGTTTCTGTGCTACGCAGTAAGCGTCGCGTTCTTTCGTGCCAGCACGCTACAAGACAGCGCGTTTATTTTGCGTGGAATGTTCGGTTTTCACCACGTAACTGGCAACTTCCTGTTTACAACCGGCACGGTGGTGCTCTTTTTCATTTCCCTGTTTTTAGCGGTTGCCCAGGAGCGTAACCAGTTCATTGACCGGCTAGCCCTGGCTCCGGCACGCGTCCAAATCCCGGCATACGTCTGCGTATTTCTGACGCTCGAGCTGTTTCCGGTTACCGATCAAGTTCCATTTGTTTATTTCCAGTTTTAGACTGGAGATCCGCGAACGCGCACCGCCCAGGCTCTGGGCGATTGTGGGGAAATTCGGAGTTCTCGCTAGGCCAGTACTTTGGCCGATTCTATCTCAAACGAGATTTCCGCATCCTGCCGACTTTTTTGGTTTTCTTTCCGATAGCTGTCGCACTCTATTTTGGCTTCCCGCGCAAACAGTCGCTACCGACTGGCGGTGAAGCCAAAATGCCCGAAATGTGCTTCGAGACCGTCTGCCGGGAAACTTGGATCAACCTATTGTGTCGATGGCGGCAATAACACTTTGTCGATGACATGGATCACGCCGTTGGACGCCTTCACGTCGGCTTTAGTCACGTGAGCATCGTTAACCATTACTTCTTTATTAGTGACCTTAATGTCGAGAGTGGCGCCATTAACCGTCGGCACTTTCTTCGTCGTCAACTGTTCAGAAGTGATGGCACCGTTAAGGATGTGATAGGTGAGGAGTTTGCCAAGCTTTTCTTTGTTCTCAGGTTTCAAATAGTCCTGCAGCATTCCAGGCGGCAGTTTGCCGAATGCTTCGTCAGTCGGCGCGAATACAGTGTACGGGCCCTTCTCTTTGAGCATCGCCGCCTTGCCAGCGACGTTCAACGCCGCCATGCAGGTGTTCAACTGGCCGGTGCTCCTGGCGGTACCGATGATGTCGTCGTCGGCCTGCGCCGTGAACGCAAGCGCCAGGAGCGCAGTGCACAATAAGATATTTTTTTTCATTGGTTTTTTGTTCTACGAATTAAGTGAAGCAAGCTCCCTGCGCCAAGTATTTCAGCGCAATGCGGCGCATACATTAACGGCCGGATGAGCTTGTTTTGTAACGTGATACCTGCGTCAAAAGCTTTGTCAATTCCCACCTGCCTGACTGGTCACTGCCACCCCTGCCGGTGGAGCTGGCGCATTACCAATGAAGCAATTCGACACGGTATACCCAGTTACGCAGATTCTTTGCTCCGCTCTGGCAAGGAATTATAAACTTTCCATCTAGCGTGAAAATTCTACCGTCCGCCTTTCTTTCCGATATTATTCTCTCGTGCAAATACGGTGAACGCCACTTAGGAAATGACGCACTCGCGCTTGGCACAATACTGGATGCCAGTATTCATTTGGTTGGCGCTGATCTACGTCGGATCGACTGATCTGATGTCGGCCGAACATACGTCGCGCTTTTTCGTTCCGGTTTTGCGCTGGTTGAACCCGGAGATTACCGCGGACGCGATTGCGAAAGTCCAGTTTTTTGTGCGCAAGCTCGCGCATCTGACAGAGTATGCGATTCTCGCGGCACTTTTGTGGCGGGCAGTTTACCGTGGAACCAATCTTAAAACAAGGATGTCGACGGTGTTCGTGACCGCTTCGGTTGTTTCGATACTGATTGCTGCGTCAGATGAGTTTCATCAGTCGTTTGTCTCGTCGCGAACCGCTTCAGCTGGCGATGTCCTCATCGACATGATCGGAGCGATCATTGGGCTGATGCTCGGTTGGTCGTTCACGCACCGCGCACTTCGGCCGCTGGCCGACCGTCAATCGCAAATCGAGTGATTGGGCCTGACTGGGCTCGAACCAGTGACCCTGCGCTTATCAAGCGCATGCTCTAACCAACTGAGCTACAGGCCCGCTTCGCGGAAGTGAAAATGGCTCGCTGCGTCAAGGTTGCAAGGTGAAAACGTCCGCCTTGCTGGAAACTACGGCGCGACGGTCTTCCCTCTTCGCTACCGCGGCGAGCGAAGACTGGAGGCAAGGGGATTATCCAAAGCTGTGCTTTGGCTCGGGTTTTAGAGCTTCGCTTTGAACCCTGCGCTCCGCGCCCCGCCGGTCGAACTGCGTTCTCATTTCCGCCTCCTTTTCTCTTGAAATGGAGGCAAGGGGATTACGCTCCCGCTAGTGCATCCGAAAATGTGCCCGGATCATAAATGTTGCCTCCACGCCTTGCAGGCTTTGGAGGCAAGGGGATTCGAACCCCTGACTTCCAGCTTGCAAAGCTGGCGCTCTACCAACTGAGCTATGCCCCCGCACTAAGAATTGCCGAATGTCG
>Ga0209807_1001206_pt1 | contig 12268 bp, 15 predicted proteins | sample GraSoiAngelo_154_FD_186168 | JGI IMG/M metagenome (GOLD analysis project Ga0209807, IMG submission 186168) | Grasslands soil microbial communities from the Angelo Coastal Reserve, California, USA - 14_1009_13_20cm (SPAdes) (version 2) | ecosystem: Environmental > Terrestrial > Soil > Grasslands ... | reverse complement strand
AATTGCGGCTGTACCTCAAGTACAGATCACGAGGGCCCACAATTTTGGGTTGTGGCTGCAGAGTGCGATTTGATGCGGGCAAAATTGACTCATTTTGATTGCATTGGCATCAGACATTGAATCATAAGAAGCGCCGGGATTGCATCCGTGATTTACTCATACAAAAGTCGGCCGAACGGCAGCGCGTGCGAGATTAGATGAGCGGGCCGCGCTAATCCTTAGCCATCCCTTGGCTCTTGAGCAGCCGTCTTCGCTAACCTTGTGTCCAGGACTTATCAGAAACGTATCCGTTCGAAAAGTCGATCATGACCATAGCGCCGCGGTGCCAGTAAATCCAACTGTCGAACTCGCCCAAGTCTTGGAGTCCCCTCTCGCTTTTCATTTCGGCAGGCTTTCCGAGAATCTTTTCCACCTGGGCTTTGGTCATGCCGTTGTGAATCCTCTCGTAGTTCTGCCTCGTCACTTTCGACTTGAAGGGCAATGCGGGCGCTGCAGGCACAGGCATGACTAAAATAAGCACGATGAGCAGCGCAAAACGCGCGAGTGTCTTCATCTAATCCAGCCTTTCATGCATGAAAAGCTCACTGCGTTTCTGGAACTTGAAGCAGCGGTGCGGATTTTCAACCAGAGGGTTTTCGTTAGTAATCGGGAAAGCGCCGCATTTTATTGGCGAGCCGCTGATCAATCCCAACAAATTCAAAAGGCTTTCTGCCTGCTAAGGTTCGATATGAAATCCCGCAACGCGGTCTAAGAAACTTAGTAGCTCTTCGATCGCGCGGGCTTCTTCTTTGACACCACGCTGGAGCACCTGAATCATTTCGACGGCGTGCGGCGAAAGAGACTCTTCGTGCAACAGAAGTTCGAGCGCAAATAACAGCGGACCCAATGGCTCACGCACTCGGTGAGTGACAAGCTTGATAAATTCCGCTTTCGTAGCTGCTCCTCGTTTCGTCGCCTCGGGCACCCCAGCGTTTGTCCGACGCACAGCTTGGTCGTGCTCGTCGACGAATTGGACGGTGGCTTCGATAACAACATCGTCGAAAAAACATTCCGCAACTCGCCGTGCGCCGTTCTGCGCGTCGATATCGAAACGAGCATTCGTATCGCTGAAGCGTGGAAGCCAGGTATCAATAAAATCTCGGCGAACCAAACAAATCTCCCGGATCAATTCGTCTAGTTTGTAACCCTGCCGCCAGCGCTTCCAGCCATGCGCCTGGGCGTCACGCTTCGCCTCCCTCTTGGTTTCCTTAGCCTCGGGTTGCCTGAGGAGAGCAGCCAGTTCCGAGCAAAGCTCTGGTAGATGATCAAGCAGCTGTGTATACGTGAGATTATCTGAAGCGGATATGTTCGGCTGCTGGTCGATCGCAGCGATCCAGGACTGAAGGATTTCCTCGCGATGGCTTAGCACGAAGTCACCGAATCCAGCGAACATTGGAAGCGCAGACTTCTTGTAACCGGAAGGAGCGATGGCGTACCCCCCCTACTCTTATTTCGGATGCGACGAGAAGGTCGGTCGTGGTCCTACCGAGGCGCGAAAAAGATCTGCGCTTCCTCCCCGTTCGATTAGCGCCTAGCCGCGTTGTGCCAACGCCGACGCCGCCGGAGCAACCTAAACGTGCTTCATCGCCGCTGGGCATGTGATCGAAGTTTGGCGCGCCGGAATCAATAAGCGTTATGAAGATAAAGAACAAGATCGTACCCGCGCCCGCTCGGGTACGGTTTCCCGTTGATTTCGAATCCGTAGTCGGACGCAAAACTCATAATGCGCTCATCGGCCCGGGTAGTTGCGAAAATGTTCTTGTTCTTCGCAAAAGTGAGTAACTCACCGACAATGCGCGTGGAGAGTTGTTGTCCCTGGTGCGATTTGGCTACAACAACCCAACCCAATTCTACAGGGTATCGCTCCGCTGGCACGGTTGCTCGTGCAGCCATGAATACCCTGTGACGGTATGCTGGACGGGGATGTTTTAGAGCGCCTACTCCGACAAGTTGACCATCTATCGTCCGAAGGAATAACAGATGAGACGCTTTGCGGATGCGTTGTGCCAACCCTTGTGGATCGACGGCGCCACCTTCGATGACAAGTTGCTCGAAACCGGTCAAGGCCTGCGGAGTGCAATCAGAGGGCGAGAATATTGACGAGATTAGCATCTCAATGCCGAGTTACTTCCCCTCACAACAGAAGTGCGCATGGGCGCATTTTCAAACCGCGCACCGCAACGGGCTTTTCAACCGATCGACCTATTGCCCCTTGGACGCTGTGCGTTCCTATCTCGAAAATTGATAGGCGCGAATCTTCGGAGAGCCGCCGCTCCAATTGTCGAACGAAGCACCGGCTGTGATCTGGAATTTGTCGTTGCCAGCCTGGCCCCACACATAGCTTCCAACGTAATCGCCGCTGCCTTTGCCGCTCCACTGGCCGTACATGAACCCGACTTCGCCGGTGCAATACACTTGATTCAGTGGCGAACTGATCATCTCGGAAGGCAAATCTTTTCCATCGGCTGCAAGATTTTCCCGCCGAGAATTCGAACCGGTACTTAGTTTTCTGACAGGCACTGGCCCGACATCACTTGGCGCCAAATATGCAACCGGAAACAGGCCGAGGGGGGCCATTCCGATTTGCACGAACGCACTCTCGCTAACCAGTTGCGCCCCATCCGACCAGGCTCGCAGCGGGCCGTTGTGAAGTAGAAGGGAGCTGTTGGAGCCGTTGAGAATCTGCGGTCGGTAAATGCTGAGATTGGAAACTCCATCGAGCGGCGTCACAGCGGGTGCAACGCGATGGTGCGCTGATCCAGAGTGTTTGGCCTGCTGCGCTGCGAGCGGGAAACAAACACCGAATAACCCGAGCGCAAGAACGAGCGCACCCCTGAACATGCGAGAATTCAAAACCAAATCGGCGCAAACGCCAGTAAAATTTTGGGCGCCGCGTAATTGGTCAATCGCGACTCGTGAATCGTCGGGGCCGGCGCGCCCTCGCGCCGAACTGTCTGAAAGCAGGCCCGCGTCTATTGTTCCGATTCAACACTCCCGACCTTCAACCTTTCAACGACTCTTTAAAATAATCGATGGTCTGTTTGATCCCCTCTTCGAATTCGACCCGTGGTTCCCAACCCAGGATTTTCTTTGCGCGAGTGATGTCTGGTTGGCGCACCTTCGGGTCGTCCACTGGCAATGGCTTGTAATCGACCGCGGACTTCGTTCCCGTGATGCGAATGATTTCGTCCGCGAATTGTTTTATCGTCATCTCCCGCGGATTACCGAGATTAACCGGCTCGTGGAAATCGCTCATCGCGAGTCTGAAAATTCCGTCGATTAGATCCGACACGTAACAGAACGAGCGGGTCTGCGAGCCGTCACCAAAAACGCTCAGCGATTGACCGCTCAAAGCTTGTCCGATAAATGCCGGCACGACGCGGCCGTCGCGCAAACGCATCCGCGGGCCGTAAGTGTTGAAGATTCGCACGATCCTGGTGTCCACGCGATGGTAGCGGTGATATGCCATCGTGATTGCTTCCGCGAATCGTTTTGCCTCGTCGTAGACGCCGCGCGGCCCGATCGGGTTCACATTGCCCCAATAATCTTCTTTTTGCGGATGCTCGAGAGGATCGCCGTACACCTCGGATGTGGAAGCGAGAATGAACGCGGCGTTTTTGTCCTTGGCCAGACCCAGCGTGTTGTGCGTGCCGAGCGCGCCGACTTTGAGTGTAGGGATCGGGAGTTCCAAATAATCAATGGGGCTGGCCGGCGAGGCGAAGTGAAAAACATAATCAATCTTTGGTTCCGGCAGAAAAATGAAATTGGAGACGTTGTGTTTCACGAAGCGGAAATTTTCGTTTCCGACAAGATGTCCAATGTTTGCCGTGTTGCCGGTCACCAGATTATCGATGGCAATGACCCGGTGACCTTCCGCCAAAAGCCGGTCCACCAAGTGCGAGCCAAGAAAACCCGCGCCTCCGGTAACGACGGAAACGGGTTGCGAAGTTTTAGCCATTTCCGGTTTGTTCTAATGGCAGCCGCCCAATTTTACCAGCAGGAAGTGGGCTCGTTGAATCGTTGAATCGTAAAATCGTGAATCGTTGATCCGATATCCGATTTAACGATATAACAATGCAACCAGTTACGACGATCTTCTCATTCGTTATTCGACATTCGGCATTCGTCATTTTAATAAAGCGCCATGCGCATTCTATCCGGGATTCAACCCAGCGGTGCTCTGCACATCGGCAATTACTTTGGGATGATGCAGCCCGCCGTCGCGCTGCAAACCGAGGGTGAAGCGCTTTATTTCATCGCCGACTACCATGCACTTACCAGTTTGCGCGATCCGCAAGCGTTGCGCGCGAACAGCCGACGTGTCGCGCTCGATTTTCTGGCATGCGGACTCGATCCGGAATGCGCGACGCTTTTTCGACATTCAGATGTGCCGCAGGTGACGGAACTCGCGTGGATCTTATCGACAGTAGCGCCGATGGGGTTACTCGAGCGCGCCCACTCGTACAAGGACAAGCTCGCCCGAGGTATGAGCGCAAATGTCGGGCTCTTCAGTTATCCGATCTTGATGGCGGCGGACATCTTGATTTACGACAGCGATGTGGTGCCGGTGGGGAAGGACCAAAAACAGCATATCGAGATTACGCGCGATCTCGCGGTGAAAATGAACGAAACCTTCGGCCCGATTTTCAAGTTGCCGGAACCGCGTATTCGGGTTGCGAGCGAAACAGTGCCAGGGATTGACGGCCAGAAAATGAGCAAGAGCTACGGCAACAACATCGACATTTTCGGCGACGAGAAGGAGATGCGGAAACGCGTGATGAGCATCGTCACCGATTCTGCGGCGATGGATGCGCCGAAAGATCCGGAGCAATCGACTATCTTCAAGCTCTACTCGCTGGTGGCATCCAAAGATGAAATCGCAGACATGCGCGAACAATTTGTAAAAGGCGGCACTGGTTACGGCGATTTCAAAAAACAGCTCTTCGATAAACTGTGGCAATATTTTGCGCCGATGCGCAAACGCCGCGAAGAAATTCTGAATGACAAATCGTACATCGACGACGTCCTTGCCCACGGCGCAAAACGCGCCAACGAAATTGCCAAGCAAGTCATGGAACGCGTCCGCGAAGCAGTCGGCTTGCGTTAGCGATTTTTCAATAGCCGTTTCGGCGCTGTGTTCCGCCATGCTGCCGTGAGCGCCTCGTGCACAAGATCCATCCTCGCCGCCGGAAGATGAATGTTTGTGCTGCCTCGCCGGCCCCAGGCGCCTTTCACGGGTTTGAAAACCTCGGGATTGCCCTGAACAAATTCCGTTTGCTCGTCCCGGCTCAGCTTCACGACCGCCGAATCCTTGTTTGGATATCCAAGCGTTGCGAAAATTTTTCCGCCGACGCGAAAATCGGGATGACGCATGTGCGCCGATTCAATCGCTTCCGGAAAGCTTAACGCCAGTTTGCGAAAATCATCCGGCGTCATACATCCCCCACTCTATCACGCTACAGCGTTTGTTCGATCCAGCGTCAGCTGTCTTTGGAAAAGAAAAGCGGGAATCCGAACGATACGCCGACGAGCAATGTTCCAATCGCCCGCAACCAGAGAAGCCGCACGCGCAAACGTTTTTAGAGGCAAAAATCGGTCGAGCGACTTCGTTTCCATTCTGATAGGATCGACTAAATGACAATTGTTCGCATTCGCGTCGTTCCCAACGCCAAGGTTGACAGTGTCGTTGGCGAACATGCTGGCGCGATGAAGATCAAACTGCGCGCGCAGGCGGTCGAAGGAAAAGCAAATGCAGCGCTGATCCGTTTTCTCGCCGAGCAATTAGAACTGCCTCGGCATTCGATCGTGCTGGAACGCGGCCGAAAATCACGCGACAAAGTGATTCGAATAGATGGCTTGACCGAAGAAGATGTACGCAGGCGAATGCGCGCGAGAGATTGAGAGACAGCTGAATATACGCTGCGTCAGGGTTTGATTGTCTATGTGCACGCGTAGATTGCGCATGTGGTTGATGAGCAAGACGACGAGCGATTTTATCGCGACACGGAGAGTGTCGCCTTTACCAAACTAGACGATCATCAGCTGTCGTTGCTTGAACCACTTGGACAACGGCGTGTCGCAAGCCGGGGCGAAGTCGTGTATAAAGCCGGGCAGCGGGACATCGGCCTTACCGTTGTTTTGCGCGGCGAAATACAGGTCTTCGAGCGGCGGGATGACGTGGAGCAGGAGCTCGCCGTCGCGCACGAGCGCGATTTCATCGGCGACGTAGCGATGTTGCAAGGGACATCGACGCTCGCGACGGCGCGCGTAACATCGGACGAGGCCGAAATCCTTTACGTGCCCGCTGATAAACTCCGGCGCGCGCTTGCCGAGGTGCCACGGGTTAGCAAACCGATCGTGGACGCGCTGATCATGCGACGACGGCGACTGCGTCGCGATCGCGAGTTTGCAGGACTGCGTGTGCTCGCTGCGCGGGGCGCGAGAGAGGGACATCAGCTCGACGATTTTCTCGACAAGAACCACATCCCGCATCGTCTGATTGAATTGGAGAGCGACCAAGGCCAGGCATTGAGCAATCGCCTTCACCTGACCACTCGCGATCTCCCGGTCCTAATTACTCCGGTAGGCGCTCCGTTACGCCGGCCGTCCTTGCGCGAAGTCGCTCAAGTGGCCGGTTTGCTTCGGCCGCTCGCGCTTCAGGATGAAACGGAAATTTTGTCGGACGTGACAATCGTCGGCGCAGGACCCGCCGGACTCGGTGCAGCGGTGTATGCAGCATCGGAAGGCCTGAAGACAGTTGTTCTGGAAAGTTACGCGCCGGGCGGACAGGCAGGCTCGTCCTCATTGATCGAAAACTTTTTTGGTTATCCAACCGGGATTAGCGGTGGCGAGTTAACCTGGCTTGCTCAGCTTCAGGCCTACCGCTTCGGCGCGAAATTTTCCACGCCGGCGCAGGCGCTCTCGCTTCGATACAATACCGACGGCGAATACAGCGCGTGCATTGACATCGAAGGTTGTCCGGCAGTTCTGCGCGCAAAAGCTGTGCTTATCGCCACCGGAGCGGACTATCGCCGGCTAGACGCGGAGAACCGTGAAGGCTTCGAAGGAGTCGGCGTTTATTACGCAGCGACGGCGCTCGAAGGCCAAATTTGTCGAAACGAGACAGTGATCGTGGCGGGCAGCGGCAACTCTGCCGGACAAGCTGCAATGTTTCTTTCCGAGGGCGCCGCCAAGGTATTGCTGGTGATACGCGGCGATGACATTACGAAAAAGATGTCTGACTACCTCTCGCGTCGCGTGCAAGCGCAACCTAATATCGAAATTTTTTATCGAACAGAGATTCGAAAAATGTTCGGTGATCAAAAGCTCGAGGAAGTCGAATTGGAAAACACGCAGACAGGCGACCGTCGGATGATCAAAACGTCGGCGGTATTTTCGATGATCGGTGCGCGCCCATGTACGGAATGGTTGCCTTCGGAAATCGAGCGGGACGAAAAAGGATTCATTAAAACCGGCGCGGACGTCGCTGAATCACCAGCATGGCGCGCAAACAAACGTCGACCTGCTCCGCTCGAAACCAGTCTTCCGGGAATTTTTGCAGCCGGCGATGTCCGTTCCGGCTCCGTCAAACGTTGCGCCGCAGCTGTTGGCGAAGGCGGAATGGCCGTAGCCGGAATCCACATGAGCCTGGCCTCACGAAGTAACACATCAGCGAACACGCCATCGTCACACTAATCGATCATGAGTATCCGAGGCTGCTCTCATTTGGACGCGATCGAGTCGATCAAAGGGCCACAGCGCCGCGAATGCGAAGAATGTGTGAAGATCGGCAGCTACTGGGTTCATCTGCGGACGTGCCAGACATGTGGAGTCACGCTGTGTTGCGATAGTTCGCCGAATCGCCACGCCACAAAACATGCACACACCAGTGGACACCCGGTAATCGCGTCGGCACAACCGGGCGAGCGTTGGTTATATTGCTATCCGGATGAGGCGTTCTCCGAATACTGAGCAGAGAATTGAGGCCGTCGTCGTTGTTTCTCGCGTGAAATGAGCCGCCTTGGCGAGCGGAAATAAACATTGACACCCAACCCGCCGGCCAGCATACCGGACGAAAACAATGCCGCGGCCCTCTTAATGTCGGTTGCTCCGCTCATGGGACACGGGATCGCGTTCAACAGACAGGAAAACATCATCATGAAATCGATTACCATCATCTCCATCACATTATTTGGCTTGTTATCCGTTGGCTATGTTCACGGCCAAGCTTCACCGAAGACCGCCGCAGGCGAAAAGCCCACTGCCGTTGCTGGAGCTGGCAAACGGAGCGACGTTTATCATGTCCATTTCACGAAGGCCGCGCTGGGCAAAGCCGTGCAATTGGGCGATTGGCTGAAAACGCCCGATCCCAGCAATCCGATGCCAGATCATTTTATTGTGCTTCGCCATCAGAACGGCGACGCATGGGATTACGTGGTCATTACACATCTCGGATCAAAGGCGACCGTGGAAGCTGCCGGTACGGCTGTGCCTCCCGACAAACGTAACTTGAGCGCTTGGCATACCGACACCTTTGTGAACGGTCCTTCCTGGGAGGAATTCACTAGGGCCATGGGCATCGACGCTGATTCGAAATCAAGGACGACGGGCTCGGTTTATGTGGTTTCCTACTATCGCCCTGCTCCGGGTCATCGCGAGCAATTGGAAAAACTGCTCGGTCAAGGACCAAGCGCACCAGGTGACACGACAGCAGGCAACTTATTGATGCAGCACCTGGAAGGCGCAAATTGGACGTTTCTTACAATCGCTCGCTACAATTCGTGGGACGATTTCGCCAAAGATCAAAAAAACAGCGTCACCGACACAACAAAAAAGGACAGCCCTTGGTACCAGTTGCGTGATCACACCGACTTCCACACCGATACGCTCACGGATCGCATAGCGCCGTAACGGCTGGTATTGTAGGTGCAGATGTACGGGCGCCAATCGAGCGCCTCAGGATTCTCCGCGTTCAAGCTGGACAACGCTTCGAGGAAAGACCTCACCAGCACTGCCAGGATAGGCACGGACGAGAAAGAAACAAAACTCGACGGCGCATTTTCACGCTAGCCTCAAATAGAGTTAGTCTTCGAAAGTTCGCGCCCGAAACTGTTTCGTGAATCCCGAAGCCGCGCTTGCGCGGAGTAAATCACTTCCTGTGGCACTCTGCGCAGGCCGCTTGTCAGCCGGAGCTTCGATAGGATCCAGATCAACCATTTTGTTGGGTCCCACTGCCACGGCTTCACGCCGTTACGATAGTCGTGCTGAAATTCATGGTGATAATTGTGGTAACCCTCGCCAAACGTAAACAGCGCCAAAAAAAACGAATCGCGCGCACTGCATTTTGTTGAGTAAGGCCGCCGGCCGATTGTGTGACACGCGGAGTTAATCAAGAATGTGCCGTGTTGAAGAACGACAACTTTTGCGATGCCGCCAATTAGAAAACCGCCGAGGGCGCCGACCCAGCCGTCCCATGCGAACCCGGCCAGTGTTGGCAAGCCGAAGCCGACGATAACCGCCAGCGAGTGAATATGTCGATGTTGCCACATCACCAGCGGATCTTTCTTTAGATCGTTAACGTTATCGAACGGCGGTTGTGGCAAAAGTTTGAACAACAGCCAGCCGATATGGGCGTGGAAAAAACCTTTGGTGATATCGTACGGATCTTCGTCGTGATCGACATGTTTATGATGTCGGCGATGTTCGCTGGCCCACATAAGCACCGAATTCTCGAACGCAGCAGCGCCGAAGATGAGTACGAACAGGCGCACTGGGAGTCTCGCCTTGAAGGTCATGTGCGAAAAGAGACGGTGATAACCGAGCGTGATGCTGAATCCCGTCGCGGCCAGCATCACTGCGAAAACGGCTAGCTGGAACCAATTAACACCGAAATACCACAGGTATAACGGTACCGCTGTCAGCGTAAGAACAAATGTACCGATCAGGAACGAACTGGTCGTCCAATTGATGCGGTCCGTCGGAATACGGAAAATCAAGAGAGAAAATTCTTGGGAAGGATCGTCGGCTCACTGATATCGGCCGAGAATGACATCCTTCTTTGTCCAGGTATGCACGCCGCCGCAGTGCGCACAGGTAAACTTTTGCGTTTTCAGTTTCACTGTTGGCCAGGATTTTTCTTCGATTGTCCTGCCAGTATCGGTCAGCTTCGACGTAGAAGGACAGCGCACCAGCAAGCTTTTGATATTGGGCCCGGCTTTTACTTTCGGGCGTCGCGGCGGATCAAACAGGAATCTGGTCGGCATATTAGAGTCGGTAAACGATACGAGCTTTCGCGGTGTCGTAAGGCGACATCTCCATTTTCACTCGATCACCAATCGTAAGCCGAATGAAACGTTTGCGCATCTTTCCGGAAATATGCGCAAGAACCAGACGCTGGTTTGCGAGCGCGACGCGAAACATGGTTCCGGGCAGCACCATCATAATGGTGCCCTCCAGTTGGATTGCTTTCTCAGAATTCACCATGGGGTATGTTTCAGGCAGGGGCGATTGATCTCAACCGCCCTCTGACCTTTGTTTTCTGACCGCTGGCTTTACCGGCGATTGTTCGCAAACGAGCGCTTCCCGCCGCCGTCGCCGTAAGGACGAGGACGTTGTTCTTTCGGACGCGCTTCGTTAACAGTTAATGTGCGACCGTTGAGTTCGCGGCCGTTCAGCGCGCTCATCGCGGCGTTAGCTTGTGCGCCATCGTTCATGGTGACGAACGCAAAGCCGCGCGATTTGGCAGTGAACCGGTCTGTCATCAGATGGACCTCGTTGACGGTGCCGTGTTGTTCGAACAGATCCTGAAGATCGTTCTCGGTGGTCTCAAATGAGAGATTACCTACGTACATTTTCATTGTGTTTTGATTTTGGAAAAACTACCGACCTACAGAGCCGTTCCCGGGAATCGGGTTTCAAACCACCAATGAGCGACGCCCACCTGACGATCTACCGAGCAGTGAAGTTAACCAGAGTAATCCAATAAGTGCGCACTATCGGTCGGATTCGGAGAAACACAAACAATCATTTCTTCCTTCTTTGCCGAAGGATTCTCTCACCGCACTGGTCGAGTGCGTCGCAGCGACACTCCTCCACACGCTTGAGCAATGTCTCCATTAGCTGAAGCCGCTTGATCCGTTCCCGGAGTTCCGCGACCTTTCGTTGGGAGAGCTGATGCCAGCGCTTCGGTGGAGGCGTCCCTTCCGTAAAGCCGAAGAAGAGCTCACGTATTTCCTCCAGCGTAAATCCCGTCTCTCGGGCACGCTGCACCACAGCCAGACGAAAGATCGCACTGTCGTCGTAGCGGCGCCGGCCGTTCTTGCGCATCGGCGGTGGGAGAATCCCGATCTGTTCGTAGTAGCGAATAGCGGACGTGCGCAAACCAAACACGCGCGCAACATCGGAAATCGCCATGTCTTCGGCCACTCTGAAATCTAATAACGAGCGGCGCCTAATACCACGAAAATCCCCGGCGTTTTTCTTAAAAAATTTCCTTTGACTTAAAGTCGACTTGAACTCGTAGCGTCGAAAACTATGAAAAAAATATTCCAATTCCTAACTGCAATCGCCATCGTTGCGCCAGTCGCAATTTGGGCAACCTCAGAACCTTCGTCTGTACAAACTGAGCAAGTGTCGCGTTTCGCCTGCAACGCATTCGCGTTGTCACCTGAAGCAAGAAAACGCCATTTTGACGAGGTAGGACCAGCGTTGCTAAAACTGAAGAAGAGCACGCGCGAACTGCCAGATGGCTACGAGTTCGAGTTACCGCCGGACAAAGGAACGTACCAGCTGCTAACCGAATGGGCCTTCCAGGAACGGTTATGCTGTCCCTTCTTCGATATCGACGTGCGCTTCGAAAGGGAAAATGGACCGCTATGGTTACGTCTTACCGGCCGGCCTGGGACTAAAGAGTTCATAAAAGAGGAGTTTGGGATTTGACCATCAAAAATGGGATCAGGCTGCAGTAATCAGAGAGCGAGTAAATAAAACCGGAGCCGCTGTAGCCGCGGCCCTGTGGGCCGTGTCCCTGATTTGAAAAGTATCGTGGGAACCAGACTGGCCACAGGCCGGTGGCTACAATATTTGTCAAATCGCGCTGACTAAAACACCATGGCACAGATCTCAACTCAAGAGCTTGAGCGACTGCCGCTGCGAGTTCATTCGCTTATGGCTGGCGTGCCGCTTCACGATGTATGGGCCGTCGATCTTCCGCGTTGGCGTGGCGAAGTCA
>Ga0209807_1001205_pt1 | contig 12277 bp, 8 predicted proteins | sample GraSoiAngelo_154_FD_186168 | JGI IMG/M metagenome (GOLD analysis project Ga0209807, IMG submission 186168) | Grasslands soil microbial communities from the Angelo Coastal Reserve, California, USA - 14_1009_13_20cm (SPAdes) (version 2) | ecosystem: Environmental > Terrestrial > Soil > Grasslands ... | reverse complement strand
CGGAATCGGATCAATAACAAAAATTCCATTCCGAGTAACAATCGCGCTAGAAAACAAGTCCGACTTCGCCGCCCGATCGTACGCCTGCCAAATAAATAGATCGGCCGCGACTTTATCGAGATCAGTGGCGGCAGTCATCACGTCCAACGCAGATAGTCAACGGCCAGATTATGATTCGAGCGATATTGCGGCTGGAATTTTGCATAAATTGGCCGCTAGCGTGAAAAAGTAATTCCTCAAGGTCATTTTGCTAGCTCACGCAGCACCAGTCACATTCTCGACCTGTGCGAACATTTCGTGATAAATGCGATCGATGGCTGCGGCCGGATCTTCAAGCATCATCGATTCCTTGATAACACTTGCATAGAGCGGGAACGCAAACGGTGAAACTGCCGCGAGCTCCCGAAATTTCCAATCAAAATTCGAAACTGCTTCGAGAAAATCGTACGCCGCTTGGGCGTCAAGAAACGTGTGCGCGGCCTGCCGATAAGCTTCAACGAGAAGCGGGTGCTCCGGCTCATGTTGTTGCAGAACCCGAAAAAGCACCTCGCCGCTCCACCTTAACTGTCTGACCTCGCGCTGTCTCCCAGGCAAATTACGCGGGACCATTAAGCCGGTTTGCGCGACTCCGCGAAATTGCCATTTGACCAATTGCGATCCTCGGAGCGCAGAGTTCAAGTCTTCCTCCGCCTGATCGCGTAGAAAGCAAAGCCGCCACTCCTCCAGTGGCATCTCTTGAAATCGCCGAAGCGTCAGCAGAAACCCGTAGTCATCTATCGTTACCAGCGCGTTACCACCAATCCGCTCCTTCACACGCCAGGCGACGATGCGCGAGAGGGCATCATTTGCGCTGCGACCAATCAGCGAATGGAAAAAATAATGCGACTGATCGCGTCCGCGATAAAGCTCGATGAGCATCTTCTGATCGACGGGAATCTCCGAGATGCTCATTTGCGCTCGGAACTGCTCGGCGATCGCTTGTGCGTTCGCGATTGAGAGATCGTAATTCTCGACCAGCCAATCAATCGATTTCTCTTGTCGATCTGTTTGCACAAGGTTCGCAGCCAATTCCGTGCGCAATTTCCTCACCGCCCGCGCCACGCCGGAAGTGAGCGGCATTTTTGCGGCGTTCCATCGCGGCACGGTCGGGAGCTGGCCATCGGCGCGTTCAACAAACGCTTCGTTCGCGCCGGTGTCGATCAACCGAACGACGCGCCCGGCCAGAACGAAGAGATCGCCGATATTGAGTTGTTTGATGAAATGTTCCTCCACCGAGCCTAAACGGCGTCGTTTGAGCAGAACATCGACATATCCTTCTGAAACAATTGTGCCGATATTTACGAGCAAATCCCGCACAATGCGCGGATGCGTTAGTGATACCGTCTCGTTGTCGATCTTGATTTTGCCGAAGAGGCCGGAATAACGCGCGGCCAGCGATTTACCTCCGCCTTCGAGATACAGCAAAATCCGGTCGAATTCTTCGCGCCCGAGTTCACGAAACGGATAAGCACGCCGGATCAGAGCGAACGCATCATCAATCTTGATCGGCGCAAGCGCAGCAATTCCGACAATCTGTTGGGCTACGACATCAAACGGTTTTTCCGCAATCCGGATCGGATCGAGAGCTCGTTCTCGCACCAGTTTTGCGGTGACGCTTGCCTCGACCAGATCGTTCACATTCGTCGCCACGAGCACACCGTGACTGCTCCGATTCAGTGAATGACCAGAACGCCCAATTCGTTGAATGGCGCGCGAAACTCCTTTCGGCGTCGCAACCATTACGACAAGATCGACAGCGCCGATATCGATGCCCAGCTCAAGGCTGGTCGAGCAAACTACCGCGCGCAGCTCGCCGTTTTTCAAGCGGTCCTCGACTTCGAGCCGCACGCTGCGATCAAGGGAGGCATGATGGGTTTCGATTTGATCAGACAGTTCAGGCAAGAGTTCTTTTAATCTCAGACCGATTTGCTCGGCGGCGGAGCGGACATTCGTAAAGACGAGCACGGACTGTTGCCGTCGGATCAAGTCAGCCAGTTCAGCATAAAGACGGACGCCGGTGTAGCCTGCTGGCGGATACGGATCGCGGCGGATCGGTGAAAAAACTTCGACGATCGATTTCTTTTCAATTCGCGCTTCTGCGACGAGGCATGGTCGATCTTTCCCAACAAGAAAATGGGCAAGTAGGTCGAGCGGTGCAGCGGTGGCGGAAAGGCCAATGCGACAAAGCGGTGAAGCACACTTTTCTCGGAGACGTTCGAGACGTTCGAGCGAGATCGTCAGATCGGCACCGCGCTTATTTCCCGCGAATGAGTGCAGTTCGTCGACAATGACGAACTGGCAATTGCGAAAATGCACTGCGTAATCCTCCTGCGCGAGCATGACTGCCAAACTCTCCGGTGTCGTGACAAGGAAATGCGCGCCCTCTTTACGAAACTTGGCCCGGCTCGCTTGCGTCGTGTCGCCCGTACGCAAATGGATCGACAATTTCTTATCGAGGCCCATGCCGGCAATGGGGGCACGCAAATTTTTCTCGATGTCGTAAGCAAGTGCTCGTAGGGGCGAGACGTAAATGCATTGAACTCCATCGAACGGATCGTTACTGTCGATCTTGTACAGGAGAATATCGAAAACGCCGAGGAATCCGGCCAGCGTTTTGCCGCTTCCCGTCGGCGAAGTGAGCAGAATCGATTGTCGATCTAAGACCGCCGGGACGCAGAGCAATTGCGCATGGGTAAATGCCGTAAAAGTTTCACGAAACCAACGCGCCAAATGCGGATGCAAGCGCGTAGGTAACTCGTGAGCCGAAATAGCGGTGGCTGGTCGCGGTTCGATCTTCTGGTCGAATGCGCTACCTAGTCTACCTCCGGAATTCTCGTTGTTTTTCATCGACGCGCCCGGCTCACCTCAGCGAATCCGTCCGGCAGCGGAAGCTCGCGCCCTACCCCTCCGGATTTACCGGGAAATGTTTGTTCTTGAGGTGCTCGGGAACGCGCGTGGTCCGCTCCGATTCGATCTCTTCAGTCGCGGCGTTGAGTGCGTCGTAAGCTTCGCGACTCTTTTTTGCCCGGCACATGTAAGCGGTCGCATACCCCAGCGGAATGCGCGCTTCGGGCAGGCCGACAAATTCGACGGCTTGTTGGGTCGCAATCGCTAAAGACAATGCTTCGGGATCGGCGAGGCCCACGTCCTCGCTCGCGAAAATGACAATCCGCCGCGCGATGAAGCGAAAATCCTCACCGGCATGTAACATTTTGGCGAGCCAATACATGGCGCCTTCTTCATCCGACGCGCGCATGCTTTTGATAAACGCGCTAATCGTGTCGTAATGCGCGTCACCGGCACGATCGTAAACGATTGCCTTTTGCTGAATGCTTTCCTCAGCAACGGCAAGCGTGAAATGAATCACGTGATCGGCATCAGGTTGAGTCGTGAGCACGCCGATCTCGAGCGCATTCAAACATTTGCGCGCATCGCCGTCGCTTAGCTTCGCGAGATGCTGGCGGGCATCCTCGTCGATCTTAACGTGGTAATTTCCGAGGCCGCGTTCCTTGTCGGTAAGCGCGCGATCGATCAATTCCTCCAATTGCTCGACGCGAAGCGGTTTGAGTTGAAAAACTTGGGAGCGCGAAACGAGCGGACTGTTTACGTAAAAGAACGGGTTGTAAGTAGTCGCTCCAATCAGCCGGAGATTTCCGCTTTCGACGTCGGGGAGGAGAATATCCTGCTGCGCTTTGTTGAAGTGATGGATCTCGTCGATGAACAGGATCGTCTTTTGACCCGATGTGCGAAGCCGATTTGCGGCAGCAGCGATGACGCGCCGCATTTCGGCGACATTGCTTTCCACGCCGCTCAGCCGCACGAACTTTGCGTGCGTCATGTCCGCAATTATGTGCGCGAGCGTGGTTTTTCCGGTGCCGGGCGGACCAGAAAAGATTAAGGAAGGCAAACGATCAGCTTCAATCGCTCGGCGCAAAAGTTTTCCTGGCCCGAGAATATGCTCCTGACCGACGAATTCCTTGAGGGAACATGGGCGCATACGCGTAGCGAGCGGCGCCGCACTGTTTGCGCTCACAAGATCGACATCTTCCTGCTCTTCAAAAAGATCCGGCACGAGAAAAAATACGGTGCACAACCGCCCTTCGCATCTCATTTCGGTTTAAACAGGCGGCGGATTTACTCTCGCCAGCGTATCGGGTGATTGATAACTTCGATTACGAACATGAAACGCATTCTTGTTCCGATTGATTTCTCGGATGCGACACTACGAGTCATCGACCTTGCGCAACAACTCGCAAAAGCGCTCGATGCGGAAATTCATCTCGTTCACGTCAAGGAACTCACTGCAGCGGCAGCGCCCGGTGCCCTTGGCTACGGCTTGGCGGGCATGCCGGAGCTCGCGCCGATGTCAGGCGTGCCAATCCCGGTATTTGACCCAATGCCGCAGACAGTGCCGGTCGCCGAAGACGAGCAATCAAAGCTGACTCACTGGCAAGACAAAATCGCTCAATCCGGTGTCAAGGTGACCTTGCATGAGCCGACCGGAGCGGTCGTTGAAGAAATTTTAAATGAGGCAGATGTCGTCAATGCCGATTTAATTGTGATGGGCACGCATGGACACGGCGCGATGTATAACTTGCTGGTGGGCGGCGTGACCAAGGGCGTCCTCAAACGCAGCACCCGTCCGGTTTTACTTGTGCCCGGCCCTCGACGTTAGCTTCCGCTCGCGGGATTGAGCTTGCGTTTGTCACCGCAAAATCGACGAAAAGCGGGACGATGAAATTGTCGAGCGGACCGCGCCAGCCATTCGTCGGGTTAGCGTTACTGGCCACGACGGGAGTTATTTTCGCGGATTTCTCTCCTCTCTCTCCTTCGACTCTTCTCGCAATTTCGATGGTCGTCGCAATCTGCGCTTTCCTCGTCTCGCGTTGGCCAAGCTTGATCGCAACGTATGCAATCGTCGGAGCGGGTTTTTTTCTGCTCCATAATTTACGAAGCAGCAATACCGAAGGTCAGCAGCTTGCTGCTCAAATTGGTAACCGGCCACGAGTTCTCACAGCAACAGGATTCGTGATCAGCGAGCCGAAGATCGCGCCGAACGGATTTGCGACATTCTCGCTAAAGCTTGAGTCGATCGAACTCGAAGGCAGGAAGCAGCGAACGCACGCGAGCTGGCTCGTCCGCTGGCGCGGTACTCCGGAATATGGCGATGAGTTGAGGCTTTTCGGAATCGCCGAGGTGAATGCACCGCCGCGAAATCCTGGTGAATTCGACATGGGCTCGTATCTCGCGCGCCGCGACGTCCGCCGAACTTTCTTTGTTCGCTACCCGGAAGACGGCGCGCTGATTCAACACGGTGCCGGAAATCCGATTTTACGCGCAGCGCAGAAATCGCGCGCATGGATGCACTACGCGCTTTGTCGCGGACTGGAAGGCTCACCGGACGTGCAAGATTTCCTCAGTGGAATCGTGCTTGGCCTCAGACACCAAACACCCGAAGACATTGAAGAGCCATTTCAGCAAACTGGCACGCTTCACCTCTTCGCTGTTGCTGGTCTGCACGTCGGAATCGTCGCGGCACTTTTATGGATGCTGGCAACGATCGCGCGACTGCCGCGCAAATGGGCGACAGCGCTCATCATTCCTTCGATCCTTTTTTATGCCGCGGTGACGGGACTGCATGTTTCGAGTGTGCGCGCCGCGGTAATGACTTCGATCCTGCTTGGCGGTTTCTTTTTCGAACGAAAAGTCTTCGTTCTCAATAGCCTCGCCGCCGCGGCATTCTTTCTTCTTTGCTGGGATACAAACGAACTTTTTTCCACCGGTTTTCAACTCTCCTTCTCGGTGGTGGGCGCAATCATTCTATTTGCTGATCCGCTGTTTCGAGCTTTGCGACGCTGGGGCGCTCCTGACCCTTTTTTGCCGCGGAGTTTGCTACGTGGCCCGCGTCATCTCTTGCAAAGTGGTTTTGAATGGTTATGCCGTGGCGGCTCCGTTTCGCTCGCAGCCTGGCTCGGTTCGCTGCCATTCGTGCTCTGGTACTTTCATATCGTCACGCCGATTTCCTTGTTGGCGAACTTGGTAGTTGTTCCTATTGCCTTCTTCATTCTGGCAATCGCTCTGCTCTCTCTCCTGATGACGCCATTACTGCTGTGGCCGGCTCTCATTTTCAACAATGCCAACTGCTTTCTGGCACAGCTTGTTCTCGCGATCGTCCATTTATTTGCGCAAGTTCCAGGCGGCCATTTTTATGTCGAACGGCCGCATTGGCCCCAAAACGACATTGCGAAAATCATGGTGCTGGACCTCGGCGCGGGGGCGGCTGTTCATTTGCGGACGCAAGGCGCAGATTGGCTGTTCGATTGCGGCAGCGATCGGACCTACAAGCGCGTAGTTCGTGAATACTTGCACGCCGCGGGGGTGAACCGGCTCGATGGCTTACTGCTCACTCATGGCGATTCGCTCCATATCGGCGGCACGGCGGAATTGTTGCACGATTTCCGCAGCGCCCGATTGATCGACAATCCGGCACCCGACCGCTCCGCCATTCATCAACGATTGCAGCACTTATTTCAACAACGTGAAATAAAACCGGATAATCTGGCTGCGGGAGACAGTTTCCCTTTGTCGCGTGATGTCACCGGGAATGTTCTTTTTCCGCGACGGATCGTTCCGGCATCCACTGCGGATGACCAGACGTATGTCATCCAACTGTTGATTCCACCGTCGACCTCGATTTTGTTCATGTCCGACAGCGGCCTCGAAACCGAACGCGCGCTCATTGCCTACGGCCTGGATTTGCACAGCGACATCGTTGTTAAGGGGCAGCATCATTCCGGGCAGTCCGGCACTGACGCGTTTCTTGATGCTGTGCGGCCACGGTTAATTATTGCCAGTTCGCGCGATTTTCCTGAGTACGAGCGAATCAGCGACGACTGGGCCGAACGTGTACGAGCGCGCGGCATCAGGCTCTTTCGCCAGGATGAAACCGGCGCAGTGACGCTGCGCTTTGATCGCGAGGGATGGGAAGCACGAAGCTATCTCACCGGCGAAACATTTCGCAGTTCGAGCCAGTGAATCGCAACGCCCTTCTGCTGGAAAACGCGCGCGAATTTGCTTTGCGGAAGATCGACACTCGCCGGATCGACAATCGCAAGATCCAGATTTGTCTGTGCGATCTCTTTGATCTTTTCAAGGTAACTAACGTGATCGGTTGCAACGAGAAGAGTCCCGCCCTGAACCAGCGCCTGACTGATTGCCCTTAGCAAGTCCGGGGTAACAAATCGTCGGCGCCAATGACGCCGTTTCGGCCAGGGATCGGGAAACAAGAGATAAAATGTTTCCACGGATCTAGGCGGCAATAAATACCGAACAACATAGGAACTTTCCATCCGTAGCACGCGCACGTTGCGAATGTTGGCGACCTTGACCGCGGCGCTACGGAATCGACCGAGCAACCGCTCGATCCCGAGAAAATTTTTCTCGGGTATCCGCTGGGCCAGCGCGCAAAGAAACGAGCCATCGCCACAGCCAAGATCGACATGCAGCGCCGCCCGACGCCCGAAGATTTTCTTGGCGTCGAGCCGGTTAAGCAACGACTCCAGCTCGATGAGCGGAGAACCCCGAAAGCTTTCGGAGCGGTGAGCTGAATCCATCTGGCCTGCAGGCACGCTGTGTAGAAAACTAAGCAGTGGCCGTCTCAACAAGCCCAAAAAGCGGAACGAACGGCGAGCAGCATTGTCTAAGGTCGACAACTATGAAAGGAATCCCAGCTCTTGCCTTCCTCTTGAGTGTGCTCCTTGCGCTTCGGGTCGATTGTAGTCACGCCCAAACTTCGTCTCCTTCGCCGACCAAGACTGCAATCTTCGCTGGGGGCTGCTTTTGGTGCATCCAGCCTGCATTCGATAAAGGGAACGGCGTAATCAAAACCGTGGTTGGTTATTCTGGCGGGACGGAACCGAATCCCACTTACGAGCTCGTTTCTTCGGAAAAAACCGGCTACCGCGAATCAATCGAAATCACATACGATCCAGCTAAGATCTCATTCGGTCAGTTGCTCGATATTTATTGGCGACAAATCGATCCGACCCAAGCCGATGGCCAGTTCACCGACATCGGACCGAGTTATCGCGCCGCGATCTTTTACAGCACTAACGAGGAAAAAAAGATTGCGGAAGCTTCAAAAGAAAAGGTCGCGCGCTCGGGAAAGTTCGACAAACCGATCGTAACCGAAATTCTGCCAGCAATGAAGTTCTATCCAGCCGAGGCGTATCACCAGAAATATTACCAGCAGAACCCGGAGCACTTCGAGGCATTCGAGAAGGGATCAGGCCGCGTTCGGTTCGAAAGGAAAATCTGGGGACACGGCCCGTAAAGTTAAGCATTTTGGATCCCTGCGAAGGACAGGCGCGTCTCGAGTGAGATCGCTCTAATAACTAGCGTAAAACGGTTCCCGTTAGTTGCGGTTGTTAAAGTAAAACGAGAAGAAGCAAGCAGGTCATCAGATCGCCGAGAGGGATCTCCCTTTGCTGCTGATGTTCTTCTGGCTCAAACGGTCTTCGCAGGCAGAGCGTGGTCGTCAGACGCAGCAGTCGCGATCACTGAGCGCTCCGATTTTCTGTGTCTCTCCTGTGGCGGACAACTAAAGAGAATGAGATTTGCCTCTGCATTTCGATGTCCATAATATTGCATGAAAAATTGTGCCAAAGTTGTCTAGATCCCGGCGCCATGGGCTGTTGGTTATCACAGCGATAGCAGGCGCAAGCGGCCTGACTTTGATTTCGCTTTATAATTTTCACCGCGCAGCGCAGCCGCCGGACAATCGTCCTATCAAATCGCAGATCGCCGGTTATGTGAGCTCGAACGCCTGCCGCGCGTGTCATCCCGGGAATTATGCGAGCTGGCACGCGTCGTTTCATCGCACGATGACACAGGTGGCGACCCCGAACAGTCTGCCGAACGACATAGACAAGCTCGAACTTGCACTCCACGGCCGTGAGTACAAAGGAGAGCGGCGCGGCGATAAGTTCTTTGTCCGCACGCGACCAGAAGGCGGCAGTTACGGCGAACCGCAGCAAGTCGTACTCGTGACCGGTTCGCACAATTTGCAAATCCTGTGGCTGGAGACGGGCGAAGGCCGCACCCTGCAACAATTTCCCTTCGCCTACATAGTTGCTGAAAAAATATGGGCGCCAGTGAACGAAACGTTCGTGATGCCGCCGAGTGTGAAAGAATATTACTTTGTAGGGGCATGGAATGGCGCGTGCATGGATTGCCACGTTACCCAGGGCCAATCGCGTTTTGTCGCAGGCAATAAGTGGGATTCACAGGTGGCCGAGTTCGGGATCGCGTGCGAGGCGTGCCATAGCGAGGGGTGGGAACACATCGAGCGTAACCGTAATCCGGTTCGCCGTTTCAAAATTCATCTCACGACGAAGTCCGATCAGACAGTAACCAATCCCGCGCGCTTGAAAGGTCCGGAATCCGCGCTCGCCTGCGGTCAATGTCACAGCGTCTGGGCCTTTAACGACATGATGGACAAGATCGATTTCAATCGGCACGGCGCTGCTTTCCGTCCCGGCGGTCACGATCTCGCTCAACGCTTCGTGGTTCAACCAAACACATCGGATCATGCTGAACAAAAGGATTTCATTCGCCGCACCGAGCGGGATTTTTTTCAGAACCGATTCTGGGGCGATGGGATGATTCGCGTGACCGGGCGCGAATTCAACGGCGTGCAAGCATCGCCGTGTTTTCGCGGGGGCGAATTCTCCTGCATTTCGTGCCACGAAATGCATCTCGATTCTCCCGGCCAAGCCGATGCGAAAACGTGGGCGCGCACCGGGCAGTTAAAACCGAAAATGGATTCCGACACGGCCTGTTTGCAATGCCACAAAGATATGAGCGCAAGACTGGTTGCCCACACGCATCATACCGCGGACTCATCCGGCAGCCGCTGTTACAACTGCCATATGCCCCGCACTACCTTTGGATTGCTGCACGCGATGCGCAGCCATCAGGTTTCTTCGCCAAACGTGCAGGAAAGCATCGCCTACGGGCGGCCTAATGCCTGCAATCTTTGCCATCTTAACCAAACGCTTGCATGGACTGCGCAGAATCTGCACGCGTGGTATAACCAACCCGTGCCGGAACTCTCGCAGGACGATCGAACTATTGCAGCGGCCGTGCAGTGGATCTTAAAAGGTGATGCCGGGCAGCGCGCTCTGATTGCCTGGGGCATGGGCTGGGAAAGCGCCCAAAAAACCGCAGGGCGTGACTGGCTTTATCCTTACCTCATTTACGGCATGACCGACTCTTACGCCGCTGTCCGCTTTGATGCGTGGAAATCGCTCCAAACGTTGCCCGGATTTTCCGACTTTTCCTTCACCTACACTGCGGCCGATGATTCACTCCGCGAAGCGGCAACGCGCGCCTATGAAAAATGGCTGCGCCAGGTGCGCGATGTGAATGCAGTTTATCGGCCAGAGACCGCAATCGATGCGGACGGGCGTTTCCAGCAAGATGTTTTCCAACGATTGCGGAGCGAGCGTGACAACAAGCCAATCTTTCTCGCCGAATGACCCGTCCATCCAAACGCGCGTTACCCGTCACACAGCGGGCTGACCGCAATTTGCGCTTCGGTTGGTGGTCGCTTCTCGTATTTTTGTCGCTCGGCGCCGCTCTCGAAACGCTGCACGGTTTCAAGATCGGATGGTATGTCGATGTTGGGAACGAAACGCGGCGACTGATGTTCACGCTCGCTCACGCACACGGAACGCTGCTGGCGCTCGTAAACATCGCTGCCGGCTTGACAGGGCGGAATGTGGACCGCTTTAGCCTTCGGCCTTCAGTTTCCTTTGCATTAATTTGGGCTGCGATCCTACTGCCGGCGGGGTTCTTTCTCGGGGGAATTGTAATCTACGACGGCGACCCCGGACTGGGCGTTTGGCTGGTGCCGATCGGCGCACTGCTCTTATTCTACAGCGTCGCTCGCGTCGCAATTGATTTGTCAAAGCTCAACTAGGAAATCACCTGCAGGATGAAATATTTTTTCGCGGCAGCCGTGTCAGTCTGTGCTTTCTCCGTCCATGCAGAAATGCCGGCGCTCATTCCGCGCGAAGTCCTTTTTGGAAATCCGGAGCGCGCCGAGTCGCAAATCTCGCCAGACGGTTCGCAGCTGAGTTGGCTGGCGCCGGACCAGAACAATACGCTGAATGTTTGGACGAGCGCGCTCGACGGCGCGAATCCACGTTGCATGACTAACGAAAAGGGCGATCCGATTGAGTGGTACGCTTGGAGCGCGGATGGAAAACAGATCCTCTACCTTCATGATAACGCTGGCGACGAGGTTCCACACCTCTTTTCGGTTGACCTAACGACTGACAATGTGCGCGATCTCACACCGTTTCGTGGCGTGCGTGCGCAGAACGTGCTGATTGATTCACGACATCCTGGATCTGCCTTCGTGGCGATGAACCTGCGCGATCGAAATGTTTTCGACATGTATCGGGTGGATCTTCAGACGGGCGCCATCACCCTCGAGGCCACAAATCCTGGTGACGTCCTCACCTGGAAGGCGGACAGCAACTTCATCATCCGTGCCGCCACCGCGTTCGATGGGAAAACCGGCCGAACAACCATTCGTGTTCGCGACGCGGCCGACAAGCCTTGGCGTGACCTTGTGGTAATGCCTTTTGAGCGAGCGCTCTTTGCCGGACAGGTCGTGAATGGCTCGCTCGTCGTCGGTTTCGACCCTGACGGTAAAAGCTTGTTGATCGATTCGGCGCTGCACTCAGACAAAGGGAGATTAGTGCGTGTCGATTTGCAAGACGGTCACGAGATCGGCGTCGTGGCCGAAGATGCACAATGCGATGTCGCATTTGCGGATGTTGGCCGCTTGGGAATGGAGCCGAGCGTAATTTCGAATCCGATCACTGACGCCCCGCAGGCTGTTGAGTTCAATTACGAAGCTCCCCACTGGTTTTTTGTCGATCCAAAATTGAAAGCCGACTTCGCGGAGATTAGCCGCCAAGTGCCAGGCTTTGTTGATCTCGTTAGCCGCGACAACGCCGATCGACTTTGGATTGTAGCGATCCGGCGGAGCGATGCGCCCGGCAAGCATTACACCTTCGACCGAAATAAAAAAAAGCTGACGTTGCTCTTCGATGAGAATCCCGATCTGGGCAAATTTAAGCTCGGCACAAAACAGCCGGTCGTGATCAAGACGCGCGATGGACTGGAGATGGTGAGTTACCTAACGACTCCTCCAGGCCTGGAAGCG
>Ga0209807_1001203_pt1 | contig 12282 bp, 10 predicted proteins | sample GraSoiAngelo_154_FD_186168 | JGI IMG/M metagenome (GOLD analysis project Ga0209807, IMG submission 186168) | Grasslands soil microbial communities from the Angelo Coastal Reserve, California, USA - 14_1009_13_20cm (SPAdes) (version 2) | ecosystem: Environmental > Terrestrial > Soil > Grasslands ... | reverse complement strand
CTCCCTGGGGGGGATCATCAGCGCCGGGCTGGTCCAGCTCCACCCCGAGCTCTTCAGCGGCGCTCTCCCGATGTGCGGGGTGCTGGCCGGCGGCATCGCCAACTGGAACGGCGCCCTCGACCTCGGCTTCGCGACCCAGGTGCTGCTCGACCCCCAGCTGCAGGTCGTCCACATCGCCGACATCGCTTCCGACGAGGAATACTCCATAACCGAGGCGGTGACGCTGGAAAAAACTCACACCATGCTCGGCGTGCCTCTACTGCGCGAGGGGGTCGTGGTCGGTACGATCAATCTCGGACGCAAGCGGGTGCAACCCTTTACTGACAGGCAGATCGAGCTGGTTCGGACTTTCGCCGACCAGGCTGTGATCGCGATTGAAAACGTGCGCCTGTTCGATGAGGTTCAGGCGCGAACGCGCGATCTCGCTGAATCGCTGGAGCAGCAGACAGCAACAGCCGAGGTGCTGAGCGTCATCAGCAGTTCGTCGGGCGATCTTTCAAAGGTTTTCGATGCAATGCTCGACAAGGCGATGCTGTTGTGCGGAGCGCAATTCGGCGTGCTTAACACCTACGACGGCACGGCTTTTCACACCGCCGCGATGCGAGGTTTGCCCCCGGCATACGCTGCCTACAGGCTTCAACACTCCCTGGATTACGGTCCGGGTACTGCGCCGGCACGGCTTCTCCAAGGCGAGCCCGTTGTCCATCTCCTCGATCTGCAGGAGTCAGAGGCCTATCGCGATGGCGAGCCCAACCGCCGCGCGTTGGTCGACCTTGGCGGCGCGCGCACGTTGCTTCCGGTGCCGCTTCTCAGGGAGAAGCGCGTCGTCGGCGCTGTTATGATTTTTCGCCAGGAGGCCCGGCGGTTTTCCGACAAGCAGATAGCGCTCTTAGAGCATTTCGCGGCGCAAGCCGTGATCGGTATCGAAAACACCCGATTGCTGCAGGAACTGCACCAGCGAACCGACGATCTGAGCGAGTCACTCCAGCAACAAACCGCCACGGCCGATGTCCTGAAGGTGATTAGCCGCTCTGCGTTCGATCTGGAAATAGTTCTAAAAACGCTGGTCGAATCGGCGGCTCGGCTATGCGACGCGGACAGGGGGACCATCACCCGGCAAAAAGACGGCGTATTTTTTCGAGCTGAAGCCTATGGCTTTTCAGACGAGTTTATGGACTACGCCAGAACCGTTCCAATTGTACCGGATCGAGGGTCGGCAGTTGGGCGGGTGCTGCTGGAGGGTGTCGCCGTTCACATTCCGGACGTGAAAGCGGACCGCGAATACACCTTCGCAGGACAGCAATTGGGTGGTTTCCGTACCGTGCTGGGCGTCCCCATGCTGCGTGAGGGTGTACCGGTTGGGGTGATTTCCCTGGCACGCTTGCAGCCGCGGCCATTCACCGGCAAGCAGATCGAACTAGCGACGACTTTCGCCGATCAGGCCGCCATCGCGACCGAGAACGTCCGCTTGTTTGACGAGGTGCAAGCAAAGACTCGCGACCTTTCCGAGGCCCTGACCTATCAGACGGGGAGCGCAAACATTCTCAGCGTGATTGCATCCTCGCCCACCGATGTCGAACCGGTTCTCAAGGCAATTGTTGAGAGTGCATGCGAACTTTGCGAAGCCTACGATGCTGTGCTTGTCCTGAAGCACGACGGGGAGCTGTGGGTTGGTGCGCATCAGGGCCAGCTTCCGCTAAATCGAACGAAATGGCCATACGACCGTGGCAGCGTATCCGGGCGATCGATGGCCGATCGATTACCGGTGCACGTCCATGATGTCAGTCTCGAAAATGCAGAATTCCCCATCGCGCAGGAGATGTCGAACCGAGACGGAGGTCGCAGCGTTCTGGGAGTCCCAATGCTTAGTGAACGCGAGAGCATCGGGGCAATCGTGCTTCGACGCACTGAAGTGCATCCATTCACTGAAAAGCAAATCAAGCTGCTACAGACCTTTGCCGACCAGGCAGTAATCGCCATCGGCAATGTGCGGATGTTCGAACAGGTGCAGGAGCGAACCAAGGAACTTTCCAGGTCGCTCGATGATCTGCGCACCGCGCAAGATCGCCTGATTCAGACAGAAAAGCTTGCTTCGCTCGGTCAGCTCACCGCCGGCATTGCGCACGAGATCAAAAATCCGCTCAATTTCGTCAATAATTTCTCGGCGCTGTCGATGGAACTGGTGGACGAACTGCATGACGTGCTCAAGCCCACGGCGCTCGACAACAAAACACGGGAAGGAACAAACGAGCTGACCCAGATGCTGAAAGCCAACCTTGAAAAGGTCGTACAGCATGGAAAGCGCGCCGACTCGATCGTCAAGAACATGCTGCTGCACTCGCGCGAGGGCTCGGGCGAACGCAGGCCTGTCGACGTCAACTCGCTGGTCGCGGAGAGCCTCAATCTTGCCTATCATGGCGCCCGAGCCGAGAAGCAGGATTTCCAGATCAGGCTGGACCAGAACTTCGATCCAGCCGCCGGCGAAGTCGACCTGTTCCCACAGGAGATCACGCGAGTGCTTCTCAACCTGATTTCAAACGGATTTTACGCGGCAACGAAACGCAGAACCGAAATGAGCAACGGCTATGAGCCCACGCTTTCTGCCGCAACGAAAAATCTGGGCGATAGGGTTGAAATCCGGATTCGCGACAATGGTGCCGGCATTCCCGCCGACGTCAAAGAAAAAATGTTCAATCCATTTTTTACAACCAAGCCGCCCGGCGAAGGAACGGGTCTTGGTCTCTCACTCAGCCATGATATCATCGTGAAGCAACATGCGGGATCGATTGAGGTAGACACCCAACCCGGTGAATTCACGGAATTCAGGCTTATTCTTCCGCGTACCTCAAGCCACAGCAAAGTCGGAACAATCACGTGAGCTTTCTTATTCTCGTCGTTGACGACGAACCAGATGTCGAGATGCTGTTTCGCCAGCAATTCAGGCGCGACCTCCGCGCCGGTCGCTTCCACATGGATTTTGCGCAATCAGGGGACAAAGCCCTGCAGCGCATCAGTGATGTCGACGGCGCATCGTTGATCCTGATTTTGTCCGACATCAACATGCCGGGAATGACCGGGCTTGAACTCTTGCCGAAGGCGAAAGCAGCGCGGCCGGACGTTCCCGTGATCATGATCACGGCTTACGGAGACGCCGACACCCGGCGGAAAGCCATCGAAGGCGGCGCTGAGGCACTCCTGACCAAGCCGATCGATTTTCAGTTGCTTCGAAGCGAAATCGACAACCGTGTCGGGGTCTCCGGATAACGGAGTTATCGCGCAAGACAGGCGAGTCTATCCCCCATAGCTCTGCACCAGGCTGCCCGCCACCAGCGACCAGCCGTCGACCAGCACGAAAAAGATCAGCTTGAACGGCAGCGAGACCACTACGGGCGGCAGCATCATCATGCCCATCGACATCAGGACGGATGCGACCACGAGGTCGATGATCAGAAACGGCAGGAACAACAGAAAGCCGATCTCGAAGGCGCGCTTCAGCTCGGAGATCATGAAACCCGGCACCAGAATCCGGAGCGACATGTCTTCCGGCGTTGCTGGCGGCGCCTCGCCGGACAGATCCATGAACAGTTTCAGATCCTTTTCGCGAACGTTCTTCTGCATGAACCCGCGCAGCGGCACCGAGGCTCGCTGCAACGCGTCCTCGACGCCAATCTGGTTCGCGACCAGCGGCTTGATCCCGTCGTCGTAGGATTTCTGCAGCACCGGGCCCATCACGAACGCGGTCAGGAACATCGCAAGCGCGATGATCACCGAATTCGGCGGCGCGGTCGCGGTACCGAGTGCGGTGCGCAACAACGACAGCACGACCACGATCCGGGTGAATGACGTCATCATGATCAAAATCGACGGCGCAATCGACAGCACGGTCAACAGCGCGATCAGTTGGATCGCGCGCTCGGTAACCCCGCCGTTGCCCTGGCCGAGATTGATGCTGATATCTTGCGCGAGCGCCGGATCGGCGAGCGATCCGGCGGCTGTCAGTATGAAAAGAAATAATACTCTACGCGGGAATGGCGCCGATCTCACGAAGGGGTCTTTGGGCGGCCCAGCAGGGACGCCATCTCGTCTTCGAGATTTTCAAAGCCGCTCTTCGGAGAGGGCGCGGCGGCCGGCGCGGTGACCAAAGGCTCGTTGCGGGGCGCTGCGCGATTAGGCGGTGGTTCGGGCGCCACCGATGGCGCGCCAACCCTCGCTTCGCCGCCATTGCCTGCCGGCCGACGAAGCGCGGCTTCCAGGCGTTGCGCCATTTCTGCAAGATTTTGGTCTGCGGCGGCAATTGCGGGCGAGGGTGTCGGCGCGGTGGCCCGTTCCGGTGCGCGCACCGTGGGCGCTTTCGGAGGCTCGCTCGGGCGTGGCGCGCGTTGGATCAGGGGTTCGTTGCGCGATGTCAGGCGCGAAGGCATCGGTTCGCCGCGCAGCTCGGGGCGAGGCTCCGGACGCCCAGGCGGATTGCCGAGCGGCTCGGGCGTGAATCCCGTCAAAGGATCGCCGCGCCGTTCCGAGACCGCTGCCGCGCGGCGGCTCTCGTCGGCGAAAGAGGCTCGTATCGGCCGCTGCGGCGGCTCCGCCATTTTCGGTTCCGCGTGATCGAAGAACTCGGATTTGGCGCCTTCGCCATCCGTCCATGCCGCATCGGGCAGCGGCGCAATCCGCGGCGCCGGTTCGGCCGCCCCGACTCCAGCACGCTGCGGCAACTGATCCCGTCCGGGCAGCGCGCGCACGATATTGGATTCCACGACGACATCTGTCGGTCCGCCGATCATCAGCAAGTGTTCGATGTTGTCGCGCCGGACCAGTACCAGCCGCCGGCGTCCATCCACGGCGGCGGCATCGATCACCGCCAGACGCGGCATCCGCCCGCGCGTTGTATTGGCGCCGAGGCGGTTACCGGCGAATCGGCGAACCAGCCAAGCGGCGGCCCCGATCAGCGCGAGAACCGCTACAAATGCGAAAAAAAATGTCACTGCCTGCATGCTCGTCCTCGGCAAATAGCGCTTTATTGTCTCTCGTTCGTCGCGCACGGCTCGCAAGCGACGCAACAGACCGCGAAAAGCGCTGAGAAAGGCCTAATGGTTAATACGCCGCGGCAGAAGCTGCCGCCCCGCAGTCTTAATAACCTATGAATCGGCTGGGCCAAAACGACTTCTTGGCATTCCAAGTCCAATGATGTGCTTGGTTAACGGAGCTTTCGTGGCGAAAATGCGCACAATCGATCCTTAGCGGGCGAATCCGCGAGCGAATGTCTGCGTCCATAACCGCACATCTTAACCCCCTGTTAACCATGCACACGGCAAATTCTGCCTACCCTGAGGGCGTCGTACCCGCAGGCGAGGGGAGCGGCGGCCGATGTCCATCAACGATCTTCCGGTGTTGTCGGCGCTACGCACCAAGATGCAGTGGCATCAGGAGCGTCAGCGCGTTCTGGCCGAAAACGTCTCCAACTCCGACACGCCCAATTTCAAGCCGCGTGACCTGGTCGAGCCGAAATTCGAAAGCACCGGCGCAAGCACGGGCTCGACGGGAGCGCTGGCGATGTTGCGCACCAGCACCTCGCATATCGCGCCACCGGGCGGCGGGCAAACCTTCGAACAGAACCGCAAGGCGGTTTTCCAGACGAGGCCTGCCGGCAACGCCGTCACTCTGGAAGACGAGATGCTCAAGGTGTCCGCCAACCAGATGGACTATGCCGCGGTGACCTCGCTCTACAGCAAGAGCCTGCATCTTTTGAAGACCGCGATCGGCAAGGGCTAAACGCCGGACCAGGAACTGAGGGAACGACATCATGGCAAACGACGGAGGAGACTTCACCCGCTCGATGGGCATCGCGACATCGGGGCTGCGTGCGCAAGCGGGGCGGATGAGGGTGATTTCGGAAAACATCGCCAATGCCGATTCAACGGCATCGACCGCGGGAGGCGATCCGTACCGCCGAAAAGTCCCGACGTTTTCCTCAGCACTCGACCGCATGCTGGATGCGAAGGTGGTTGCGCTTGGCAGGATCCGCCCAGACGGTTCGGCGTTTCGGGTCAAGCACGACCCCGGCAATCCCGCGGCCGACGCCGCTGGAAACGTCAAATACCCCAACGTCAACCCGCTGGTCGAAATGACCGACATGCGCGACGCGCAGCGATCCTACGAGGCGAACCTCAACATCATCAGCGCCACCCGCCGGATGATTCAACGCACCCTCGACATCCTCAAGGCCTGAACAGGAAAGCTTTAGCCATGGCTTCACCCACAGTCGCTGCAAATGCCTACTCCAATCTCGCCCGCATCCTCGACAGCGGCGCAGCCGGCAAAGGCTCCGAGGGCGGTGGCCCTTCGTTTGGGGCGGTGCTCAAGGATGCGATCGGAAGCGTTCTGGATGCAGGCAAGAAATCCGACGCGCAGAGCGTCGCGATGGCATCGGGCAAGGCCAATGTGATGGATGTGGTCACGGCGGTCGCGGAGACCGACGTTGCGGTCTCGACCTTGGTGTCGGTGCGCGACCGGGTGATCCAGTCCTACGAAGACATCATGAAGATGCCGATTTGAAGTTTTTACGCCGTCATTCCGGGGCGATGCGAAGCATCGAACCCGCAATCCCGAGATTCCGGGTCCGGTCCTGACGGACCATCCCGGAATGACGAAGACAAATTAGAGCAAGCGAGAAAAAAATGACCGGTGCCGAGACCCTCGATGTGGCGCGCGATGCAATCTGGACCATCGTGGTGGTGTCCTCGCCGCTGATGGTGGTCGGGCTCGTGGTCGGCGTGGTGGTCTCGCTGTTCCAGGCGCTTACCCAGATACAGGAGCAGACGCTGGTGTTCGTGCCGAAAATTCTGGCGATCTTCGTGACGCTCTTGATCGCTTTGCCGTTCATGGCGGACTCGCTGCACGCGCACATGATGCGGCTATCATCGCGAATCATAGGCGGTTGAGGCACTATGCGTGACAAATGCGCGTCGATATTTCACTGCTGCCTGCGCTTGCCGCCGCCTTCATGCTGGTATTCGCCCGCATCGGCGCGATGGTGATGCTGTTGCCGGGGTTGGGTGAATCCAACATTCCGGTACGCATCAAGCTTGCGATCGCGCTGGTGCTGACCTTGGTCATCTTGCCGCTGCATCGCGCTGCCTATCACATCGACATGCAGTCGATCGCGCCGCTATTGGTGCTGATGGTGCATGAGATCATCATCGGCGTCGTGCTGGGCGCTACCGCGCGGGTGACGCTGGCGGCTTTGCAGGTGGCGGGATCGGTGATCGCGCAGCAGATGGGCCTTGGATTCGTCACCGCGGTCGATCCCACCCAGGGTCAGCAGGGACTGTTGATCGGAAACTTCCTCACGTTACTAGGCATAACGCTGCTGTTTGCGACCGACAGTCATCATCTGGTGATCGCCGCTCTCAACGACAGCTACGCGATCTTTTCCCCGGGTGACATGATGCCGAGCGGCGACGTCGCGGCGCTCGCTACGCGGGCCTTTGCCGCCGCTTTCAGGATCGGGATGCAGCTTTCGGCGCCGTTTCTGGTGTTCGGCGTGGTGTTCAATATCGGGCTCGGCGTGCTGGCGCGGCTGATGCCGCAGATGCAGGTCTATTTCGTCGGCGTGCCGCTGTCGATTCTCGCTGGCTTTCTCGTATTCGCACTCGTCATTACAGTATTGATGGGAACGTTCCTCGATTATTTCATCGGCGTCATGCACGAGCTGATACCGCTCAAATGAAAGCCTGACGATGGCCGACGAAAACGATACAGCCGATAAAACAGAAGACCCTACGCAAAAACGGCTCGACGACGCCCATGATCGCGGCGATGTCGTCAAGAGCCAGGAAATCAACACTTGGTTCGTGATTGCAGGCGGTACGCTGGTGCTCTCGACCTTCTCTGGATCGGTTGGCGGCGGAATCCTGCTGCCGCTGCGCAATCTGATTGCCAATTCCTGGATGATCCACGCTGACGGCGCCAGTTTGCTGGCGCTGGCGCAATCGCTTGGATATGCGCTGATGGGCGCGCTCGGCGTGCCCTTTTTGATGTTGGCCTTGGCCGCCATCGCCGGCAACATGGTGCAGCACCGCCTGGTCTGGTCTGGCGAATCGCTCAAGCCGAAGCTCAGCAAGATCTCGCCGGGCGCCGGAGCCAAGCGGATCTTTGGCAAGCAGGCGGTGGCGAATTTCGGCAAGGGCCTTTTCAAGGTGGTCGCGCTGGGCGCGGTGATGACCGCGATCCTGTGGCCCGAGCGTCACCGGCTGGAAGCGCTGGTGCGATTCGATCCGGCGGCGGTGTTGGGCGCCACCACCGGCATGACCGTGCACTTGATGGGCGCGGTGGTGGCAATGCTCGCCGTGGTCGCAATCGCCGACTATCTGTTCCAGTACCGGCAGTGGTTCGAGCGGCAAAAGATGTCGCTGCAGGAGATGAAGGAGGAGTTCAAGCAATCCGAGGGCGATCCGCACATCAAGGGCAGGATCAGGCAGTTGCGCCACGCCCGGATGAAGAAGCGCATGATGGCCGCGGTTCCCAAGGCCTCCGTGGTCATCACCAACCCGACTCACTACGCGGTGGCGCTGACCTATGAACGCGGCATGTCGGCGCCGATCTGCGTCGCCAAGGGCCTCGACACCATCGCGCTCAAAATCAGGGAAGTCGCGGGCGAACACGATATCCCGATCATCGAGAACGTGCCGCTGGCCAGGGCGTTGTATGCGGCTGTGGAGATCGACGATGAAATCCCGGTGGAACACTATCACGCGGTCGCCGAAATCATCGGCTACGTGATGGGTCTCAGACGCGGGCTTTCCGGCCGGCAGCAGTGATCAAGGGAACTGGGGGCCGAATGTGCCGGAAATGCCCACAGGGGACGAAATAGCCGCTGGACGGACTTGCGCTTGCGGGTGCGATTCAGGCACTCAGGAGGTAAGCGTGTCAAACCGCGTTTACCTCCATGTCGACAGGCTGCGTCTTCCATCATGACCGCCGAACCTGACAACGATCGATCACGAGAGTTTATGGCCGTCCACGTGCCGGCGCGGCGTGGCGGCAGTATCCTGCTGGTGCTGCTGGTCGCCGGCGGCATCGTCGCGGCGGCCGTTGCGCTCATGACGCTCGGCCGGACGCAGGCGCAGCCTTATATTGTGGGGCTGCTGGCGCTGCTGGCGATGGTCGGCCTGTTCAATTTGTTTGCCTTTGCCGCCGGCATGATTCGTTTTGCCGATCGCGCGGCCGACGATCCGGTGATGGGCCGGATCGCCGATCATGCTTTTGATGGCCTCGCGGTCACCGACCCGCGCGGCCACGTCGTCTATTTCAACGCCGCCTACCTGGCGATCACGGGAGCTGCGAGCGCGCTGGAAGTGCGTCCGGTCGAGCGGGTGTTCATCGGTAATCCTGATGTCTCGGAGGCGGTGTTCCGCCTGCTCAAGGCGGCGCGAGAAGGCAAGCGCCAGCAGGAAGAGGTCCGCATCGCCGGCCAAGATGGCGCACAGGGGCGCTGGCTGCGGATGCGGGTGCGCCCGCTTGGGCAGGGCAAGCGCGAGACCAAATACGCGGTGTGGTCGATCGCCGACATCACGCGCGACCGCGAGCGGCAGGAGGACGTGTTTCAGGAGTTGCAGCATGCGATCGAATATCTCGATCATGCGCCTTGCGGTTTCTTTTCGGTCAATCCCGCCGGCGAGATCGTCTATATCAACGCGACGCTTGCGAACTGGCTGGATTACGACCTCGCCGAGATCGGCTCGGGCGGACTCAAGCTGAGCGAGATCGTCTCCGGCGACGGTGCTGCGCTGTTGACCTCCATCGTGCCGATGCCGGGCGAGGTCAAAACCGAGGTGTTCGACATCGACCTTAGAATGCGCGGCGGCAAGACGATGCCGGTGCGTCTTTACCACAAGCTGGCATTCGGTGCGGATGGGGCGCCCGGCGCCTCACGTACCCTGGTGATCAGCCGCGCCCGCGACGAGCGGGCCGATCCGCAGCGCGCCGCCGAAGTCCGCTTCATGCGCTTCTTCGATCACACCCCGATGGCGATCGCGACCGTCGACCGCGCTGGCGGGGTGCTGCGCGCCAATGCTCGCTACGCCAAACTGGCGCAGGACCTCAGTCCCGAGGGCGCCGCCGGCAGCTCGATCTTCAGGGCGGTAAGCGAGCGGGACCGCAAGTTGTTGATCGCTGCCATCAACCAGGCGGCGAAGGGGCAGGGAGACATTCCGCCGGTCGAGGTTTTGCTCGATGGCGCCAAGGAGCGGTGGGGGCAGTTCTTTGTGACCGCGGTCGAGGAAGACGAGCGCGAGACCGAGGCGGCCATCGTCTACATGCTGGAAACCACCGCCCGGCGCACGCTGGAGAACCAGATCAACCAGTCGCAAAAGATGGACATGGTCGGCCAGCTCGCCGGCGGCATCGCGCACGATTTCAACAACGTGCTGTCCGCCATCATGATGGCGACCGACTTCCTGTTGAACGCGCACAAGCCGACCGACCCGTCGTTCCAGGATATCATGCAGATCAAGCAGAACGCCAACCGCGCGGCGGCGCTGGTGCGGCATCTGTTGGCATTTTCGCGAAAGCAGACGTTGCGGCCGCAGGTACTGGACCTTGGTGAGTCGCTGTCTGATATCGAAAATCTGCTGAAGCGGCTAATCGGCGAGAAGGTCAAACTCGAAGTGGTGCATGGCCGCGATCTATGGCCGGTGAAGGTCGACGTGTCGCAGTTCGAGCAGGTGATCGTCAATTTAGCGGTCAACGCCCGGGACGCGATGCCCGAGGGCGGCAGGCTGATGGTGCGAACCGCCAACCTCACCTCGCAGGAAGCGGCACAGCTTTCATACAAGGGCATGCCGGCGGCTGACTATGTGCGGATCGACGTCGGCGATACCGGCACCGGAATTCCCACCGATATCGTCGACAAGATCTTCGAGCCGTTCTTCTCGACCAAGGAAGTCGGCAAGGGCACCGGTCTCGGGCTGTCGACCGTGTATGGTATCGTCAAGCAGACCGGCGGCTTCATCTACGTGGACTCCAAGGCCGACAAGGGCACCTCGTTCCACATATTTCTGCCGCGCCATCATGCCGAGCAGGACCTTCAGCCCGATGCCCCGGGCGCGACCAGCGCAGCCAAGGGGGCATCTGCCGAGGCGAAGCCGAGAGCCGATCTCACCGGGCAAGGCACTATTCTTTTGGTCGAAGACGAGGAGGGCCTGCGCTCGCTGAATGCACGCGGCCTGCGCTCGCGCGGCTATAGCGTGATCGAAGCCTCGAACGGGCTAGAGGCGCTGGAGGCGCTCGAAGAAAAGAACGGCGCGGTCGATCTCGTCGTCTCCGACGTGGTGATGCCGGAGATGGACGGCCCGAGCCTTCTCAAGGCGATGCGCGGCCGCAATCCCGAGCTGAAGATCATCTTTGTCTCCGGTTATGCGGAAGACGCGTTTGAGAAGAGCCTGCCGGAAAACCAGCAATTCGCTTTCCTGCCAAAACCCTTCACGCTGAGCCAGCTGGTGGCCGCGGTGAAGGAGACCATCACCCCAGCGTAGGGGGTAACATCGCCCGCAATGGTCCAGATGAGGGCTGCTGCCGCATGCCCGCGACGGAGGGCCGCAGCCGGGATTCCGGATAATGGCTTCCTTTTTGGGCAGCTCTGCCCATGTTAGAGGCGCTTCCCCCTGCCGGGGACTTGAGGAACAGACATGACATTTACTCAACGCGCCCGCGGTATCGTCCAGGCGATCGCCATCGTCTTATCGCTGGCAGTGCCATTGGTGCTCGCTATCTCGGCGGCCGACGCGCGGGTCGGCGGCGGTTCCAGCTCGGGTTCGCGGGGGTCGCGAACATTTACGGCCCCGCCGAGCACGTCCACTGCGCCGGGTACCGCGCAACCGTTCAACCGAACATTCACGCAGCCGGGCAGCCCCGGAATGGCGGCTCCGGCACCGGCCAAGGGTGGCTTTTTCAACGGCGGCCGCGGCCTGCTCGGCGGCCTCGCCGCTGGCTTCCTCGGCGCCGGCTTGCTCGGCATGTTGTTTGGGGGCGGGATGTTCGGGGGTCTGGGCGGATTGTCCTCGATATTCGGGCTGATCCTGCAGATCGGATTGATCGTGATCGTCGTTCGGCTGGCGATGCGATGGTGGCAGCGCCGCCATGAGACAGCCTCGGCCTACGCTGGCGTTGCGCCGCCCGCCGCGCAATCGAGCTTCCGCACCGCAACCGGTTTCGGACTGGGGTCGAGCAGCGCGCCGCTTGAGATTTTGCCGCCCGACTACGAGACGTTCGAGCGGTTGCTTGGCG
>Ga0209807_1001197_pt1 | contig 12299 bp, 9 predicted proteins | sample GraSoiAngelo_154_FD_186168 | JGI IMG/M metagenome (GOLD analysis project Ga0209807, IMG submission 186168) | Grasslands soil microbial communities from the Angelo Coastal Reserve, California, USA - 14_1009_13_20cm (SPAdes) (version 2) | ecosystem: Environmental > Terrestrial > Soil > Grasslands ... | reverse complement strand
GTTGTCGAGGAAATGATCGAAGACAGTTCTTCACGCTCCGGCTCAGGGGCGGGCACCCAGAGTCTCTGCGCAAAACCGCATTGGCGAGATTCGGAAAAGAATCCGTATCGATACGGACGCGATTCTCGAGCTGCTGGCCCATGCTCACTACAGGAGGTATGTCGGCTTGGGGCGATCTCAGCCATCGGCTACTGGAGGGCTGGCTGAAGCGGGCCGAACGCTGGAGATGGCTGACGTTAGGGTGCTCGTCGCTGAGGACCACGATGTGGTTCGTGAGGGAATTCGGCTGGTGTTAGAGACCGAACCAGACATTCGCGTCGTCGCAGAGGCGCGCGATGTACCGAACGCTGTGGCCGGCACGATGCGCGCGCAACCCGATGTGGTGGTAATGGACGTGCGGCTGGCGAATGGAAGCGGGATTGAAGCCACCCGCGAAATTCATTCGCGGTCCCCCAACAGCCGCGTGCTGATGCTGACGTCCTACGCGGACGACGAGGCGCTCTTCGCCTCGATCATGGCCGGAGCATCCGGCTATATGTTGAAGACGGCGACCCCCATGGAGTTGATCCATGCGGTGCGCCGGGTTGCACAGGGAGAGAGCCCGCTTGCTCCGGCAGTGACCCAACGAGTCCTTGCTCGGGTTCGCCAAAGCCCCTTGTTCGCCCGGGACGAGAAACTCGCCCGCCTAACGCCGCGCGAAGACGAGGTGCTCAAGCTGCTTGCCACCGGCAAGACCAATGCGCAGATCGCACGCGAGATCCACATATCGGAGAAGACGGTCAAGAATCATGTCTCAACGGTCCTGGGCAAACTCGAAGTCGCCAGGCGGACCGAGGCCGCGGCCTATTTCGCTATGCACAGCAACCCGTTCGGGTAGTTCACGTTGGCCTGCGTTCAAGGGTCGCTGGATGCCGCGCGTCTCAGGATGAGCTCGACTCTCGACGTTATGCCCAACTTCGCATAGCCCCGACCTACGTGCGTTTCAACGGTGCGTCGGCCAATATGAAGGTGCCTGGCAATTTCCCTGGCGGACCGTCCCTCGGCCACAAGCTCCGCCACCTGGCGTTCTCGTTTTGTCAACCGTTGCAGCTGGTTGTCCAGCGCGTCGAGCTCGGCCCCGGATATCGCGACCCGGGCTGCCCCCTGACTCCGATACTTTCGTTGCCGACTGGCCACAGACAGTAATCGCAGAACCACAATGACAAAGATCAGGCTTGCTGCTCCCGCAAGGACCGATGCGACACTGCTTCGCTGAAGAAGCAGCCCAGTGATCTGTAACCCAAGGGCACTCGCGAGGGCACCGGCAGCCCACTTACTCGGGAGCGCGGCGGCCGCGGTGGCCGCCGGCACGATGTACAAGATGGCGAAATAGTCCGACCGTGGCGTGGAAATGTCCACCGCAAAGATAGCCGCCAGCGAGACCAGGCATCCGACCAAGACGCGCGCCGGTGAGACGTAGAGAAACCCAAGAACGCCAAACAACTGGCGCATGTCGATGGACCCGCGGGCCGCCATGCTACCTAGAACCCCCTTGACCAACAGAATATCACGACCCGCTCCCGCGTTTAGCTAGACGCTTCTCACCATCGGGAACTTGCAGCCAGCGAGCTCAGCCATTGGTCCAACGCTGAGGCCGCATGTGGCCGACCAGCACGGCAACCACCGTCATGGCGGAGAACTGGCCCAAGAAGGCTTCGGTCACCGCCGCGCTCACCACCGAGATGATGATGGGGATACCGACAGCTATCGCGGCCAGGCGGATGGCTCGCGGTCGAGCAGAATCGGCCAAGACCTTTCCGACCACGGAGTTCCCGATGGCTGCGACCGTGATCAGGCTCAGGCCGCCGAGCGCTCGGCAGTGACCAGCTTCGACGGCAGCAACAGGCCTGCCGAGATACCAATGAGGCCGGCGGCCGCCAGCGCCAGGATAGCCAGCGCATAGGTCCGATCTCCCTGAGCCAGGTCGGAGACGAGGATCGTCCCCGCGATTGCCGTACCCAGGGACGAGCCCAGGTTCGACACACTGCGCGATAGGCCGGAGATCTCACCCTGCAACGCTTCCGGGAAGCTCGACTGGACGACGTTGACGGAGGGTGTCAGCATTGCCCCTTCCCCGAGGCCGATGAAGAGGAGTCCTGGAATGAAAGCCAGCACGCTCGACCACGCGGCAACGAACGCGAGCAGCATGACGATTCCCGTTAATGTGATGCCAAAGCCGGTGATCACGAGCGTCCGTTGCGAGTATCGGTTCGCCCAGCGTTCGGCGAGGGCCGACGAGACGAGGATGCCGAGGGTCGCGGCGGTGAAAACCAACCCGGTCTGGATCGCGTTGTAGCCGCGGACGACCTGCAGATAGACCGAAACCGTAAAAGAGGTTCCCAACAGCATCAGCCACTGGACGTTTTGGGTCACGAGCCCGAGATTCGACGTTCGGTTCTGAAACAGCCGTGAAGAAAGCAACGGTTCCTTGCCGTTCCGCTCAAGTGACCGAACGTGAAGAGCGAGCCAGCCGAACAGGGCCCCACCCACGGCCAGCAACCCAAGCATGAGTAGGAGACTGTTCTGTGCCTGCAGGATGCCGACGACGACAAAGGTCATCGCCACGGCTGAGAAGATGGCTCCGCTGACATCGAACGGCCGCGTGCGGTCGGCGGGAATCGGGTCGACGATCCGCCTGGCCAGATAAAGAATGGCGGCGACAACGACGGCTTGTAGGACGAATGAGGCCCGCCAGCTCACGGCGGTGGTGATCAGCCCTCCGAGCAGGGGCCCAGCCGCCGCGCCAATTCCTCCAAGGCCGCTGATCACGCCGAAGGCGCGCGCCCTCGACTTGATGTCGGGATACAGGATCGTCGTCAGGATGTAGACCGGCGGAATCAACAGCGCCGAGCCGACCCCTTCAAACGCCGAGTAGCCGAGGATCAAAAGCGGGAGCCCCTGGGCGAGAGCCGCCAGGAGGGCACCAGCACCGTAGACCGCCAACCCAACCTGGAAGCATCGTTTTCGGCCAAAAAGGTCGGTCAGCTTGCTGCCCGGGATCATCAGCGCGGCCATGGTCAGGAGAAACAGCGTGATTGCCGTTTGCACCCCCTGGACGTTCGTCCCCAGGTCCTTGCTGATGCTGTTGATGGCGACGTTCATGTTGGAGCCGGCGAAGCTGCAAATGAACTGGGCGAGGGCAAGGGGGATCAGCATCCGCCGCAGCGATTGAACTGTCTGAGTTACAGGTTGTCCAGCTGAAGTGATCTCGATTTGGCGCCTCCTGCCGTGGTCAGTTTCATGGCTCAGAGATAAGCGCTCGGCCGGGGGGGAAGGAACCGGCCGAGCAAAAGTGGAATACAGCGTTGACTACCGTCACGATGGCACCGTCTGGGCCAGACAAGAAGTGCCGAAAGAACTGGATTTCGAGAATCGAAGTGGGATATTCGGCATGGGAGGTCCCAAGGACGGTCCGGCCTGCCAGGGACTTCGGCGGACTATCTGTCAGACTGCCGGCTGACCGCTCATCCCGGGTAAGCTCTTGCCGGCCGACGCGGACAGCCGCTCGACACCGATACCCGTGAAACCAAAGAGCAGGGCGATCAGTGGGTTGGCGATGTTGAAGATGGCGTATGGCAAGTACTCAATGGTCGGGACGCCGAGCACCCCGCTCATGTAGGCGCCGCAGCTGTTCCAGGGAATCAGCGGCGACGTAACGGTGCCTGAATCTTCGACCGTGCGCGACAGCATCCGTGGCGCCAGTCCGGCCCTGGCAAATGCGTCCCGGTAGGCACGACTAGGCAGAACATCCGCGACGTACTGGTCGCCCGCCACCACGTTCAGCCCGAAGCAGGTCACGACCACCGTGGCGATCAGGCTTCCTGCCGACCGCGCCCGCCCGACCAGCGGCCTGATCAATCGGTCCAGAAATCCGGCGTGCTCCATGACGGCAGCGAAGCTCAAGGCACCGAAGATCAGCCAGACGGTCGTCAGCATGCTGACCATTCCCCCGCGGGAGAAGAGCGCATTGATGGTCTCATTGCTGCTCTTGAGCGCGAAGCCCTGACCCATCGCTCGGTAGGCCGCTTCGATCCCGGTCAGCAAAGCGTTCTGATCGGGCCTGCCGATAAACGACTGCACAACGGCGGGCTGGGTGAATGGCGCAAAGGCGCAGGAGAGAACGGCGGTGCCGAAGATCGCGATAAAGGGTGGCACCCGCAGGAGGGAGAGCACGACCAGCAGCAACAGGGGCAGCAGGCAAATCGGCGAGATATTGAAGACACCGGCGAGCGCGTCCTCGGCGGCTTTTGTGCTCGCTCCGGCCGAGGTGTTCGCGCTCAGGCCCATGATGAGGAAGAACGCCAGCGCAACCAGGAAAGCGGGAACCACGGTTCTCGCCATGCCTCGAATGTGCTGGTCGACGGTAACCCCACCGACGATCGACGGCACCAGGATCGTCGTCTCCGAAAGTGGCGACATCTTGTCGCCCAGATAGCCACCCGAGATCACGGCGCCGGCGGCAGCCGCCGGGGACACGTGAAGCACCGGTGCCATCCCCACGAAAGCCACCCCCAGCGTCCCCGCCGTTGTCCAGGAGCTGCCGGTGACGGCGCCGACCACCGCGCAGATGATGGCCACGGCCACGTAGAAGATCGCCGGATTCAACAGCCGCAGGCCATAGCTGACCACCGTCGGGATTGTCCCCGACAGGTTCCAGGCTCCGATCAGGGCCCCGACGGCCAGCAGGATGAACACCGCGCCGAGCGCAGATGTCACCCCGCCAATCACGGCATCCCGGACTGAGGCGTCGGTGTATCCGTTCTTGAACGCCACCAGGCCGGCGAAAACGGCACTGACCATCAGCGCGATCTGCAGCGGACCATCGGCGGCCTCGGTGCCGAAGATCACGATCGTCAGCCCGATCAGGAGGATCAGGACCACCACCGGCGCCACCGCGTCCAGGAGACTCGGGGCCCGCGTTGTCCTCATGTCGCCTGGAGCGATGGCTGCGGCGAGACCGGAGTGGTGCTTGGCGTTGATTCCGGCACGGTCCGGATCTTCAGCGCCTTCTTGACCTCAGACAGCACGATGATGGAAAGCGCAACCAGCAGGCAGACGCCCCACTGCCCCAGCGTCAGGCTCTTGGTGTCGAGCAAGTTCTGCAGGGGGCCGAACTGCGGGGTAAGGATGATCGTAAGGATCGACAGCCCGCTCCACTTGAGGAGCTGCGGGTTGCGGAGGATCTCACCGCTGAAGAGGGAACGGTCTTCGTCCGCGGTCTCCAGTGAGAAGAAGAGGTTGAACAGCGCGAAGGTGGTGAGCCCGAGGGTGTGGGCCAGGTTTGCATCTTTCGAGTTCGAGGCAATCACGGCCAGGGTGCCGACCGTCATCAGAAGACCGTTGACGACCAGCCAGATATACATCCGGGTGCCGAGGACCGGCTGGTCCTTGGGACGGGGGCGCAACGCCATCAAGCCTTCGCGCGGCTTCCCAAGGCCAAGCCCCAGGTTCTGAAAGAGTCCGACGCTGAAGTTGAGCCAGAGCGTCTGCAATGGAAGAAAGGGGATGCCTCCGAGAATGTTGAAGATGGCGGCGCCCAGGAAGATCCCGACGAATCCGAACAGGGTTCCTATCTGGAACCGGATGTAGCGCATCAGGTTGTCGTAGAGACTGCGGCCTTCCTCGACGGCCTTGACGATGGTGGCGAAGTTATCGTCGGTGAGGATCATGACCGCGGCTTCCTTGGCCACCTCGGTTCCAGTGATCCCCATCGCCACCCCGATGTCAGCATCTTTCAACGCCGGAGCGTCGTTGACGCCGTCGCCGGTCATCGCGACTACGTCACCATGATGTCGCAGCACCTCGACCAGCTTGACCTTGTGCTCGGGGGTCACCCGCGCAATCACGCCAACCTCGTCGATGCGCGCTTCCGCCTCGGCCTCGCTCAGCGCGCCGAATTCCTGCCCGGTCATCACCTGGCCGCGAATGCCAAGCTCGCGTGCGATCGCCTCGGCGGTGACCGCGTGGTCTCCGGTGATCATGCGCACCTTCATCCCTGCACCGGTCGCCTTCGCGATCGAGGCTTTGGCCTCGGCCCGTGGCGGATCGACGATGCCGACCATGGCCAGCAGCGTCAGGTTGCCGACGAGCGCGAGTAGGTCTCCCCGGGGATTGAAGTCGGCCGGATCGATGTCGCGCATCGCCGTCGCCATCACTCGGAGACCCTGCGCTCCGAGCCGCCGGTTCTCTTCGAGGTAGCGGTCACGGACACCGGCAATGGGTACCGCGGCACCGTCGGCGTTGTAGACGGAGGCGGCGCGCGCCAGCAGCTGGTCGGGCGCGCCTTTGACGTAGCAACGGATCACCGGGCGCCCGTCAGGCGCCTTCAACTGGTGGAAGGTCGCCATCAGCTTGTAAGCGGCGTCGAACGGCACCTCCGCCACCCGCGGGTATTCCTGACGGGTCAGATCGGGATCGACGCCGCCCTTGGCGGCGAGCACGACGAGCGCCCCTTCCGTCGGGTCACCGACGAGCTCGCCGTTGCGAACCGTGGCGTCGGCGGTGAGCGCCATGGGCAGCAGGAACGTGTCCAGCGGCACATCGGTCTGCCCGCCGACTCGCGTGATCGTCCCCTGGGTCGAATATCCCTCTCCCGAAACGGCATAACGCCGGCCCACGACGGACATCTGGACGGCGGTCATCTGGTTCAGGGTGAGGGTTCCGGTCTTGTCGGAGTTGATCGCCGAGGTCGATCCCAGCGTCTCCACCGAGCGCAATCGTTTGACGATCGCCCCGGCTTTGGCCAGTTGCGTCGTGCCGATGGTCAGGACCGTCGTCACGACCGCCGGAAGCGCGGTCGGGATCGCTGACACGGAAAAGGCGACCGCCGCAAGAAAGAGGGTCTGGAAAGGCGCGCCCCGAAGCAGCCCGAGCGTGATCGAGGCTACCAGCGCAAAGCCGGCGATGATGAGGATCTGCCCGGTCAGCCGATCGAGCTGGACGGTGAGTGGCGTCTTCTCCGTCTTGGTGGTTTGCAGCATCCGCGAGATGTGCCCGACCTCGGTGGCCATCCCGGTCGAGGTCACCACGATGGTTCCGGCACCACGGGTCACGTTCGTATTCATGAAGGCCATGTCGAGCCGGTCACCCAGTCCGCTGTCCTCTGACACGGTGTCGACCTGCTTGGGGACCGGAAGGCTCTCGCCGGTGAGTGCCGATTCGTCGATCTCGAGCGTGGCTGCCCGAATGATCCTGCCATCGGCGGGCACGATGTCGCCCGCCTCAATGTTGACGACGTCACCCGGAACCAGCTGGTCCATGGGCAGCTCGCTGAGCTGCGCGTCGCGCCAGACCTTGGTCTTGACCACCATCATCTTTTGCAGCGCGGCGACGCTGGCGGCGGCTTTGCCCTCCTGGTTCAGTCCGAGGAACGCATTGAACAGGGTGAGGATGATCAGCAGGATGCCGGTCAGCAGCTGATTGGGGATGAACAAGCAGATGATGCCCGCTACCAGGAGGACGATCTGCATCGGGTCTCCGTACTGGCGCAGGAATGCCTGCCAGCGCGGCTCCTTCTTTTCCTCGGCAAACTTATTGAGGCCGAAGCTCTCGCGTCGCTTCGCCGCCTCTTCGGTGCTCAGGCCGCGATTGGGATCGACGTGCTGCGCTTGGAGCGCGTCCCCCGCGCTCACGGCGTAGAGCGGCGGTTGCTCCGGGGCGGTCGGCTTTGCCGTTGCTTCTGCGATGGCCATGATCAGCGACCTCCAGCCTTTTTCTTGCCGTTCTTCGTTTTCCCCTGGCGCTTGCCCCCTCGACTCTCCGCTTCGAGCTCACGACGCGCCGTCTCGAGTGACGCCTTCGTCTCCGAGCTGGCCGTCGGATAGTCCGGATCGATGTCCAGGAGCGCATTGCCGATGGCCGCCGCCGCTACCAGCCGCGAGAACCACTTGTTGTCCGCCGGAACCACATACCAGGGCGCCCACTTGGTGCTGGTATTGCTGAGCACGTCCGAAAATGCCGCCTGGTAGGCATCCCAGAACGCTCGCTCGCGAACATCCGATGCGGTGAACTTCCAGTTCTTCGATGGCTGGTCGATGCGCGAAACGAACCGCTCCCGCTGCGCCTCCCTGGAGAGATTGAGGAACAGCTTGACGATGCGGACACCGTTGTCAGAAAGGTAGCGCTCGTAGTTGTTGATCTCGCGGAACCGTCGCTGCCAGATCCCATCACGCGCACCTTCCTGCCCAGCCGCTCCATCAGGGAGCTTCTGCGTCTCGAGCAGCTGCGGATGGACGCGGACCACCAGCACCTCTTCGTAGTACGACCGGTTGAAAATGCCGATGCGCCCGCGAGCCGGAATCTTTCCCTGGTAGCGCCACAGGTAGTCGTGGGCCAGCTCATCGGCGGACGGGACTTTGAACCCGCTGACGTCGACGCCTTGCGGGTTCACGCCGCTCATCACGTGGCGGATGGTGCCGTCCTTTCCGGCGGCGTCCATCGCCTGCAAGATGACGAGTACGCCATGGGTGCTCTGCGCCGCCAGCCGCGCCTGGTAATCGGCGAGCAGCGTGATCCCGGCCTGGAGGATTTGCTGCGCCCCCGCCCCATCCTCGCGGTTGTAACCTCCCGTCGAGGCGGGATCGAAGTCGTTCGGGAGCCGGACTTTCGCGCCAGGGGGCACCAGGAACGGCTTGACAAATTTCCTGATCCGCTTCGGGCTCAGGTCGGGCTTCGATTTGACTTTGATCGGCATCTCAGGCCACCGGCGCCAGCGTGGGTTGCGAGACGGCAATCTGGTCTTCGACCCGAGTGACGATCTCGCTGATCCCCGAATCCCGATCCAACCGATCGTTGAGCGTGATCGCCGCATTGATCAACGCCAGGTGCGTGAATGCCTGGGGGAAATTGCCGAGCTGCTCCCCGGTCAGGCCGATCTCCTCGGCGAACAACCCGACATGGTTGGCGTAGGTCAGCATCTTCTCGAACGTGAGGCGCGCTTCCTCCAGGTAGCCCGAGCGCGCAAGGGCGTCGACGTACCAGAAGGTGCACAGTGAGAACGTCCCCTCCGAGCCCGCCAGCCCATCGGGCGAAGCGCTCGGGTTGTAGCGGTAGACCAGGCTGTCGGAGACCAGCTCACGCCTCATGCCTCGCAGGGTTTCGATCCAGCGCGCGTCCGAGGGAACGACGAAATTCACCCGCGCCATGTGCAGCAGCGACGCATCGAGCACGTCGCTGCCGTAGTACTGCGAGTAGGCACGCACGCGTGGATTCCAGCCTTTGTCGCTGATTTGCTGATAGATCGCGTCGCGAGCCCTGGCCAGCCGATTGACGTCCGCGGGCTTGCCGTCCGCGTTCGCCATCCGGATCGCGCGGTCGAGCGCAACCCACGACATCAAGCGCCCGTAGACGAAGGGCCGGCGCCCGCCACGGGTCTCCCAGATGCCCTCTTCGGGCTGGTCCCAGTGCTCGACCAGCCAGTCGAAGACCCGCAGCAACGCGCGCCATCCCTCGTAGCCCGCTTTCAGCTCATTCCGCTGCGCGATGTACAGGGCATCGACCATCTCGCCGTAGATGTCGAGCTGCAGTTGGTCACCGGCACCGTTACCGATCCGGACCGGGCGCGAGCCGCGATACCCTTCGAGGTGAGGAAGCGATTCTTCCGCCAGATCGGAGGAACCGTCGATCCGGTACATGATCTTCAGAGGCCCGGATGGCCCATCGCTGCCTTCGCTCAAGCGCCGGTAGAGCCAGACCATGAAGGCTGCCCCCTCGTCGACGAACCCGAGGTTGAGCAGGGCTTCGACCGAGAACGCGGCGTCCCGTATCCAGGTGAACCGGTAATCCCAGTTCCGCTCTCCGCCGACTTGTTCGGGCAAGGCCGCGGTGGGCGCGGCAACTAACCCGCCGGTCGGCGCATAGGTCATCAACTTGAGGGTGATGGCGGAGCGGGTGACCATCTCTCGCCAGCGACCGCTGTAGGTCGAGCGCTTTACCCAGGAGTGCCAGAAGTCGGTGGACTCCTGGAGCAATTGCTCCATCTCACCGAGTCCCGGCCGGTGCAACTCCTGGGACGGCGCCCAGTCGAGCATGACGAATGCGCCTTGCCCGGCTCTCAGGGTCTGCTCGCCGCGGATGTCGTTGCCGGCCGTGGTCAGTGGAAAGTCGCTCACCAGGGCCAGTTGCTGGTCACGGCTGCGAAAGAGGGCTTCCGAATCTCTCAGCTGCAGATCGTGGTCCCGGCGCGCGTAGTCGAAGCGCGGCTCGCATTCCAGCAAGAATCGGAGCTGCCCGCGCACCACCCGGACCAGCCGAGCGATGCGATGGCGCGGCGTCGGGGTGTTGCGCTGGACCAATGGCATGAAATCGATGACCTCACCGACGCCATCAGGCGTCATGAAGCGAGTCACGAGGTTGGCCGAGTCGGGCAGGTAGATCTGCCTGGTCTCGTAAGCGGTTCCGATTGGAGCGATTCGGCAACGGCCTCCCTTGTCAGCGTCGAGAAGCGCGGCGAAAACGCTCGGAGAATCGAAGCGAGGGGCGCAGAACCAGTCGATCGTTCCGTCCCTGGCGACCAGGGCAGCGGTTTGAAAGTCGCCGATGAGTCCGTGGTCGGCAATCTCCGGGTACTTTGTGCTCACCATGCGGCTCAGCCTCCTACACGATTGGCGCACCGACGAGTGTCGAAGGGCCTATGTTCGTCACGCACAGCCGGCCTTGGCCTGGGCCTCCTCGATGAATGCGATCAGGTCATCGTTGGGAAGGCCGGTGGCTCGTTCGTGCGCGCCGCTGGCCCGTTTGGCCGTGGTGAGCAGCTGCTCCAGGGCCTGGCAGTCCTTGGTGGCAACTGCATCGGCGATCCGCGCGCGCAGTGACGGGTCGTACGTTGCCCAGCGAACCGCCAGCGCGTTGGCGCAACTGACAAGCGCCAACGAGGCGACGACGGCGAGGGCGCCGGCTCGAATGCTGGTCACCACCTTACGTGCCTCCGAGGGCGGGGACAGCAACGCCAAGCAAGACGAAGAGGATGGTAAGCACCAGCAAAATCCCCAGCAGCGGGCCAACGAAGCGCAGGTATCGGTCGTAGCGGACCTTTCCCAGGGTCAGCCCGCCCATGACGATGGCGGAGGTCGGGGTGAAGAGGTTAACCCAGCCAGATGCGGACTGATACGCGGTGACCACCATCGCCCGGCTGACCGAAGCAAAGTCACCCAGCGGCGCAAGGATTGGCATCGCCAGCGTCGCGTGACCCGAGGAGGACGGCACCAGGAATGCCAGCGGGATGTTGATGAGGTACATGACGACGGCGAACACCCCGGCCGAGAGTCCGGTGACGAGCGCCTCGAGCGAATGGAGCACCGAATCCGTGATGTAGGCGTTGTTCATGATCACGGTGACGCCGCGAGCGACCGCGATGATCAGCGCGGCTCCAATGAAGTCGCCCGCGCCGGCGATGATTCCATTCACCGTCCCTTCCTCCCCCAGGCGTCCCACCAGGCCGACGATCACCGCCCCTACGATGAACAGCGCCGCGAGCTCCGGGAAATACCAACCCAGCGTGATCCCCTCCAGGGACGAACTGAAATCGCTCCAGGGGATGACGGAGAAAATCATCAGCCCAAAAGTCAGGCCGACAATCCACAGTACGACCTTCTGTCTGGTGGTGATGGGGGCAAGGCTGGCCGCCGGCGCGGCGACGGAGACGTCCTCGAGTGAACCCGGAACCAGCAACCTGGTTGGATAGGCGTGTACCCGGCGGGCGTAGCGCAGCACGTACAAGACGCTCACGGCGGTGAGGACCAGGTACATCAAGATCCGCAGCGCGATGCCGTTCCCGAGGGCCACGTCACCGCCCGCTGAGGCGACACCCGTGGCGAAGGGGTTGACGGTCGAGGCGAGCGTGCCAACGCCGGCCCCTACCATGATGAGGCTCACGCCCACCATCCGGTCGTAGCCGATCCCGACGATGACCGGCACGATGATGGCGTAAAAGCCGAGGGTCTCCTCGGCCATGCCATAGGTGGTGCCGCCGATGGAGAAGATCACCATCAGGATGCCAATCAAGACCAAGCCACGGGTTCGAAATCGCTGCGTGATCCGGCTGATGCCGGCGTCGAGGGCGCCGGTCCGGATGGTCACCGTGATGAAGCCGCCGATCGCGAGGACGAAGAAGAAGACCGCCGCAGCGCCGGCCAGATCACCGGCGTTGTAGGGGCCGGTGTCCGCCGGCGGCGTGACAATCTCCGCCGTTACCGGCTGGCCGTTGCTCGTGGCCCCGCAGGTTTGCTGTCCGGCCTTGGCGATATCCGCCGGTGGGTTGGGAA